>WNGJ01014177.1_pt1 | contig 12619 bp, 14 predicted proteins | sample 5400611 | NCBI WGS metagenome assembly WNGJ01 (sample SAMN13153375, study PRJNA577476) | soil metagenome | isolation source: 40 cm soil or saprolite under Garry oak tree replicate 1 | place: USA:California | collected 2016-06-15
GAGCGGCGCCGAGGCGGCATAGACGCTCGCCGGGTCGCCGCCCAGCGCGATCGCCACGGGCATCGTCTCGCCACGCTCCGCCATCGTGCGCCAGTGCGCCGCGCCGACCTTGTGGCGTTGCCAGTGCATGGCCAGCGTGTTCTTGCTCAAGACCTGCACGCGGTACATGCCCACATTCCTGACTCCTGACTCCGGATCCTTCGTAATGACTCCGCCGAGTGTGATGTAGGGCCCGCCGTCTTCGGGCCAGCAAATCGGCACCGGGAACTGATTGAGGTCGACGTCCGAATCTTTGAGGACCGTGCTCTGGGAGGCTGGACGGCCCACCGTCTTGGGCGGGAACTTCGCGACCTCGGCGAGCCGCGGCAGCATCGCGAGCTTGCCAAGCAATCCTTCCGGCACCTTCATCGCGAGCAGCTCGGCGATGCGCGCGCCGACGTGGTCGAGGCACTCGACGCCGAGCGCGAGCGACATGCGCTTCTCTGAGCCGAACAGGTTCACCGCCACCGGGTATCGAGACCTGCCGCCGCTCGCCAGAGTGGGCTGCGTGAACAGCAGCGCCGGGCCGCCGCCGGGCGACTTCATACAGCGGTCGGCGACTTCGGTGATTTCCTTGTCGACCGACACGGGACGGGTGACCTGCGTGAGATCGCCCGATTTGTCGATCGCGGTGACGAACTCCCGAAGATTATCGAGTGCCATGGTGGACGGCGCAGATGCCGCCGGTCAGGCGCTCGAATCCCACGCGCGAAAACCCCGCCGCCACCATGCGCTGCGACAGCGCCTCGGGTTCCGGAAACGCGAGCACCGACTCTGGCAGGTAGGTATAGGCGTCTCTATGTTTCGACACGAGCCGGCCGATGGCGGGAAGAATCCGGCGAAAATAGAAGAGATAGATCGCGCGCAGCGGCGCGAATCGGGGCGTGGCGAATTCGAGAATCACGAAGCGCGCTCCCGGCTTCAGCACGCGTGCCGCTTCGCTCAAAGCCCTGTCGAGGTCGGCAACGTTGCGTACGCCAAATCCCACCAGGGCGCCGTCGAACCGCGCCGCGGGAAACGGCAGCGCCAGCACGTCGGCGGCGACGGGAACGGTCCGCGGCGCCTTATCCTTACCGCGCTCGAGCATCGGGACCACGAAGTCCGCGCCGATCACACGGCCGCGAAACCCGTCGCGGCGCGCCAACTCGGCGGCGAGATCGAGTGTGCCCGCACAGAGGTCGAGATAGGTGCCGTCGGGTTTCGCTTCCCAGCCGAGTCGCGCGACGGCGGTGCGGCGCCAGGACCGATCCACGTTGAGGCTGAGCAGGTGGTTCAGGAAGTCGTAGCGCGGTGCGATCGCGGTGAACATGTCACGGACGTAGGCTGCGGAGCGACTCATAGGCGCGAAAGATAGGCCGGACCACCTGAGCGACGCCAGCGATCAGCAGGTCGTCGCGTGGGCAAAGCAGGGACATGACGCGGCATTTCGCGAGCTCGTGCGCCGCTATGAACGTCCGGTGTTTTCGCTGCTCTATCGGATGGTGCGCGATCGCGCGCTCGCCGAGGACCTCGCGCAGGAAACGTTCATCAAGGTCCTGAACGGCATCAAATCGTACCGGCCCGAGTTCAAGTTCTCGTCGTGGATCTTCAAGATCGCGAACAACGCGGCGATCGATCATCTCCGGCGCAAGAGCATCGACACGCTGTCGCTCGACGGCGCGCCGAGCGCCGAGACGCCGGAGCAGGTGCGCGCGACGTCGCTGCAGCTCGGCGACCGCGCGCAGAGCCCGCTGGATGAAGTCGAGAGCCGCGAGCTGGGCACGGCAATCGAGCGGGCGATCGCCCGGCTGCGGCCCGAGTATCGGTCGTGCATTATGCTACGTCACGTGGAGGGGTATTCGTACGAGGAGATCGCGGATACGCTCGACCTCCCCCTGGGGACGGTCAAAACCTATATCCATCGGGCCCGTAATGAATTGCGGGGTTATCTGGAAGATCGCCGGGACTGAAACCAGGGCCGAAACCAGGCCGTAGGACACCCAATGACTGACATCTCCATGCATCTCACGACCGACGAAATCGAGCTCTGGGCGCAGGGTCTGCTTCCCGCCGCCCGGGCCATGCACCTTGCTGATTGCTCCCTCTGCCGGACCGAAGCCGAACGCGAGCGCAAAGTCATTCTCGAGCTAGTCCAGCTTCCGAAGTTTGCGCCGAGCGCCGGGTTCGCGGACCGGGTGATGGCGCAGGTGAAGGTGCCGACGCCGTCGGGGGATTGGCAGGCCTAAGGCGATCGATCCAAGAGGAATGTGTAGGGGCGCAGCATGCTGCGCCCCTACTGCTTTCTATCTTCCCAACATGTCGGTTCCGCCGGTCGCGTGCCTTCGATCCGAAGTCCCACCGTTGCTCCGTCCCAAACACCACAACTGACACGACCGCGCGGATCGCGCGCGAGGGCGCGATAGCCTGGGCCCTCAACGGTGATCGAGACAAGGGAATCGATAGCGGTGAAGCCAAGACGTCGCAGCTCGGCGACATCGCTCGAATAGCTGCGGTGCGCGATGTAATAGCGGCGCTCAGCCTGGACCAGGGCGAACAGACGAATCTTGAGCTCGTTCGGGTCTGCGATGCGTGGCTCGAACGCGCTCGGCATGACACTGCGAACGACGATCGCTCCAACCAGCCAGGCGCCCGTCAACAACGCGTCCAGCTCCGGACCCCACGATCCGGGAATTCCTCCCAGGACATTAGTCCCGCGCGCGAGTATCCCTGCACCCTCTGTCGATGTCCATCCCGCGCCGAGGTCGGCAATCGATATGGGACCGGCGCGACGAAACAGTTTCACGCTCCACCAGATGACCAGGACCGCGCCAATCCGAACGACAAGACCCGGGACGGCGACGATCACGTACAGCGCGAGGAGCGCAATGAAGACACTCGCAATGCGCGTCCAACGCCGGATCCAGGGGGCGATTGCGTCGTTCGTTTTGCGTGACGACATCACGAGGAACGCAACGACCACACCGGCCAGCTTGACTGTAGCAGAGACCGTAATGAGGCTCACTCCCAACCCAAGAATCTTTGCGTTGGGCCACGCATACCCACCCGTCACGGTTGAGCCCAATCCGAGCCAGATCAACACGTCACAAAGGCGTAGGAAACCTGCCAAACGCTTTTCGCCCTCGCTTGTCTTCAGCGGATCCCAAGTTTTCACGCTCGTCATGCACGCACCTCCGCGCCGACGCCCAACCCCAACGTCCGTGTCGCACTGCCGTCCCGCACCGCGATCTCTACCGTACCCCCAGAGCCCGTAAACGCCAGCAGCGCCCCCGATGCGACGTCCGCGAACGTACGGCGCAGCGGACCCACGTCTACGCCTCCGACCTGAATGCTGGCTCCGGGCTTCAGGGCGTTGGGTGCAATGTTCGAGACCAGCGTCCCGAAGCGATCGACATGGAGCACTTCACCCACGACCGCATCTCCGTCGGTCTTCGGAATCGGCAACGGCAAATAGAGCGGATCGGTAATTGCCGAGCCCAGGGACTCGAACGATCCCCCGTTCGCCAGCACGCCCGCGGCGGGCGCAAAGACGTCGCGGCCATGGAACGTCGGCGCCGCTTCCGGGAGCACCGGGATGGAGATGAATGTCGCGTTCAAGGACAAAAAAGAAAGCAGCCCGTTGTCCGGGGCCAGAAAGTACCGACCAAATCGCGTTGCCCCGAGCACTCGCCGCTCCGTTCCAACACCCGCGTCCACCACGGCGACGTAAATCGTGCCTTCGGGAAAGAACATCCAGGTCCGGCTGAGGATGTACTGTGCGGCACGCACATCGCCGGGCGACACGTCATGAGTGATATCGACCAACGTGGCCTTCGGCGCGTACGTCGAAAGCACGCCCTTCATCTCCGCCACGTAGCTGTCGACGGTGCCGAAGTCAGTCAGCAGCGTGACGATCGTCATGGCTCAGACCCTGACGGCATGCCAGCGCCCGGCCTTCCAGAAGACAATCATGGCGATCCCGCGCGAGATCGCGGTGACACTCAACGCGAGCCAGATACCGAGCAGACCGATGCCCCGCGACCACCAGGCGCCCAGCGGAATGCGCATCGCCGTCAAGCTGGTGCTCACGATCTGTGGCCAGAACGTGTAACCCGCCCCCGCCAATGCGCCTTCGAGAATCAACTCGAAACTCTGCCCGATCTGCGCGAATGAGATCACGCGCAGGTACAGTACGCCATCCTTGATCACCTGCGCATCGTGGGTGAACAGTGCCACGAGACGCCCGGGGATCAGCAGAAACGCCACGGCCGTGGTCACGGTGACCACCAGGCAATAGCCGACAGTCAGCCGTACGGCCTCCCGCGCCCGTGCTTCCTGCCGTGCGCCGAGATTCTGGCCGACGAGTGCGCTGGCCGCGAGCGCAAAGCCGCTGATCGCGATAAAACCGAGCCCTTCCATCTTATGGCCCACGCCCAGGGCCGCGAGCGCCGGCGTACCGAACCGCGACGTGAACCGCGTGAGCCACATATAGATGATCGACAGGAGCACGCCCGCCAACGACAATGGCGCGCCGATGCGTATGATCGTCGGGATCGCCCGCCAATCCGGCGCCGCGACCCGGACCAGGCCGCGCCGCAGCGCGATGACCAATCCGAGCAGGAACCCGCCGCCGCGCACCATCACCGACGCCAGTGCCGCACCCTCGACGCCGAGCCGCGGGAACGGGCCCACGCCGGCGATGAGCAGCGGATCGAGCGCGATGGAGACGCCCACGGAGCCCGCGAGCATCAGGAAAGGTGTTCGGGTATCGCCCGAGGCACGGAACGTGGCCTCGATGGCGAAGAATCCGAACACGAGCGGAGCGCCGAGCAACCAGGTTGAGAGATACGCGTGCCCGAGTGTGGCGACCTCGGGCGGCACCTTCATGACGCGAAACATCGTGCCGGCCACCGACCAGCCGACGATGCTGACGCCCACACCCGCGAGCAGTGCGTAGACCACGGCGGCCGCGGCGACGCGCGCCGCGCGCTCCGGGTGTCCCTCGCCATGCCGGCGCGCGGCGACCGCGATCAATCCGATCTCGACCATCTCGCCGAGACTGAGCGCCACCCAGATGTAGAACCCCGCCGTCGAGACCGACGCGAGCGCCGCCGGTCCGATGAGCCGACCCACCCAGATGCTGTCGATCAGGTTGAAGGAGAAATGGCAGGCCATCATGGCGACGGCGGGCGCGGCGAGCCGCAACACGACCGGCCGCAGCGGGCCGGTCGTGAGGGACCCGCCCGACGGGGGAGGGGCTGAGGCTATGTCCGGTGGATTAGCGGCCGTAGCGTGCTACCAGCACGAGCGCGTCATCGTTGCCCTTCACGTGCCGGGTGATAACGGAGTCGGCGATCTCCTGCGGGCTATTGGAGAGCGCCAGCGTCTCGGCGAATCCATCCTTGATGCCGTCGGAGAAGAGAATCACGGTGTCGCCCAGGGCGAGCGATACCGAGCGCGTCTTGGGATGCGCCGGCTCAGCGCCGATGAATCCCGCGTTCGGCACGAGGGAGATGCGCGAGGGACGATTGCCGAGATCGGCGCGCAACAGGACACCGCCGACGTTGCCGACACCCAGCCACGCCATCGTCGCTCCCTGCGGATCGAGGTACGCGAGCCCGAGGACGACACCGCGCAGTCCGACCAGCGCTTCATGACAGCGGCGGACCAGGTCGCTGAGCGGCTCGCGGGAATAGCGGTCGAGCGCGCCGACGGCGGCGTGCGCCGCCGACGCGGCTTCCTGGCCGTGACCCAGCCCGTCGACGACCGCGATGAGCGTTCCCTTCCCCACACGTTTGATGAGACACAGGTCGCCCGATTCCGTCTGCCCCGGCAGCGGCAGCGTGGCGAACGCCGTGTCGATTTTCAAATGGCCCGCCGCCACTTGGCCATGGTGATCGTGGTGCCGCGTCCCACCACCGAATCGACCTCGAACTCGTCCATGAGTCGCTTGGCGCCGGGCAGCCCGGCGCCGACCCCGTGGGACGTCGAGTAGCCGTACTGCATCGCGCGCTCGATGTCGGGAATCCCCGGGCCTTGATCGATCGCGACGACCGAGACGCCCTGGCGATCCCCGTTCTGGACGAGACTGAGGATGATCTCGCCCTTCTTGGCGTACATCAGGATGTTGCGGGCGATTTCGGAGATGGCGGCGGCAATGACGGTCTGTTCGCCGCTCGAGAATCCCGCGACGGCGGCTAGCGCGCGGCCTTGTTGTCGGGCTTCAACGACATCGACGTCCGCGGCGATTGGCAGTCGCAGCTCTTCACCCACGGCTGCTCGGTCTCTTGGGCTTCGATTCCACGACGCGCTCTTTGGTGCGGCCGTCGAGGAAGGCGAGACCTTCTTCGAGGTCCAGCACGGTGGCCACGCCCTTCAGCGTCAACCCGAGCTGGACCATCGCGAACGCGACGTCGGGCTGGATGCCGACGATGACCGTCTCGGCGCCGCGCAGGCGTGCCATATGCGCGATGTCACGCAGCGTGCGTACCGCGAACGAGTCCATGACGTCGAGCGCCGTCACATCGACGATCACGCCGCGGCAGCGCGAGCGCCCGACCTGGGCGATCAACGCCTCGCGAAGATGGGAGAGATCGGCGTCAGTGAGGGCAGACTGAATGGAAGCGATGAGATACTGCCCCTGCCGCAGTATTGGTACTTCCACAGCGTCCTCCGCGGGCGCGGGTGGGGGTGGGGGCTAGCGGGTGAGTTCCATGCCAGGTTCGCGACCGGCTTGGGGCCCGGGCATCGCCGCACGGTCGGCGAGCAACCGCTCCGCCTCTTCGATGCCTCCCTGCAGGTCGCCGACCGTGGCCATTTCGCTCAGGTCGACGCCGATGGTCACGAGCGTCTGCGCAATTTCGGGCGACAGGCCCGTCACGATGACGGTGGCACCGAGCAGGCGCGACGCCTCAACCGTTTGCACCAAGTGGTTCGCGACACCGGAGTCCATCGCCGCCACACCGGTCACGTCGATCACGACGACCTTGGCGCGATTGGCCCGAATCGCACGCAATAGCTGTTCGGTCAACTGCCTGGCGCGCTGCGGATCGATGACGCCGATGATGGGCAGAATGAGGAGCCGCTCACGCACCTGTAGCACCGGCGTGGACAGCTCCCGGATCGCTTCCTGTTGCTGGCGGATGATGCGCTCACGCTCTTCCACGAATCCGACGGCCACCGTGTTCGCGATGCGGTTCGCCGCGGGTTCGTAGGAATCGAGAATCCGGTTCAGCTTTTCGACGTTGTCCTGGTATTTGGTGAACAGCGAGCGGGCGAGCACGTCACGCAGTAAGAGCACGATGCCGACGACTTCGTCTGTCTCGACGCCTCGCGGAATAATTCGCTCCGACAGTCGACGCGAGTACGCCTGGAGGGCTTCGAAGGTACCGGTCTCGAGCGCCTCCACGTAGTTGTCGTACACCGCGGTTGCTTCGGCGAAGATTTCTTCTTCCGTCATCGCCGTGAGCAGCTCGGCGCGCGTGATGCGCCGCGCCCATTCCTCGCGCAGTTGCGTCCGGTTCTGCCGCAGGTGCGCGATCAGCTCGCGCAGCAGCCCGGCTGACGATTCCGACAGCGCCTGGGGGTCGGAAGCGCGTGTCGATATGCTCATGCTTTTCTTGGTGTCCATGGCTCGAAACCTATGGGTGGACAGTTAGGGAGCAAGCCCTGCGGCCCTGGTTTTGCGACGTTCCTTGGTCTCGTACAGGGCGATATCGGCCGCGTTGAGCAGTGCTTCGACGGTTTCGCCGTGACCGGGGTACACTGCTACCCCGACACTGATCGACAAGTTCGGCTTTTCGGCATCCGTGGCCAGTCGGTCCGCCACGCCCCGGGCCACGTGCCAGGCCGCCGCCTCGCCGGTCTCCGGCAGGACGAGCGCGAATTCATCGCCGCCGTAGCGCGCCGCGGTATCGGTCCCCCGGCAGGAGCCGAGCAGCGCCTCAGCCACGCGGCGGATCGCCAGGCTTCCCGCGAGGTGGCCGTGGCGGTCGTTGATTTGTTTCAGGCCGTCGAGGTCGAGCAGCACGACGGCGAACGGCTGCCCGGTCCGCCGCGAGCGTTTGATCTCGCCCTCGAGCGACTGCACCAGGTGGCGGTGATTGGCGAGTCCGGTCAACGGATCGGTGACGGCAAGCTCCCTCCACGTGCCTTGCAGCTCGCGCTGCACGGCGACGACCGCGGCCAGCACGAGACTCGTCACGGCAGTGATGCCCGTCCAGACCTGCAGCAGCACCAGCCGTTCATTCGCGGTGTAGATCGAGAACGGACCCACACCCTGCAGCGTGCGCCCGATGGCGATCGCGGAAACAATCACTATCGCGGCCGTCGCCTCGCGCGGGTTAAAGCGGAAGGCGACCCAAATCAGCACCGGCCAGAGCAACACCGTGAGGGGATAATGGCGTGAGGGAAAGAGCCCGCCGAACATCGCGAACGTCACCAGGGCGGAGACGGCGGCGAGCGCGAGTGCTTCCAAGAACTGCGCGCGATTCCACCGGGGGGCCGGCTTGACGCCGATCCACAGAATCAGCGCGGGAGCGATGACGATGTCGCCCACGGCANNNGCATCGCCCAGCCACCATGTGAGCCACACGCGCGGCGCATCGGCCCACGACATCAGGCCGCCGAGCGCCAGCGAGCTCACTCCGATCGATGCGGAGACGGTGGTACTGACGATTGCCGCCAGCGCCGTGAACCGGAGGATGTCGCCGACGCGATCGAACACGCGCCCGCCCCGCGCGAACCGGTTGACGAGGTAGGAGCCGAGCAGTCCCTCAGCGGTATTGCCGATCGCGATCCCGATGGACGGCAGCGCGCCGCCGGTGGTCGTGACGTTCGCGAGGAACGCGGCGCCGAGAATTGCGGGCCACACCCGGTACCCGAGCAGGACGAAGGCCGCCAGGGCGATGCCGGCCGGGGGCCAGACCGTGGTGACGCTGCTGTTGATGTAGGCGAATCGCAAGCCGAGCTTCGCGGCGAAGAAATAGACCGCGGCCAGACCGAAGAGCAGGAGCAGACGGCGAACGGATTGGCTCATCCGGCCTAACCTAAAAGAGGGATTCGCGACAGTTCAAACTTCACTCCTACGATCGCTGGCCCGATCCGTGGCGCCAAATACGTTATGTCGGAGGAGGGAGGTGGAGTGTGCCCTGGACCATTGGCCCCGACGAGCGCGACGGCGCGATGGCCCCGCCAGCCACGCCCATTCGCGTGCTGGTTGTCGAAGACGACCGCGTGATCCGCGACGTGTTGCTCGACGCCGGTCTCGCGAACGGCGAAAGCTCCCTCATCATGAAGGCGATTCGCTCCGCGGGTACGGTTCGGCTCACGAAGCGAGAACGAGAGATCAAAGAGTTGATCGAGGCGGGACTGGGCAACAAAGAGATCGCACAGCGGCTCAACATCGCCACCAACACCGTGAAGAGTCACGTCCACAACATGCTCGGCAAGCTCGCCGCGCTCGTGCCCTCCGATGGGCGGTCGGGCAATCGCGGGCGGCGCTCCTCTCGCTTCAGCTGACGTCCGCGCGGGCACCTCGAGCAAGAATCGCTGAAATACGGGATTGCGGGGATAGCGCGCGGCCAGTCCCTCGACGTATCCGCGCGCCTCACGCTCCAGCACGGCCCGACCCGCCGGATCACGCGCCGCTTCGCGTATCAAGGCCGCGGCAAGCACCCACGTGCCCTCGACGCGTGCCAGGTCGCCATCGTGCGCGGCGCGACGCATGTACCGGATTCCCCGCTCGGCGTTGCCGCCGCCCAAGCCGATGAGGCGCCCGAAAATCCTCGCAACGGCGCCGGCGCGCGCCAGGCCGTAATCGTACACGCCCAGCCCCAGGTAACAGTCCGCGCAGGTGGAATCCACCGCCAGCAGTCGACGATAGATGTCGCGCATCACCTTCGCGTCCTTGGCCGCCGCATAACCATGGCCGTGTTCCTCACGCTGGCGCGCGCGATAGCCGAGCGCGGTCGCGAGCCAGAATTCCCCGGGCTTGCCGGCCGCCCGCGCGCGCGCGAGCGCGACGCCCAGGAGCGAGTCGATGCGTTGGAGCTCGAAGTCGGCGGAGTCCTTGGTGGACGCCCACCAGATGTACGCGCCGGCCTGGAACACGAGGGGCGCGGGATCGGTGGTATCGCGCGCCGCCAACGCGGCGAAATAGCTCGCGGCGCCGGCGAAATCCCCGCCGTAGAGCGTGTCCAGGCCCGCGCGCAACGCTCGGAGGGCCTCGGGGTGTGGAGCCCGCGAGTTGGACGAACCCGGAAGCGCGAGCGCGCTCTGCAGCACCAGCACAACCGCGACGAGCGCCTGCACGTCAGCGGGGAGCGGCAGTAATCGGAAGCGCCGGCACCAAGCCCGCCGTACGGGCGGCGACGGTCCGGGCCAGCTCGCGCAACGCCATGCCCGCCGGCGACTCGGGCTGGCTGACGACGATCGGCTCACCGCGATCGGCCAACTCCGCCATGCCCGCCTGCAGCGGAATCTGCCCCAGCAGCGGCACGCCGAGCTCGGCGGCCAACCGGCTGCCGCCGCCCGCCAGGAAGATTTCCGACCGCGCGTGGCAATCGGGGCAGACGAAGTAGCTCATGTTCTCCACGATCCCGACCACGCCGACACCCACGCGCTCGAACATTTTCGCGCCGCGCAGCGAATCGCCGACCGCCATTTCCTGCGGCGTCGTGACGATGATCGCGCCGTGCAGGCGCACGATCTGCGTGAGCGAGAGCTGCGCGTCACCGGTGCCGGGCGGCAGATCGACCAGAAAATAGTCGAGCTCCCCCCACGCCACATCTTTCAGGAATTGCGTGATGATCTTCATGATGATCGGCCCGCGCCAGATCGCGGGCGCATCCCGCTCTACGATGAACCCGAGTGACATGAGCTTCACGCCGTGCGCCTCGAGCGGGTGGATCTTGCCGCCTTGGACTTCGGGCTTGGCGTTGGCGCCGAACATGCGCGGGATGTTGGGCCCGTAGATGTCGGCGTCCATGAGTGCCACGCGATGCCCATCGCGAGCCAGCGCGGCGGCGAGGTTTGCCGACACGGTAGACTTGCCGACACCGCCCTTGCCGCTCGAGATCGCCAGCACTTTGCCGAGCGACGGCATCTCGTCGGGCGTGGGCGGCGGGGGCGGCGGGGGGGGCGTCGGAGCGGCGGGGCGACCGGATGGTCCGGACGCCTGGCGTTCCCCAGCGCCGGCAGAATCGACGACTTTCACCTGTACGCCGCTCACACCCGGGACGGCCGCGGCGGCTTTCCGCGCCTGCCGCGCTAACGAGCCGGGGTCCTCTCTGGTGAGCACGAACGTGAACGTAACGGCCCCGCTGGGATCCACAGTGACCTCGCGCACCATTCCCGCCGACACAATGTCACGGCCGTGGCGCGGGTTGATGACTGCGGCCAGCGCCTGCTCGACCTGGGCCTTGAGATCGGTCGTGCTCACGTGGATTGGCCCCCGCCCCCGTTGGTCAGAAAGCGGCGCGCCGCATTCAGGACCTTTGCTTCGACATCCGCCATCGTGCCGGGCAGCGACGCACCCGCCGCGCGGTGGTGACCACCGCCGCCGAACTGGTGCGCCAGTGCCGCCACGTCGACCTCGCCCATCGAGCGGAACGAGACCTTGATGCGGCCGCTGCCGATATGCCGGAACAGTAACGCCAGACGGACGCCCGCGATCGAGCGGGGGAATTCCACGATTCCATCGAGATCATCGGCCGTGACGTCATGACGGCGCAACGCGTCGGCGGGCACGCTGACCCACGCCAGCCCGACGTCGGGCTCCACGACCAGCGTCTGCAGCACTTCGGCGAGCAGGCGCACGCGCCCTTCGGGCGCGCTGGCGTATACCGATGCATAAATCGCCTCGGGATCGACGCCGCGCTCGAGCAGTGCGGCCGCCACGCGCAACGCGCGCGCGGTGGTGTTCGAGAACCGGAATCCCCCGGTATCGGTCAGCAATCCCACGTACAGCGCTTGCGCGACTTCCGGCGTGACCGGCCAGTCCGCTACCGTGGCAAGATCGAACACCAGCTCGGCGGTGGCAGTCGCGTCCGGTGCAATGAGCGAGGGCCCGGCCGGCAGCTTCACGGGGCTGACGTGGTGATCGATGCACACAAACGGGGGCTGTCGCTTGCTGATGACGGCTGCCAGGCTGCCCAGCCGGCTGAGGTCGCCGATGTCGAGGGATGCGACGACGTCGGCGCGCTCGATCTCGCGCGCCGCGCCGTCGCTCGCATCTGCTCCGGGAGGAACCAGGAATTGGAAGCGATCGGGAATAGCGGTGGGATTGGCGATGCTCACCGAAATACCGCGGTCGCGCAACAGGTGCCACAGCCCGATTTCGCTCCCGACGCCGTCCCCGTCGGCGTTCACGTGCGTCGTCAGCACGACGTGCCGGGCGCTCGTGAGCGCCGCCACCACATCGCGAGCCGCCTGAGCACGATCCGGTGGAACCGGAACGCCGTTCGGGTTCATGCTCGGGAAGATAACCGCGTTACCGCTCGTCGCCTGCCGCAACCAGACCCTGATCTAGCTCTTTGGATCGGGTTGCAGCATGCGCGAATGCGCTACTAGCGGCTCGGCGGGACGGGAGGGCGAGGGGTCTGCG
>WNGJ01021719.1_pt1 | contig 12619 bp, 15 predicted proteins | sample 5400611 | NCBI WGS metagenome assembly WNGJ01 (sample SAMN13153375, study PRJNA577476) | soil metagenome | isolation source: 40 cm soil or saprolite under Garry oak tree replicate 1 | place: USA:California | collected 2016-06-15
GTGCGCGCAAGGATGCCGACGACTTCGGTGGAGTCGGTGCGTGCGGCCTGCTCGTAGGCCTTGGCGAAATAGAAATCTCCGATGACGATGGCAGGCTCGTCGCCGAGCGCGGCGGCGACCGTCGGGCGGCCGCGGCGGACCCCTGATCGGTCGATGACGTCGTCGTGCACGAGAGTGGCGGCGTGGGTGAACTCGACCGCCATCGCGGCGGACTTGAGTCTTTCGAGGTCATATTGGCCGCACCTTGCGGTGAGCAGGACGAGGGCTGGACGCAGTCGCTTGCCGCCCGCTTCGAACAGATCGGTCATGGGAACAGCTACGACGTCGGGATCGCTGTTGATCTCGTTCCTTAGCGCCGCCTCGACTGCGGTGAGGTCGGCGATGACGGGGCCGAAGATCTCTACGTCTTCTGTGGCTCCCAGATCTGCACCTCCTCAGCCTCGATGGCCTCGCCAAAGAGATTGGCCGCGATGTCATCGAAGTGTTGGGGCACGGCGGTAACGAGAACTTCATGGCGCAGGGTTTTGTCTGCGGCTCGGAGCCGCGAGTGGTCGAGGTGGCGCTCGACCTTGATAGCGGTGGTGGAGGCGGAGTCGATCAAATTGAAACGCCCTGGGTGAACGCGCTCGATCGCCGGCTTGAGCAGCGGATAGTGCGTGCATCCGAGAACAAGCGTGTCGGCGCCAAGGCTGACGATGTCGGCCAGATTGTCTCGAAGGACGCGCTCGGCGCGAGGTGAGTCAGCCTCGCCGGCTTCGACGATCTCGACGAGGTCGGGGCAGGCTTTTTGGTACACCCCGACCATCGGGTCGATCTCTTTGATCGCGTGGAGGTATTCCTGGCTGCGCATGGTGCCCTCGGTGGAGATCACGCCGATTCGGTTGTTTCGTGTGGCCTCGACTGCCGCCTGCGCGCCGGGGCTGATCACGCCGATGATCGGCAGCTCGAAGAGCTCGCGCGCATGGTTGAGCGCGGCGGCGGTCGCCGTGTTGCAGGCGATGACGACTAGCTTGACATCGCGCGATTCGAGGTAGCGGATGATGTCGATCGCGAAGCCGCGGACCTCGTCCTGATACCGCGGGCCGTACGGAAAGTGGAGAAGATCGGCGATGTAGATCGTCGGCTCGAGCGGAAGCCGCTCGCGGAGTTCCTTGAGTACCGTGAGCCCGCCTACACCGGAGTCGAAGATCCCAATCGGGCGTTGGTCGCCCATGCCTAGAGGTAACGCATCCGAAGGGTCAAACGGATTTGACCGACAGTCGGTAACCCAGGCCGGGCACAGCTTCGAGGTTGACGCCGGAGTTGGAATGGTCGGAGAGTTTGCGTCGCAGCCGCTGTACATGCGGGTCGACCGAGTGGTCATCGAGATCGTGCGGGTAGCCCCACACCTTGTCTCTCAGTTGGGCCCTCGTCAGGACGCGCTCGGGGTTGGCCGCGAGCACCGCGAGGAGGTTGAACTCCGTCATGGTGAGGGTGATCTCCTGGTCGGCGATCTTCACGCGGCGGGCCGCGTTGTCGATCTGGAGCGCACCGATGCTAAGTACGCCCTCGCGACCGCCGCCGGTCTCGGCGAGGGCCGAGCGCCTGAGATGGGCGTTGATGCGCGCGGCGAGGATGCGCGAATCGAAGGGCTTGGTGATGTAGTCGTCCGCGCCGACCTCGAGGCCGACGACCTCGTCCATCTTGGTGGAGCGGCCGGTGAGCATGACCATGGGGCTGATGAGGCCCTGGCGTCTGAGCTCGCGGATCACTTCGGTGCCGCTGATGTCGGGGAGGACCCAGTCGACGAGCACCAGGTCGGGCTGCATGCTGGTGGCAAGCTCGATGGCTTGGGCGCCGGTCGCGGCTTCGATTGCTTCATGGCCCTGAAGCTTGCAGACCTCGGCGATGAGCATGCGAATAGGTGCGTCATCCTCGATCACCAGGATTCGCCGCTTGCGGCGAGTGGGTGTAGTTGTCAGTTGTGTGACGGAGGCGCGAATCCGACCCGTCGCGACTCACGCGCTGAGCGCTTCGGTCTCCTCATCAGGAGCACGCGCTTCTCCCCCCCGTCGATCACGTCTGTGAGCTCCCACCCATCGGTGCCGGCCTGTTGGAGGAGCTTGACCAGCGTGACGCCGTCAACGAGCTGGGCCACCGTCAGAACCTGAGTCGAGAACTCCCACTCGCGCAGGGGCATCCCGACCGACGGCACGACGCCCATGGCGGCAGCCCCGTCGCCTGGGTGGTTCGGCTCGTCGGGCTCGTCAGGATCCTCGTCGGGGTCGTCTTCAAGTCGGAGGCCCATTTGGGACGATTGTAGGAGGGCAGTACCCCCGGCGGGGGTCGAACCCGCGCTGGACCGGGTTTAAGCCGGCTGCCTCTGCCATTGGGCTACGGGGGCAAGAATGATTTTGCCCCGCTGAGGCGGTTTCGGGTTTATTTGGGGTATTCGAAAAAGCCTTTGCCGGTCTTGCGGCCGAGGTGTCCGTCCTCGACGAGCTTGCGCAGGACCTCGGGCGCGTCGTCGCCTTCACCCTGGCGATGGCGATCCTTCATCGCCCCATAGAAGATGTCCAGGCCGCTGAAGTCGAGCAGATGGAACGGACCCATGGGCCAGTTGAGGCCTTTCTGCACCGCGGTGTCGATGTCTTCGGCGCTTGCGTAGCCGCCCTCGAGGAGGCGGATGGCTTCTTCGGATGCGGCGAACAGGATGCGGTTGACGATGAAGCCCCAGATTTCTTTTTGGATCAGGACTGGAGTGCGGTCGATGGAGCGGACGAACTCCATAGCTGTTTCGATGGTTTGGTCGGACGTTTTGGGGCCTTTGACCACCTCGCAGAGCTGCATCACAGTGACGGGATGGAAAAAGTGCATGTTGCAGCAGTGGTCGGGGTGCCTGGTGTAGTCGGCAAGGCGGCTGATTGCGATGGTGCTCGAATTGCTGGCGAGGATCGCGTCCTCCTTGGCGTGCCGGCCAAGTGCTTCGAATACGTTCTTCTTGGCGTCGAAGTCTTCGATGACCGCTTCGATTACGAGGTCGGCGGTGGCGGCCGCGGTGGTCAGATCGTTCGAGTCTTTGATGGTGGTGAGGGCCTTGATTGCGGCGGGCTCGGCGAGGCGGCCCTTTTCGACCGCGCGGTCGAGCAGGCGGCGGTTCTGGGCGCGGGCTTTCTCTAGCTGGCCCTGGACAGAGTCGACGAGCATCACCTCGTAGCGGCCGGACAGCGCGGTCTGGAGCGCGATCTGCGAACCCATCGTCCCCGCGCCGACGACCAGCACGCGCTTCAATTCATGCATGCGAGTGAGCATGAAGGAATTCGAGGAGGCGGCGCAGGCGGCAGTGGATTCGATCCCGGATGAGTTCCGGCCTTACCTGGAGAACACTCTATTCGTCATCGAAGAGAGCTCGCCGGATGGGTTGATGGGGCTGTACGAGGGAGCGACGGCACTGGGGGTGGGCGAGGGCATGCCGGAGCGGATCACGCTCTACAAGCGGGCGCATGAGCAGGCGGCACGCTCGATGAGAGAGCTGGTCGAAGAGGTTCAGCGGACCATCCTGCACGAGATCGGCCACCACTTTGGAATGGAAGAGGACGACCTCCCCTACTAGCGGAGCGTCCAAAACGCGCGATCCCAGAGGATGAGCGGGTCGCCTGAGCCGGGGGTAGCTGCGGTGACCTCTCCGACGCAGATGTCGTGGTCGCCGGCTGGATGGAGGTCGACCAGCGTGCACTCGAGCCAGGCGGCGCATCCTTCGATGAGAGGGATGTCATTGGCGCCGAGGCGATGGGGTACGTCGCGCCAGGTGGGGTCGATGGTGGGGGCGCGTCCGGCGAACCGGTCGGCGATGAACTCCTGTGAGCGCGTGAGGACGCTGACATTGAACGCCCTATTTCGGAGGACCGCGGCTCGGGTGGCCGTGTCGCGCTCGAGCCCGACTAGGACCAGGGGCGGATCAATCGAGATCGAGACGAGGCTGCTGGCGGTGAGACCGCGGAAGCCGTCCTCGGTGCGCGCGCTGACGACGACTACCCCGGCCGGCACCCGAGCCATAACGTCCCGAAAATCGTGCTGCGGCAACTGCCGTCACAGCCTAACCTCGCGACAGGGCCGCCTAACGTGCGACGGTAGAATCCAAACCCGGATCGAGGCGCCGTAGCCAAGTGGCAAGGCAGAGGTCTGCAAAACCTCCATCCCCAGTTCGATTCTGGGCGGCGCCTCCAATTTCGCAAAAGCAAAGCCGACGGTATCCTTGTCAACCTTTGCTGGCGCGCTCATCTATCTCTTTGCTGGCGGTGCTCATCCTTGCGACGGGTTGTGCCGACCAGAACAGCGCCACAAATGCGAGTCCCACACAATCAACCAATCCGAGCCCCCGTTCATCGCCACCCGACCCCCCAACGCCGACACCCGTGACGCCAACCACGACCGCACCCGACGTAGGATCCTTCAAGCTCACCCTAGTCACCACCGGCCTCCAAAGTCCCGTGTACGCGACCTACGCGCCGGACAGTTCGGATCGTCTCTCTTCGTCGTTGAACAGATCGGCCGAATTCGCGTGTTCAAGGACGGTCAGCTCTTAGCGGCTCCGTTTCTTGACATCGAAACACTCGTCGTGTCGGGAGGCGAACGGGGTCTGCTGAGCGTTGCATTCCATCCCGACTTCGCGTCAACCGGGGTGTTCGTCGTCAACTACACGCGCGCATCGTCGAAAGCGGACGGCGTCGGCGACACCGTGATCGCACGTTACCGCGTCACGCAGCGGGGAGCTGATGTTGCCAATCCATCCACTGGCCAAACATTGCTCGTCATCGACCAGCCACAGCCAAATCACAACGGGGGCCTGGCCGCCAACCCGTCAAAGTCCGGGAGATGCACGTCGAGGAGGACCAGATCGGGCCGCTCCGACGCAATCTGGATGAGTGCCTTGGCGCCCGTCGACACAACTTTGACCGCGAGACCATCCAACTCGAGGCGCACCTTATACATCTCGCCGACGTCTCCTTCATCTTCGACTAGGAGAATGCGAAGGGGTCTTTGCTCCATCGTGTGTCCACCATCACGCCCGCAGTGCACCACCAGGCATGCGCTTCCTCTCAACCGAAAAACGCAACGCAACCTGTAGCTTTCGTAACCGTCGCTTTCAAGCTCGGATTCCACCTCAGCGCCTCTCGGTTAAACTCGACTCAGCATGGGCCTGGCCCAAATCAAAATGCCGCAGCTGGGTGAATCTGTCACCGAGGGCACCGTCGACAAATGGCTCAAGCGCGAAGGCGACATGGTGAAGCGCGATGAGCCGCTGGTCGAGGTCGTCACGGACAAGGTCAACGCCGAGATCCCCTCACCTTTTGAGGGCAAGCTGGTAAAGATCTCAGCCACCGAAGGCGAGACGGTTCGCGTTGGAGCAGTGATCGCGCAGATCGAGGTTCAGGACGCCGCGAGGGCACCCTCTCCGGCGCCGGCCAAGCCGTCCCGCGAGACTGGCATTGCTCACACCGAGGTCCCGCCCGAGCCCGCCGCTGGACCCGCACAGAGCACGGCGGTTGCAGCGCCGGCTGCTAACGGCGGCGCAGAACGGGCTCGCCTCTCCCCGGCCGTCCGCAAGCTCGCCGCCGAGCACGGGATCGACGCAGCGTCGCTCCGCGGATCGGGCATGGGAGGCCGCGTAACGCGTGACGACGTGCTGGCGGCTGTTGGCAGCGGCGAGCCCGCGACGGCGGCGCCCACCACGACACCTCCGGCAGCCGCGCCGCCGCCCACCCGCATCGATGGCACGCGCGAGGAGCTCGTGAAGTTGAGTGTGATGAGGCGCTCGATCGCCGAGCACATGGTCCGGAGCCTCGCGACATCGCCGCACGCGTGGACCCTGCAGGAAATCGATGTGACGAATCTAGTCCGGTATCGCGAGGCCGAAAAGGAAAACTTCAAGAAGCGCCACGGCGTGGCGCTTACATACCTGCCGTTCGTGGTGCAGATCCTGTGCGAGGTGCTCAAGGAGTACCCATGGCTCAACTCGACCTGGGCGGCGGACGGCGTCATCCTCAAGCGCTACATCAATCTGGGCATCGCGGTGTCGATTCCCGACGGCTTGATCGTGCCGGTCCTGAAGGACGCCGACCAGCGAGGGTTCACCGACCTAGTGCGCACACTGAATGACCTCATCGAACGCGCTCGCAACAAGCAGTTAAAGCCGGAAGACGTTCAGGCCGGCACGTTCACCCTCAACAACACGGGCGCAACCGGATCAATCGCGAGCCAGCCGATCATCAACCAGCCGCAAGCAGCGATCCTCACGACGGAGTCCATCGTCAAACGGCCTGTCGTGATTAACGACGCCATCGCCGTCCGTCACATGATGAATATGTGCCTGAGCTTCGACCATCGCATCATCGATGGCATGATGGCCGGCCAGTTCCTCGGAACCATGAAGAAGCGACTCGAAGAGTGGACGCCCGGTAGCATCCAGCTGTGAGCAGCCCACAACCCCTGACACCATCGGCGATACCGTCGTGGATCCGTGTCCGCGTCAGCGAAGGCGAGAATTTCAAGGACCTGAAGCAGATGGTGCGTTCGGGTCGGCTGCACACAGTGTGTGAAGAGGCGCGGTGCCCGAATATCTTCGACTGCTGGAACCGCCGGACCGCGACGTTCATGATCCTTGGCGACGTTTGCACACGAGCTTGCCGGTTCTGCGCTGTGACATCAGGGAGGCCGACCGAGCTCGACCTCGGCGAACCCCAGCGCGTCGCCGAATCGGTGGCCGAGCTCGGCTTGAAGCATGCCGTCATCACGTCGGTCGATCGTGACGACTTGAGAGACGGCGGGGCCGGCATCTTCGCGCAGACCATCCGCGCAATCCGCCGCCGAAGCCCGGGGACGACTATCGAAGTTCTCACGCCTGACTTCCAGGGCGACTTCGAGGCGGTGAAAGTCTTCTGCGCCGGATATGGTGACGAAATCCGGCTTGATGGTTGGACTTGGCGAAACGGAGGACGAGCTCCTCGAAGTTTTTCTCAACATGCGATCACACAACATCGACGTGCTCACAGTTGGACAGTATTTGCGCCCCTCGAAGCAGCACGCAGAGGTGGTCCGCTACTACCGGCCCGAAGAGTTCGTGCGCCTGAAGGAACAAGCGCTCGCGATGGGATTTGGACACGTCGAGTCCGGCCCGCTAGTCCGCTCCTCATACCATGCCGATGAACAAGTCCCCGCACGTAAGAGCCTGCTGGCTGGGTAGGACTCCCTATAGGGAGGCCTGGGTCCTACAGGCTGAGCTCGTCTCGGCCTTGCGCGACGGCGATGCGACCGACACGCTGCTCCTGCTCGAACACCCGCACGTCTTCACGATGGGTAGATCAGCGCAACCAGATCACCTGCTCTGGGACGAGGCGGAGCGCGGCCGCCGCGGCGTCGATGTCATCTGGTCGGATCGCGGCGGCGAAGCGACCTATCACGGCCCTGGCCAGCTGGTCGGCTATCCCATCCTCAACCTGGAACACTTCGCACTCACCATTCCGCGGTACCTCAAAAGGCTCGAGCAATCGCTAATCGACTATCTGCGCGAGCTCGCTATCGACTCGAAGCCCGGCGAACCGGGCCTCACAGGCGTCTGGTCCGGAGGCGAAAAGCTTGCGGCCATCGGCATCAAGCTGAACCGCCCGATCGTGAGTCATGGGTTCGCCCTGAACCTGACCACCGACCTTGGCTATTTCGACGGCATCGTCCCGTGCGGACACGCCGAGAAGCGCCCGACGTCGGTCGAGGCGATCACTGAGGAAGAGGTAGGTACGAAGGCGGCGGCGCGTGCGTACGCCGAGCATTTCGCACGTGTCTTTGATACGTCACTGGTGTGGGATTCGGCCGTCAAGGTCCTGCAGACGCCCGCGCGCTAAAGCGAAGGGGAGGAGTCAGTGCTGGCACTAGCGCCTCTACTCGCGGAAAGAATTCCGGACTGGATCCCCGATCTGCTCCGCGAACTGACCTGACTGGCTCCGCTGACGCAGGCGGTGCGGCAGCTCCTCCGTGACCTGGTTACTAAGGGCTGAAGGAATCTTCAGGCGGTGGGGGCTTGGGCAATCATCGTCGGCCGGCACGTTCCCGGTATGAGGATCGGTGCTTTCAGCCTTGTCCGGAATACTTGGCATCCCTTACACGGTTTCCATACCGTGCTTTCTTGTGCCGGTTTCGATCTGGGTTGCGATTTTCCTCGAATTGGGCCGGCGCCTCGGACGTCGAGTTCGAGACCTGTTTCGAGCTCACCTGGTGTCGTCGACCGCGTTGGGTTTGATCGTGCTCGTGATCGGGTATCTGGGATATGAAGATGGCTTCAAACCGAAAGACAATCGAAAGCCCGTCCAAGAGCCCTGCTGAGCTGGTTCGGCTGGACAGCGTGTCGATGGACGAAGACGACGAGATCCTCCCCGACTTCGAAGCTGAGGTGGACGGGCGCCGAGTATGGGTAACCGCCGTGCTGGAGCGGACGGCCGTGGTCGAACCTGCCCCAGGCGAACCCAAGGTGCTGGTCAACCGGCGCCGCCTCATGGTCAACCCTGGCCACCTGAGGGTCAGACACCTGGCCAGCAAGGAAGCGGCGCGACGCGGCCGCGAAGCGGCCCGGCAGCTTCGCATGCAGGAGCATAGCTCGGCGGCTTAACAACCTCGTTCGGGTTGCCGTCGCAACTCGCGGCTAGGTCGGTTAAGCCTCCGATACGGTCTGGTAAACTCGGAGGCTGCCGAGCATGGTTCGGCAGTTTTCTATTTCCGCGGCAAAAGAAAGGCCGCCTAGCCCGAGGGAAGCCACTTTATGAATAAGATCGTTGATCTCGTTTCTCTGGCCAGTATCGTCCCACCCCCCAACCACGAGGTCAGCGGCGGCTTCAGCGCAATGGTCGATGGCAAGCAGGTCCGCGTGCGGGCCGTGCTCGAGCGGACGGTCGTCATCGAGCACCACGAAGGCGGCGAGCGCAGCGTGGTGCGCAAAGACAACTGCATGGTCAAGCCCTCGGCGGTGGAGTTCGTTCCGGGAAACCCCAACAACGGTGTTGGCCCGCGCCAGTGGCGCCGACTGCCCGGTAAGCCCCCAGCAACCCCCAGAGTCGGGCCCTAAGCGCTCGCGCTCAAACCAGGCGCTCCTCTAGCGGGCCCTCCCACCTCCCGGGCCGGCCCTCCCCCACCGGCGCACCTGGGCTCACCTTAGAGCGAGAAAAAACGGCCGACAACCCAGCCTGTTAAGGCCCCGGCGTCAGTCGAGGTGGCGCTGAGCCACCAGGGTCAGAAAGGCAGGGAAAGACTCGTCCAACGCCACTTCCTCGAAGACAGCGCGCGCATCACCGAACCGGCTCTTCTTCCACCCCTCCTCGCCCAGCCGCTGCCGAATCTGTCCCAGCTCGTCATCCGCGATCTCCCTCACGAGGTCCGCCGAAACTCGAGGCCCCTCGCTCAACCGCGACGAATGCCTGATCCACTGCCACACCTGCGATCGCGAGATCTCCGCCGTGGCCACATCCTCCATCAAGTTGTTGATCGCGGCGGCTCCCACACCCCTCAACCACGACTCGACGTACTGGATCCCAACGCTCACGTTCATCCGCAGCCCGGTCTCCGTGATGGTCCCGCCCGGCACCCGCACGTCGACCAGTTCGGCCGCCGACACGGAGACATCCTTCCGCTGCCGCTCCAACTGATTCGGCCTGTCACCAAGCACTCGATCAAAAGCCTCCGTTGCGGTAGGCACCAGGTCCGGATGCGCGACCCACGTCCCATCGAACCCATCCCCCGCCTCGCGATCCTTGTCTTCCTTCACCTTGGCCAGCGCAACCCGGTTGACCTCCGGATCGCGGCGGGATGGAATGAACGCAGCCATCCCACCCATCGCATGCGCTCCACGCCGGTGACACGTCTTCACCAAAAGCAAGGTATAGCCGCGCATAAACGGCACGGTCATCGTCACCTGCGCGCGGTCCGGCAAAACGAAGTCGGGCCGATTCCGGAACTTCTTGATGATGCTGAAGATGTAGTCCCACCGCCCGGCGTTCAGACCGCTCGAATGATCCCGCAGCTCGTACAGGATCTCCTCCATCTCGAACGCAGCGAGGATCGTCTCGATCAAGACAGTGGCCCGGATGGTGCCCCGCGGCACCCCCAAATCGTCCTGCGCAAAGTTGAACACGTCGTTCCAGAGCCGCGCCTCGAGATGATTCTCGAGCTTGGGCAAATAGAAGTACGGCCCGCTCCCCTTGCTACCAAGCCGCACAGCGTTGTGAAAGAAGTACAGTCCGAAATCAAACAGGCTGCCAGAGATCGGCTTCCCACCCACCTCGACATGCCGCTCCTCCAGGTGCCATCCGCGCGGGCGCACCACCAGAGTCGCGACCTTCTCATTGAGCCGGTACTCCTTGCCTTCCGGGCTCGTGAAATCGATCCGCCGCTCGATGGCGTCGATCAGGTTCACCTGCCCTTCGACAAGGTTCGCCCACGTTGGCGAGTTGGCGTCCTCGAAATCCGCCATGAAAACCCGAGCGCCCGAATTCAGTGCATTGATGAGCATCTTGCGATCCGTTGGACCAGTGATCTCGACCCTACGGTCCTCGAGGTCGTTAGGAGCCTTCGCGACCATCCAGTCCGAATCCCGAACCGATTTCGTCTCGGTCAGAAATTCCGGCAGCTCTCCCGAATCGAGACGCACCTGGCGCTCATCGCGCCTTCGCAACAGCTCGAGCCGCCGGTCACCAAACTCCCGCTGGAGACGGCCCACGAACGCAAGCGCCTCAGGGGTCAGAACCTCACGGAACCGCCCCTCCTTCGGGCCCTTGAGCGCGACTTGCTCAGTCGTGGCCATCGCCACCAAATCTACAGGACCAGTTCAGGTGCCCGCCAGTCTCTCGACCACCGGCGCCAGCGATTCGGCAGCCTCCCCAGGGACCACGACGTAAGAGATCCCATAGCGCTCCCGCCTCGCGACAAGGTCCTCGATGATCTGCTCGATGGTGCCGATCAAGAAATGCGGCATGTCAAGCACGTCTTTCGGATCCGCGCCGAGGCCGGCCGCCATCGCCCCCGCCACGACGTCACGGTCATCCGTCACGTTGGCGACGAAGATGGTGACGCTCAGCTCGATTTGCGAAAGCCGGTCTCCGGCGGCCTGCTTGATCCACGCGAGCTTCTCGTCGGTCGCCTCCGCAAAACCGGTGCGCACCAGCTTCCGATTGACCCTGCCCTCGTCCAGCTTGTAATTGATGCTGACGATGTCGGCCTCTCGAGCCGCCAGGCCCAGCATTCGTCGGCCCCCGCCCCCGAGAACGATTGGCGGGTGAGGCTTCTGCACCGCGGCCGGCCACGCCTCGAGGCCCTCGACCTTGTAGTGCTTGCCGGCAAAAGACACGATCCCGCCGGCAAAAAAGCCCTTGATGATCGTCAACGCCTCGGCCATGCGATCGATCCGCACGCCCGGCGGATCGAATGGAATCCCCGCCTGCTCATAATCTGAAGCCAGCCACCCCGCCCCCAATCCGAAGTCAAGTCGACCCTCGGACAGGAGATCCAGCGTCGCCGCCTCTTTGGCCAGCACGACCGGGTGTCGATAATCGTTGTCGAACACGAGCGAGCCGACGCGCAGAGTCGTGGTCGCATCCGCTGCCGCCATCAGGGCAGCGATCGGACCGAGCTGGTCGCCGAAGTGATCAGGGATGCTCAGCGTCGAATATCCGAGTGACTCCATGAGGCGCGCTTTGTCACGCCACTCTTTCGAGCTGGATGCGCGGTGCTCCTGGATCCCAAATCGAAACGGCCGCAGCTCCCCCACGGCCGGTTAGTATGCGGCGTGCTCGCCGCTGAACACGTCGGCGCCGTTGCCGTCATCGCAGCGATCGCCACTTCGCTGATCGCGTCAGCGAGACTGCGCTCGGGCGGTTGGACAAAGTTCGCCGCGGCAACGCTTGCCGCGATCCTCGTCGCTGCCGAGCTCGGATGGTGGATCTACCTCGCCGCGACCAGCGCCAGAGACTCCGACCTTGCCACCGCCATCCCGCTCCAGCTCTGTGACGCCGCCATCTTCATAGCCGCGCTGGCACTGCTGATCAGAACCCAGATCCTCGTCGAGGTGACCTACTTCTGGGGCCTGGCCGGCACCATCCAGGCCCTGATCACACCCGACCTACCGCAGCATTTTCCAAGCTTCCCTTTCTTCCAGTACTACACCGCGCACGGAGGCATCGTCACCGCGGCCCTGTTCCTGGTGGTCGGACTGGGCCAGTGGCCGCGCCGCGATGCGGTTCTCCGCGTGCTCGCGATCACTATCGCTTATGCCTTGGTGATCGGCGCAATCGACGCCGCGACCGGCGCGAATTACCTGTACCTACGAAGCAAGCCGGCCAGCGGCAGCCTCCTGGACCTTCTCGGCCCGTGGCCCTGGTACATCGCCTCGGCTGCGGTGATCGCCATCGCGCTGTTGCTCATTCTCGACGCCCCTTTTCGACTCTTTCGCCGTCGAAGGCGAGGTGGTGCCGAGGGCCGGATTTGAACCGGCGACACCTTGATTTTCAGTCAAGTGCTCTACCAAGCTGAGCTACCTCGGCACGGCGGATGATTCTATCGGCCGAGAAGATACGGCCGTTCAGAATGGTGGGCGGTGAGAGGG
>WNGJ01006217.1_pt1 | contig 12618 bp, 10 predicted proteins | sample 5400611 | NCBI WGS metagenome assembly WNGJ01 (sample SAMN13153375, study PRJNA577476) | soil metagenome | isolation source: 40 cm soil or saprolite under Garry oak tree replicate 1 | place: USA:California | collected 2016-06-15
CATCTCCGGGCCCAGGATGCCCTTGGGGAACCCGGGATAGTTCTCGACGTCCGTGGTGATGGTCAGCTGCCCGCCCGGCTGCAGGCCGGTGAACAGCACGGGCTTGAGGTTCGCGCGCGCGGCGTAGATGGCGGCCGTATAGCCGGCCGGCCCCGAACCGATGACGACGACCTGGTGCTTCTCCACGTGCTCTCACTCCTCGCGCAGGCGCCCGCAATCTACTCCGGAAAAGCGGCGCCTGCTCGGCGCTTCTGGTAGACTTTTCCGCGCCGAGGACCCTTGGATCCCACACAGCTCAAGAAGATTCCGCTGTTCGCCAACCTGACGGCGGATCACCTGGCAAAGGTCGCGAACATCGCCAGCCAGAAGCAGGTGCGCGCGAACGAGAAGATCTTCAAGGAGGGCGAGGTCGGGACCGAGATGTACTTGATCGGCTCTGGCAAGATGCGCATCTCCAAGATGGTCCCGGGGGTGGGCGAGGAAGCGCTCGCGATCCTCGAGCCCGGCAGCTACTTCGGCGAGATGGCGCTGATCGACGACACGCCGCGCAGCGCCGACGCGACCGCGCACATGCCCTGCACGCTGTACGTGATCCAGAAGGCCGACCTGGAAGAGCTGATGTTCCTGCACAAGGACCTCGCCTACGAGCTGCTCTGGACGTTCGTGCGCACGCTGTCGGCGCGGCTGCGCGAGACCAACGACAAGATCAAGGCCTTCTTCGCCCTCAGCGCCCGGTTCTGAGACCGTCCGTCCGTCCTGGGAGTGCGGTTTTGGGACCCCTCGCTCGGCGGCGGCGTGGCACGCGCGCTGCACCGCGGCGGCTGCGTGGCGAAGGCGGATCGGATCCTGAGCGAAAGCGCGGCCGCGCTGGCCGACGCGGAGCTCATGCGCATCGTGCTCGGCGCGCGGGACGATCTGCTGGCCGGGCGACTCGTCTCGCGCGGGCTGCCTCCGCTGCGGAGGGCCACGGCCGGCGAGCTGCTCCTCGAGCCGGGGATGAGCCCGGCGCTGGCCGGGCGCGTGCTCGCGGCGCTGGAGCTCGGGAGGCGCGTCGCGCTCGCTCCCGCGGCCGAGCGGCGCCGGCTGCTGCGCGCGCAGGACGTCGCCGGCGTGCTCTGGGGCCGCCTCGCGCACCTGCCGCACGAGGAGTTCTGGGCGGTGCTGATGAGCTCGCGCCTTCAAGAGATCCGCTCGGTCCAGATCGCGCGCGGCGGGCTTACGCAGTGCTCGGTCTCGCCGCGCGAGGCATTCGCGCCCGCGCTGGTGCATCGGGCCCCGGCGGTCGCGTTCGTGCACAACCATCCGTCGGGCGATCCGGCGCCCTCCGCCGAGGACCAGCGGCTGCAGCTGCTCCTGGACGAAGCGGGGCACGCGCTGGCGGTGCGGGTGGTCGATCACCTCGTGCTCGCGGAGGGCGGCGTGCACAGCGCGATCGAGGGCGCCTGCCCGGCGCCCGATCCGGTTTCGCTCGTTCCGCGCGAGGGCGTGGGGTAAGGAGGAGGGAGATGGAGCTGTCCGAGGCGCTGAAGCACCATTTCGGATACGGCGCATTCCGCAAGGGGCAGGAGGCCATCGTCCGGTCGGTCCTGTCGGGACGGCCCACCATCGCCATCCTGCCCACGGGCGGGGGCAAGAGCCTCTGCTACCAGCTGCCGGCGCTGCTCCTGGAGGGGACCACGGTGGTGGCCTCTCCGCTCGTCGCGCTGATGAAGGACCAGGTCGACGCGCTCCGGGCCCGCGGCATCGCCGCGACGTTCGTCAACAGCTCGCTGAGCGAGCCGGAGCGGCAGGAGCGGCAGGCGGCGCTGCGGCGAGGAGAGTACCGGCTGGTCTACGTCGCTCCCGAGCGGTTCAAGTCGCCCTCGTTCCTCTCGGCGGTGGCCGGCTTGACGGTCCCGCTGCTGGCGGTGGACGAGGCGCACTCCATCTCGGCCTGGGGTCATGACTTCCGCCCGGAGTACCAGCAGCTCGCGCGGGCGCGGGAGCTGCTGCGGGCGGAGCGGGTGCTGGCGCTCACGGCCACGGCCACTCCGGAGGTCCGCCGCGACATCGCCGATGCGCTGGAGCTGCGCGACCCGAGAGTGTTCGTGGCGGGCTTCGATCGGCCGAACCTGTTCATCGAGGTCCTGCGCGTCTCGGGGGACAAGGACAAGCTCGGGCGGCTCCTGGCGGTCGCCCGCGGTGGCGGACCGGGCATCGTCTACGCGGCGACCCGCAAGAACGTGGAGAAGATCGTCTCCGCGCTGCGCGGCGCCGGCGTGGACGCGCTCGGGTACCACGCCGGGATGGCGGACGGCGAGCGAACCGCGGTCCAGGAGCGGTTCGTCCGCGGCGAGGCGCCGGTGATCGTCGCCACCAACGCGTTCGGCATGGGCGTGGACAAGGCGGACATCCGCTTCGTCGCGCACTTCGACGTGCCCCGCTCGCTGGAGGCGTACTACCAGGAGATCGGCCGCGCCGGCCGCGACGGGCTCCCCAGCTTCGCTCTGCTGCTGTTCAACTTCGCGGACGTGATGATGCAGCGGCGCATGATCGAGGCGGGCAGGCCCTCGCGCGATCTGGTGGAGCGGGCGTGGGAAGCGGCGCGCAGCCTGCTGCAGGGCTCGACGGAAGAGCTGGCTCGCGGCTGCGGCGTGAGCACGAGCGAGCTGGCTGGAGCGGTCCGGCTGCTGGAGAGCGCCGGTCATCTCGAGCGCGGGCTGGGGCGCGACGGACAGTTCTTCGTTGCCACGCCTACGGTCGGAGCCGAGGATCTGGCGGTCGACTTCGAGCTGCTCGAGCTGCGCGTGGCCCGCGAGCGGCAGATGCTGGACCGGATCGTGCGGTTCGCCGACACCCGCGGCTGCCGCAGGCAGAACCTGTTGCGATACTTCGGCGATGCCGACGCGCCGCGCGGCTGTGACGCCTGCGAGAGCTGCAAGGGGAGCCGGGCGCCCGAGCCCGAGGAGGTGGGCGAGACACCCCACAAGCGCAAGCCGACGGGCGCCACGGCGGCGATCGGCAACGAGCCCTACGACGAGCAAGTGTTCGAGAAGCTGCGCGCGCTGCGCACCGAGCTGGCGCGGGAGACGCGGGTGCCGCCGTACGTCGTCTTCCACGATGCGACGCTGAAGGAGTTGGCCCGGGCACTGCCGCGGGACGAGAAGAGCTTTCTGATGGTCAAAGGCGCTGGGCCGGGCCGCTGGCAGCGGTACGGGGAGCGCGTCGTCGCCATCACCCGGGAAGCCTCGCCGCACGAGTCCACGCCGGTGGTGCGGGAACCGGAGACGCAGGGCGACTTGAGGTTCGGCGACGGGCCGGGTCCGGCGGTCCAGGAGCCTCCCGCCGGGTACGGAACGCCGACCGGCACTCGCCCGTGGGGGGCCGAGCTCTGGAGGATGTGCGCCTCGGGCGCCACGCTCGCCGACATCTGCTCGCGGTTGCGCCGGTCGACCGGCGACGTCGCGTCCGAGCTCGCGGACGGGGCGCGCGAGGGAAGGCCGGTCGACGTGGCGCGGCTGCTCGGCGCGGAGCGCCTCGAAGCCATCCGCGCGGCGGCGCGCGGATCCAATGGCGACGTCGTTGCGGTCCGCCGCCGGCTGCCGTTTCCGGCGGCGTTGGCGGAGATCCAGCTGGCGCTGACGGTCGCGTAGCGATTGGTGGTCTCGGCCTCGGCGGGCGCCGACCTCGCAGCCACCTATGGCGTTACGGGACTGCCATCCATGAAGATGCTGAACCGTTCCGCATCTGGGGTCTTCTGCTCCACGATTTCGCGGAGCCGAGGCGTCTCATCGCATACGGTGAGACTCACGAACCTCATGACCTCGGATACGGTTCCGTCGCAGTCCTGGTCGAAGTGCAGGATCAACCTCGTTGTCCCGCATGAAAGGAGCATGCACCCCTCGAGATCGGGGCCGGCAAGGGTTGACCCTATTCGCTTCTGAACTCGCCCCCGGGGCGAGTCGCCGGCGCCCATCGGTGCCCGAGATGAGGAGCGGTTCGACCCGTTGAGCACGCCCCGGGGCGTGTCCGAGGCGGGCGGCGCATCGGTGCCCGAGATGAGGAGCGGTTCAACCGGTTGAACCACCGGACGCCCCGACGTGGAGGGCTTTGCAAGACGTCCCGCTCCGCGACTCGCCCCGGGGCGAGCTCAGCCGAACGAAGGTCTGTCACTCTGAGCACGTCGGGTGCGCCACAAGTTCCGAGGAACGATCGGGCGCGCCTCAGGCCGCGACTAGAACGGAATGTCGTCCTCGGCCGGCTTGCCGCCGCCCGAGGACGGCTCCTCCATGCCGGGAGGCGGGCCGCCGAGGTCGTCGGCGGGCGCTCCGCCGCCGCGGGAGGCTCCGCGGCTGCCGCGGTCGCCGCCGCCGAGGAAGACCACGCCGCCGACCGGGTTGGCGACGACCTCGGTCGTGTACTGCTTGGCCCCTTCCTTGTTCGTCCACTCGCGGGTCTGCAGGCGGCCCTCGACGTAGACGGAGCGGCCCTTGGAGAGGTACTCGCCGCAGTTCTCGGCGGCCTTGCCCCACACTACGACGCGGTGCCACTCGGTCCGCTCCTGCTTCTGGCCGGCCTTGTCGGTCCACGCCTCGTTGGTGGCGACGGTGAAGTTCGCCACCGCCTGCCCGCTGGGCGTGTACCGGACCTCAGGATCGCGGCCGAGATTGCCGATCAGGATGACCTTGTTGACGCTGCCCGCCATGCTTGCCTCGCTTCAGTGTGAGGCATGCACCCTAACACACGGCGGCGACATCGGGCCGCGGCGTTTCGCTGCGGCTCTAGCCGCCGCCGGGGCAAGGCGACGGGCCCGGGCAAGCGACGGCCGCGGGCTTGGTGGCCGGGGGCGGAGTGACCAGGGCTGCCGGGTTCGCGCGCGAGGCGGGGGCAGTCTGGAGGCCCGCGGGTTCTGGCAGCGGCGCGGGAACGACGGCAGGCTCCGCGGGCGTGCCTTTGGAGCCCGGCGCGGCGGCGGGGGACGGAGCGGGGGGGTGCGCCGGCGCGGCGGGAGGGCCCGAGGCGGGCGGAGCGGACTGGACCACCGGCTCCGGCGTGCGCACCGGACGGCGCTCGAGCGCCGCGAGCCAGCCTTCGAGCTGCGGCGAAGGCGGCGCTCCTTGGGGGGAAGCGCGCCGCAGCGCCTCGGCCAGCGGGTACTTCGCCGGATCGGTCCCCGCCTGCTCCAGGCCGCTGGAGACCAGCTCGATGGCCGCCTGGGCCTGCGAGGCGGACGCCACCCGGAGCGCCGTGAACATCTCGTCCGGCGAGGCGTCGCCCACCTCCACCAGGCCGTCGGAGAGCAGCGCGGCCAGCTGCTCGTCGCGCTCGGGGCCGCGCGCCAGCGGGGCGAGCGCGAGCAGCCGTGCCAGCGCCTCCATGCTGCCGTCCACCGCCAGGTCGAGCAGCGATGACACCGCGGGGGCCGGCAGCCCGAGCTCGCGCCCGACGCTCCGCAGCCGCACGAACCAGTCCGGAGTGGCAGGCATCGCCTCCAGGAGTGGCCCGCCGCCCTGGTCCGGATCGCTGCGGTAGACCGCGTCCGCCAGCACCACCCGCAAGAGCGGGTCGCGCTCGGTGCGCAGCGCCGACCGCAGGAAGGGGAGGTTCTTCTTGTCGCCGGCGGACGCCAGGCCGGCGTAGGTCGCGATCCGCGCCTTCAGCTCGGCGGGCTGCGCGTCCTGCGGCGAGGCGGCGACCGCGGCGAGCGCGGCTTCGCGCACGCCGCCCTCCGGCGCGCCCAGCGCGGCCAGGAGCCCCCCCAGCCGATCGATGGAGGAGATCACCGGCGCGCTCTTCCCCGCCCAGTCGTTCACCAGGACCGAGAAGACGAATCGCTCTCCGCCGAGGCTCTGCACGTACCCGGAGAGCGCCGTCACCCCCTCCAGCGTCCCCGTCTTCGCCCGCAGGCGCCCGGCGGCGTCGGTGCCCTCCATCCGCATCCGCATGGTGCCGTCGCGGGCGGCGATGCCGAGGGAGGAGACGAACTCGGAGGCGACCGGGAAGCGCTTCCAGACCGCCTGCAGCAGCGTGGCGAGCTGGCGCGCGGTGAAGCGGTTGGTGTCGTTCAGCCCGCTGCCGTTCTTGAGCACGTACGTTCCGCGCGGGATCCCCAGCTCCGCGAGCAGGTCCTCCGCCACCTCCAGGCCCTTGGGCCACGACCCCGGCGTTCCCTTCAGCTCCGCGCCGAGCGTCTTCACCACCATCTCGGCGATGAAGTTGGAGGAGATCTTGTTCATGTCGCGGATGATCTCGCCCAGCTCCGGCGAGTCGTAGCTCTGGATCAGCGTCGCCGTCTGCGGCGCCGCCCCGCGCTTCACGCGGCCGGTGACCTTGATGCCGCGCTTCTTCATCAGGGAGCGCAGCGCCTGCCCGTAATAGAACGCGGGATCGCCCACCCGCCGGTAGAGCACCACCGACTCGCCGCGCAGCGGGATGCGCCCGTCGACCACGATCCTCGTCCGCTCGTCCTCCGGGATCGCGTGCGGCCGCAGCTTGCGCCGCCCGTTCGCGCGCACCGTCGCCACGCGGTCGTCGACCACGAAGTAGTCGTGCGCCTCGGGCTCGACCTCCACCCGCGCCCGCGCTCCGGCCTTGTCGCCGGGCGTGATGTAGATGGCGACGGCGTTGTGGTTGAGCGAGAGCGCTCCCACGCCGGCCGCCCACGCCTTGTCGCTGGTCTCCTGCTCCCAGCCGGGCCCGAACTCCTCCCGGTCGAAGAAGGAGTCGTCGAGCACGATGTCGCCCACGCTGCGCACGCCGCGGTGCCAGAGGTCGGCCACCAGGCCGTCGAGCCGCTCGGTGGTCACGGAGGGGTCGCCTCGCCCCTTGACGTAGAGCGTCGCCACCCGGCCGCGCTGCATCGGCTTGTCGGACAGGTAGTCGGTGTTGAAGCGGTACTCGGGCCCCAGCCGCAACAAGCCTGCGGCGGCGGTCACCAGCTTGGTGTTGGAAGCCGGGTTGAGCAGCTCGTCCGGATTGCGCGAGTAGATCACCTGCCCGTCATCGAGCGACTCGACCTGCAGCGCGACCCGCGCGTTGGAGAGCGGAGGCTGGGAGAGCAGCTGCTCGACGGCCTTCTTCAGCGCCTCGCGGTCGGCCTGCCCGGCCCGCGCTGACAGCGGCGACACCACGAGCATCAGGACCGTCAAAAACCGTCTCACCTGGCTGGACCTCGCGGGCTCGCGCTACCGCCCTTGATAGTATCGGGCGCTCCCCTGCCCGGCAACAAAACTGCCGGGTAATCAAACGTTTGCGTGGCCGCCGGACCACCGCCCTGCGGGCTCTGACCCGCATGCTGGCACAACAACCGGGCTTTCCGGGCGCATCCCGGCGTGCGAGAGTTCGCGCCGATTTTTCCCCACCCGAGGGTGCTCCAATGGACGACTTCGACCGCCAGGCAGGCCGCTGCGTATTCGCCGGCATCCAGGGCCACACCGCCACGCAGGCGGAGCTGGAGCTCGTCCGCCGCGGCCTGGGCGGCGTGATCCTCTTCGCCCGGAACATCTCGGACCCGGCGCAGGTCGCCGAGCTGTCGCGGACGCTCAAGGCGGCGGCGTCCGGACCGCTGCTCGTCTGCGTCGATCAGGAAGGCGGGCGCGTGCAGCGGCTGCGCCCGCCGCACTGGACCGGATGGCCGGCCCTGCGGCGCATCGGCGACATCGATGCGCAGGGAGGCGTCGCCGGCATGAACGGGACCGTGATCGTCGAGACGCTGGGGCGGATGATGGCGGAGGAGATGTCCGCCTGCGGCATCGACCTCGACTTCGCCCCGGTGCTGGACGTGGACACGAACCCGGCGAACCCGGTGATCGGCGATCGATCGTTCTCTCGCGATCCGAGGCGCGTGGCCCGGCTCGGCGTCGCGTTCGGCCAGGCCCTGGAGAGAACGGGCGTCGCCAGCTGCGGGAAGCACTTTCCCGGCCACGGCGACACCTCCCAAGACTCGCACCTGACGCTCCCGCGCATGGCGCACGACCCCGCGCGCCTCTGGGAGGTGGAGCTGGTGCCCTTCGTCGCCGCCGCGCGCGCCGGGCTCGCCTCGGTGATGACGGCGCACATCCGCTTCGAGGCGCTCGACCGCCTCCCGGCGACGCTCTCTCCGGTCACGCTGGAGATGCTGCGCAAGGACGTCGGCTTCCGCGGCTGCTGCATCTCCGACGACCTGGAGATGCGCGCCATCTCCGAGGCCTGGGGCGTGCCCGACGCTGCCGAGTTGGCCATCGACGCCGGCTGCGACGCGGTGCTGGTCTGCCACACGTTGCAGCACCAGCACGACGCGATCGACGCGATCGGCCGCGGCGCACGCTCCGGCCCCATGTCCCGCGAGCGGCTGGCCGAGGCGAGCGCGCGCGTCCAGGAGCTGCAGAAGTTCGCGAAGCCCGCGGCCGCCGTGGATCCCACCACCGCCCCCAAGGCGTGCGACACGGACGAGCACCGCCGCTTCGCGGCCATCCTGATCGAAGGGATGGCGCAGGCCGACCGCAGGGCGAAGGACCCGACCGAGTACCGCGCCTGAGCTCAGCGCCGGGTGAGGGCCCCCTCGCCGAGCAGCGCGAGGGCGCCGAGCAGGAGCAGCCCGCTCCAGAGCGGCGTCCCGTGCGCGCCCTGCGCCGCCGCCGACGACGCGGCGACCTGCGCCGACTCGGCCCCGCCGAGCTGCGCCTTCAGCTCCCCTTCGTCCACCCGGCGCAAGTCGCTCTCCCGCGGATCGAGCCCCGCCACGAACGTGAGCGCCGGCTCTTCGCGCGGCTCCACTCCGCGCGGCGCCACCAGCGCCCGGTACTGGCCCGGCGCTGCCGGCGGCACCACCGCGTCGTCCGGGCGCGCGATCTCGCGCCGGAACTGGACCGGCTGCCCGTCGGGCCCGAGCACCTTCTCCACCCGCGTCCCTCCCGGAGCCGCGATCGCGTGCTCCTCGCCCACCAGGGACGGGGCCGGCTGGCGCTGCTCGAGCGCGTCCGCGAGCCAGCTCACCGCCTGCTGGAGCACGGGGAGGAACGAGACCCGGATCGGCCAGTCCGTCCAGGTCCGCGAGGCGGTGCTGGTGTAGAGCAGCACCCGCCCGTTCCCCAGGCGCTTCTCGATCAGCGCGGGTGCGCCGTCGTCGTAGGAAGCCAGCGTGTGCGCCTGCCCTTCCGGCTTGAGCAGCGCGTACCGGAAGGTGCGCGCGCTCTCCAGCCCCTCCCGCTCCGCCGGACCGAAGACGCGGAAGAGCGGGTGCGTCCACTCCACCACCCCGAAGCGCGCCGCGCCGTCCTCGGACCCCTGCGCTCCGGGCTCCGCCGCAGTCTTGATCAGGTGCAGCGGCCGCGGCAGCAGGTCGCCGAAGGCGTCGTTGTAGGCGTCGGGATCGACGTGGTCGCCGAGCGCGATGAAGATGCCCGCCCCGCGCAGCACCGCCTGCCGCAGCTTCTCCGCGAACGCCCGGGGCGGCGCCGCCACGTTCAAGAGCAGGATGACGTCCTGGCCGTCGAGCGGGGCGTTCGCTGCGGCGTCGGCGTCGAGCGTCTGCGCGTGGATCCGCCCGCCCGTGCGCGCCGGCCCCAGCGCCGCCTCGACGAAGAACGCCTCGTCGCGCGAGCGCAAGCTGGCGGGAGCGCCGTCCACCACCAGCGCCTTCACGTCTCGCGGAACGTGCACCACGAAATCCTGGCCGTCGTCCTCGTCCAGGCCCTGCGCCTCGGTGCGGGACAGTTCGACGCGGCCGCTGACCACGCCCGCCGGCAGGACCGCCCCGAGCGTCTTCTTGGCGGTCCCGCGGGCGGGCACGTCGGCGAAGCCCTTGGCGACCGTGTTCTGGCCCACCTTCAGCGAGACCTGCAGCCCGGACACGACCTGCGTTCCGGTATTGGCGATGGTGGCGACCACCTCGTATCCGCGCGGCCCCAAGGTCGCCGAGGGCCGTACGGCGGTGGCCACCACCGCGACGTTCGGCAGATCGCTGCCCCGGGCCGCGTCCACCACCACGACGTTGGGGCGGATCCCCTGGGCGCCGGGGGGCGCGTTCGGCGGGGGCGGCACCAGCGGCGGCGGCGCATCGAGACGGATGGCATGCGCGGCGAGATCGCTGAAGGCGATGATCCGCTTTCCCGCCAACGGGCTCTCGCCCAGCGCGCGCGCCGCCGCGGCCAGGCAGGCGGTGAGGTCGCTTCCGAGATACGTCGGCTGCGCCGATTGCAAGAGGCGCCGAGCGGCGAGTCGGTCGAAGGAGGGCGCGCCGATTCCGCCCGCCCCGAATCCGGCCGGTCCCGCGCAGAGGCCCACCGTCGCGGGCTCGTCGGGGCCCAGCCGATCCAGGGCGGCCAGCGCCTCCGAGCGGGCCTTCTCGAACAGCGTCCGCGAGCCCAGCCGGTAGCGCATCGAGAGCGACGCATCGAGCACCAACGCCGTCGCCTGCGGACCGGTGGCCTGCGCCGCCTGCACGTCCCGCGGCTTGAGCGAGGGCCGCGCCAGCGCGGTCGCCACCGCCGCGATCAGCAGGCAGCGCAGGGCCAGCAGGACGATCTGCCGGAGCCGCAGCCGGCGCGCCTTCTGCCGATGCGACCGCAGCACGAACTCGATCGCGCCGAAGCTGAGCGGCCGGGGCCGGCGCTGGTTGAAGAGGTGGACCAGGATGGGGAGCGCGATGGCGAAGAGTCCCCAGAGGTAGGCCGGGTGGGCGAACTGGAGCACGTCAGGCCGCCTCCCGGCGCGCGAGCAGCTTCAGGAGCACCCGGTCCGGCGCCGCGTCGGTGGCGATCTGCTCTACCTCGACGTCCGAGCGCGCCAGCTCCTTGCGGGTGGCCTCGAGGAACCGGCGCATCTCCAAAAGGTAGCTCTCCCGGATCTGCCGCGGCTGCGCCTCGATCTGCCGCTCGTCCTCCATGGAGAGAAAGCGCGTCGGATCGTCGAAGGGGAAGTCGAGCTCCTCGCGATCGTGCGTCTGGAGCAGGAGCACGTCGTGCCGGCGCGAGCGCAGCATCTTCAGCGCGGGCATGCTCTGCTCGGTGGTGTCGAACAGGTCGCTGAGCACGATCACCAGCGCGCGGCGGCCGGCCTTCTCCGCCGAGAAGTCGAGCGCGGCGGGCAACAGCGTCGGTCCGCGGCCCTGCGCGCTCTCCAACAGGCGCAGGAGCTCCTGCACGTGGGTGGGCGAGGAGGCGAAGGGCAAGAATTCCCGCACGCCCGCGACAGGGCCGCCGTCGCCCGCGATGCAGAGGCCCACCTGGTCGCCCTGGCGCGAGAGCAGGTACGCGAGCGCGCCCGCGCAGACGGCCGCGTACTGCAGCTTGGTCATCGCCCCGCGCCCGTACGCCATGCTGCCGCTCGCGTCGAGCACGAGCAGCGCGCGCAGGTTCGTCTCCATCTCGAATCGCTTGACGTAGTACTTGTCGAGCTTGGCGAACGCGCGCCAGTCGATGTGGCGGATCTCGTCCCCGGGCGCGTACTCCTTGTGCTCGCTGAACTCGACCGACTGGCCGTGGTGCGGGCTCTTGTGCAGCCCGGTCAGCACCCCCTCCATCACCTTGCGCGCGCGGACCGGCAGGGGCCCGAGGCGGGCCAGCAGGGCGGGATCGAGCCTCACGCCTTCGTCTCGCGGAGCAGCTCCGCGATCACTCGCCGCGAGTCGACTCCCTCTGCTTCTGCGTGGAAATTGGTGATCACTCGGTGCCGCAGGACCGGCTCGACCAGCGCGCGCACGTCCTGCACGTCCGCCGCGGGCCGCCCCATCAGGGCCGCCCGCGCCTTGGCGGCGAGGATCAGCGCCTGGGAGGCGCGCGGACCTGCTCCCCAGCTCACGTGGTCCTTGACGTGCTTGCCGGCCGCGGCGCTGTCGTGCGGGCGCGTGCGCCGCACCAGATCGACCGCGTGCCGGATCACGTGCTCCGCGGCCGGCACGCGCAGGACAAGGTCCTGGAGCCCGCGGATCTGCTGCGGCGAGAGCACCTTCTCCACCTGCGGCTGTCCGCCCGAGGTGGTGGCCCGGACGATCTGCACCTCCTCTTCCGCGCTCGGATACCCGACGTCGACCATGAACATGAACCGGTCGAGCTGGGCCTCGGGCAACGGGTAGGTGCCCTCCTGCTCGATCGGGTTCTGGGTGGCGAACACCAGGAACGGCTCGTCCAGCGGGTAGGTGCGGCCGCCGGCGGTCACCCGGTGCTCCTGCATCGCCTGCAGCAGCGCCGCCTGGGTCTTGGGCGGGGTGCGGTTGATCTCGTCCGCGAGCAGCACGTTGGCGAACACCGGCCCCGGCACGAAGCGGAAGGTGCGGCGGCCGGTGGTGTGGTCCTCCTCCAGCACGTCGGTCCCGGTGATGTCCGAGGGCATCAGGTCGGGCGTGAACTGGATGCGGTTGAAGCTGAGCGAGAGCGCCTCCGCCAGGGTGGAGATGAGCAGCGTCTTGGCCAGCCCGGGGACGCCGACGAAGAGGCAATGGCCGCGGGAGAAGAGCGCGATCAGGAGCTGCTCGATCACGGCTTCCTGACCGACCACCCGCTTGGCGATCTCCTGCGAGATGCGCGTCCGCGCCTGCGCGAGCTCCTCGATCAGCTCCACATCGGAAGACGTGCCCAGCGCGCCGTTCACCGCGAGCTCACTCATGGGTCCCCTTTTCGCCGATTCCCGCCGCGAGCGCGAACGCTTTCCGCTCCCGCTCCT
>WNGJ01025620.1_pt1 | contig 12618 bp, 10 predicted proteins | sample 5400611 | NCBI WGS metagenome assembly WNGJ01 (sample SAMN13153375, study PRJNA577476) | soil metagenome | isolation source: 40 cm soil or saprolite under Garry oak tree replicate 1 | place: USA:California | collected 2016-06-15
GGGAGCCGCTCGTGCTCCGCGTCGCCATGAAGCCGATCTCGACGTTGATGTCGCCGCTCAAAACCGTGGACTTGAAGACCGGCGGGCCGGCCCAGGCGCAATCGGAGCGTTCGGACGTGACGGCCGTCCCCGCGATGGGTGTCATTGCCGAAGCGATGGTGGCGATTGTCCTGACGGAGGCGCTGCTGGAGAAATTCGGCGGCGACGCACTGAGCGAGCTGAAGCGCAACGTGGATGGCTATCTCGCGCAGGTGCGCGCGCGCACGCCCAAAGGAGCGGCGTCGTGAAAAGACACGTCGTGCTCATCGGATTGCCGGGCGCGGGAAAGTCGACCGTCGGACGGATGGTCGCGGAGCGGTTGCAGACCGGCTTCGTGGACATCGATACGGTATTGATTCGCAAGGAAGGCAAACCGATCTCGATGATCTTCGCCGAGAAAGGCGAGCAGGCGTTTCGCGAGATGGAGCGGAAGGAAGTCGACGCGGCGCTCGCGAATGAACCGGCGGTCGTCGTGCCGGGCGGCGGCTGGGCGGCGCAGCCGGGCAATTTCGACGCGGCAAAACCTCGCGGGTACTTCGTTTATCTCAAGGCGCGCGCCGAAGTGGCAGCGGGTCGCGCCGAGCCGTCGGGAACCCGGCCCGTTTTAATGGGTGATGATCCAGTGGCTCGCATGCGGGAGCTGTACACCACCCGCGATCCGTTCTACGCCAAAGCCGACGCCACGGTGCTGACTGAAGCTAAAAGTGCCGAAAATGTCGCCGCCGAGGTCGTAAAGCTTGCGCAGACGGCTGCCGGATGGTAAAGATGCGAACCCCTTCAGGGTTGAACTGAGGTTGATAGGTGCCTGATAACGAAGAAGAAGTGAAACCTAAAAAGAAGAGAGCGCCGCGAAAGAAGAGAGTCGCGGACGAGACTCTCCCGCCGGCGGATACTGAAGAAACCGACGCCGCTCCTGTAAAGGGCGGCGCACTCGTCATTGTCGAGTCCCCGACAAAGGCGAAAACGATCGGCAAGTATCTAGGCCGTGGGTACACCGTCAAGGCGACTATCGGCCATTTGCGCGACCTGCCCAAGCGCGAGCTGGGCGTCGACGTCGACAATAACTTCACGCCGAAGTACGTCACTATTAAGGAAAAGGCGAAGACGCTGGCCGAGATCAAGAAGGCGGCCAAGGCTGCCGATCGCGTGTTACTCGCGACCGATCCGGATAGAGAAGGGGAAGCGATCGCCTGGCACGTTGCATCCCAGTTGAATGAAAATGGAAAAATCAGCCGCGTCTTATTCCACGAAATCACGAAAGACGCCGTCGCCGAAGCGCTGGCCAATCCACTGGATATCGACCAGCGGAAAGTGGACGCGCAGCAGGCCCGGCGCGTGCTCGACCGTCTGGTGGGCTACAAGGCGTCGCCCGTCCTCTGGAAGAGCATCAAGACGGGCCTCTCGGCGGGACGGGTCCAGACCGTCGCCCTCCGGCTGATCATCGAGCGCGAAGAGGAAATCCGGAAATTCGTCCCGCAGGAGTACTGGACGGTCGCCGCCGACCTCGAAAAGGACGGCCAGCCCTTCCAGGCCCGGCTGCAGAAGCTCAACGGGCACAAGCCCGAGATCAAAACCGAGGCAGACGCGCGCGCCATCGTCGCCGAGGTCGAAAAGCTGCCGTTCGTCGTCACCGACGTGTCGACCGGCGAGCGCCGCCGCAAGGCGCCGGCTCCGTTCACGACGAGCACGATGCAGCAGGAAGCGGCGAAACAGCTGGGCTTCTCGGCCGGCCGCACGATGCGCGCCGCCCAGAAGCTGTATGAGGGCGTAGAGCTTGGGGATCAGGGATCCGTGGGTCTGATTACGTACATGCGCACGGATTCTGTTCGTGTGTCGGACGCCGCGATCAAGCAGGCGCGTGAATTCATCAATGCGCAGTTCGACAAGCGCTATCTGCCCGACGAGCCCAACGTCCATAAAGGCGGCCGCGGCTCCAAGGTCCAGGATGCGCACGAAGCGATTCGTCCGACCGAAGTGGGCCTGAAACCCGAGGACCTGAAGAAGTACCTGGAGCGCGACCTCTTTAAGCTGTACCAGCTCATCTGGCGGCGCTTCCTGGCGTCGCAGATGACGCCGGCGGTGTACGAAGCGACCAAGGTCGACTTCGAGCTGGCGGACGGGAAATTCCTGTTCCGTGCCACCGGCTCCCGCGTGCTGTTCGACGGCTATCACGCGCTGTACAGCGAGGCGCACGAGGCCGAGGATGCGAAGACGCTCGACAGCCTCGAGCCGATTCCGCCGCTCAAGCAAGGCGATCGCGCGACCCTCAAGCAGGTCGTGCCGAGCCAACACTTTACCGAGCCGCCGCCCCGCTACAGCGAGGCGAGCCTCGTGAAAGAGCTGGAGCGGTTGGGCATCGGCCGGCCGTCGACCTACGCCGCGATCATCTCGACCTTACGCACACGCTGGTACGCGACCGCGAAGGACCGGCGCTTCCAGCCGACGCCCCAGGGCGAGACCGTCTGGAAGGTGCTGAAGCGCTCGTTCCCGGAAGTCTTCGAGGTCGGCTTCACAGCGAACATGGAAAACGAGCTCGACAAGATCGAAGACGGCGATCTCGCGTGGCAGGATGTGTTGGGCGAGTTCTGGAAGCCGTTCAGCATCGCCCTCGAGGCGGTCGACATCAACAAGATCATCCACGAAGTGCACGATCTGTCGGGCGTGGCAGCCGAGAAGTGCCCGAAGTGCGGCGCGCCGCTCGAGGTGAAGAGCGGCCGCTTCGGGCCATACATCGCCTGCGTGCGTTATGCCACGAAGGAGTGCGACTACTCGCGGTCCATCAAAAAGGACAGGGTGCCCGACCGGCCGTCCGACGAAATCTGCAAGGAATGCGGCGCGCCGATGGTGATCAAAACCGGCCGCTTCGGCGAGTTCCTGGCCTGCACGCGCTATCCCAAGTGCAAGTACACGCAGCCCGTCCCGCTCGGCATCAAGTGCCCCAAATGCGGCATCGGGGATCTCGCTGAGCGTCGCACCAAGCGGGGACGGACGTTCTACGGTTGCCTGCGGTATCCCGACTGCGATTATTCCACGTGGAACAAGCCGGTGGCCGTCCCATTCCACGTGGAACAAGCCGGTGGCCGTCCCGTGTCCCAGCTGCGGCTTTGTGGGGATGGAAGAGATCAAGTCCAAGACGACGGGAGAAACGACACGCAAGTGTCTCAAGTGCGGTCATCAAGTCACAGTCGAAGCGGAAGCCGCCGAGGCGGAAGAGGTGGCATCGTAGCGGTGCGAGTGATCGGCGGCGGCCTTGCCGGCTGTGAGGCGGCCTGGGCCCTCGCCGAACGTGGGGTCCGTGTCACACTCCATGAGATGCGCCCGGTTCGGATGACTCCCGCGCATCAAACCGATCGGCTCGCCGAGCTCGTCTGCAGTAACACCTTCAAATCGATCGAACCCACCCACGCGCACGGCCTGCTGAAGGCCGAGATGCGCCTGCTTGGCAGCATCGTGCTCCAGGCGGCGGACGAGGCGCGCGTTCCCGGTGGCAGTGCGCTCGCGGTCGATCGCGTCGCTTTTGCGGCCGCCGTCGAGGCGCGCGTGCTGGCCCACCCCAACGTCACACTGGTCCGGGAGGAAGTGACGTCCCTGACCTCGCCGGCGATCGTCGCCACGGGGCCGCTGACGTCCGATGCGCTCGCCGCCGCGATCGCCGCCCGGCTGGGCGTCGCGTCGCTCGCGTTCTATGACGCGATCGCGCCGATCGTCTCAGCCGATTCGCTGGATTACAGCCGCCTGTTCAAGGCATCGCGCTACGGCAAAGGCGGGGGAGACGACTACTGGAACGCCCCGCTTACGCAGCCCGAATACGAAGCGTTCGTCGCGGCGCTGATCGCGGGGGAGCAGTACGTGCCGGGGCATGAGTTCGACAAAGTCCCCTACTTCGAAGGCTGCTTGCCCGTCGAGGAGATGGCGCAACGGGGGCTCGAGACGCTGCGGTTCGGCCCGATGAAGCCGGTCGGGCTCATCGATCCGAAAACCGGACGCGAGCCCTACGCGGTTCTGCAGCTGCGGCAGGAAGATCGCGCCGCGCAGATGTGGAACTTCGTGGGCTTCCAAACGCGGCTCAAAACGGCAGCGCAGCAGAAGATCTTCCGGACGATTCCGGGCCTCGAGCAGGCGGAGTTCCTGCGCTTCGGCAGCATTCACCGCAATAGCTACCTCAATGCGCCGCTGGCCCTGACGGGGCACCTCTCGACCCGGGACGATGAGCAGCTGCTGTTCGCCGGACAGCTCACCGGGGTGGAGGGCTACACTGAGTCGGCGGCGACGGGACTGCTCGCGGGAATCAACCTCGCCCGGCTGCTGGCCGGCGACGCGCCGGTGCTGCCCCCCGCGACCACGATGCTCGGCGCGCTGTATCGCTACCTGCGGGAGTCGGAGCCGGCACGGTTCCAACCGATGAATGCGAATTTCGGGCTGCTGGAACCGCTCGATCCGCCGGTCAGGGATAAGTTCAAAAGGAAGGAAGCGCTGGCGAGTCGTGCACTGAAAGAAATGGCGGCGTTTGCGCAGGAACTCGCCGAGATCCCGGCATGAACGCCATCGCCGAATTTGTCACCTTCCTCGAGAAAGAGCGCAACGACTCGCCCCACACGGTCAAGGCGTACGAGCGCGACCTCACCGCCTTCGCCGCTTTCTGCGACAGCTATTACGGCGGCCCGTGGACGTGGGCCGGGGTGGATCGGCTGGCGGTGCGCGGTTTCCTCGCCGCTGAGCAGCGGCGTGGCCTGGCGAAGCGCTCCGTCGCCCGCGCGCTGTCGGCGCTACGCACGTTCTATGGCTTCCTGAACGCGACGCGCGGTCTCGAGGTGAACCCCGCGCGGGCGGCGCGAACTCCCAGGCTCGAGCGGACGTTACCGACCTATTTGGATCGTGGCGAGATGAACGAGCTGTTCACGCAGGCGGAGGCGCGCGCCGCCGCCGGAGGATTCCGCGAGGCGCGCGATCTCGCGATGCTCGAGCTGTTTTATTCGACGGGGATGCGTCTTTCGGAGCTCGCGGGGCTGAATGATCCCGACGTCGACGCGGTGTCCGATCAGGTGAAGCTGCGCGGCAAGGGAAAGAAGGAGCGACTCGTGCCGCTCGGCCGGCACGCGACGCTGGCACTGCGAAAGTATCTGCCGCACCGCGACAGTCTCCTCGCCGGGCTGCGAACGGGAACCCGCCCCGTATTCGTGAACGTGCGCGGCAAGCGGATTACGCCGCGCGGCATCCAGCTGGCCATGAAGGGGCTGTTCGATACGCTGGCTCGCGGCAAGGAGCTGCACGTGCACGCGCTGCGGCACTCCTTTGCCACGCACCTGCTCGACGCAGGCGCCGATCTCCGGGCGGTGCAGGAGCTGCTGGGTCATGCCTCGCTGGGGACCACGCAGGTGTATACTCATACGTCAGTGGAGCGCTTGAAGAAGGTTTATCATCAGGCGCATCCGAGGGCGTAAAAGGGAGCACGGAGCAGGGAGCAAGGAGCAAACGAAAGAGCATGCTAGAGCGCATTCACAGCACGACAATTCTGTGCGTCCGCCGCGACGGCAAGGTCGCGATCGGCGGCGATGGCCAGGTCACGGTCGGCGAGACCGTGATGAAAGCCAACGCCAACAAGGTGCGCACGCTGCGCGGCGGCAAGATTCTCGCCGGCTTCGCCGGTGCGGCCGCCGATGCTTTTACGTTGTTCGAGAAGTTCGAGGAGAAGCTGGAGCGCTATCCCACGAACCTGCCGCGCGCCGCGGTCGAGTTGGCGAAAGACTGGCGCTCGGACCGCGTGCTGCGGCGTCTCGAAGCGCTGCTCGTCGTGGCGGACAAGGAGCACGGTTTCGTCATCAGCGGCTCCGGCGAGCTGATCGAGCCGGACGACGGCGTGCTCGCGATCGGCTCGGGCGGCTCGTTCGCCCTGGCCGCGGCCCGCGCGCTGCTCGCGTCGACGACGCTGAACCCGGCGGAAATCGTGCAGCGCGCGCTGGAGATTGCGGCCGAAATCTGCGTTTACACCAACACCAACATCACCGTACTCGAGTTATAGCGATGCCAAAAGCACCACCAGAGTCGCCTTCGCCGCCCTCCGCCGCTCCTTCGCCGCCCCTCGCCGCCGAAGAGCAGGTCCCGTGGTTGGAGGAAATGCCGCCCAAGAAAATCGTGGCGGAGCTGGACCGCTACATCGTCGGCCAGGACGCGGCGAAAAAGGCGGTCGCCATCGCGGTGCGCAACCGCTGGCGGCGGTCCCAGGCGCCCGAAGAGATCCGCGACGAGATCATGCCGAACAACATCATCATGATCGGCCCGACCGGCGTGGGAAAGACGGAGATCGCGCGCCGCCTGGCGCGCCTCGCGGGCGCACCGTTTCTCAAGGTCGAGGCATCGAAGTTCACCGAGGTGGGATACGTCGGCCGCGACGTCGAGTCGATGGTGCGCGAGCTGGTGGACGTCTCCATCAATATGGTGCGGTCGGAACGGGAAGATGACGAGGGAGCAGGGAGCACGGAGCAGGGAGCAAGTGCGCGTCCACTCTTCGTGGTGTCATCCAAGGGTGACGTGCAACCCAAGATCCCCGAGGCGGAGACCGAAGCCAGCGAGCGGCGCCGGCGCACGCGCGAGAAGCTGCGCCAGCAGCTCAAGGACGGACAGCTCGAGGAGCGCGACGTCGAGATCGAAGTCCAGCAGCAGAGTTTCCCGTTGCTGGAGATGATGCAGCCGCCCCAAGGGATGGAGGGGCCGGACATCAACTTCGGCGAAGCGCTGCAGGAGCTGATCCCCAAGAAGAAGAAACGCCGTACGGTGCATCTGCACGAGGCGCGCCGCATCTTGATCGACGAAGAGCTGAAAAAGCTCGTCGATATGGACGACGTGGTGAACGAGGCGCTCGATCGCGTCGAGAACCACGGCGTCATTTTCATCGACGAGATCGACAAGATCACCGGCCAGCGCGGCCAGAGTACGGGGCCGGACGTGTCGCGCGAAGGCGTGCAGCGCGATCTCTTGCCGATCGTCGAGGGCTCGACCGTGCAGACACGCTACGGCTACGTGCGCACCGATCACATTCTCTTCATCGCGGCCGGTGCATTCCACATCGCCAAGCCGAGCGACCTGATTCCGGAGCTGCAGGGCCGGTTCCCGATTCGCGTGGAGCTGTCGTCGCTCACGGAAGAGGACTTCGTGCGCATCATGACGGAGCCCGAGAACGCGCTCACGAAGCAGTACGCCGCGTTGTGCGCTGCTGACGGGGCGACGCTCGAATTCCGTCCCGACGGGGTCAAGGAGATTGCCCGCATCGCCGCCAAGGTGAACGAGCGGATGGAAAACATCGGCGCTCGTCGCTTGCACACCGTCCTCACGACGCTGCTCGAGGACGTGCTGTTCGAGCTGCCCGACTATCCCACGAAACACATCGTGTTCGACGGCCCGGCGGTGCGCGAGCGGCTGCTCCGGATCGTAGAAGACGAAGACCTGCGGAGATACATTCTCTAGCTTGACGCTGGCTGGACCGCAGTCCACCTTGGGGACCACCAAGGGGGACCAATGCGATCGCTCGGCACCGTCATCGTTGTGGCCATTGTCGTCATCGGCTGTAGTGAAGTCCTGGGCGCGCTCGGAGTTACGCTTGTCGACATTCCCGCGGACTCTCTCTCGGTTGCAGAAGGCCAGACCTGGCAGATCCCGCTGAACATCAGCGGCTGTGACAAGCCACCTGATGATTGCGTCACCTGGCACTCCGACAACGAATGCGTGGTGAGTTTTGTCACAGGAGCAACAGCGACCGCCGTCCACTTCGGAACCGCCCGCGTTGATGTCGAGGCCGGTGTCACCCAGAGCGACCACGCGGTCGTGTCGGTGACACAGCAGACTCCGGTGAGGCTCAAGCTAGCCGAGCGGATCCTTCCGCTCGCCCCCGGTCTGACGGGTGTGCTTTTCGTGACGCTGTTCGATGCCTCTGACCACGAACTCCATCGCTCTCCGACCTTCACGACCGCCGATACCACCGTGATCGTGGTCCAAGGGGTTCACCCCGGATGCGGCGGCATGTGGCCCGACGGGGTTCAGATCCGCGGAGTACGGGCCGGGTCCACATTCGTTTTCGCACGCTTCGATAATTTGGTGGATTCGTCGGCGGTTACCGTGCAGCAGTAGTCCGTCTTGTTTCAAGGCCTTATGTCGTTTGGCGCGCGGCGTGCTGCTCTGCGGCACGCCGTTCTGCATTCCGGGTAACAACTACACGCAGGGAGGCCTTTAACGATGGAGACCTTATGAACAAAGCGCAGGTGTCGTCGATCGTTGCCGTACTCGCAGCCGTCGCGTGCTCCGACTCGTTCCAGCCAACAGTCGACAACGTGGTCGGATCCTATACCGCGCGAATGTTCACCACCACCGATAGCATTGGAACGACGGATTTGGTGAAGGCCGGGGCGGTATTTTATGTGACGCTCGGCCCACGCGGTGAAACCGACGGTTACGTGTACATTCCGGCGATCGGCTCAGACCCCGAAGTGGTTGAAGACATTCATGGGACCTGGACGATGAGTGGCGGGATCATCCTGATCGAACAGACTGGCGGCACCTTCGTTGAACGAATGGGCTTCTTCCCCGAACGCGGCGCCCTTTTTGCCGCGAAGTCGACTCCCGGGGCAGCCCGGATCAGCGCCTTACTGGCCAAGTTCTAGCTCCTCAGCCTTGTCTCAGCCCCGGCCCCCGGGTAAAATCCGTCACACAAACCTGTCATTTTGACCTACGTTCCCCCTCTCCGCATGCGGAGAGGGGGCCAGGGGGTGAGGTGCCGAAGCGCGACTTCCTCCAAATCACCGATTTCAGCCGCAAAGAGGTCGAGCAGCTGTTCGAGCTCTCCAAGCGGATGAAGGCCCGTGCGTACCGGGAGACCCCCCTCGCCGGCAAGACGCTGGCAATGATCTTCGCCAAGTCCTCCACCCGGACCCGCGTCTCGTTCGAGGTCGGCGCCTACCAGCTCGGCGGGCAGGCGCTGTTCCTCTCCAGCAAGGACATCCAGATCGGCCGCGGGGAGCCGATCCCCGATACCGCCCGGGTGCTTTCGCGCTACGTCGATGGGATCATGATCCGGACCTACGACCACGCCGAGGTCGAGGAGCTGGCGCGCTTCGCCACGATCCCGGTGATCAACGGGCTCACCGACCTCACGCACCCCTGCCAGGTGCTCGCCGACCTCTTCACGGTGAAGGAGCACCTCGGCGGCTGGGAAGGAAAGCGCATCGCCTGGGTCGGGGACGGCAACAACATGGCCAACGCCTGGCTCGAGGCGGCGGCCGTCCTCGGTTTCGAGCTGCGGCTGGCGTGCCCTGAAGGGTTCGAGCCCAACATGGCCAAGTACGAGGCCGCGAAGAAAAACGGCTGCGTGATGGTGACCGAAGTGCCGGAGGAAGCCGTCGAAGGCGCGCACGTGATCAACACCGACGTCTGGGCCTCCATGGGACAGGAAGGCGAGGCCGAGGCGCGGCGCAACGCGTTCAAGGGCTACACGGTGGACGCGGACTTGATGAAGCTGGCGGATCCGAAAGCGATCTTCCTGCACTGCCTCCCGGCGCATCGCGGCGAAGAGGTAACCGCGGATGTGATCGATGGTCCTCAGTCTCGCGTTTGGGACGAAGCCGAGAACCGGCTCCACGTGCAGAAGGCGCTGCTCGCAACCCTTATGGGATCATGAAGCAGACACCGCTACATGCAGTGCACGTGAGCCTCGGCGCCAAGATGGTGCCGTTCGCCGGTTTCGAAATGCCGGTCAGTTATCCCGAGGGGATCTCTGCCGAGCATAAGGCGGTGCGGGAGGGCGTGGGAGTTTTCGATGTCTCGCACATGGGCGAATTCGAGATCACGGGTCCGGACAGGAATGCCTTCGTACAACGTGTGACCTGCAACGATGTGGCGGCGCTCAAACCGGGCCAAGCTCAGTACTCCGGCATTCTGACCAATGAGGGGACGTTTGTCGATGATTGTTTGGTCTATCGCTTCGAAGACAAGCTGATGATGGTCGTGAACGCATCGAACATCCAGAAAGATTGGGACACCATCGTCGCGCAGAAGGCGGGTGCGAACGTGCGGTTGCGCGACATCTCCGACGAGACGGCGCTGCTCGCCGTGCAGGGGCCCAAGGCCGAGGCGTTGCTCGGCCAGCTGACGAGCCTCGGCGTCGCGATGATCCCCTACTACCACTTCGCGCAGGGCAAGGTCGCGGGCGTGCAGTGCTTCGTCTCGCGCACCGGCTACACCGGCGAAGACGGCTTCGAGCTGTACTGCCGCGCGGCGGATGCCGAGACGCTGTGGCACGCGTTCGTCGGCGCGGGGCGCGCCGCCCCGGTGGGACTGGGCGCGCGCGACACGCTGCGCCTCGAGGCGGGGCTGCCGCTTTACGGCAACGACATCGACGACACAACGACGCCGTACGAAGCGGGGCTCGCGTTCATCGTGAAGCTCGACAAAGGCGCGCCGTTCACCGGGCTCGCCACGCTGAAGAAGCAGAAGCTCGAGGGTGTGAGGCGGCGTCTCGTGGGATTCAAGATGACCGAGCCGAAGACCGTCGCGCGCCACGAGTATCCTGTGTTCCTCGACGGGACGCAAGTGGATATCGTGCGCAGCGGCACCGTCACGCCGACCGTGAATGCGGCGATCGGGACGACGTATCTGCCCGCGGACCGCGCGAAGCCGGGGACGAAGATCGAGATCGATGTTCGGGGGAGGAAGGGCGCGGCCGAGGTGGTCAAGCTGCCGTTCGTGCCGCACAAAACCAAGAAATGAGAGTCGGAATCCTGACGATTTCTGATCTTGGTGCCGTGGGCCAGCGTGCCGACACATCCGGTGACGCCATCCTCGACTGGGCGGCGACGCGCGGCTACGAGGTCGTGGTGCGCAGCGTCGTCTCGGACGAGACCGACCGGATCGCGGGCAAGCTGGTGCGCTGGGCGGATTCGGGAGAAGTCGACGTCGTCCTCACGACCGGCGGGACCGGCCTGACGGAGCGCGACGTGACGCCCGAAGCGACCGCGGCGGTGCTGGAGCGCGAGGCGGAAGGGATCGCCGAAGCGTTGCGTGCGGCATCAGGCCCCAGCTTCCCGCGTGCCTGGCTGTCCCGCGGCCGTGCAGGGACTCGAGGCAAGACGCTCATCGTCAATCTGCCGGGCTCGACGAATGGAGTTAACGAAGGATTGGCGGTGCTGGACCAGTTTCTGGACCACGCCGTGGATCTGCTAACGGGCAACACGGCGCACGGCGCACAGCCGACGGCGAACGCCTCTCATGGCTGATCGAGTCCTCATTACCACGGATGACTTGGAGCAAGCCGTCCGGGTCAATGCAAGCCTGGAACAGGCGGGGTTCGACACGGCGATGGTCTCCTCGCTCGACGACGTACGCCAGGCAGTGCGGGGACGGGGGACGGGTGAAGGGGGACGGGAGCCGGATGCCATTATCCTGACCGGCGGCCTGCACGAATCGACCGCGCAGCGCTTGCTGGCGGCGGCGCGCGAGCACGCGGTGTCCACGCTCGGCCTAGTCGAGGCCACGGACGAAAACCCCGACAAGATCGCCCAGCAGCTCGGCCTCACGGGCTGGCTCGTGAAGCCCGCCGACCCGGGCGAGGTCACGGCCACCGTCCGGCGCCTGATCGAGCGCCGCCGCCTGCAGCAGCGCACCGGCATCCTCGGCGAGTCGGCGGCGATCCAGGAAGTGCTGGTCAAGATCGAGCAGATGGCGCCGGTCACATCCACGGTCCTGATCGAGGGCGAGTCGGGGACCGGCAAGGAGCTGGTGGCGCGGGCGATTCACGATCTCTCGCCGCGGCACGGCAAGCCCTTCATCGCCGTCAACGTTGCGGGTCTCCCCGAGACGCTGCTCGAGAGCGAGCTGTTCGGCCACGAGAAGGGCGCCTTCACCGGCGCCGCCGAGCGACGCCTGGGAAGGTTCGAGCTGGCGAACGGCGGCACGATCCTGCTGGACGAGGTCGGCGAAATGCCGGCCTCGACCCAGGTGAAGCTGCTGCGCGTGCTCGAGGATCGCAGCTTCTTCCGCGTCGGCGGGACACAGCCGATTCACGTCGACGTGCGCGTCACCGCGGCCACGAACAAATCCCTCAAGGAGTCGGTCGAGCTGGGGCGCTTTCGGGATGATCTGTTCTACCGCCTCAACGTGCTCTCCGTGTATCTCCCGCCGCTGCGCGAGCGGCGCAGCGACATCCCGCTGCTGGTGCGAACCTTCATCGCCGAGTTCGCGAAGACGCACGACCGCAACTTCCGCGGCATCACGCCCGAGGCGCTGCAGATCCTCGTGGATGCGGACTGGCCCGGCAACGTGCGCCAGCTCAAGAACCTCATCGAGTCGATGGTGGTGCTCGCGCCCGAAGGGGAGATTCGGGCGTCCGATATTCCTCCAGACATCCGGGAGCGGACCCGGTCTCTCCCCGTCCGCATTCCGGCGCCTGTCCGTCCGGAGTCAGGAGCGGGGAGTCAGGAGCTGGAGTTCATCTTCCGGACATTGGTTGACCTGAAGATGCAGCTCCAGGACTTGCGTCAGCGGATCGAAGAAAGGCCTTCGGAGCGGGTGGAGGTTATCGAGGTTGGTGGAGGTTCT
>WNGJ01007938.1_pt1 | contig 12616 bp, 9 predicted proteins | sample 5400611 | NCBI WGS metagenome assembly WNGJ01 (sample SAMN13153375, study PRJNA577476) | soil metagenome | isolation source: 40 cm soil or saprolite under Garry oak tree replicate 1 | place: USA:California | collected 2016-06-15
GGACGGCCTTTCCGTCGGCACCGGCCAAGTTCCTGAGGAACAGCCCGGCCGCGAACCCCATGTCGTAGAAGTCCGCAGCCGCGCGCGCCGCGATTGCCCGAGAGCTCACCCCGTTGATGAGGTCGACGACCGGGATGCCTCGCTCCGCGTAGGAGGCGATCAGGTCGTTCAGACCGTCCGCCGAGATTGCCCCCAGGATCAGACCATTGGCCCCGCCCTTGATACATTCGGCGATCTGGCGCTTCTGCGTTTCCACGTTTTCATAGCCGCCGGCCTCAAAGACATTCAACCGCACCCCGAGACGCCTTGCTTCCTGGATAAGGGCAGAGTTGACGGCTAGCCAGTAGTCGTCCTTGAGGTGCGGGATCGACGCGCACACGTGCCACGACTTGCTCGCGTGCCCCAACGGCACGTACTCTCTCCGAACGTGCTGTCGCTGCTGATTGAACGGCGGTTCCCAGACGTCAATCGGGAAAGGCCTGGCTTCGTCCACCGCACGGACCTGGACGGACGTCAGCAAGACGGAGACGACGACCATGATGGCGAGAGGAAATCGGATCGACACTATTTGCTCTCCAGTTTTGTGGGTCAGCGACGATCTTCGGACTGACGACGGAACTGACCTGAAGCGCGACTCACCCGCGTCGGCATTGAGACGTCTTATGTCGGGACGTCGCTACTAGGAGGAAACTTTTCCCGACCGGGCTTACTAGAGACTCATGATGGGCGTATCCAGGGCCCTGGCCGCGCGCACGGGATCAAAATACTCGCGCAAGTACGCGATCTTGCCGTCCGCTGCACGCAAGAACACGACATACTCCTGGATATAGACGCGCCCCGTCTCCTTGATGAGCCCCTCCGCCTTCACCTGGGCGACGGCCGCCTCCGAATCCGTGAACGCGTGGACTTTGAGATCGAAGAAGTGAAAATTCTCCACCGCCTGCACGAACCAGGTCACGTGACGCACCACCGCCTCCCGTCCCGATAGACGAGCGGGATGGCCGATGGCAGGTGCATAGGGCAGCTCCCACACGAGATCATCGGCGATGAGCGCCTGCCACTGCGCGGTGTCCGCGACAAGCGTCTGGAAGTGTCGCTGCAGGAGCTCGGAGGCCGTGGTCAATGTAGTTTCCCTCCCTGCCTTTGGATGGAGACGCCGACCTCTAAGATGCATACAAAGGGCCGGCATCAGCGCCGCGAAGCACGGCGTCTCAATATGTGAGCAGCGGGAAGGAATTCCCAAGCCTATTCGAGCTCTTGACCAGACGGGACGTGGTGGCGCAAGATGCCCGCCGATGCCAGCCACTCCGCTCGCCGGACGGGCGCAGACCGTGAGGCATTCATACATGACCACAAGAGGGGGACGCGCGATGCGCTGGCTCAAGATCGCGATGGTCGCGCTCGGCGTCGGGGTGCTGCTGGCGCCGGCGATGAGCGCCGCCCAGGACGGCGCGGTGAAGATCGGCGTGCTGGACGACATGTCTGGGCCCTACTCGGAGAACACCGGCCCGGGCGACCTCCTGGCGGTGCGAATGGCCGTGGCAGATTTCGGCGGCTCGGTGCTCGGCAAGCCGATCGAGGTGGTCTCCGCCGACATGCAGAACAAGGTCGATGTCGGCGTGGGAATCGCGCGCCGCTGGTATGAGCAGGAGCAGGTCGACCTGATCATCGGCATCCCGCATTCGGCGATCGCCCTGGCCGTGGTGCGCCTCGCCGAGGAGAAGAACCGGCTGGTGATGCCAACCGCGGCGGCGACGGCCGAGCTGACCGGCAAGGCGTGCTCGGCGCACAGCGTGCACTGGGTGTATGACACCTACGGTCAGAGCAAGACGATTGCCAATGCCATCGTCAAACAGGGCGGCGATTCCTGGTTCTTCATCACCGTCGACTATGCCTTCGGCATCGCGCTGGAGCAGAACGCAACCGAGTTCGTCAAGGCAGGGGGCGGGAAAGTTCTGGGCTCGGCGCGGCATCCGCTGAACACGGCGGACTTCTCGTCCTATTTGCTGCAGGCGCAGGCCTCGAAGGCGAAGGTGGTGGTCATGGCAAACGGCGGCACCGACCTCACCAATGCGATCAAGCAGGCGAAGGAGTTCGCGCTCGACAAGGGCGGGCAGCGGCTGGCCGCCCTGCTGATCCAGTATCCGGAGGTGCATGCGTTGGGCCTGAAGACCGCGCAGGGGCTGCTGATGGCCAGCTCCTTCTACTGGGACATGAGCCCGGAGGCGCGTGCCTTCACCGATCGGTTCGCCGCGGCGAAGGGGATGCCGCCCACCATGATCCAGGCCGGCACCTACGGGGCCACCCTGCACTACCTGAAAGCGGTCAAGGCGGCCGGCACCGACGAGGCGAAAGCGGTCATGGCGAAGATGAAGGAGATGCCGATCAACGACTTCATGACCAGGAACGGCCGCATCCGCGTGGACGGCCGGGTGATCCGCGACATGTATTTGATGCAGGCGAAGACGCCCGAGGAGTCGAAGGGTGAATGGGACCTGGCCAAGATCGTCGCGACGATCCCGGGCGATCAGGCGTTCCGCCCGCTCAACGAGGGCGGCTGCCCGCTGGTGACGAAGTAGCCTGGCGTATCCCAGAATGGACGTTGACGCGACCGCTCGCGCGCCGCTTCGTCCCCTACCTCGAAGGCAAGGAGCCCCTGCTTGTCTCCGCGATCGGCCAGACGCTACGGCGCCCGGCTCGTCACCGCCGACACGGACTTCGAGGGGCTTCCCGACGCGATCGTGCTTCGCTGAGAAGCGCGCAGACCCGCCTTGACCAGGCGGGCGTGGCGGCGCAAGATGCCCGCCGATGCCAAACAGCCCGCTCGCCGGACAAGCGCAGACCGTGCTGGGCCCCATCGCCGGGGAGGCGATGGGCATCACCCTGCCCCACGAGCATCTCCTCATCGACTTCGAGGTGATGTTCAAGGAGCCGGCGAGCGGCAGTGAGCGCGGGCTGGCCCGGCAGCCGGTGAGCCTGGCCAATCTCGGCTGGGTGCGGCAGCACTTCAGCTCCAACCTCGACAACCTCCAGCTCCTCGACGAGAAGGTCGCCCGCGACGAAGCGCTCCTGTTCAAGCACGCGGGAGGCCAGACCTTCGTGGACCCCACCAATCGGGGCCTGGCCCGCGATCCGCTGGCACTCGCGCGGGTGGCCCGCGCCACCGGGCTCAACATCATCATGGGCTCGGGCTACTACGTGGCCGCGGCGCATCCGCCCGACATGGGCGCCAGAACGGCCGACGACGTGGCGCGCGAGATCGTGACCGACCTCACGGTGGGCGTCGGCGACACCGGCGTGCGCGCGGGCTTCATCGGCGAGATCGGCACCACGTGGCCCTGGACCGACAACGAGAAGAAGGTGGTGCGCGCGGCGGTGGCCGCCCAGTGCGAGACGGGCGCGGCCCTGATGATCCACCCGGGCCGCCACGAGCGGTTGCCGCTGGAGATCGTCAGCTTCATCAGGAAGGAAGGCGCCGATCTCGGCCGCACCATCATGTGCCACATCGAGCGCACCATCGCCGACCCGGCGGTGCTGCTCGAGCTGGCCGCCACCGGCGTGTACCTGGAGTACGATCTCTTCGGCCTCGAGACCTCCTACTATCCCTACAATCCCGCCTTCGACATGCCCAACGACGGCGAGCGGATGCGGCAGATCCTCTTCCTGATCGAGCGCGGCCACCTGGCCCAGCTCCTGCTATCCCACGACATCGCCTACAAGCACTGCCTCACGAAGTGGGGCGGCTTCGGCTACCACCATCTCCTCGTCAACGTGATCCCTCGCCTCCGCGCGAAGGGCGCCGACGACAAGACCATCCAGACCTTGCTGGTCGACAATCCGCGGCGCGTTTTCGTTTTCGCGTGAGGGGAATGGCGCCTCTGCCCTCCACCCTCGTCGTGCCGAGCGGGGGTCGCTGGAGGTTCCGCGGGAATATATGGCGACCGACAGTTACCTGGCCCGCGCACCACGCGCCTGCGTATCTGATCCAATGCCGAACACGACTAACCTTCGGGTGTCCGATTCAGAAGTCACCGGCTCGCGCGGGCCATCTTTCCACGGGGATCAAAATCGTATAGACAAAGCACTGATTGTGAACAGCGCTAACGTAGGGATGAGCGGCGAAGCTCGTCTACTCTATTCTCGAGCTCTACCGAACCAGTTTCGCCCCGCAGTAACTTGATCCACTATCTCGCATCCCGGGAAATCAGTGGTCGTGCTGCCTGATGGACTCGAACAGGGCGGTGATGAGGAATACCGGTCTGGACCCGATCCTTTCTCCAGATTCCCTGGCTGGGCGGCCGTCTATTGGCCTCAGATGGTAGAGCCCCTGAGATCAGGCTTCCAATCTGTCTGGGTGTGGAGCGTCGTCTGTCGGGCCCGGCGTCTCAATTGCCAGAGAGAGAGCCCGTGCAGGATGATCGAGCTCGGCACCCCAAAGGCCGGGATCATCACGGTCGGGTACGTGCCGACTTGCACATTCGGGTGGTCGAGCGCGAACACCTGGAGGGGCCCCGGCGAACTCAGGAGGCCCATCGCAATCGCGACCGCGAAGTCTGTCAGGCCCAGCAGATTCCACGATATGCCAACCGCGCGTCCGGCTGGACTCCCGGACGACGCCCACCGCGCCGCAGGCAGGGCCAGCAAGCCGACCGTCGTGTCCCCGATGCCGGCCGGGATGGCAAACACACCAGGAATGGCGCCATGCGCCCAATTCACCAGGAAGATCCCCCCGAGGATGCGATAGAGCTGAAGGCCGATCAGCCAGGATAGCGGCATGGCATCAAGCAGCGAGGCGATGCGGTTGGAGCGCATCAAGAGAACAAGGCCGACGAGAACGGGAACGAATATCGCAACGGGCAGCGGCGGCGGGACGCGGAGGACGCCCGGGATCGGCCGGAAGAACCCGTTCACGGCGAGCCGCCAAACAAGGGCCAGCCACAGCGTGAACGGGACGGCAATGGCGAGCCAGAGGCGGACCCGCGTCTCGCCGGCAAAATCGGTGCGCGAGAGGCCGAGCCAGAGCCCGACCAGGATGATCCCGTGGACGATGAGGCGCGTGACGGCCGCCGGAATGCCGGTGGGACCGAGGTCGGGAAACGCGACGTTGAGTCCGAGCCAAGCGGCGGCCAGCACCACGGCCAGCAGGAAGCGGCGAGCGGCGCCTGAAGACGAATCGACAACGTTCGCTCTCATGGCTCTCTCCTTCGGGCTGCGCAGATTAGGCCTTCAGATATTCCGCCTCGAAGCGTAGGCGGCTCGACTTCGGTGATTCCGGGCCAGCCAAGCACCTCGTAGGCCTCCACGCCCTCGGTTAGCCCCTTCACCACCACACGGCCGAGCGGACGCACGTCGACCCGGGCCTCGATCTGGGCCAGGGTTTCCGCGGTGATCACGATCGAGCCGGGTGTCGCGAGCTGTTCCATTCGGGCCGCGACATGGGTCGGCATCCCCACCGCGGTATAGTCCCAGCGCAGATCGCTGGCCACGGAGCGGACGATCACCTCGCCGGAGTTGATGCCGACCCGGATCTGCACCTCGGCGCGATGGCTGCCGCGCAACGCGCGCGCGTAGGCCGCCACCGTCTCCTGCATGCGAAGCGCGGCCCGGCAGGCCCGGGCGGCGTGATCGGGCCGGGCGACGGGCGCACCGAACATCGCCATGATGCCGTCACCCATCACCTGGTTCACGGTGCCGCCGGCCTCGTGCGCGGCGGCCATCAATCGCTCGATCACGCCGTCGAGGATCTGTCTCGCCTCGTCGAGGTCCAGGTCCGCGAGCAGCTCGGTCGAGCCGCGCATGTCCGCGAACAGGACGGTGAGATAGCGATGCTCGCCCTCGGGCGACGCCGGCGGTGCCGGATGTGTCGCGAGGGAGGCGAGTCCGATGCGCCGGCGTGAGGCCTGCTCCTCGAGCGCCCTGTCAATCCTCCGGAAGAGTCCCTCGGGCTCCTGTCCCTTCTCGAAATAGTCGAACGCGCCGAGCCGCATGGCCTCCTTGGCCGACTCCCAGGCCGGGTAGGCTGTGAGCAGGATCACATTCGCATCGGGGCAGTGCACCTTCGCCGTGTGCAAAACATCGAGGCCGACGCCGTCCGGCATGCGCAGGTCGGTGACGATCACGTCGAAGGCCTCGGCGCGGAGCTCGCGGACGGCCGCCGTGACGCTGTCGGCCTCCCGGACCCGATGGCCGCGATGCCTCAGCAAAAGCGCGAGGGTCGATCGCGCAGAGGCCTCATCGTCCACGACCAGGATGGCGGCCATATGTCCGTCGACGGTTCACATTCGGTGCCAGCACCGAGGTTCGGAAAAGCAGCAGCTTGGGAGGTCGCGCCGAGTATGGCGTGTTCCAGGGCGGAACATCCGGGTTCCGTTCTGAATCGCTAGCGAGGGAGGGCCCTACGTCGGCCACTTCGGAGTGGCTACCTGTCGATCCCGTACTCCTTCAGCTTGCGCCAGAGGGTTGTTCGCCCGATCCCGAGAGCCTCGGCCGCCCGAGAATGGCTCCAGCCCGAGCGCTCGAGCGTCTGCATGATGAGGATCCGCTCGGTCTCGGCCAGGGTCTGCGGGGATCCGAGGCTCGGCGCGGGGCCGAGCGCCAGGCCGGCGGTGACGTGGGCAGGTAGGTCGCCCGGCTCGATCGTGTCGGCTTGGGCAAGGATGGCGCTGCGTTCCATGGCGTTCTCGAGCTCGCGGACATTGCCGGGCCACGGGTAGCGGAGGAGGCGCTCCATGGCGGCGGGGCTCAGGCGTAGGACGCGGCCCTGTCGCTCGGCAAAACGGGCCAGGAAGTGCTCGGCCAGGAGCGGAATGTCTTCGCGACGCTCGCGGAGCGGTGGCAGCGTTACCGGGATCACGTTGAGGCGATAGAAGAGGTCTTCGCGGAAGCCGCCTTGGCGGATCATCTGCGCGAGATCGCGGTTCGTGGCGGCGACGACGCGCGCGTCGATGATGATGGACTGGGTCGAGCCGACGGGCCGGATCTCGCCGCTCTGGAGCGTGCGCAGGAGCTTGGCCTGCAGGCTTGGCGGCATCTCGCCGATCTCGTCGAGCAAGAGCGTCCCGCCATGGGCTTCCTCGAACAGGCCCTTCTTGTTCGTGGCCGCGCCCGTGAACGCGCCCTTGACGTGGCCGAAGAGCTCCGACTCGAGGAGCGTCTCGGGAAGCGCCGCGCAGTTGATGGCGACGAAGGGCCGGCGCGCGCGCTGGCTCGCGTGGTGGATGGCCTTAGCGATCAGCTCCTTGCCCGCTCCCGACTCACCGTGGATGAGCACCGTCGCATCCGTGGGCGCCACACGCCGGACGAGATCGAGGACCTGGGCCATCCGGGCCGACCCCGTCACCAGCCCCGTCAGCGCGTAACGATCTTGCACTTGCGCGCGGAGGTTCGCGTTCTCGCGCCGCAGCGCCTTCTCGGCGAGCAACTTGTCGACGCGATGGAGCAATTCGTCGGGCTCGTGCCCCTTCTCGAAGTAGTCGCAGGCACCGAGCTGGATCGCTTCCTTGGCCGACTCCCAGCCCGCATACGCGGTGAGCAGGATCACGTCCGCCCCCGGGCAGTGCGCCCTGGCGGCCCGCAGGACGTCGAGGCCGTCGCCGTCCGGCATTCGGAGATCTGTCACGATCACGTCGAAGGCCTCGTCGGCGAGCGCCTTGACCGCGGCGGCCACACCCTCCACCTCGGTGACCCGATGACTCCGCTTCCTCAGGAGGAGCCCGAGCGTGGTCCGCGCGGAGGGCTCGTCATCGACGACGAGAATGGTCGCCATCGTCGTCCTGTCCGCCGAGCGGGAGGAGAATGGTGAAGCAGGTGCCACGCCCGGGCGTCGACTCGATCTCGATGCGCCCGCCGTGCGCCGCCACGATGCGCCGGGCAATGGTGAGACCGAGGCCGGTGCCGGCGGGCTTTTTGGAATAGAACGGCTCGAAGACCCGGCGCAGCTCCTCGGCCGGCATCCCGCGGCCGGTATCAGTGATGGCGATGGCGACCTGCGCCTCGCTGAGGCCGACCGCGATGCTGAGCCGCCCGCATCCATCCATCGCCTCGACGCCGTTCAGCGCAATGTTCCACACCACCTGGGTGATCTGGTCGGCGTCGAAGGGGAACGCCGGCACCACGGGATCGACGCGCACGGAGAGCTCCACGTCATGCGCCCGGCCGTGGTCCTCCCGGATCAGGGCCCCGACATGGTCGACGATCTCCCGAATGTCGCCCGCGAGCGGCTTGGGCTCGCGCGGCCCAGCGAAGATGAGGAAGTCCGAGAGGATGCGGTTAAGCCGCCGCGCCTCTTTCTTGACGACGCCCAGCGTGTGGGCGCGCTCCTCGCCGCTGAGGGTTTCCTCCACGCCGAGAAGTGTCGTCGCGTTGACGATGGCGGCCAGTGGATTGCGGATCTCGTGGGCCACGCCCGCGGCGAGCTCGCCCGCCGCGGCCAGGCGCTCGGCTTCGGTGAGCCGCGCCTGCAGCCGTTCGCGCTCCGTCACGTCGGTGACTAGCTCGAGCAGGAAGACCTGGCCGTCGGGCTGCCGTACCGGGGCGCAGCTCAGCGAGAAGCGCCGCCCGTTCGTGCCGGCCACCTGGATGCGCTCCGCCTCGCCCATCTCCTCACGGCGCTCAAGCGGACAGCCGGGGCAGGGATGGGTGCCCGCGCCTACCACCTCGTAACAACGACGGTCGGAGATCGGACCGAGCTGCGCGTGCATCCACCGGTTGGCGTGGCGGATGCGGAAGTTCCCGTCGACGAGCTGAAGGCCCTCGCCGAGGCCGTCCACCAGGCGCTCGTTGAATTCCTTGAGCGTGGCGGTCTCGCTGCGGGCCCGGTCCAGCACGACGATGATGATCGCGAAGGTGCAGAGGAAGTAGAAGACCATGAAGGCGGTTTGCATCATCACGTGCGGCCCGGTACCCGGCCCTCCATAGATGAGCGGCGACACCATGCGGTGCAGTCCCCACAACGTGAGCGCCACCGCCAGGAATCGGGGTCCCCGGTACCTCAGCGACTGCGCCCGCCGGGGCCAGAACTGCAGCCCGGCCGCGATGAGGACTCCGCCGGTGACCCCCCCCACCAAGCTCCGAGCGGACACCCCCACGAAGCTCTGCGCGGCGGCGCTCGCGTCGGAGAGATCTCCGATCCCGGCGACGGCCAAGCCCGCCAGCACGCAGATCAGCAGGTCCCTCGGCCCGATCCGATAGTCGGAACGAAAGGCCAAGCCGCCGGCCAGCACAAGGAGCGTGGCGACAAAGGAGGTGGCATTGACCAGGGCGCTCAGGACGTCGAGGTCCGGAACAAAGGCTCGAGCCAGATACAGGCCCTTGCACAGGCTCATGAGGCCCCAGGCTAGCAGCAGGTAGTGGAAGAACCGCGCGCGGTGGAACGAATACAGGTAGGCGAAGATCAGGAACTGCAACGTCAGGCTGAGCGCCGCCGCAAGCGTCAGCGCGGATGCCATGGGCATGGGGCACAACCCTCCTCAGGTGAGTCTACTCCCCAGTGTCAATCTCCATGCCACCGCCATCCCCCCGAATTGACTGGCATCAGGAACTCGCCACGTTTCGGCTCGGAACAAGCTGTTCCGATGTGAAACGTTCGACGACTCCTGAACCTGGTCGCCCCAAGACTGGAGTCTCCCGACCACCACCTTTCGTATTTCGTGGTTGCGCGGGCCCGCAACCATCGAAATCGACTCGCCTAACCTTCGAGGTAGACGCCGTCTGAATCGCCGCGTCAATCTCATCTTGATGCCACAGAAGGGCCCAGCTGAGTTACTGCGGGTGCGCGAATGGCTCGTAGCCGAACTTCTGGCCGCCGACGCTGGCATCGGCCATGAGACCGCCCTTGGTCGCAGTGAACACGGCCACGCCCCCCTTGTACTTGGCGTCGGCCGAGGCGCCCGACTTGAGAGCGACGGCGGCGGCCTCGGCCGACAGGGCGGCGTTGCCCTTCTCAAAGTCCGCCACCGCGCGTGCCGTCTCGAAGAAGATCACCTCGGAGTACTCCTGGCCGCCGAGCTGCGCCCCGACCGTCACCTGCGTGAGGCTGGCCTTGCCCATGGCCTTGCCCTTCACGAACAGCACTCCCGTCCCGTGCGCGCCGCCGACCCCGATCGCTCCCTTGGTGATCGTCGGAAACACGGCGTAGCCGGCCGAGCGCGCCGTGATTTTCACCAGGCCGGGGTCGTTCTTTTGGAAGACCGCGAGCGTCTTCCGGGCCTCCGTCACCAACTCGGCGTCGCTGGCGAGGGCCGCCCTCGTCGCCACCGGCACCACCAACGCCAGCGCGGCCACCATTGCCGCCCCTCGCACCGCCCATCGCCCGTTGAGTCGCCCCATGGTTCCACCTTCTCCTTTCGATGAAATCTAGTGTCGCCGTCGAGCCGAACTATGCATCCTTATGGGAATGCCGGCAAGAAAAACCCGGAGATGGCGGTCTGCTCCGCGACTCGACCTGGAAAGTTCGGAACGTGCGTTCTGGCGTGGCTTCGTGCTGAGTAAGACCTTCGGAGTCCAAGGTCGAGCTCACTCATTCTTTAGCTTTTGTTGCCTCTGATTTCATGTGAAGGGTTCTGAGACCACCGGAGCCACGCGGCGAAGCCCCTCTTCGCCGTGGGCGTGAGTCGCGTGAGATTAAACATAGCGCCGACCTGGCGGATGGCCTCGGCGTGCGTCGGGTACGGGTGGATGACGGAGCCGAGGCGCCCGAGCCCCACGCCGGCCGTCATGGTCAGCTCGTCGATCATCTCGCCGGCGTGCCGGGCACAATGTTGAGTTGGAGGTAGTCGAGCCTCGGATTGCCATTTTGTAGCTCACGCCCTGAGCTATGAGGCTTTCCATCAGGATCTGTCTACCGCGCATGAGGTCTCCTAGCCTGCCGGAATTGGCCGCGCGCGGCGTCCGGCTGCTGCCGGCGAGCCCATGGTGCCACTGGCCTGCTGCCCAGCGCACGCCGCCGACAGCTATAACGTCAAACCGCGGTCTCACGACACCAGCTATAAGCGGGCGTCGCGAAAGTGCATCGATCAATCATGTAGAGCCCCTCGTGGCCCCCACGAATGCCCGAGCGTCCTTCGCCCTCTGACGAGTCCGTCTATCGCCAAGGGTCCCGAGCCACCCAAGACGAGGGCGGCGAGACAGGCGAGGTACAGGAGGTTACATTCATATCCCGGCGGCCCGAACTGTGCGCCGGCCGAGGTCACGGCCATAAGCTTGATCGAGCTGAACCCGTAGGGCAGATGCACGGTGAAGATGGCCACCAGCAGCAGCGCAGCCATCGGTATGGCGGCCAGCACCACGAACGCACCTAGGATGGGCAAAGGCGTCAGGGCCCTTGGCGAGCTTGGCGAAGCCATGCTCCATGAAGCCATAGCCAACGATTAGGCGCAGTGGAATGGGGGCCCACCGGGCGATCGCGGATCGACTCGCCAGTTCTAGGGGAACGTCACGCGGTGTGTCGTGACGTTGACCGGATTGACGCAGGGCTTCAGAAGGGCTCACACGTATGTGATGCCTGTTCGCGAGCGAGCGATCCGGATCGGGACGGCGGGAATCAAAAAGCGCAAGTTTGGGGAAGTCCTAGGGGAATCCTCGATGAGCCCGAGGCGGCCGGCTATTGGCCCCGAGCGACCCCTCACGGGCGACTTTCGCAGTCCGCCCAGGGGACTGAAAGTCGCGTTTGAGTCCCTCCACATATGCCACGGACGCTTTGGGCTCAGCTTGCCAAGGTTGCTCTAAGTGGCGTTAGATTTTAGCCCGCTTGGGGCGGAGTCTCCCAAGCTCCCTTGATCGTAGCCAAATGTTTTCGGAGGTTTTCAGTTACCTCCCTCTTTCCGCCGATAGTGTTGTCGTAGAAGATGACGCGATACCCGCGGATGTCGAATGGGAGCTCGCCCCTTTGCGAACGCTCGGCGAGAAGTATTGTCGGCTTCTCTAGCGCATGTGCGTAGCCGAGCTCGTAGAACACATTTTGGTTGGGAGGTGTTATCTCTGCCACGACTACCTCGGACTCGGTGAGACCCTGAATGATGTCCTGCAAGATAAGTCCTGGGCGGTAAACGTCAGCGGCTCTGTACGCGATAAATCCGGCCTCGCGTGCCACTGGCTCTATCACATCAGTGAACAAGACGTCGAAAGGGGAGGTGTACTGCATAACGACGAATGCCTGCGGCCGACCGATGTCTGCCTGAAAGTCAGTGAACTGGACAGGCACATCGCCCCAGGCAAAGAGACCGATGCGATCGTCGGTCATCGGATGGGGCAGGTTGCCCTCAAGGACCCTGACCGAATTTACGAAAAGCGCCACTCTCTGTCCGCGAACTTGAACTTCGAGATGATACGCGACTCCCGCTCTGAGGTTGTTCGCGCTGCCTTCAGTGCGAAGACCCTGCCAACCCGCGTTGGGTACGTACCTGTCTAGGAGGTAGGCGTATCCGTACCCGCCAAGTCCTGCCGAGAAGTATTCTCCCGTTGCCGCATTGTGACCGAACACAATCCGACCGACGGACGTCTGATTCGGAAATACCACCGTCGTCTTGACTATCCCGCTTCGCAGAGAACGACCGGCGATTGCCACGCCAAAGGGGGCGAAGGCATTCTCCTGTGGTCCGACGTACACGGCAGCCTCTTG
>WNGJ01014602.1_pt1 | contig 12614 bp, 14 predicted proteins | sample 5400611 | NCBI WGS metagenome assembly WNGJ01 (sample SAMN13153375, study PRJNA577476) | soil metagenome | isolation source: 40 cm soil or saprolite under Garry oak tree replicate 1 | place: USA:California | collected 2016-06-15
CTATCCCGCAACTTGATCGAAGTCTTCGGCGAGCCCGATGCTATGAAGCGCAAGGGCGTCATCGCCGAGCTTTGGAACGAGGACGGAGTATTCGTGGACCCCTTTGGCAGGGTTGTCGGAAGAAGAGACGCGATCAACGAGTCCGTCAGTCATTTGCATCAAAAATTTCCAGGTTTCGTCTTTACTCCGATCGGATCACCCGAAGCCTTCCATGACATCGGACGTCTCTCTTGGGGGCATGGACCAGCCGGGCAAGAGGCCGTAGGCTCGTCTGCGATTCGGAAAGGCGTGCTCTTGAGCCATTGTGCGAATGCCATTCAAGTCGCTAGAGACATTGGGTTTCCGTCTGAAGCGGAGGATGCCGGTCTACGCGAGGGCTCAGTGACCGTGTCGGTCGTTCTCACGCCAACCGGTTCAATCAAGAACATCAAGATCGTCAGTTCAACCGATAGGTCATTTAATCAGGCGGCAATCGAGGCGGCCACGCGCTTGCGATGCAGCGGCGGCGATCTGAGGCAAGAAACGGAAATCCAGTGGAAAATAGCGTATGAGTCGACTCAACCGGCGCCTTTGCCGCCTCACGACGCCAAGGCGGCGATCGATCCGCGCAAATGCGTAAAGCCTGCGTACCCGGCGGGATCTCTGCGTCCAGGCGAGCAGAGGGTTGTAAAGATGAAATTCCACGTCAACGCGAACGGGGACGCAGTAGGGGGCGAAGTGGTTCGTTCCAGCGGTTCGAGGCGCCTGGATCAGGCGGCGATCGATGCGCTGATCGTCTGCAGATTCAAACCAGCCCTTGAAGACGGGAAGCCGGTCGAAGGCTACGCCGAAATCGATTACATCTGGAAGCTTGAATGAGTCCTTGGCTGGCGCAGGCGACCCATGCCTGACCCATGAAAGTGTCGTTTTTGGGCGCTTTGAGGGTCCTGGAGGCGCTCGCTACAGACGGTGCCGGCGGCCTGGCCGCTTGCCGCATGCAGGATCGAGATCAACGCCGCGCCGCTTAGGCGGTCGCGGTCAGGACGGAACATGAAGGTGAATGCCAAACAAATGGAATCCGTCTAGGACCTACCAGGGCCAAGACGCTACGAGCGATGCGGTGAGGGCGCGGGCCTTGACAGCCCCTTGGGGCGACAGCCACTTCTCCAGCTCGCGAGGCTGATGGACTGGTGGCGACGGAGGTGGGTCGCCTCCTTTCGGTCTCCTCTCGGGCGTCAAGCCATGAGCATCAGTTTTGCGCACAGTATCCGGCGCCGTTCAGCGCCTGGTTGCTCCACAATGCCTGCACCGGATACGTGCGTCCGTCATTGCCGACCATATTAAATGGCGAGCCCGGGACCTGCAGTCCGTCCCCGACCCACGCGCACTTATCTCCAATCTCCCACCCCTGATAGTCGAACCAGGCGCCGTACTGCAGCTGCCCGGCGGCCTGCTCAGCACCCGGGTCAGTCAGGGTCTCGGCGATCTCGTGTCCCAGCACGATTGTGACGCCATCGTTGTTGCCAGCTGGCGCAGGGTTCACGAAGTCCTGGCCGCAACTTCCCGTTGCGTTCAGCACGTAGGGCATGTTGGTGAACGCTATGCCCGTGGTCACACCGGGATACGAAATCGGGGTGACGTAATCGTGCCAGGCGCAGTAGGACCCTTGATTGAATCCCGCGTCGTTGTACATCTGCGGCGTCGCCACTACGAAGTTTGCGTTAGCCGGGTTGCTCACCCCGAAGTGCTGCGCCGCTCGCCCCGCCTCTTGTGCGAGTTCCAAGGGGCTCAGGTTGTCGTGGATCGGTGTTGTGTCGTCATGCCACACACCGGCGAGCTCCTGCCTGGGATTGCTTACATTCGAAAACGTGCCGTTGTAATTCGATTGGTAGTACTGGGTCGCAATCCGTTCCCACGATGTCCCGCCGATGGCCGCGACGCCGCTACCCCATCCGGATCGTTCGCAGGCCGGCCCGCTGTCGTGTGGTTAAACGCTCCTGCTTCTCCCCATCCCCACAGAACGAGATAAATCTTGGGCGTCACCTGCACCGAGCCGCCGAAGTAGGCCATATTTACCGGCATCGGTTGACCCGCAGCCACACCGGGCGGGCAAATACCGGCCGTCATGCATATATCGACGGTGGGCGGTTCGATCCCGGTCGGCGGCATCGCATGAGGGTGCGTCGGCGCTGACCGCACGCACCCCTGCCCGCTCGCGTCAAACGATCGGTTGCTCCACAGCGGCTGCACCGCAAATTTCGTGTTGCCGTTCATGGAAACATTGGCCAAGCCGGTCCAGGCGCACTTGTCGCCGATTTCGCTGGTCTGGTCGTCGTTCCAGCCGTCCTGAACCGACGAGAAGTTGTCCGGATCGGTGATCGCCTCTGCGTACTCGTGCCCGACGACAATGCTGTAGCCGTCGAACACCCCGTGTCCGAAGGAGTCGCTGGCCACGTTCACCGAGTTCATCCCGCAGCCGCCGGCCCCAAGGACCGGCCAGCTGGCGTTCAGAAATGGAATGAAGGCGTACTGCAGCCGGTAAGGATTGCCGACGCCGTCGACGCTGCTCGTCTGGGTGTGATACCCGCAATACACCGGCTGTCCGCTGGCGATGGTGGTTGGCGGCGTGAGAATGATATAGGTGGCCTGCGGGTCATAACTGAAGTGCGCAGAGGCGCGCACTGCCTCTTGGGCGATGGGATCGTCGGCCAGGTTCTCCGCCAGACCCAGTGCAACGATGTCGCTCGGCACTGGTGTCGGATCTGTCCAGACTCCCTTCAACTGCTTGCGGGGATCAGTGACGTAGTTCGCCCCTGTGATATTGGCGCAGCTTGTGTTCCCCGCTGCAATATTAACACCTGCCCGCGTGCGTCGGAGGTGGTGAACCCATTGGCCCAGTCCGGGCCCCAAAAAATCAGGTAGGTCGTCGGTCTGTCCTCGACACCGATCGCGCCCGGCCCCGCATTGCCGCCGTGATAGATCAGGTCGTTTGTCAGCGACGAAGGGTTAGGTGTGTTGGGCTGCCCCGGCGCCCAGAAAAAATGCTTGGCGTTCGTCTGGGCGTGCCCGATGATTGGAATCGTCAGAAGTACCAGCATGAGCAATGCAATGCGGGACAACCCCCGCTTTCCAGTCCTCGAATTTGCGCAGTTCGCTGATCGCGACTCGAAGCGAGACGAAAACAGATCCATGGAACACCTCCCGGGCACGTGTATCCCATCTGATCGCCTCATACCATTCACCTAATGGCCTCGGAATTGGTTAGGGTAAACACCTCAACCTCGCAGCGGTAAACACTGGAGTTGTGTACACGCCGCGCTCGGACCATCCATAGGCGGTGGCGGCGATCTCTACCGTGCCATCGTCGGCAACTCACCGGGGCTTTAACTCGACCTTCGTCGCATTGACATGGCACGTGGTCCTTTATAGATTTGCCGCACGCTCCACAACAATTAGTTCCAGGACGCTGGTCTAGGAGGGGGCCTTTTCCATGAAGACGGGTTCACTGAAGGCTCGAACCATTGAACGTATCGCAAGCACCATCACAGTGGTTGTCTGTGTCTCAATCTGGGGGTTAGTGACGGCAGCTCCACCCTCGGGTGGATCCGTTCCGCTCACCGTTCCCAAAGCGACCTGCGGTCCCAACGATCATCCCGAGACGGGTCTGCAAGGTCAGGTCCCTGCGGCGCTGCGTGCGACCGGCTTCAAGGGATTCAACTGTAACCTCGAATTGATCGGTCAGAGTAAGGGTGATGGCGCAAACTGGCAGAGCACCGAGTTCCGCGAGCGAGAGGCGCCACAGGCGCGCGTATGCGCGTATCACGGCACAGCATCTCCGACGCTGAGCCTGCCTGGGCGGACTCATCTCGGCGTGCCGGTGATCGATATAACAGACCCAACGAATCCGACACCGACCGGCTATTTGCAGACCACTTCGATGCTCGACCCCTGGGAATCGCTGAAGGTCAACGAGCGCCGCCAATTGCTTGGCGCCGACAACGGACAGAACGGCGGTTTCGTCGGTGGCGGGCCAGAAGTAGATATCTATGATCTGTCGGTGGGCTGTACCAATCCGCAACTATTGGCCAGTCGTCCCGTCGGCACAGGTACAGATGGTGGCGGCGTGATCGCGCCGGTCACAGGACACGAAGGTTCGTGGGCGCCGGACGGGCTGACGTACTACGGCGGTGACCTGAGGCACCAGCAGTACTACGCAGTGGATATGACCGATACAACTGCGCCAAAGTTGATCATACTTCGTGTCGCCCGGAGGCACGGCCGGCAGTCCCTCGGACCTGACCAACCCGAACGTGCCAGCGACGAACGGCCTGCTAATTTACGACCTGACCGAGATTCAGTCGCGCGTGCCGAACCCTCAGGCACATCTGATCAGCAAGCTGTTCTGGAAGGACGGCTCGACCGCGCAGCACACCATCAACATCGAGATCGGCGGCAAGCCCTACATCATCTTCGTCGATGAAGGCGGATCCGGTGGTCTCAGTACCCCGACGCAGGAGGCGGCAGCTTGCACGGCTGGTTTTCCGCCTTTCCCGATGGCGCGCATTATCGACATCAGCGACGAGACCAATCCGACCATCGTCTCGCGTCTGATGCTGGAGGTCCACAACCCGGCGAACTGTCCTCAAGTGTTGCCAGACCTGGTGGGGCTGTCGGTCTTTACCTATGGAACGCACTACTGCAGTGTCGATGATCGCCATAGCGCTACGACTTTGGCATGCGGTATGTTCAACTCCGGCATCAGGGTGTTCGACATTCGCGATCCGGTGCAACCGAAGGAGATCGCGTACTTCAATCCGGCCGGAGCGACGACGCCAAGTCCGGGATCGAACCACAACTTTGGGGGCAACTTCCATCCCGGCGGTCCGGACTGGTGTTCGGCTCAAGTGCACTTGGATAGCGCACAAGGAACGCTTTGGACGACATGCCAGGACAACGGCTTGTTGTCCCTGAAGTTTACGAATGGTGTCTGGCCATTCCCGGAAAGCAGCACGCCACCGGGAGAGCAAAACTAGCGGACAGGGCCGGCAACGATTGCACGTTTCAAAGGCTCCGGCGGATCCTCCCCGGAGCCTTTGTGTGGTGGTGGACCTCGTCTGAGATTACGCCGTCCAGTTTTTCCTCCTCCGACCCGACAGCGAAGCGGCATCACTTATTTAGTCCGGCAGCTCGCGCCACCATCGAATAGAGCGCTTGCATCTGCGGGCTGCTTTTCTGCGCGTAGTTCGGGTCGTTGAGATAACCCCACCAATCCCAACATCCCTCGCCATTGGTTACGGCAGTCGCAATGGTTTGGGGGTAGAGCACGATAATCCTGTTGGTATCGGCCCACTGATTGATCCCGGCGTCATCCACGAAGGCCGGGCCAATCTGCCCGTGATATTGCAGACAGCCGTGCAGCGCGAGAATCAGCCCGCATGACATGCCGCTGGCGCAGGCTGCGGGTACGAATGCATACCCGGCGTTGTCCATGCTCAGCGCGGCGGCATTGCCTCCCGTGGCAAATTCGTTCTGATCGAAGGCAATGACAGTGCCTGTCAGCGTCCCTTGATTTTTGGGCTTGAGAGGCCCAAACCAGCGTGTGAGCCACACTTGCTCCGAATCGTACACGGCGGTCAGAGGAACACCAGCGAGCGGAGGATTCCGGTCGGCGTTGACGCATTTGATGATGAAAGGAGACGCGTTCTCCTGGCAGGTCAGCGGTCCGTTAGGAGATTCCCACCCGTGCTCGGCATTGAAGTTGTTGTCGTACTGGAAGACGTTGGCCCCGAAATATCGGTAATAGGCGTGAAGCGTGTTCATGACCGCCTGAACGACCGTAGTATCCAACGCCCCGGACCAAAGATAAACCGGCTGTCCCCTCAGGTTGCTGACGGGATCAATCAGACCTTCCTTTGACCAGGCGACGGTCGTGCTCACCAGCGTCGACAGAGGCACCGGCGGAACATCATCCAGACAGGTCGTGAGGGCGATTTCGAGACTGTCCTGCGCGCAGTAGTACGGACCACCGGCGTAGACCGCGGCGCCCTTGAACGTGCCCGAGAATGCGACGTGCATCTGCACTGCCATATATCCGCCCGAGGAAATGCCGGCCACAAAGATTTTGTTGTCGGGAACCGAGTAAGTACCGAGCTGCTGGGCGGTGCAGGGGACAACGCCGCCCAAACTGACGCCGACGATTACGACGATCAGGACCGCCAACGGGCGCTTCAAACTCATGCTTGCCTCCGGTGTCCAGTCATCAGAATGAAGATTTTCTTTTTGACTTCAAAAACGGAGACGATTGTATTCTCGTATCGGCGCGCGATCATGGCCGAAAAATGCCGAAACCAGGACGGCCGACATCATTGGTCTGTACTGAATCCGACGCACGATGTGGGGGTATTTTGCGTCGAGGAGAAAATCCAAATTCAGGCGCTCGACTGCGAGAATCCCGTGCCGCCGCTGTCGGCCGGCAAGCCGTTGTTTGTGTGCAATCCCTCGAAGCTGACGCGGTAAGCCGCGTTGTCAAAAGCTCTAACTCGGGTCGGCCGTGCACCTACCTGCGTTGTAGAAGCGGCGGGGGAAAAACGGGGGTTGAGGCGCGAACGCCCTGCAAAGAGCATTGGCGGAGACTGTTGACTCGTGGGGCGAAACCTGTGAGGGAATATTTAGTGCCGGAGAGTTGTCCCATTTTGCGGCCCCAACTCAGTTTTCCTTTGAACGTTTCCACACCGCCTCGGTCGAAAGGCCCCGACGACTACGCCGTCGGAGCCCTCGGCCAATAGCGATAAATGCGGCGTCTGACGCTGGCTTCCGTTGCTAGTTTTGTTCTCCCGGCGGCGTCGAGCTTTCTTCGAACGGCCACACGCCGTCTTCGAACTTCAGCGTCAGAAGGCCATTGTCCTGACATGTGGTCCACAAAGTCCCTTGCCGGCCGTGATCCTCTGAGATATGCAGGTGGGTCTGCGCCGAGCACCAATCTGGACCGCCGGGAACGAAGTTGTTACCCGTGTGGTTGGATCCTGGACTCGCGTTGGTCTGTCCGGTGGGGTTGTAGTAGGCGATCTCTTTGGGCCGACGCGGATTGCGGATGTCGAACACACGGATCCCGGAATTGAAATAGCCGCAGGCGAGAGTGGTCGCGCGGTGCTTGTTGTCCACGCTGCAGTAGTGGCTCCCGTACGTGAAAGTGGTCAAGCCTACGAGGTCGGGCAGCACCTTGGCGCAGTTGGCGGGGTTGTGCACTTCTAGCGCCAGCCGCGACACGATCTTCGGCCGGGTCTCATCGCGGATGTCGATGATGCGGGCCATCGGAAACGGCGGGAAGCCCGCGGCGCACGCGCCCTGCTCCTGCGCCGGACCGCTGAAACCGCCGGAGCCACCTTCATCGACGAAGATGACGTATGGCTTACCGTCGATCTTGACGGGGATCGTGTGCTGGGCGACCGAGCCGTCTTTCCACAACAGCTTGCTGATCAACCGCACCTGTGGATTGGGTACGCGAGCCTGAATCTCGCTCAAGTCGTAGATCAGCAACCCGTTGGTCGCCGGCACGGCGGGGTTCGTCAGGTCAGCAACCGCGCTCCCATCGATCCCCCCTTTCCCTATCGATACGAAGTAGCCGCGATTGCCGTCATCACGGATCGACATGCCATGCACATTCGTTCCCGCAATGTTGGTGGTCCAGGCCGTAATCAAAGTTGGGTGGGTCGGATCGGCGGTGTCGACTGCGAAATACTGCCCGGTTGCCGTGGCGGTGGTGCCGGGAACTGTGTAGGTGAAGCGCAGGTCTCCTCCATAGTATGTCAACCCATCCGGCGCCCACGCCCCTTCATGGCCGACAACGGAGTGCGGAAGACCCGCGCTTCCATCGGGCTTCCCAACGGCCACCGAGGCCAGCAGCTGCGGGGTTCGACAATCTCCTGAGATGTCGTAGATATCGACTTCCGGCCCGCCGAAGCCGTTGAAACCGCCGTTGTTGCCGTTGTCTGCAGCCAGCAACTGGCGCCGCTCGTTGACTTTCAACGACTCCCATGGATCGAGCATCGCGCTGGTCGTCAGATAGCCGGTCGGAGTCGGGTCATCGGGATTGGTGACGTTGATGACCGGTACGCCCCGGTGGGTTCGATTGACCGCGTTGAATGATGTGCCGTGATAGGCGCAGATATGGTGATGCTCGTCCCTGAATTCGGTCGACTGCCAGTTGGCGCCATCTCCCCGGCTCTGGCCAATCAGTTGCAGATTGCAGTTGAACCCGTGAAAGCCGGTGGCGCGCAAAGCCGCCGGTACCTGCCCCTGCAAGGCGGTCTCAGGGTGATCGTTGGCACCGCACACCGCTTTTGCTACGGTAAGCGGTGCGGCATCATCCTCCTCCTCACCGGAGGACCCGCCCGCAAGAAAAGTCGATAGTGCAATGCACGAAAACGCGACCAGAGCAAATCTCATCGGCTTACGGTACGCACCGGATAGCGACCCAGGTCTCATGGTGCCTCCTTAAGATGCGGTGTCCGCTTCTTCAGGTTCTTGCTGCGCAGGCGCGGACACACATACACACGCGTGTACGTGCGTGGCAGGCTAGGCGCTTTCGTTGAGGCGTGTAAATTAGACGAACGTCGAATGTCCCTGCGCCGCAGCGACGCGTGCGGCTTGCAGGGGTCCACTCGTTTCCGGTGCAATAAGTGACGGTGCGCAGAACCAGCAGCGGCGCCGGCCAAGGTTCGTACGGTGTTGATCCGGTTGTCTTTTCTGTTCCCGCCTGAAAGCCTGTCTGAGCGCGTCAATGCGCGGTCGATTTCAGCCGACGGCGCTTGTTTTCGCTGCACGTTGCGACGGCAGCAATGTTATTGGCCCGGAGTGCCTGTGCCATTGAACCGGGCCGATCCTCGGCAAAACAGGGCCTTGCCCGCACGTAACTCAGCAATCTGTGGCACAGGAGAGAGCACGTAACGTATTGATTTTGGATTAGTTGTCGGAAATCGCCCAACTTTCCGGCAACAGGGCTAGTGCGAACTTTCGACAGAATGGCCAGTAGCGGCGTTCTTGAAATCGCGGAACCGGCCTGTCGTCAGTCAATTCCGAATCGGTGAGTCGGCGCGAGCGAATGGGTGTGCCAGCATGACCACGAGTTCGGATTCCATCGCCGGCTCACCCAGCGCCTCCCTTGCGGCTATCTTGGAAAACGACTCCTCGTGATCGATCATGAATCGGATGAGAGGGACATCTTCCGGAGGCGCAAACGCGAGAAGCGACCTAAAGCGGGCTGCGTAAGGCAGGCACAGCTTGGACAACGCCGCCATGGCCTCCCTCCATGGCTGAGCTGCGAATTGCTCCGCTTCCTTGAAACCCAGCTGTCGCTGAGAGGGATCCTCTACGAGGCTAATGCCGTAACGAGCGAGTAGAGGACGCAATCTGACCTTCGCCTCGGACTCAAGCTGCAAGAAGAGGCTTAGCTTGTATTTTTGCTCTGGATCGGTTGCCAACTCGAGCCATCGAGCCGCTAAACCCTCGCCCTCAATCTCGGCCGCGTACAACTCCCGGACACCTTTCAGATAATCAGCCTTGTCCATTGGCGCCTCCAACAAACATTGTTGTTACATCGACCTCTTCGTCCGAGTGACCGTTTGATAAGAAGTGTGAACGGCCAATGCGTCGAGTCAATTATCAGAAGGGAGTACTTCTTTGGTGGAAGCTGGCGTCACTCCCGAATGCGACAGTCGTGGAGATCATCATTGGCGGAAGGGTGGGTTTGGGTCACGAACGAAGAAACGCGGTCGGTTTCGGGGAACGCGGGATCGAGGGCTGCTGTACGTTCAGGGCCTCTGCCAGCATTTTTTGCGATAGCCCTCGAGCGTGCCGCAGCTCGTTAAGGGGCATCTCGGCGAGCATTTCTGTCGCCTTACTTTCGGCTCGCGCACGCGACTCGGGTGACATTCGGGCGCGTAGGTCGGAAAACTTCTTAGCCATTTAGCAGTCCTTCCTTCCGAAGTTGCTTGCGTGGGCCAGCATCGCGCGGGCGTGTCGGTGCTTGCCGACTCGCATTTCAGTGTATCCCGGGCACACCCACGGCACACCCGATCGGGCGTCGGCACTAATCGGTCACAAGCGGAACCATACGTTCGCAGTTTGCCTTCAATGAAACGCAGCGGGTAGCGGCGCTTGGTCGGCTTCGGGCCCTTCGCTTTAGCGCTGCCAACGCCTTGCGACACGCCATGCCTCGGCGGCCTGTGCGGTGGTGACGCCTCGGGCGGCTAACTCTTGACGCAACCGGCCAGACTCGCCGAACTGCGCTTGCGCGATTACATTACGGAGCAACCGTTGCGTTGAATAGCAACCAAGCAACATTTGCGCCTGCTGCGATTCCTGCATCCGGAACAGCTGCCATCGCATGGCATCGGCCTCGTCACGCAGGGACGCGAGGCGCGGATTGGCCCAACTCACTTGTTCCGCGATTCTGCCGCCAATCAAAACTTCAATTGCCGTCCGGCTACGCTCGACTAACGTTGCGGCCAGATCCCCGCAGGTCTGAACATGGTTCGGATCCAAATGCGCGCCAATGCCGCAGTAGTGCACCACCGCCGCGAGGTTTGGATTCGGTAACTCACCCTGCATCGAGAGCAACGAACCCGCCAGCTCAATCTGGAAGTTTGGTGACAACGCCGCCGCCGTGTTGGAATGGATCAGTCCTGAAATCTGGTCCAAATGCGCGTTGCTGTATCGGGCTTTTGAAGCTCGGTACAACGCCGATTCGACGACGTTTTGATCACGACGGTTTTCAGCATCGCCAGCCAGGTAGAGCCAGGGTACGGCGTTGTCGGGTTCCAGCCTCGCCCATTGTGCATAGCTCAGCGAGTCGCAATCGCCGTTCCCAGTATGGCCAGACCACGGCGCGCACGAATAGATGGCCAGTGCGTACGCATCCGCGTCGGACGTGCTCGCGGCAATCCGCGCTAGAGAGGCCTGGCTTTCGGCAATCGTGCTGTCGCGCGCCTGCTGGCAAGCCATATAGTTGGTGTCGCAGGCCGTGTACGGGGCATACCGAGCTGCAACCATCTGAAGATACAAGCCTAAAGCGCGCTCGCGGTCCGTAGACCGCGCTGCCAACTCAGTTACGAGGCTGCCAAGTGCCGCGTCTGCCGCCACCTGTGCCGCTTCCATGTCCGACGCAAGCTGCGGGTTGCCGACGACCACTGGGACGGGCTCGGAGGCGCACTGCTCAAGGCCACTTGCTGCTGGCAGTGGCGGTGACACCAACACCTTAACCGGCACTCGCAGCGAAGCCGCTGTTCGGTCAACCCGTGACGGTGCGAGCTCGCCTCGCTGCGGCACCAGCCACCAGACCGGAGCGAGCATTGCCAGAAACGCAACAGCGGTAGCCGCAGCGAGTCGAGGGCGATCTCGCACGAATCCAACAACATCGGCTATCCACGCCGCAAATGCCATTCTCCAGCTCGCCGACGGTTGAAGTCCGGACCGGTCGACATGCTCCCATTTGACAATGCGATGCGACAGCCGCCATAACACGGGATCACTGCTCCGCAGACTACGAAACGGGGCCCAGGACTGAAGAGAGAAGGGCCAGCACAATTTTTGCAGGCCCTTGCTTTAACGGCGACCTTCGGGCAAAACTCGGCTCTCCAAAAACACGGGCCTGCATATTTGCAGGCTCCTGTGAGCGGCCGGAGACATGTTTTTCTGGTTGCGGCGGCAGGATTTGAACCTTCGACCTTCGGGTTATGAGGTCGTTTTTTTGGCCTAAGATCGATTATGAATCAACCACTTACAGCGCTTGCTTCGTCCAAGTCAAGATGGCCGTATCCAACGCCTATATCGCGGGCCGCAACGCGTTCCCATCTGTTGCGAGGCCGCCGATTTCGACCACCCCGCCGGTGAACGCGAAGTACGTAACGGCCGTTGCATACAACCAGGCCAGTGCGACTGCGGTGTCGGTTGTGCTAGTACTCGGCAACACCGGCAATACGAATATAGACGGTAAGTTCCTCGGGGCCTTCGGCGTGGGACAGATCGACGGCACAGTGCGCGGGATATGCGGCACAGCCTGCTCAGCTGCATCTACGGCTGCTTGTGCAGTGACCGCGCTGTATCAGTATCTGCCTGCTTATTGCCGGCATTAGCAGAGGCACGCCATTGTTGCCGTCGACAGTCTCGTGGGGTAGGTTTCTTCATGCCGTGGAACGACGAATCCTGGCGGCTGTGTTTGTATTCGCTGGAAGCGTCTCCCTCGCAAACGCCCGGACTTACGCCGAAAAGATTGAGGGGATCCCTTATCCGACTGATCAGGCCGATTGGCGGAAGAAATGCGGATGGCTTCGCCGGGAGATCGCGCGGCAGCAAAACATCGCATCGTCCGGGACGACGCAGCCGGGGACGTTCTCCTACGAGACCCAGGCAATCGCTCGAAACAACGTTGCCACGCTCGACTCACGCATGAGTGACTTTCACTGCAATACCGGGTACATCACCTCGGCGCCACCTCCGCCAGCCAAGTCCAACATCGAGAGGTGCATCGAAGCATGCAAGGCAAACACGCATCGAACGCCCGAAAAGTGCCTTGACGCATGCAATCATCGTTAAGGACGCGAGGAGATACCTGATCGCTTGATTCTGGCCAAAGAAGC
>WNGJ01035574.1_pt1 | contig 12612 bp, 15 predicted proteins | sample 5400611 | NCBI WGS metagenome assembly WNGJ01 (sample SAMN13153375, study PRJNA577476) | soil metagenome | isolation source: 40 cm soil or saprolite under Garry oak tree replicate 1 | place: USA:California | collected 2016-06-15
CTACTGTGGACTAGGTCTCACCCCGTAGCCTCACGCCAGGCGTGGCTGAGGAGGCTGGGAGGAGCTCGCGGGGAAGGCCACTTCACGTCAGCAGGGATGCCCGTCAGCGACCGTCAGACGACCTACCACCTCTCGCACCTGCGCACGCTGGAGGCCGAGGCCGTGCATGCGATGCGCGAGGTGGCGGCCGAATTCGAGCGCCCGGTGCTGCTGTTCAGCGGCGGCAAGGACTCGATCGTGCTGCTGCGCCTGGCCGAGAAGGCGTTTCGGCCGGCACGCTTCCCGTTTCCGGTCATGCATGTCGACACGGGCCACAACTTTCCCGAGGCGCTCGAGTTTCGCGACCGGCGCATGGCCGAGATCGGAGAGCGCTTGATCGTGGCCTCCGTCGAGGACTCGATTCGGCGCGGGCGGGTGGTGGAGGAGACCGGGCCGCGGGCGTCGCGAAACGCCCTGCAGACGGTCACGCTGCTTGACGCGATCGCCGAGCACGGTTTCGACGCCGCATTCGGCGGCGCCCGCCGCGACGAGGAGCGCGCGCGGGCCAAGGAGCGCATCCTCTCCTTCCGCAACGAGTTCGGCCAATGGGAGCCGCAGCGTCAGCGTCCCGAGGTATGGAGCCTTTACAATGGGCGCATCCGCAAGGGAGAGCATGCGCGAGTGTTCCCCATCTCCAACTGGACCGAGCTCGACGTGTGGCAGTACATAGCCGAGGAGGGTCTGGAGGTGCCCTCGATCTACTTCGCTCACGAGCGCGAGGTGTTCTGTCGCGACGGCATGCTGTATGCAGTGAGCCCGTTCGTCCGCTTGATGGACGGAGAGCGGCCGTTCACCGCCAGGGTTCGCTACCGGACCGTCGGCGACATGAGCTGCACCGGCGCGATCGAGTCTTCCTCCGCCACGCTCGCAGAGATCGTGGCGGAGATCGCGGCAACCGACCTGACCGAGCGCGGCCAGACCCGCGGTGATGACAGGGTGACCGAGGCGGCGATGGAGGATCGCAAGCGGCAGGGGTACTTCTGATGGACGTCTCGCGCCACCCAGCCGGCGCAGTGGTCACGGGCAACGGCAAGGTGCGAGTGCCAGCGCCCCGGGACGATGCGCTCATCTCCGAGGGGCAGGAGATCTTCCGGCGGCTGACCGAGCGCCCGACGGAGCTGCTGCGCTTCGCTACCGCGGGCTCGGTCGACGACGGCAAGAGCACGCTGATCGGGCGCCTGCTGTACGACTCCAAGCAGGTGCTCGCCGACCAGCTCGAGCACGTGGAGCAGACCAGCCGGCGCATGGGTCATCAGTTCCTCGACCTGTCGCTGCTGACCGATGGCTTGCGCGCCGAGCGCGAGCAGGGCATCACGATCGACGTCGCCTACCGCTACTTCGCGACAGCGCAACGCCGTTTCATCATCGCCGACACGCCGGGTCACGAGCAGTACACGCGCAACATGGTCACCGGCGCCTCCACGGCGGACCTGGCGATCGTCTTGATCGACGCCCGCAAGGGCGTGGTCGCTCAGTCCAAGCGCCACGCGTTCATCAGCTCGCTGCTCGCGATTCCCCACGTGGTCGTGTGCGTCAACAAGATGGACCTCGTCGACTTCAAGCAGCGCGTGTTCGATGAGATCGTCGAAGACTTCGATCGCTTTGCGGCGCGGCTGGAGATCTCAGACGTCACGTTCATCCCGATCTCGGCGCTGCTGGGCGACAACGTCGTGGAGCGCTCGGAGGCGATGCCGTGGTACCAGGGGCCGCCGCTGCTCTACCACCTCGAGCACGTGCACATCGCCTCGGATCGCAACCTGATCGACGTGCGCTTTCCCGTGCAGTGGGTGGTCCGCCCGCAGTCGGCGGGCGCGCCCGACTACCGCGCCTATGGCGGCCAGGTTGCCGGCGGGGTGATTCGCCCCGGCGATGAGGTCGTGGTGCTGCCCGGGGGCCAGCGCAGCAGGGTGGCGGCGATCGACACCTTCGACGGACCGGTCGAGGAGGCTTTTCCGCCGATGTCGGTGGCGCTCCGGCTCGAGGACGACATCGACGTCTCGCGCGGCAGCACGATCGTGCGCACGCACAACCTGCCCACCGTCTCAACCCGCTTCGAGAGCCTGCTCTGCTGGATGTCCGAGCGCCCGCTGGACACGCGCCGGCGCTACCTGGTCAAGCACACGACGCGCACGGCGATGCTCGGCGCGGTCGACGTCCGCTACCGCATCCACGTCGACACGCTGCACCGTGACGAGCGCGCCACCACGCTCGAGCTGAACGACCTCGGGCGAGTGCACATGGAGCTCAGCTCGCCGCTGGTGTTCGACTCCTACCGGCGCAACCGGCTCACGGGCAGCCTGATCGTGATCGACGAGGCGACCAACGAGACCGTGGCGGCGGGCGTGATCCTCGACACGGAGGTCGAGATCGGCGAGCTGAGCGGCGCGCGTGCGAAGACCGACCGCAGCCCGAACGTGAGGTGGCAGGGAACGCGTGTGACTCGCGAGCGGCGCTGGCAGTCGCTGGGCCATGTCGGGGCTACCGTGTGGTTCACGGGCCTGCCTGGCGCGGGCAAGTCCACCGTGGCCGCGGCGGTCGAGGAGCGGCTCATCGAGGCCGGCCGACCGGCGTTCCTGCTCGATGGCGACAACCTCCGCCACGGCCTCAACGGCGATCTCGACTTCGACGAACAGGCGCGCAGCGAGAACGTGCGCCGCACGGCCCATGTGGCGCGGCTGCTGGCCGAGTCAGGCACGATCGCGCTAGTGAGCCTCATCAGTCCTTACGCCGCCGACCGGGACACGGCCGCCGCGCTGCACGCCGCCGACGGTCTTCCGTTCCTGGAGGTGTTCGTGGACGCGCCGCTGGAGGTGTGCGAGCAACGCGATCCCAAGGGCCTGTACGCCCGTGCGCGGGCCGGGGAGCTGTCGGGGCTAACGGGCGTGGGCGCTCCCTACGAGGCGCCTGCCAGCCCGGACCTCGTGCTGGACGCGTGCCGCGCAAGCGTCCAGGATGAGGTCGATCGGGTGCTCGACCTGCTCAGCGCCCGCGGCCTGATCGCCGGCTAGACGCCACGACGTCATAGGCACGCGGCACCGTCTGAGCCCGTCGAACCCCCGCGCACAGCGGGGGTCGTCCCCGCCGCCGCCCGGCCGCCGCGCGTGCGCGGCTAGCGGCCGGCGCCGAGGAGCTCGCCGTAGGTGATCGCCTCGCGCCTGTGCCCGGCCCGGCCCAGCACCCACTCGAGCGCCAACACGTGCCGCGCGTGCTCGAGATCGGCGGGATGCACGTCCAGGCGGAGCACCTCTCCGCAGAGCAGTCCCCCGGCGCGGATCAGCGCGGGCGAGAGCACGCGGCCGAGACTGGTGTCGGTTCCCAACCCCCACGCCGGTGCGAGCAGGCAGCGGGGAGCGGCGCCGGCGGTGGAGCGGGGGCCGTGCAGCCGCCACAGGCCCGCCCACCAGCGGAACCGGTGCGCGAGAACCTCGCGTAGCGAGCGCGTGTACGCGTACGCCGGTGCGACGAACCCGTCGGGTTCGATCCCCGCGAGCTTGAGCACGCGCCAGCCCGCGTTGACCGCGCGTCTGGTCTCTCCTCGGTCGAGCCCCAAGAACTCGGCCGCGTGGCTGCCGGGGACGCGCACGAGCGCTCGCCCTGACACTGCTGCGCGGCGGCTTTGCTCGTGCTGGAAGCCGTGCTGGGCGATCGAATCGCCCGCCCCTCTGCGCTCGAGCAGCCAGCTCGTCATCTCCGGCGAGCGCTCCCCGACCGGGTGCAGATCGCGGGCGGGTATCACCAGTAGCGTCACGCGATCGACGCCGTGATCACCGAGCCAGTCACGGATCAACGCGCAGCGGTCAAACGTCGCCGGCTCGATGTCGTGCACGGCGACGGCGATGCGCCGAGGAGACGCGCGTCTGCGGCGCCTTATCGGGAAGCGCCCTCCAGGCGCAATCTCGAGCTGCTCAGGCTGCACGGGGCGCCCGCTCGTCTTGGCTGGCGCCGAGCACGCGCCGGTAGCCGTTGCCCAGGCGCGCGAGCGCCTGCTCCCAGGTGCGCTGCCTGGCCGACTGCAGTCCGGCGCGCGCCAGCCGCTCGCGCAGCAGAGGGGCGCCGGCGAGCTCGACGAGTGCGTCGGCCAGCGCGCACGCGTCGGGCGCGCACAGCAGTCCGTCGACGCGGTGCTCGATCAGCGAGAGCGGACCGCCGGCCGCCACGGCTACCACGGCCAGGCCGCTGGCTTGGGCCTCGAGGATGACCTGCCCGAACGTGTCTGTGCGGCTGGGGAACAGCAGCACGTCAGCGCTCGCGTACGCGCGCGCGAGCCGTTCACCCTCCAGCCAGCCGAGGAAGCTCGCGCCGTCCCCGACGCGTTCGCGTATCAGGTCCTGCTCGGGACCGCCTCCCGCGAGCACGAGGTGCAGGCGGGGGTCGCGCGCACGCGCGCGCAGAAAGGCCTCGGCGAGCATCTCGATGCCCTTCTCGCGGGTGATTCGCCCCGCGTAGAGGACGCTGACCGCGCCTGGGAGGGAGGTGGCGTCGCGCAAGGCGGGATCGAAGCGGCCGCTGTCCACGCCCCGGTCCCAGCGGGCCACCCTGGCGGCGCGCACGCCGATCTCGGCGAGGGCGGCGTCGGCGGCGGGGCTGGGCGAGAGCACCAGATCGCACGCGCGGTAAAAAGCGCCCACGCCCCAAGCCATCGCCTCGGCGAGGCGCTGATCGCCCGAGCGCAATCCTGCGTAGGCGGTCAGCTCGGTGTGATAGCTGCCCACGAGCGGTATGCCCATGCCGCGGCCGACGAGCGCGCCGGCGACGCCCACCGGCCCAGGCGAGCACGCGTGGATCACGTCGAAGGCGCCCTCGGCGAGCGTCTCCACCGCGGCCGACAGGCTCGGCACTCCGATCCGCAGCCCGGGGTAGTAGGGGACGTCGAGCTCCGTCACGGCGGACAGCCGCCGATCGACTCCAGGGTCGGTGCCGAGGATCTCGATCTCGAACCCGCGCACGCCGCGCTGACGGATCTCCTCGATCACGCGCGTGACGCCGTGGGTGCTTCCGATCCCATCAGCGAGAATTCCCACCCGGGGGGTCTCGCCGTGCTCGCGGCCGTCGTCCAGCTTGGCGTGCTCGCTCGCCAGGAACGCCGTCGCGGGAGCGTAGGGGATCGCCGCCATGCAGCTGTCAAATACGCCTACGGCCGCCGCCGCCAGCGGCAGCTGGCCGCGCGCCGCGCTTGCCCCCCGGTCGATAGCCGCGCGCAGCTTGTGCTCGTGCGCCCGGCGCGCCCGCCGATAGAGGTCGAGGTGGCTGAAGCCCTCATCCTGCATGTATGCGATCAGGCCGCCGCGCGCGCACCGCCGCGAGGAACTCGGCGGGTGTGCCGGATGCGGGCCCCTCGGTCCATGTACGCCCGATATCGATGCCAGCGTGGTCGTCTGAGCCACCGATCCCGGCGCCGTCGAGCGTCGCCATGTAGGTGGCCGCGGGGCGATTGAGCTCGCGCGAGCGCGCGCCGTTGCGCACCTCCCAGACCTCGAACAGCTGGGCCAGACGACGTCGGTGGCTCGCCGTGAGCGCGGCGCCGACGGTGTAGTAGGGATGTGCGAGCGCGCACACGATTTCGCGCTCACGCATGTAGGCAGCGCAGGCCTCGACGTCGCCGCGATGGGCCTGCAGCCAGTCATGGTTCCCGGCGGAGATCCCGTAGCAGAGCACGTGCACCGCCTGCGGCTGGCCGCGGAAATGCGCCGTGAGCTCCTCCGAGACGAACACGTCGGGGCGATCGGCGATCTCGAGCACTCCCGCGATCGTGTCGTGGTCTGTGATCGTCACGAAGTCCATCCCGCGCCGCTTGGCCAGCTCATAGACCTCTTGCGGCGGCGTGGCGCACTCGGGCAGCCCCACCGCCCGCTGTACGCTGAGCCTGGAAACCTGCGAGGCGCTCGAATGGCAGTGCATGTCCACGCGGGTGATCGCCGGGTCGGCCGCGCGCTGCCAGTCGTCGTTCGTGCCATAAGTAATTCCGCGCAAAGTGCGGCTCTTTGTGACCAGAACGAGAACATCCTGCGAAGCCTTTGTGAAGATCGCGGCCTTCGCAGGGGTCCGTGGCGATCCATAAGCTGTCGCGCGGTGCACCCGATTTCCTACTTCCAGGCCGTGATCCTCGGCCTGACCCAGGGGGTCGCCGAGCCCTTCCCGATCTCGAGCCTCGGTCACGGCGTGGTGCTGCCGCGGCTGGCGGGGTGGCACATCCACCAGAACGACAAGTTCTTCCTCACGTTCCTTGTCGCCACCCACCTCGCCACGGCGCTCGTGCTGCTGGCGCTGTTCCTCTCCGATTGGGTGAGGATCATCAAGGGGCTGTGGCGCTCCCTGGCGTTGCGCGAGATCCGTGCCGAGGACATCGATGCCCGCCTGGGCTGGCTGCTCGTGGCCGGCACGATCCCGGTAGGGATCATTGGACTGGTTCTGGAGACCCCGCTGCGCAAACTGTTTGCCTCGCCCACAACCGCGGCAGCGTTCCTGGTGGTAAACGGGATCGCGCTGCTGGTCTTCGAGCGCCTGCGCCGGCGCCCGCCCCGCCCCGGCGATTATCTGGGCGACGCCGACGCTCGCATCGCCAAACTCGGCTGGCGCCAGGCGATCGGCGTCGGCACCTCCCAGGCGGCGGCGCTGGTGCCCGGCATCTCGCGGTCAGGGTTCTCGATGGGCGGCGGCCTGCTCGTGGGTCTCTCGAACGAGGATGCCGCACGCTATGGCTTCCTGCTCGCCACGCCGGTGATCTTCGCAGCCGCCGCGCTGAAGCTGCCGGAACTCTTTGGCAGCGAGGGCAACGGCGTGCGCGGACCCGCGCTGGTAGCGGGCCTATGCGCGGCGGTGACGACGTTCTTTGCGGTGAAGTTCTTGCTGCGCTACTTCCAGGCCAACCGGCTGACGCCGTTCGGCGTCTATTGCATGGGCCTGGGCGCGGCCATCTTGATCGTGTTCGCGCTGGGCGGGTAGGTGGCAGACCATCGGCGGTCCTGACCGCACCGATGACGGTCGTGCGAGGTCGAGCAGCGGTACGGTCGACTAGGCCTCAGACCGCGCGGAGCCCGCTTTGGGCCCGGTCTGAAACCAGGCGAACGCGAAGCACGCCAGCGCCACGACGAGCGCGGCAATGCCGTGCTTGGTGTGGTGGTGATTGGCTTCGGCGCTGGCCGCAGAGGAGTGCCCGGGGAAGAACGAGGGCAGCGAGTGCTGGGGCTCGACGAAGTAGATCACTGCGACGACAACCAGCAGGACGCCGAGGACGACGGCCGGGAGGATCAGCCTGCGCAGGTTGGTGCTCATGGTCGCCCGATGGTAGAGCACGATTTCGCCCACGCCGACGCAGCGAGCCGCCTGGCACCATCATGAAGCGGCCATGACGATCCCCAGAACGCCACCGAGGATGTTCGAGACCCGCAGCCAGGCCTGGCGCGAGGCCGGCCTGCTGCGCCAGATCAGCCCACGCGTGGTCAAGCGCGCCCGCCTGGAGGCGCTCGTGCTGGTGCCGCTGTTCGTGGGCGTGGTGATCCTCTACGACAACCGCGCCAGCCTGCTCGGCGCCGCCGGACACAAGGGCCGGGCGGCAAGCGAACTGGAAGCTCCGCTGGAGACGCTCGCGACGGCGGTCACGGTGATCGCGCTGGTGATCCTCGGCTGGGCGATCGCGCGGGATGTGGGCCGGGCGCTCGGGCCGCCCCTGTTCCGGCGCCTGGAGCCGGCCACCGCGGGCACGGTCGGGTTCCTCATTCGCCTGCTGACGGTCGTGCTTGCGCTCGTGGTCGCGTTCTGGGTCGCGGGCGTCGAAGCGCGCACGCTGGCGCTGGGCGGCGCCTTCACCGCCGTGATCGTGGGCCTTGCCGCGCAGCAGACGCTCGGCAACGTGATCGCGGGCATCGTCCTGCTGAGCGCCCGCCCGTTCCGCGTCGGCGACCGCGTGCGCCTGCAAGGCGGCCCGCTCGGTGGCCAGATCGAGGGCACGGTGAGCTCGCTCGGGCTGCTGTACACCACGCTGGCCAAAGGCGAGGACTCCGTGATGGTGCCCAACAGCGCGGTGCTCAACGCCGCGGTGCTGCCCCTGCGCGAGCCCGAGGCTGTCAACCTGCGCGCGCGCCTGCGCCCGGGTATGACCCCCAGCGACCTGCAGGAACTGCTCGAAAAGTCGCTTCGCACGCCGCTGCGGAGCTCCCCTCGCATCACGCTCGAGGAGGTGGACGGCGAGGAGGTGGTCGTCCGCATCGCGGCCACGCCGCGACTTGCGGCCGAAGGGCGCCAGCTCGCAAGCGAGCTGCTCAGCGTGGTCTCCAGCGAGACGCGCTCGGCCGATCAGGCGCACACGCCGTAGCGCATAAACAGCTGCCCGCCGCTCTCGAGCAGGCCCACCAGCTCGAGCTCGACGGGCGGTTCGAGGGCCGCGCCGGCGACGATGCGAAGCGACTCGCCGTTGGGGGGGTCCCCGCCGGCGAGTTTCGGCGACAGCGTTAGGAACAGCTCGTCAACGAGCCGCGCCGCGAGCAGGTGCGAATTCAAATGAGGTCCACCCTCGCACAGCAGCGAGCGAACCGCGAAGCGCTCGCGCAGCTCGGCCAGCGCCCGCCGCAGGTCGAGCGTGCCATCGCGCTCGGCGCGCACGTACTCGACCCGTGCGGCGGCTCCCGTCACGCTCGCCGGCGAGCGCGTGATGATCGCCACGCGGGCGTGCGGGTCGGCAAGCAGCGGCAGGTCCGCGGGCAGCTCCAAGCGTCCGGAGACGATGCAGGCAAGCGGTTCCTCGCTGCGGCCGCGCTCGCGCCGCAGGCGCCTGCGCTCCTCCTCGCGAATGAGCCGTCCGTAGCGCTCGGTGCGCACGGTGCCGGCGCCGACCATGACCGCGTCGACCGCGGCGCGCAGAGCGTGAAACAGCTCGCGGTCGGCCCGGTCGCCGATGGGCCCCGATCGCCCGCCGATGCTCGCGCGGCCGTCGGCGGTGCTGATCATGTTCAGGATCACGTACGGACGCGTCGGGGGCGGATGCGCCGTGGCGGTCAACTCCAGCTGATCGGCGATCTGCTGCGGGGTCGCCGGCTCGCCCGCGGGCAGCAGGCGTCTCAGCGTCACGGGGGCGTCCTGCGCCCGCTTGGCGTTTGACCGGGACGCGATGCCCATGTCTGAGGCACCCTAGCCGTGGCGGGCAGCGGGAGCCCCGCTGGGGGCGTGTTTACATCTTGGGAGCAAGCTGCGCCGATGACGTGCTACGGTCGTGGTGTCTGGCCGGCTGTAAGGACCGGCAAAAGTGGTGCAGGCGCTCGCAGGTCGAAGCTCTAGCAGCATCCTCCGCGCAGCAGCACGCACATACCGTGGAGGAGTTCCCACATGCCAACTGGCACCGTAAAGTGGTTCAGCGACGACAAGGGGTTTGGATTCATCACCCCTGACGACGGTGATAAGGACCTGTTCGTCCACCACACCGGCATCAACGGAGAGGGCTATCGCTCGCTGCAGGAGGGCGCGAAGGTGTCCTATGACCCTGAGCAGGGCGACAAGGGCCCCAAGGCCGTCAACGTGACGGCCATCTAAGCCGGGCAAGGCTGCTCTAGCCTTTGAGGGCTCGCTGCGGCGGGCCCTCAATCATGTCCGGCGACGCCCGAGCCCTGCCCCTCCGGGACACGCCCGTCGGCAGCCCGGCGGCGGGGAGTGGGCGCCGCGTCAGAGGTCGGCGCGCGGGCGCGATGGTCCGCGCCAGCCGCGCGCAGTGGCTGGGCGCGATCTGCCTGCTCGCCATCGTGGCGGGCAGCTTGCTAGTCGTGGTGATTGGCGCCGACAGGCCGAGCATCGTCTCGCCGACCACCCACGCGGGCTTCTTTCCTCGCTGGATGGCCGGCCCGCTCGGCGGCGCCTGGCCGGGGCTCACGCGCAACACGACCGAGCTCCGGTGGCTGTTCAGCGGGGCGATCGTCGCGATGTACGTGGCGTACCTGCTCGCGCTCCGGTACGGGCCCACGCTACCGGCGCGCGTGGTGATCGCGGCGGTCGTGCTCGTGCACCACCTGAACCCCTACACCACGATCCCGATACTCGAGCCGCACAGCGATCCCAGCTACGCGGTCAGCAACTGGCACCAGCTGCTCAGCCCCTACGGGCCGCTGTTCACGCTGCTGACCTTCGCCGTGGTCCCGCTCGGGGTGGCCGCCTCCTTCTGGGCGCTGAAGGTGATTCTCGTCGCCGCCAGCCTGGCGACGATCGCGCTCGTGTGGCGCTGTGCGCGGCTCCTGGGACGCGACCCCGTCACGGCGATCGTGCTCGTGGGCCTGAACCCGATCGTGCTCGTGTGGGGGTTGGGTGGGGACCACAACGACTCGCTGATGCTGCTGCTCATCGTGCTCGGGTTCTTCTTGCTGCTGCGCGCGCGCAGCGACCCGCCCGCCTCCCCGAGCGGGCGGGGGCGATGGCTGCTTCCGCTGTCGCCCGCGGAGGTGGCGGCGGGGTGCGCCTTCGTGGCGGCCGCGGCGATCAAGGCCTCAGCCGCGGTGCTGATACCGGTCGTGCTGGCCGGGCTGCTGCGCTCGCGCGCCAGCCTGATCGCGTTCGGCTTGCACGTTCCGGACCTCAGCACGCAGAGCCGCCTGGTGACCAACGAGAGCGTCCCGAACCTGATCGGCCTGGCGATCGGCGCTGGTGGCGAGACCGAATCTCTGCGCCTGGTGCTCAGCGCCGTGCTCGCGATGTCGGTGCTGGCGTGCTGCGTGTACGCCTGGCGGCGGCAGGAATCACTGCGGGCCGCTGGGTGGGCGAGCGTGGCGCTTCTCGTGACGCTCAGCTGGGTGCTGCCGTGGTACGTGCTGTGGGTGCTGCCGCTGGCAGCGCTGTCGGGCTCGCGACGCCTGCGCGCCGCGACCGCCGTGCTCGGCGCCTACCTGATCCTCTCGTGGGCCCCGGCGTCCACGCTGGTGTGGAGCGCGATCGGCTTTCATCCGGAGAAAACCTCGCTCGGTCGCCTGCACCAGCGGTACGTGAAGGAGCTGCTGAATTGAGGCGGTGAGGCACTCAGCGCTGCTCGGGCGGCCGGCGCTCGCGCTTGCGCTCGGAGGCGCGCCGCTTCGCCGCCAGACGTCGCTCGCGCGAGGCCGCCGTCGGACCGGTCGGGCGGCGGGGCCTGACGGGCTCGAGCGCCCGCGCCAGACGCTCCCGTAGTCGCGCCACGGCGAGCTCGCGGTTGCGCGCCTGGGAGCGCGCGTCCTGCGCTATGGCCACCACGCGCGGCCCGGCCCGGGTCAGCAGGCGCTCGCGCTGGGTCTCGCTCAACGTGCTCGACGCGAGCACGTCGAAGCTTGCTTCCACGCGCGAGGCGGTCACGTTCGCGTGCTGCCCGCCCGGCCCCGAGGAGCGGCTGGCGCGCACGCTGATCTCGGCGAGCGGTATGGACAGCGCGTCGTTGATGCGGACGTGCCCCTCCGCCGGGGGCTCAGCCGCGCTCACCGGATGGAGCGCTGCGCCTCGCGCGCGGGCCGGGATCGCCCTCGGGCACGCGCCCGTCGCGGCCCACGTATCCACCCTTGCCGCCCACGCATAGATACACGGCGTCCCCGGGACCGACGTTGCGCAGCCGGCGCATCGTGCGCGCATCGACGCGCGCGAAGGAGCCGGGCTCGAGGCGCTCGCTCGAGCCGTCGCCGAACTCCATCTCGATCGTTCCCCGGTGCACGAAGTACAGCTCCTCCTGGATGTCGTGGGCGTGGAAGCCGCTCTCGATCCCGGGCGGCATCACGATCGCGTTGACGCCGAACGCGGTCACCTCCAGGCCCTTGCGGACCTTGCGGAAGCCGGGGCCCTCGCCGAGGTCATCGAGGCGGCCGACGGCGTAGCCGTCCCCCCTCTTCACGCGCGGATAGTCGGTGGAAGCCTCCATGTGCGCTCCTTCTGCTCGGTTTGACCCGCCGATGGCGGCGGCCCGCGACGGCTAGTGATCTGCAACGTAGCCGTCCGGCGGCGAGAGCGGATGGCCCTCGGCCGCCCAGCGGGCGAGGCCGCCGTCGAGCGAGTGGGCGTCAAAGCCAGAGGCGCGGAACGCCTGCGCGGCCATCAGCGAGCGCGAACCGATGCGGCAGTAGAACACGACCGGCCGCTCGCGCTGCACGCTCGCGGCCTGGCCGCTCAGCTCGGTCAGTTCGATGTGCGTCGTCCCGGCGATATGGCCGGCTTCGCGCTCGTAGCGCTCGCGCACATCGATCACCTGCGGCGCGGGCTCCTCGCTCAGCCAATCGGCCAGCCGCGCGGGATCGATCTCCAGCGCCTGTATCTGGTCTGCTGCGGACACCCAGCGAGGTTAGCGCCGCTCGCCGTGCACGCAGGACTCAGTAGCGCGCCGGGGGTTCGTAGGGATCGCGTTCGATCACGCGATCGCGCACCACGCCGCCACGGCGCGGGCTCCAGATGAGCATGTACAGCAGCGACAGCGCCAGACCGATCACCCCGACGATCATGAGGATAAGTCCCACGGTCGTGATGTCGATACCCGAGACCGTCGCCGTCACCGCGTAGCGCAGGATCGCGCCCACGGCGATGAGGAATATGGATGTTCCAAGGGGCATATCAGGGGCCTACCCGCATCGTGGAGCCGCTAACCGGGCG
>WNGJ01006220.1_pt1 | contig 12611 bp, 11 predicted proteins | sample 5400611 | NCBI WGS metagenome assembly WNGJ01 (sample SAMN13153375, study PRJNA577476) | soil metagenome | isolation source: 40 cm soil or saprolite under Garry oak tree replicate 1 | place: USA:California | collected 2016-06-15
GCGGCCCAATTCATGAGGGCGCGCGCGGTCTCGGTGGCGTAACCCTTCTTCCGCTGATGCGCGAACACCGTCCACCCGAGCTCCACCGCCTTCGGTGTCGCCGTGTCGTTCACGCCGGGCGGACCGTGGAAGTTGACATAGCCGACCATCACGCGGCTTTCGCGCAGCACGATCGCTCGTAGCGACCACGGCGCCCACGACGTATCGTTCGCGATCTGTTCGCGCCGGTAGCGGACAAGCTTGAGCGCGCCGGCGTTCGGAAACTCCGTCGGTATCCGGTATCCCGCGAGCTGCGCGGCCGCCCTGCGGTCGCCCGCGATCAGAGCGTCGAGGAGCGGGACCGGCATCAGGATGAGGTCGAGTCGTTCGCTGCGGATGACCCCGTGCGCGCTCGCCGCCTGAGCTATTCCCGTTTCGTCACGCCGATCGTCCGCTCGAAAATTTCGTCGGAAAGGCGGAGCGGCCGACCCGAGCCGCCGTAACGCTCGACCGATAGCTCGGCGAGGACGGAAAGCGCGATCTCCGCGGGCGTGCGGCCGCCGAGATCCAGTCCCACCGGAGCATGGACCGCGCGGATGCGGTCCTCCGCAATGCCCTCGCCGCGCAGCATCTGCGCTATGAGGATCGTCTTGCGCTTGCTGCCGAGAAGCCCGACGTACCGCGCGTCGGTCTTGACCGCCGCGCGCAGGCACTGCGAGTCCAGCTTGTGGCCGCGCGTGGCCACGATCACGAACGAGTTCCACCCGATCGGCATCGTCTCGATCGCCTTGATCATGTCCATGTTCACGACTTCACTTGCACCGGGGAACCGCTCGCGGTTCGCGAACTCCGGACGGTCGTCGATCACCGTGACGTCGTAATCGAGCTGGACGCCGAGCTTTGCGATCGCGAGCCCGACGTGTCCGCCGCCCGCGATGATGAGGCGCGGTCGCGATAGCACCGGCTCGACGAGGAGCTCGGTCGCCTCGTCCAGGACGACCGTACGCGCCGTTCCCTGACGCAGCGTCTCCATCGCGGCGGCGCGCGCCCGCGCGTCGAGGGCGTTGTCGCCCAGTGTTCCGCCGCCCTTCGCGTCCGTCTCCACGAACAGCTTGCCGGCGGCGATCACGTCCTTCCCGCGCTTGCGCATCAGCGTCGCGACGGCGACGGGCTTGCCGCCCGCGGATGCCGCGAGGACGTCGCCGAGAAGATCGCGTCCGGCAAAGCGGAGCACCCGCTCACCCGGCTCGATGGAGATCCACATCGTGCCGCCGCAGACGAGGCCCGTGTCCCACGCGAGATCTTCGGTCAGCTCGTACTCGCGCAGGGAGGGCTCGCCGCTCTCGATGACGTGTTTGGCTTCGACGAACGCGTCGCCTTCGACGCATCCTCCGCCGAGCGTACCGACGAGTCGCCCGAGGTCGTCGACGAGGAGCTTTGCGCCGACTACCTGAGGCGTGCTGCCGGTCGTGCGAACCACGGTCGCCACCGCGAACCGCCGCCCCTCACGCTCGAGCTCGGCCATCCGAGCGAAGATCTCCCGCATCTACCCAGTATCCCCCTAGTCCTCCGGAGAGTGCCGTTCAGGCGCCGAAACCGTTCAGACATCGCTTGCGGCGACGGGCGAAGGCGCGCTTGACGCCCTTGGATGGCCTAAACGCGATCAGCTGCGGACGATGCGAATGACGCGAACAACGAACACGATCGACAGCGCCGCGATCAACGCGCGGGTGAAGGCAACATTGATCCCCTCGCACTCGTCGGAGAGCGACCGTGAGGAATAGCCCGAGTCCCCGCCTCCCAGTGGGGCAAGCTTTCGGTCGTCCGGCAGACCGATCGGGATCGGCGAGACGACGCAGCGAAACCTGCAGCGCGGTGGCTCGCTCGACGGTCGCTCCAGACCCACGATCTGGAACAGCGATCTGCTTGAACGCGTCGCTTTCTTGCGTCGGCGGTCACGTCAACGCTCTTCGCGTGAGCCCGATCTTCGAATGGAAAAATTCGGATCGGCGACAAACACTGCGCTTGCCTACCGGGCGACTTTTGGAACCCGAACTCGATCGATCTGATGATCTCGTTCCGCACTCGTACAAGCGCGGTCCGGTCTCATAGCCTGATAACCTATCCGCCGCTTTCTCATTGGAAATTTTGGGGGTGACCTATGGGGGAAGCGGGAGATTCTACTCCGACAGGGTCTGAGTCGAAATCACTCGGCGAGCGTGTAAAAGCAACAGTCACGCGACGCGACTTTCTCATTGGCGCAGGTGCAGGGGCAGCCACAGCGGCGGTCGTCCTCGGTGGTGCCGCGGTCGCGACGAAAACGATCAGCCCGCAAACCAGCACCACGTCATCGACGACGCAGAACCTCAGCGTACTTCCGCCGACGCAGCGCCGCGTCGAGCTGAAGATCGACGGCGTCACTCGCACGGTGGTTGTCGATACGCGCGAGAGCCTCTGGGAGACGATGAACTTCCAGCTCGGCCTCGCGAACTCCAATCTCGGTTGTGACCGTGCGCAGTGTGGCGCGTGCGCCGTGCTCGTCGACGGCCGCGCCGTAAACGGCTGCACCGTACTGAGCGCGCGGCTCGGACGCGGCCAGGCCATCAAGACCGTCGCTGGGCTCGCCACAGGTCCTGGGATCGCCGGACTGCACCCGATCCAGCGCGCGTTCTGGCTCGAAGGCGGCTTCCAATGCGGGATCTGCACTCGCGGATTCATCATGTCGACGACCGCGCTCCTTGCGGCGACCCCCAATCCGAACACCACACAGATCGCCGAGGCGCTCTCCGGGAACATTTGTCGCTGCGGCGAGTACTCGAAGATTTTCCGGTCGGTCCAGACGGCCGCCGCCGAGATGCGCGGCGAGAAGGTCACCTACCGGGCGACGCCGGTCCTGGTCGACGTCGCGAAGCCAGCGGGCGTCACGACGCCGACGGCGACCGCGACCTCGAAGGACTTCCAGTTCGTGACACCGCTCGCGACGATCGAGGAGTTCGACCCGTTCGCGGCGGGTATCAAGAAGAACGACGGCATCGTCGACGTCTCCGGCAACGAGCGAACCGTCACGATCAAGTGGGACCCGGCAAAGCTGGACGAGACCAAGATCCGCGCGCTTTTGACGGCCGCGGGTCACGCGGTTCGGTAGGGAGGCAGAGATGGCTCGTATAGAAGCGGTACGGGTCGCCCAAGATGCGGCGTACGCCGCAAGTCTGAGCGACGCCGAATGGTACGCACTCTCCCAGGACCACGACTGGCAGCAGCTTGTCGCGGAGCAATCCGAGATGGTTGCCGGCGTCCTCGCCGTTTATGGGGACAAATTTCCTGGGTACGGAGCCGCAGCCGCCGCGATCCCGGACGCGGGGAGCGCGCAGAGCGCCGCGTTCAAGGTCGCGGGGACGGACGTCGCCCGTATGCAAGGTCTCGGCATCGTCACAAACCTTGGCCAGTACACGGAGAACATGCGCATGCCCGGGATGCTCTTCATGCGGACGCTTCGCAGCCGCTATCCCCACGCCAAGATCACGAGCGTCGATATCTCAAAGGCCGAGAAGCTTCCGGGTGTGTGGAAGATCATCCATCGCGGGAACCTCCCCGCCGAGTACGCGGACGTCTTCCTCGGTGCCGCCAATCCAACACGCTTCCTCTTCAACGAGGAAGTGTTCGAAGTCGGCTCGCCGATCGCCGTCGTCGCCGCGGAGAGCGAGCACATCGCCGATGCCGCCATGCGACAGATCGACGTCCAGTACCAGGTCCTTCCTGCGGCCCTTGATTTCCTCGAGGCCATGAAAAGCTCCACGCCGAAGCAGTTCACGAGCAATTTGGACGGCACCACGATCGCGGTAACGCCTCCGCTCGTCCGAGGCGACCCGACCAACACCCGCGCGGACGTCACGGTCGACGTCGTCGCCCACAAGCCGGTGGAGCAACACGTAGCCCTCGAAGTGACGAACGGGCTCTTCTGGTGGGACAGCGACAAGCTCAACGCGATCTACACGAGCCAGTGGGCGCATGGTGTCAGGGCGGGGCTCTCGCAGGCGCTCAAGATCCCGCAGAACAAGGTCCGCGTGGTGCAGCCGGGGTATGTCGGATCCGGTTACGGCTACCGAAGCGGAATCGACCTCGCCGAGGTCCATGCCTCCATCCTCGCGAAGCTCACCGGACGTCCGATAAAGATGAACTACACCCGCTACGAGGACTTCGTGACACGGACGCACCGGAACGAGTTCCGAGATGAGATGAAGCTCGGCGTCAACAGGGATGGGAAGATCCAGTTCGGGCAGTTCAAAGTCATCGCGAATGTCGGCGCGCAGCGCGCAGGAGCCGCGAACGGTGCCTGGTTCAACATGCAGAACCTCTACGTCATCCCGAACCTGAAGCTCGAAGCGGTCGATGTCATGACCAACAGCTTCAAGTCGGGGCCGTACCGTTGCGTGAGCCACCCGAACGGCACATTCGCGCTAGAGACGACGATGGAGAAGGCAGCCTACGCGATCGGCATGGACCCGATCGCCTTCCGGCTCGCGAACCTCAACGAGGTCGGCAACCCCGACACGAAGGCGCCCTTCAGCAACCCGGGGATCCGCGACTGCATCACGGCGGTCAGGGACCAAATCGGCTGGCAGCAGAAATGGCACGCCCCCAAGGCGAATCAGGTCCGGCCCGGTGTCTACCACGGGATCGGCATGGCGGCGCATGCCTGCAGCCACGGCGCCGGCGGCAACCCGGCCTCAGGTCAGGTGATCATCAACAGCGACGGAACGGTCCAGTGCATCTCCGCGAACAACGACATCGGCGACGGTCAGCGGACGCAGATGATGATGATCGTGGCCGAGGCGCTCGGGGTTCCGCTCACGAGCGTGACCATCACAGCTTTCGTCGACACCGATCTCACGACCGACGCAAGCGGCACGTTCGGAAGCCAGCAAACGAACACAGGCGGCCGCGGCATGTACGAGGCCGCGACGGACGCCCGCAAGATCACCCTCGACTGGGGTGCCCGCAAGTTCGTTGCGGACGCCGCCAAGGCCGGCCAGCCAGTGGCTCTCACTGCGGCCGACATGGACATGGCGGACGGCAAGGTCTTCGCAAAAAGCAACCCCTCAAAGACGATTCCGCTCGCGGACGTGGTCCAGTTCCACGCGGGCGGATCGATCGTCGGCAAGGCCGAGTACGTCCAAGACCCGAAGTGGCAGCGCACCGCGTGGGCGGCGCACGCCGCCGAGGTCGAGGTGGACACCGTGCTCGGCAGCGTGAAGATCACCAAGTACGTCGCTGCGCACGATGTCGGCAAAGCCATCAACCCGTTCGCGGTGCAGCAGCAGATCGAAGGGGGCGTGGTCATGGCGACCGCGTCCGCGACCACCGAGGAGCTCCTCATCGACAAGGCAACCGGGCTCCCGCTCAACCCGAATCTGCTCGATTACAAGCCGCTCAGCATCAAGGATGCTCCGCTGGCGGACGTGATCATGATCGAGAAGCCCAAGGAGTACGGCGTCTTTGGAGCCCACGGCATCGGCGAGCCGCCGATGGCACTCCCCGCGCCGACTCTCGTCAACGCCGTCTACAACGCCGTCGGCGTTTGGGTGACGGATATGCCGATGACTCGCGAGAAGCTGATCGCGGCACTGAAGAGCTAGGAGGAAATGCGATGAGAGGGTTTGAGCTTTACGAGGCGACGACGGTCTCGCAAGCGGTTGACCTCCTCCGCCAGAACTCTTCGCGGTCCGCGAAGGTCATCGGCGGGGGTAGCGACCTGGTGGGCGGCATGATGAAGGACTGGGTCAGTGGCCCGGGTCTGCCGATCCCGGAGGTCCTTATCGATCTCACCACGATCAAAGATCTCGCGACCATCAGCAGCACGAACGACGGCGCGACGATCGGCGCGGCGGTCACGCTCACCGACGTCATCGAGCACGAGGACCTCCAGAAGAAGTTCCCGTTGCTCGTGGCGGCGGCCCAGAGCGTGGCCTCGCCGCTCATCCGGAACTTCGGCACGATCGGAGGCAACGTCAACCAGCGGCCGCGCTGTTGGTTCTTCCGCGGCGAGGACTTCAACTGCTACAAGAAGGGCGGCGACTTCTGCTACGCGGTGACCGGCGACAACCGCTATCACGCGATCATCGGTGGCGAGCTCTGCTACATCGTCCACCCGTCGGACACGGCGACCGCGCTGCTGGCCCTCAACGCGTCGGCGAAGATCACGGGTGTGAACGGTGACAAGACGGTCGCCTTCGACAGTTACTTCACGGGGCCGCGCGAAGATGTCCTTCGCGAGAACGTCCTCAAGCCCGGCGAGTTCGTCACGCACATCACGATCCCCAACCCCGCGGGGGGCACGAAGATGGCCTGGAACAAGCTCAAGGACCGCCAGGTCTATGACTTCGCGCTTACATCAGTCGCGGTCGCCTTCACTGTCGACGGCCCCAACTGGAAGGACGGCCGCATCACCCTCGGTGGCGTGTCGCCAGTGCCGTACCGCGCCAAGGTGGTCGAGGACGCGCTCAAGGGGAAGGACATCAAGGCGACCATCAAGCAAGCGGCGGCGCAGATCCGCACGGTCACCCGCCCGATGAGCTTGAACGCGTACAAGGTCGACCTCGCGCAGGGCCTGATCGAGCGGACCGTTCTCGACGCGCTGGGCCAGTAACTCGCGATCGCATGGCGTCGGAGGCGGTGGCCGAAAGGCCGCCGCCTCTTTCTCTTCTACGGCCGCCGGCCGACGACGTCCGGGTGCTGCCGCACGTACTTCGTGGCCCGCAGCGCCCATTGGTGGAGTGACGGGTTGCCGGCGACGTAGCTGCCGTCAGAGTGGATCCAGGAGCCACCCTCCTGGTCGGTGAGGAGGCCGCCCGCGGACGCCAGGATCACGCCGGCGGCGGCGACGTCCCAGGGCTTCGCGTCCAGGTTCCAGTACACGTTCAGTCGGCCGCAGGCGACGTAGCAGAGGCCGAGCGCGGGCGACCCCAGGATCGTCAGCGAGCGCACCTCCTGCGAGTGGAGATCGAACACCCGGACCGCGTCCTTGCGTCGGCGACCATCGTGCGGGAGATCGGTACCGACCCAGGACTGCTCCCAGAACTCGGGGCCCTGCGCCATCGTGGGCACCTGGATGGTCTGGTCGTTCAGATACGCTGGCTGACCGATGCGAGCAAAAAACGTCTCGTTGCGCACGGGATCGTGGACGACGCCCACCCGGAGGTGTCCCTCGACGCGGAGCGCGATCGAGACCGCGAAGAACGGGATGCCGTTGACGAAGTTGAGGCTTCCGCAGATGGGATCGACGATCCAGAGGCGCTCGGCCTCGACGTCGAGGCGCTCGTCCGCGGGTCCCTCCTCGAGCAGCATCGCGTCGTGCGGCGACTCCCGGCTCAGGGCGGTGACGATGACGTCCTGCACCCTCAGGATCGACTCCGAGACCACGTCGCGGTTGCCCTTCCAGGTGACATATCCGGGATCGCCGATGCGGGACATCGCGACGCCACCGGCGTTGCGTGCGGCCCCGATGGCGATTTCCAGCGACGTCGCGTCGTCCATGCCGACCCTCCGCGGTCGGAGCCGACGCTACCGGCGGCGAGGCGGGCGGTCAACGTGACGCAGGCAGGACCGCGTCTGGTGCGCAGCATCGTGTGCGCCTTTTCGGGCGAGCTACCGACAGCCTGGCTTGCCGTGTTCCACCGCTTCGAGCGGCGGATCGAGAAGGAGCGGTTTCGCATCCGTGTTCGACTGTCGTCGCTCGAGGAACTGCCGGAACTGGTCGACGTGCTCGTCGTTCCGCCGGAGCTTCGCGACCGCGCCACCGCTGCCGCTGGCGACGCGTATCTTGTCGTGACCACGCGGCAGGACGCACCCGCCGCCGCGGACGAGCTCGTGGCGCAGCTCCGGACAGGTCACACGCTCCGGGCCGAGCGCGTCGTAGCGAACGAGCCGAGGATCGTGACGCACCGTGGGATACGGGAGCTCTGAAGACGGAACGTCTCATCGATCGTTTGACCCGGCTGGAGCGTCAGATCCGCGCGTTCAAGGAGCTGCACGCGAATGAGCTGCAGATCATCCTGGACGAGCTGGCCGATATCAGAAGCGAACTCGGTCCCGAATCACCAGCGGCGGCACCGACGGATTCATCGAATACCGATCCGGCGGCCGGATCGCCGAAGCGTGCGAAGTGGCTTGCGGAGGAGGCCCAGAAAGCTCAACCGGTATCCCGGCGTGAGTTGCTACGCGGCCGCGGCAAGGACGACGCTACGTCCTAGGCGGGCGCCGTCTCCGCCTCGCCAACGACTCGACGCCGACCACGAGGAAAGCGAGCAGGCCGATCGCCAGGACATAGGGCTCCGCCGTTGTCGGGAGACCGAAGCCTTTCCCCTGCGGACTGGCGGGCGTCGAAACGAAGCTCGGATCGATGCGCGCCGGCTTCGTTGCTAACGCAGCTTTGCCGGCGGTGTCCAGGACGACGGAATAGATCTCGAAGTTCCCGCTGCGCGGCGATGCAAAGAGGAGCTCCCGTGCGTCGGCCGATATCTCGAACGGCCCCTGGGCTTGGATCTGTCCGGCGACCTCGGTGCGCTGGGAGTCCGTGTCTGAGGCGACCATCCACAGATCGGTCCAGCTCTGATCGGCCGTGATGTGCTCTGAGACGTAGAGAAGCCTGCCGTCAGGGAGGTAGATCGGAAAATGGCTCCGCTCGCCGTCCGGCGTAACCGGCGCGGAGGCGCTCCCGGTCGCAGTGGCGATGAGGAGCACCCGTGCCTGATCACCGTCGCTCACGGCGACGCGGCGCCCGTCGGGCGACCATGCGGCTTGGTGGCAAGCAAAGGTGCACTGGTTGTTCGCCTCGGTCGCGAGACCATTCGTCAGACGGCTCGGGTTCGCGCCGTCGGGCGCCACCATCCAGAGGTCCATCTCTGCCGACTGGTACAGGTAGAAGCCGATGCGCGTGCCGTCGGGGCTCCAGCTTGGAAAGCTCGCGATAGCGCCGAGCTTCGTGATCTGAGTGCGCCGCTTCGATGCGACGTCGATCGTCCAGATCTCGCGCATCGCGGAGTCGCCGGAGTCGATCGCGATCGTCTTGCCATCGGGACTCCAGGCCGGATGCCGGTCGTTCGTATCGCCGCTCGTGAGCTGGACCACGTTCGACCCATCCGTGTTCATGACGTAGATGTGGTACGGACCATCGCGGTTCGTCTGGAAGGCGATGCGGTTCCCGTCCGGACTCCACGCCGGCCGCAGGCTCGATGCATCCATGTTGGTGAGCTGATGGATCGGAGACGCGGCCTCGGTCACGTAGGCGGTTACAAAGGCGAGTAGGGCGGCGAGGCACGCGGCACGGAACAGCGCCAGCCGGCTCACGACGTGTCGCCCGGCGCGCGAAGCACGTCCAGGCACTGCCGGGCCAGCAGGTACGCGAACACCGCCATGGCCACGCCACCGAGCAAGAGAACTGCCTGAGCGAGAAAGCCCTCTTTGATCGCCGTCTTGGCCGCGAAAGCGCTCGTCAAAAGGAGCACGGCGACGGCGAAGTTCGCCGTCGCCCAGACCAGCTCCAGCGATGCGACCAGGGTCTTCATCGCTCACTTGATCCGAGGGCGCCGACGGGTGCCGCGGCCGGGTCGGAGGTGGCCTCTCCTGGGACTTTCGGGCCAATCAGGATGCGGCGGAGAGCGCCCTCGCTGATCCACCCCGTGACCATCGCGCGCATTAGTGACCAGCGCGGGAGGGTGTACCGCAGGTGATCCAGCACCTTGAGGAGGATGAGGCCCATCGCGGCGACATGAAGGGTCGATGCCGTGTAGAGGAGCGGCCCGGGTATTGGATAGAGGTAGCGGAGCGCCTTCACGAGACCGGTCACCGTGATGAGCGCGAGCGCGAACGACCACGTCGGAAACGAGAACGCTGTTTCGTAGAACGTCCACCTCGTCGCTTGCGGCCGCCGGGAGAGATCGAGCCGGAGTCGCGCCGCGAACGGCCTGCGCAAAGCGGCAGGGAGCTCGAACGCGAGGCCCGTGAGGTGCCGGCGCCACTGCCCTCGCCCGACCCACAGCGAGCGCTCGCCGCTCGCCCACCAGTACGCGAGGAAGTGCGCGACCGAGAAAAGGACGATCGCGGCGCCGATGTAGTGCACGCGATAGACGAGGTAGAGCGGGAACGGCAAATGCTTGTCGGTGATGCCGCCGAGGTACTGCCAGACCCCCGTCGGTAGCGCGAGGACGAAGCCGATCGTGATCAGCCAGTGGCCGACGATCGTCCACGCGCTAAAACGGCGGACCTGCCCGCCCCTGGCCTCCTCGACCCGGCGGGCAGACCGGACGAGACCGGTGACCACGCCGACGCCGAGAACGAACGGCAGGCTCTTGATGAACACGAAGTTGTCGGAGAGCTCGGGATCCCACGGCTGGGCGCCTGAGGTTGCCTGGGCGACGATGATCGTCACGCCGCCGATCGCGAGCGCGATGCCCGCGAGGACGAGGATCGCCTTTATCGCTGAGCCCAATTGGCTACGTCTTCCCTTGCGCGGGGCTGCCCTCGAATGTCTGGAACGTCCGGAGTTTCGCCCACGTCTGCCGATCGCTCGGGGGCGCGTCGAGGCAGAGGTGATCGCTCTGGATGATTCCCTGTCGGATCCGAACGTTGACCGGGCATCGTTCGACGCAGGCCGGCCCGCCATTGCGCCAGTAGCAGAGGTCACACTTCGCGAATGTGTCCGCGATCGGGTCATACGTGATGCGTGAGGTCTGCTCCAGCGTGAGCTGGTTCGTCGCCTGCGATTCGGCGGTGATCGGGAATGGGCACGCCTCATTGCAGCGGCCGCATGACACGCAGACGTCCTCCCGGATGTAGCGCGCACCGGTACGGGGCTCCACGACGAGAGCGTCGACCGGGCACACGTAAAGGCACTCGGCCGTCGGGCACTGCAGGCACGGCTCCTGATGGAACTGGCCCCTGTCCGGGTAGGCCTGCTTGATGACGTCCGCGACCTGTGTCGTCGGGTCGTTGAAAATGCGAATGCGCGGTACGTCCGACAGGCCCTGTCGCTTGTGCTCCTGCGAGCAGATCACTTCGCAGGTGAGGCACCCGATACAGAGGGTGGGGTCGGGAAAGACGACGCCCTGGCTGAGCTTCGTCTCCTTCGGCGACGTCCCGGTTGCGAGGCCCAGACCCCCGATGGCCTCGAGGGCGATGAAGGCCACCACCGGTGCGGCGCCGCGACGTAGGAAGTCCCGGCGAGAAAGATCCGTCGGGTCGTCCGGCGGTCCGTCGTGGTCGTCCGGTCCTCTGTTCATGGCAACGGTCTCTGGCAAAGCCGACCTCCCCAGCAGGACGGCGGAGCGTCCTCGGCAAGGTAGCGAGCCGCTATTCCGTCGTCAATTCTGACCATGCGCGAGCGTCTCCCTCACGCAGGTGGCAGGTGCAGGTCCTCGATGCGATCCACGTCACGTCCGATGCCTCGATCATCGACATCGACATCGATCCGGAGGTCGGGGTGCGCGTGTATCACGTCGTGAAGCGTCGCCCGCGGGTCCGCGTCGCGGATCTCATCGCGGAGCGACGGGGGCAGCGCGACAGGGTGGCCGCGCTTTCCGCGGTAGCGGGGCGAGACGATTGACGGCTTGCGCTCATATGCCGCGATCACCGCGCGGACGGTCTCCGGGGAGATGAAGGGCATGTCGCCGGGCATGACGAGGATCGTGTCGCCCTGCGCCTGCGCGACGCCTTCCTGGATCGAGCTGAACATTCCGCGCGACGGATCGGGATTCTCGACCGGACGGACGCGGGGATCGAGCATCGAGTTGACGTCGCGTTCGATCTCGGCGCGCGCATCGCGGCCGACCACCACGATCACTTCGGCGACCCCGCCCTCGAGCAGCGCGCGGATGGTGTGATCGAGGAGCGGCTCGCCATCGATCGGGGTGAGCAGCTTCTTTCCGCCGAAGCGCTCGGCCGATCCCGCGGCGGTGACGACGGCGACAGCGCGCACGGCTAGGCCGGACGCAATGAACGGAGCGCGCGCTCCGTGAACACGAGGGCTGCGCGCTTGCGCTGTGAGATCGTGCCGGAGGTGTTGTCCAGCGGGCGAGCCGCTTTGTGGACCGCCTCGGCGGCGAGCGCGATGGTGACGTCGTCGAGTGTTGTACCGACCAGAGGCCGTGCGGCGTCCTCGACAAGCTGGGGCCGCGAGCCGAGCGCCGTGATGGCAATCCGCGCCTCGGACACCCGGGCGCCATCCAAGCGGATCGCGGCCGCCACTGCGGCGATCGGGAAGTCGAAGGAGTTACGGTCGCGCATCTTCAAGTAAGTGCTACGCCAGCCATCGGCTTCCGGCAGCGTGATATCTGTCAGGACTTCGTCCTGCCGCATCGCCATCGGCCGGATGCCGTCCTCGCGGTACAGCTCGGAGAGCGCCACGTCGCGCCCGCCCTCCGCGTCTTCGAAGTGGACCGTGGCGCCGAGCACAAGCAACGCGGGGACGGTGTCGGCGCTCGCGACCGCGAGGCAACGCGGGCTCGACGTCGCCACGCGGCATACGACGTCCGGGTTGGTCTTCATGCAGAAGCCTTCGGCGGTGCGCCAGAAGAGCGACTGGTCGTACCAGTTGCAGCGCGTGTCGAGACAGATGTTGCCCCCGATCGTTCCCATGT
>WNGJ01014135.1_pt1 | contig 12609 bp, 11 predicted proteins | sample 5400611 | NCBI WGS metagenome assembly WNGJ01 (sample SAMN13153375, study PRJNA577476) | soil metagenome | isolation source: 40 cm soil or saprolite under Garry oak tree replicate 1 | place: USA:California | collected 2016-06-15
CGTGATTTTGCTCAAACCATACGCCTAACACCCCAACGCACGCAAGGGCGGGAAGTCAGTTATAATGCCGCGAGCTTAGGGAACCCTCGGTACGGTCCGCGGGCATGTACAATACCCCAGCATGCGCAAGAACGCCGCACGCCGGGCGCCTCGGCGCAGTTAAGTTTTAGGAGGGAGATAGCAGCCATGAAGAAATCCAAGAAGACCCTGGTCGATCGGCGCAGGTTTCTAAAGGGCGCGGCTGTGGGCGGTGTGGCGACGCTGGTCGCCAGCACCGGAGTGGCGGGGGCGCAGCAGTCTTTGGTGGCGCGCTCCGCAACGGTACCCCCAATTCCGCCGAAGGAAGGCGATCCTACAACGGAGGTCAACGTTCTGACCGCCGACCGGACCGGCTCCGACTTCATGGTCGATGTGATCAAATCTCTGGGATTCGAGTACGTGGCGGCGAACCCGGGCTCGAGTTTTCGCGGCTTGCACGAATCGCTCATCAACTACGGCGGGAACAAGAATCCGGAGTTCATCACCTGCTGCCACGAAGAGTCGTCTGTGGCGCTCGCGCAGGGTTACTCGGCCGTGGAAGGAAAGCCGATGCTCGTGCTGGCGCACAGCACCGTGGGATTGCAGCATGCGTCCATGGGCATCTACAACGCGTGGGCGGGCAAAGCACCGATTTTTATCGTCCTTGGCAACACCATTGATGCGGTGGAGAGACGTCCGGGCGTGGAGTGGAACCACAGCGCGCAGGATGCCGCGGCCATGGTCCGGGATTACACCAAGTGGGACGACGTGCCCGTCTCGCTGCCGCATTTCGCCGAATCCGCCGTGCGCGCCTACAGGATCGCGATGACTCCGCCGAGGGAGCCCGTGGTATTGGTGGCCGATAGTACTTTGCAGGAATCGCCCATTCCGCAGAACGTTTCCTTGCGCATACCGAAGCTTACGCTCGATGCCGCGCCGCAGGGGGATTCGGGTTCGGTCGCGGAAGCTGCCAAGCTCTTGGTGGCGGCGGACAATCCCGTGGTAATCGCCGGGCACGTGGTGCGCTCCCAAGGCGGCATGCAGCAGTTCATCGAATTCGCGGAAGCGCTGCAGGTTCCGATCATAGATCAGGGCGGCAACTTGCCGTCGCGTCACCCGCTCAATCAATCGCTGGGCGGACGCGGATTGATATCGAATGCGGATGTAATCGTCGCCCTGGATGTCGAAGACTTCTGGGGCGCGCTCCACAACTACCGCGATCAGTTGCACCGCAGCTCTCAATCGATCACGCGAAGCAACGTCAAACTGATCAGCATCACCACTCGCGACCTCTATCTCAAGAGCAATTACCAGGATTTCGAGCGCTTCCAGGATGTCGATCTGGCCATGGCCGCGGACCCGGAGGTAACCCTTCCGTCGCTAACCGAAGCGATCAAGCGCTTGACCACGGACGATCGCAAGCGAGCTTTCCAGGAGCGCGGCGCGAAGCTTGCCGCTGCCAGCCATAAGGCCGCGGAACAAGCGCGCGTCGATGCCACCTACGCTTGGGATGCCAGCCCCATCAGCCTCGCGCGCCTCTCGGCCGAAGTTTGGGCGGCGGTCAAGAGCGAAGACTGGGCCGGCGGCATCGGCGGCGTGGAATGGAACTATGAAAAGTATTACCAGCGCACGCGCCTGTCGAGTGCGGCAGGGGTTGGCTTCCAGGCGCCGTCCGCGGTGGGCGCCGCGCTCGCACAGCGGAAGTATGGCCGGCTCTACGTCCACCAACAGAATGATGGCGATCTGATGTATGCGCCGGGAGTGCTCTGGACTGCCGCGCATCATCGCATCCCCATGCTCTGGGTCATGCACAATAATCGCGCTTATCATCAGGAGGTCATGCACCTTCAGCGCATGGCCAACCGGCACCAGCGCGGCATCGCCAATGCCGGGATCGGCACGACCATTCTCGATCCCAACATCGATTACGCCAAACTGGCGCAGAGCATGGGCTGGTATGCGGAGGGCCCAATTAGCGATCCCAAGGATCTGGCTCCGGCAATTCGGCGGGCCGTGGATGCAGTAAAGCGTGGCGAGCCGGCCCTTCTGGACACGGTCACGCAGCCCCGCTAGGGAGGCAGCCATGAGAGATTTTCGACAGCACTCGTTCGTCGCCTCGATAGCGTTCGTGGCGCTGGCGGCATTAGTGGCTCTCTCGGCGCGCTCGGTCGCCATGGCGCAAGGGCGCCCAGAGGCGGGAGCGCAATCGACCAGCGCGGCGCAGAAAACCGATAACACTCCGACCGGAAACGCCAAGAACGGCAAGGCGATTTACACAACGGCCGGCTGTTACGAATGCCACGGCCGCGAAGCGCAAGGCGGGGCGGGAACGGGGCCTAAGCTTGGACCTGCTCCGATTCCGTACGCGGCATTTGTCTTCCAGGTGCGTACTCCACGGGACCAGATGCCGCCGTACACGGCCAAGGTGCTATCGGATGCGGAACTAGCCGATATTTACGCGTTTGTGCAAGCGGCGTCGCAGCCACCTAAAGTAGATTCCATTCCGCTACTGAAGTAATTCGCGAAGCGCCTCGAGGACCGAGCGGATCAAGTGGGCATCCCCTTACGCGACATATCCCGGCGCCCCGCGCATCATCCTGTTATCACCATCTCCATTATTGTGATCAATGTGATCGTGTTTGGCCTGGAATTGGCGGGCGGCGAGGCATTCGTACAGCAGTGGTCGGTGATTCCCGCAAATATCGCGGCGGGGCAACACTGGGTGACCATCCTCACGGCCATGTTCATGCATGGCGGCTGGATGCACATCATCGGCAACATGGTTTTCTTGTGGGCTTTTGGTCCGGAGATCGAAGACGCCATGGGGCCTTTGCGCTACCTGGCATTTTATTTGCTCGGCGGCTTAGTAGCGTCCGCGGCGCAAATCGCAGCGATGAGCAGTTCCACTGTTCCGAACTTGGGCGCCAGCGGCGCGATTGCGGCGGTGATGGGTGGCTTTCTGATCACCTATCCGCGAGATCGGATTCGCACGCTGCTTTTGCTGGGCTGGTTCGTCACCGTTACGGTGATCCCTGCGGCTGTGCTGATCGGAATCTGGTTTCTGCTACAGCTGTTCAGCGAGATCGGCGCTGTAGCGCAGGCGCAGTCCGGCGGGGTCGCCTACATGGCGCATGTGGGCGGCTTCGCCTTCGGGGCTATCACGGCGAAGCTCTTCGAGGACTCGCGCCGCATCGCCGCCCAGACCTTGGATTGAGATTACTTTTCTAGAAGGTGTCCGCGTGAAGGATTTCCTCGCTTGGCGGCGCCGTTCCGCAACGAACGCGAAGCCAGTGAGACAGAACCAGAGCCGGCTAGAAGCCGGCGCTACAAAAAGAGGCCCTACATGAGGGGAGCCGTTCGCTCACGCGGGTACCTGCCTCATCGGGAAGCCGAGCATCCGATTTATTTTGTAACTTTCCCCCTGGCTGATTCTTTGCCTCGGGAATTGGTGGCGCGGTTTCGCAAGGAACGCGAAGCCACCAAAAAGGCAAGGGCGGTCGGCACGTCGCGTGCCGATAGCGCACGTGTACGCGAATTGCGGAGCTTGCTTGGAAGAGCGGAGCGTCATCTTGATAGCGGACTCGGCGAGTGCCACATGCGCGACTCTCGTATCGCGAAGATCGTGGCTGATGCGATTCAGCACTTTCAGGGTACGCGCTACGAGCTCTTTGCGTGGTGCGTGATGCCGAATCACCTGCACGTGGTGTTTTCTCCCCTGGGCGAAAACAGGCTGGAGAGTGTTCTGCATTGCTGGAAATCCTTTTCCGCGCTCATAGCCAATCGTCTTCTCGGACGGCGGGGACATTTCTGGCAGCGCGAGTATTTCGATCATTTGGTTCGAAGCGAAGGATCACTGCTGAAAATCACTCGTTACGTCAAGGAGAATCCACGGAAAGCTGGTTTGCGAAGCTGGCCGTGGGTGGGAGCAAGCTTGTAGCGCCGGCTTCTAGCCGGCTCTGAATCTGTTTCAATTCCACCACTTCACGCTCTCGATCGCGCCCATCTCTTTTTGTCTGGAAAAGTTTAACCAAAAAACTTTAGCGACGGCCACGCTTTCGAAAGGGGAATGCGCGGATTGCGGCAGATGTATACGGGAAGATTATCTTCATCGGGAACTGCATAGGGGTCGAGGATCGTCGTCGCCTTCTGGACATCTGCAAAGAGGAGCCGTAGTTTGTCGAGGTCCATGCCCACGGCGATTACGACATTGCCCGAGGAGTCCCCGGGGCCCCACAAATAATAGTTATTATGAGGGCTGATGGCCCGCGGCAAACCATAAGACGGGCCGAAGTAATCGATGGCGCCGGCTTCACCATAATTAGCGGCGAGAATCGCGCAATGAGCCCGATCTTCGGCGGGCAAGCTCCGATAAACCGAAGCTACGAACTTCGCCTGATCGGGCCAGCCAAACATGTCGGCGAAAAATTGCGGCAACCGGCCTGAGTCGTAATTTTCCACGCGCACTTTGTGGATGTCCCAGAAATTGCAATACGCCGCGGCTGCCCCTACAGGCAGGATGGGCAGGGCAAGCGGCGCGGCAACCATTCCGCCGACGGCCAGCGGGATCAAAATGGCTCGGCGCGCCCATTGCCAACCGCGCTCCTCGATGCGGCTCTCGATCCACACTGCGCCTCCTGCAAACAGCATCGGGTATATCGGCGCAAGGTAATAGATGCGGCCCTTCAAAACCAGCATCTGCACGAGAACAAAAACATAAGTCCATCCCAGAAAGCGGTAAGCGCGACCTTCCTTGTTCACAAAAAAGAACCACAGACCTGCCAGAACCACCGGAAAGGCTAAAGGATGGACGAGGAGCGCCTGTTCCGCGAGGAAGCCGTACCAGGAAATTGGCGCGTTTTTAAATCTAGCCGCATTCCGCAGAACTTCGATCGTTGGAAACTGGTTGGCGATTTCCCACCAGAGGTTCGGGAGGAAAATCAGAAACGCGATCAGCGCCCCGAACCAGACCCAGAAATTGCGCAGGTAGCGTCTGCCGGAGGTGAACAGCAAAGCGAGAAAGAACGCCAGGCCAAAGAATAGCGTCGAATGCTTATTCAGAATTCCCACACCCGCAATAGCGCCAAAGAGCAGCCAGAGGCGAAGCGAGCCGCCCTTGACTATGCGGATGGCTACGGCCAGACAGCCCATCCAAAAAAGCGGCTCAAAAGAATTCATGGAAAGAAAACTATCCATGGTCAGGTAGATCGGACAGAAGAGGACAACCACGGAGGCAAGGAGCTGCGCGAAGCGGCGCCCGCCAAATTCGCGCACCATCCATGCGGTCAGCAATACTTTCGCTGCAGCCGACAGGGCCGGGAAAAAACGCAAAGCGTAAAGTGAATCGCCCAGGAGCCGGCGCGCGAACCAGCAGATCGCCGCGATCAGCGGAGCGTGATCAACATAGCCCCAAGCGAGATGCTGTCCGCACGCGGCATAGTACAACTCGTCACGAAAATAGCCGTAGCGATTAGCGGTTAGCAGGTGGAGGGCGAATGCGGCCGTGGCGAAGGCGCCGATAAGCGCTGCATTGCTGGCAAAGCGTGCCGTATCAACGATGCCCTCGAGAATCGAGGGCTCCAGGGGCGAAGGCTCCAGAGGGATTTCGTTCGGAGCAAGTTGCGGCTCAGACGAGGCATACAATCCCGTTTTTTCTCGCCAATTCCCCATGCTGATATGCGCTCCCTTGCTCTCATCGATGCGGTCCTGGCGCAACGATACCGCTGGATTACGAACCGCCTTCGTTTAACGGCACTGTAAAGTATCAGAATCGGGCAGCTTTGGCGCGGGCTTTTGTGTCCGCAGAAGGAGCACATGCCGAGACGATCACCCTCTGGACGGCCGGAACGAGGCGCCACACGTCAGGTTGGCTCACTTCCCTGTCTGAAATAAATATTGGTGTTGACTAAGAGGTGGGCAGTTGAATATTCTGCCGCGCTATGCGGCGGGGTCCCGGGACCGTTTTAATTGCTGTTCTTGTTCTTGCCTTCAGCGCGAACCTGCGGTCGGCAGCTAACGATTTCGAGCTGACACCGCGCCATGGTGTGCCCGCCAGAGTGATGTTGAAAGGCTGCCATAAACTGGACAGCCTGGCTGTAGATTTCGACGGCAATGGCGATCCTTATCAGGCGCAGTGGTGGCGCTGCGGTTCCAAGAACCCGAACTGGAAAAAAGGGCGCTTTCCCATCAACTATGTACTCGTACAGCCGCCCCGTAGCCAAACCGGCCGTTCGGGAATCACGCTCACAAACTCGGGAAGTTCCGACCAGTATTTCATCGAGCAACCGCAGAAAATCAGCATTGAATCCGGTTCCCGCCAGCTATTACTTGTGTCTGGCCGCTACTATGACGCTGATCAGGGCAAAACATCCTGCCTGCTCGGGCCGGTTGGCGAACAATTCGAGTGCTGGCCTTCTCGCGAGAATGAGAGAATTGTGGAACAAAGCTCCCGAAAGCACGAAAAGAGCCTCCTTCTCGGAGCCGGCAACTTTCTGACGGGCCAGTAATTCCTTCCTCAAAGCCTTTACGTCTGTGCAAGAGGTAGCGAGCCAAGAATCATCCGCTTCTGTTCCGCTCGTCTAGGCTCGCTCGGGGATGAACAGCACCTTTATTTTCTTGACATTTTGGGCGCAGAGGCGGAATTTTAGTCACATTCTTCGACTTCCGTCGCCATGACTCGAAAGGCCCTCTCAGGAGGCAGAGATGAGCTCCAAGCGATCTCTTCGTAGACAATTTCTGAAGAATGGCGCTGCGCTCGCGGGGTTTGCAGCAGGTGCTATTTCTTCACCGGCCAGTAAGCTCTTCGCAGCCGACACACCGTCGGCAGATTTGCACGCGTACGGCGGACGATCGCGATTCGAGAACGACGTGCGTATCGGCAGCCTGGCGATGTGGCCCATTGTGCCCGGCGCACGGCGAGATTACGGATTTCGCTCGCCCCTTCAGGATTCCATGGGAATCATTACTCCGGCGTCATTGCACTTCATCATCTCCCACGGTCACGAACCGCCGGACATCGATCCGCGCGAGCATCGCCTCATGATTCATGGGATGGTGGACCGGCCATTGATCTTTACCTTGGACGAGATCAGGCGGCTGCCTGCGGTGTCGCGGCTGCATTTCCTCGAATGCCACGGCAATAGCGCCGCGGCAGGCCCCACCGGCGAGCCGCGCAAAGCGCTCGCGGCTACCGTCCAGGATACGCACGGACTCACCAGTTGCAGCGTCTGGACTGGGGTGCCTCTCTCGCTTCTGCTGGGGCAAGTGGGTGTGCAAAAAGGCGCGAGCTGGATCGTTGCCGAAGGTTCAGAAACCGGCAAGCACACCAAGAGCATTCCGCTGGAGAAAGCGCTGGACGATTGCCTGATCGTCTACGGTCAAAATGGCGAGGCGCTGCGTCCCGAGCAGGGTTATCCGCTGCGATTGGTCGTGCCCGGCTGGCAAGGCATCAACAACGTGAAGTGGCTGCGGCGGATCTACGTCGTGGACCAGCCGTATATGGCCATGATGGAAAGCACGAAGTACCCCAGCCCGCGCCTCGACGGCAAGTCGCGCTGGTTTGAATCCGAGATGGGGCCGAAATCGGTGATCACGCGGCCCTCTGGCGGGCAACAGTTAGGGGCGCGCGGATTCTACGAAATCACAGGCTTGGCGTGGTCCGGAGGCGGAGCTGTTCGGCGCGTCGAGGTGTCCGCCGATGGCGGGCGGACCTGGAAAGACGCGCAGCTTCAGCAACCGATCGCAGCCAAGGCGCATACGCGATTCGGCTTGGCGTGGACGTGGAATGGAGAAGAAGCAGTGCTCGAGTCGCGCTGCACCGACGATCGGGGGCATGTGCAACCGACCCTATCGGAACTCACCAAATTCTGGGGCATCGATGCGGATTACTACCGCCTGCCTCCAACCAGTGCAGATATGGGTAATTTCAACGCCATTCAGCCCTGGAAAGTGAGCCGCGACGGGAGCGTGAGCAATGCGCTACTTTAGATTTTGGCCCGCGCTCGCGGTCATCAGCGTGGCGGCGTGCACGACTGCGTTTCCGCAAGCGCCTAATTATGGCAACTTGGGGCGGACGCCGAGCAAGGAAGAAATCCAGGCCTGGAACCAATCGATCGGCCCGCAAGGGAAAGAACTTCCGCCGGGAAGCGGCACCGCCAAACAAGGCGAGGAGATTTTTGCCAACAAGTGTGCGGCCTGCCACGGACCCGCCGGCGAAGGCAGCCAGCTTGCCCCGCGCCTAGTGGGAGGCCGAGGCGCACTCAATACTCCTACGCCCTCGCGGACGCTTGCCAATTACTGGCCGTTTGCCACCACGATTTGGGACTACATCAATCGTGCCATGCCGCCAAAGCAGGAAGGTTCGCTCAGCGCCAGCGACATTTTCGCCTTGACGGCCTTCATCCTCTATCGCAACGACCTCATTCCCGAAGGCCAGGTCATCGACGCCACGAGCCTGCCCAAGGTCAAAATGCCCAACCGCGATGGATTCATTCCGCAACGCCTCGAGGACATTCACGATCTGCGAGCGCGCGGCTGCGGTGCAGGCCATTGCCCTTGAGGAGGACCCGCACGCCAAAGGAGAGCTCGGTCGCCGACAAAAAGATTTTCTGGTATTAGAGAACGAAAACCGCCCCGCCGCTTAGGCGGTGGAGAATCAGGAGAATTTCTTCGGCGCGCAGCCTGCCAGGTCTTGCCGGGAAGAGGACTGGGCAACCGAGCACAAGCTCCCGAGGCCCACTTCGATATGTTTCGAGACTGGCAGGAGATCACAAACTCAATCTTCTGTGGAGGTCCTGTGGGGCTGAGACAGCGAATGGATGTCTGGTTCTGGATCGCCAAGGAACCACCGCCGAGAGGCCACGAACGCGAGCTGAAGACCTGAAGAGTTTTGTTACGCGCTTCTCCTCAGCGCGTCGGGGTGCCCCTGGCTGATCAAAAAGTTTGTAGATCCCAACGCAGAGCTCCACTTTGTTCCGGCCGCGCAAGTAAAAGATCGTCAACGACGCGGATACCGATAACGCGCTGTGGCAACGGCCCGAGGCTGCGGGACTGAATGCGATCGCCGAGGGATTCCGACTTCTGGGCTTCAGCAATGACCACGAAATCAATTCGGCCGAGTGGATTGTCTATGACGCGCTATATGCGTATTGCCAGGAAATGGTGATCGGAGGCAAGGCCGACGGCGCCTTTCGGGAGGCGATCTGAAGTTGGCAGACGTTCACACGCCGGCTCCTCACAGCACACCGAAGACTTCTTCGACGCTGTCTATCAATATCCGGGCGGCTGGGTCGCCGACCAGTGGGGCCGCCAACGCGCATTTCTTCTGTTTCTCGCTGTAGCCGCAACAGGGTATCTCGTATATCTCTTCAGCCCGTCAGGGCCATTTCTGTTTCTGGGCCATGCGTTGGTGATGGTGTGGCAGTCGATGGGATCGCCCGCAATCTTCGTGACCATTGGTGATGCGCTGGTAAAGGAACGCCGCGCCGTGGGCTTTGCCGCGCAGTCCATACTCAAGCGCATTCCGATGGTGATTTCGGCGGTCATTGGTGGTGCGATGATGACGATTGCTTCCGAGGGCAGTGCCAGCAAGCAGCGAATACAATTCGCGAACCTTGGCGATACCTCAGCGCGTCGCCTCCGACGGCGGCGGCAGGGCGATCGCGCGCTATGACGCCAAGCGAGATCCCCACACCGAACGACGGTTGCTACTTTCGATGTTTCTCTCCTCTTCGGCTGCCCGGCTTTGGGGCCCGCCTGCTAATATCGCTCGGGGAAGAGCCAATGGGTATGGCAATCGACCAACAGTCCACCATTGCTGCGGATCGAGAGCAGGACCCACCTGAACTACATCCTGTAATTAGAACATCAGCAGCGCGATTCCTGCTCGAACACTGGCTGAGACTCTTGGGCATCTCGGCTTGCGTCGTGGTCCCCTGCTTTTGGCATCGGAATATTGAGGCGGGGGATCTCTCGAGTCACACGTATAACGCTTGGTTGGTGCAACTGATTCAGCACGGACATGCGCCGGGATTATGGCTCGCCTGGCAATCGACGAACATACTTTTTGACCTGGTTCTCAGCCAGATGGGAAACCTATTGGGCTTGCGCACAGCGGAGAAAATCGTTGTTGCCGTGGCCATACTTGTCTTTTACTGGGGAGCCTTCGCACTAGTATGCGCCTCTGCGCAGCGCGTACCGTGGTTCGTGCTCCCCTGCCTAGCCATGTTCGCTTATGGCTTCACCTTCGAGTTGGGCCTAATGAATTATTACGTCTCGCTGGGGCTTTCTTTTTGGGCTCTGGCGATTGCCTTGTGCGGCCGGGGATGGGAGCGGGCGCTTGCGGTCGCGTTGTTGCCGCTCATCTGGATGGCGCATCCATCTGGAGTCGTGCTCGTCATTGCTGCAGGCGCCTACATCGCAGTTGCGGAGATGCTGCCGTCGAGCCATCAGCTACTGCTGGTAGCCATCTCAGGATTGGTGTTGTTCTTTGGACGCTTCTATCTCATCGGCCATTACCGTATATTCGAACAGGAGCGGCCTTTCTATTTTTACAATGGCTTGGATCAATTGCTTCTCTACGGGCCACACTATCGATTACCGGCGATCTTGCTCCTTGTCGTCATTGTCGGTTGCTTGGCGAGCCATGCCATCCGCCCTCCAGCTGGAGTGGAACTACTGGCAGCCTCCCGGCTTCCGCTCCAACTATATGTCATTACGATTGTCGCCGCGCAGATGCTTCCTGATGGCATCTACTTGCCACAATACACCGTGGCTTTAAGCGTTCTCCCCGGCAGACTGACTACTATTTCCGCGGTCCTCATATCTTGCGTGCTCGGCGTAACGAATTCTCGGAAGTGGGTCCTGGTGAGCTTCGCCACTGTGGCAGCCATCTTCTTCTTTTTTCTGTTCCGAGATACCGGAACACTGAACCGCATGGAAAATCAAGTAGAACGTTACGAGAACGTCCTGCCACCAGGGCAACGCGTGATCGCCACTATTTGGCCGTTCCCAGGCGCACGAATCCAGAATCACATTGTGGACAGGCCCTGCATCGGCCACTGCTTCAGTTACGGCAATTACGAACCTGCAACAAGGCAATTCCGCGTCCGGGCACTTCCTGGCAATCCCATCGTTACCGCAGACTCCAACACTTCGGCCGCAATGTGGTTTGGTGAATATGTTGTGCAGCCACAGGATCTGCCGATGTTTCAAATATACCAGTGCAAATTGGACATGATCGAACTCTGCATGCGTGAGTTGGCGTCGGGCGAAACCAACGGCAAGTATGGGCTTTTTCACCTGGTACACTAGCTGAGGGGGAGAATACTCGCGAGAACTCCCGCTGACCACTCGATGATTTCAAGGCGCAGGGCGTCGCGCATCGCCAAATCCGTTGGCTATCCGCATGCTGACGCCAAGTTCGGGGCGAAGCCAAGTCCCGAGAAGTCCTGTTCTCGGAATGTCCTATTAAAGGGGATGTCAAGAGAAAGACTTCTCCCGCGGTCCAAGGTTGTGAGCATGTGTCTCGGCATCCAGCCCCCCCTGCTTGGACGTGCAATTCCTGTTTGCTTCTCCGTGCGAAGCGATGAGATTGGCTTCCTCCCCTGGAGTGATCCTGCAGTCGTGATGGGCCGATTCGGCTCTCAAAACTGAACAAGCGTGACGGTCGCAGCGTTGCCAACCATGGTCCTATCAGACGCTCGTGGCCTATGGCTTTCTTGGGTTGTCTGTGCGTTCGAGCAGATAGACGAGTAATTCTCATGAAAGGCGTATGATCGCACGCAGACAGTGTTCAAATCGTCGGCGACAATACCCAATAAAAAGGCAGGATTCGCAGGAGTTTTGTTTTGGATGCCTTCCCGTGCCAGCCACAGTCTGGAGCCCTTGGGGCACTCGAACACGATTCTGTATGCTTTGCTCATAGTCCATAATACCAGTTTCAGTAACTGGGCCCGATGATTGAATCGCCGCAGTTTGCTCCGGATGCTAACTCCCGAAGGATGTTCGTCAGTAAGCGAGCCGCCCTCCCAGTCGCCGAGAATCGCGTTTCTCAGGAGTTAGAGTCTGAGCGTTAAGCTATAGTAACGGTTTGTTGACCCCACCGAGTGGATGCCCTGTCGATATCCCGGAACGACTTAGATCGATCCTCTGGCGACATTTTGTGGCGTCTTTTATGACATTTCTCATCATTCGCCGTTCCTTCTGGCTGAGTGAGGCATTCATCGAGTGTACTCCCGCGTGTTCCTAATGTACTGAAACTAAGAGGCCTCCAACCGCGTGTGACCAATACGCCAGCCGTGGCGCCCCCAATGGGGGCGGACGTGCACATAAAGAAGATGAGGTGGATCATGCGTAAACAAAAGGGCTTCTCGTTAATTGAGCTTTTGATCGTGGTGGCGATTATTCTGATTATCGCCGCAATCGCCATTCCCAACCTGTTGCGGTCGAAAATGGCGGCCAATCAAGCTTCGGCGGTGGGCTCGCTGCGTACGTTGAATACAGCGTGCATCGCTTATTCCACGAACTATAACCAATTTCCAGCGGCGCTCACCAATCTGGGGCCGATGGTGTCTAACGGCACAGCCAGCTCCACGT
>WNGJ01010508.1_pt1 | contig 12608 bp, 14 predicted proteins | sample 5400611 | NCBI WGS metagenome assembly WNGJ01 (sample SAMN13153375, study PRJNA577476) | soil metagenome | isolation source: 40 cm soil or saprolite under Garry oak tree replicate 1 | place: USA:California | collected 2016-06-15
CCACGGCCACGACCAGCCCCGTCGGCGCGTGGCGCGCTGAGCCGCTGGACGCGTCGACCGAAAGGGGGGAGAAATCGCCCGAAACGGCCGAGAAGAGCGCTATCTCGGAATCGGAGATGGTTCGGCGGCGGGTCGTCCATTCACCGCCCAGAGGAAGGTCGTCGAAAGAGGTGAGCTCCAGTTCGGCCGAGTATAGCCGCCCGGTACTTGGGACCAGGTAGCGGGGTCCGAGCGTTAACCTATCTCAGCTTTACCGGAAGGAGCGTGAGGGTGGACCTGACCGTCGCGGCGTTCGTTTTGTCGGCTTTCCTTCTGGTCGCCCTCGTGGTCGCGCTGACCCTCTTTCTTCGCTTGCGCGGCCACATGCGCGAGGTGGAGCAGGCCCTGGCCGAGCAGAGCGGTTCCAAAGAGCGCGCCGACATGCTGATGGCGGTCGCCCAGGCGGTCAACTCGTCCCTGGCCCTCAGCGACGTGCTGCACGTGGCCCTGACCCAGTCGGGTCGCCTGATGGGCGCCGTCGCCGGCGCGATGTACCTGGTGACGCCTGGCAAGGCGGAGATGCGCCGCCAGTCCGACTACAACCTGACCCACAACGCGCGCGGCGCTGGGCGCAAGCTCGACGAGGAGCCGCTGAGATCGGTGCTCACCGCGCAGCGTCCGATTGTGGCCCCTCTGGACAGCGACCATGCACCGGGTCTGGAAGGTGGCGGCCATCCCACTCACGTGCTGGTCGTACCGGTCCAGCGCGCGACCCAGCTGATGGGCGCGATGGAGCTGTACCTGCCCAAACCGCGACAGCTGCGCGAGGACCAGATCGAGCTGCTCCAGGGTGTGGCTGCCGAGGCGGCGATGGCCATCAGCCACGCGCAGCTCTACCAGGCGCAGGAGGAAAACGCCCTCACCGACGAGCTGACCAAGCTTCCCAACCGCCGCTACATGGCGCAGCGGTTCCTGCAGGAGATGCAGCGTGCGCGGCGTAATCACAAGGGTCTCGCATTCCTGATGCTCGACATCGACCACTTCAAGCAGGTCAACGACACCTACGGCCACCTTCACGGCGACGCGGTGCTTGCGGAGCTGGCGCGAATCCTCAACGCCGCGAAGCGCGAGTCCGACGTCGCTGCTCGTTACGGCGGCGAGGAGTTCGGGCTGATCCTCAACGAGACCGGCGAGACCGGGGCGATGACGCTCGCCGACCGCATCCGCGAAAAGGTCGAGGCCGCGACGTTCCCAGGCGGGCTGAGGCTCACCGTCAGCATCGGCGTAGCGACCACCGATGACGAGGCGCTGTTCACTTCGCTCATCGAGAAGGCCGACCAGGCCCTGTACGCGGCCAAGCAGGCGGGCCGCAACACGGTTCGCCTGGCGGACGTCCGCGGGGTCGGCGCCCGCCGGGAGTAGCCCCGACCTCGGTCTAGGCTTGGAGGTCGGATGCCCCATTACTGCGTGAATTGCGGTGCCGAGCTGGTCCCGCGCGAGATCGAGGGCCGCATGCTCGAGGGCTGTCCCAACGACGACTTCGTGCTCTGGCGCGACCCCAAGGTCGTGACCGCCGTTGTGGTCGAGGCGGACGGTGGCGTCGTGCTCGGCCGGCGGGCGATCGAGCCGGCGCTTGGTCACTGGTGCCTGCCCGGCGGATTCGTCAACGACGACGAGGGCCCGCTCGACGCGGCCGCTCGCGAATGCCTCGAGGAGATTGGCGCCCAGGTCGAGGTCACGGGCCTGATCGGGGTCTATCACATCGCCAAGCGAGAGGCCCCGAGCATGGTCGGCGTTGGCTATCGTGCGCGGGTCGTCGACGGCGAGCGCCTGGCGCCGGGCAAGGAGATGCTCGAGCTGCAGGTCTTCGCCCTGGACGACCTGCCTGAGCTGGCGTTCCCCAGCCACCGTCAGATCCTCGGCGACTTCGTCAGGTCCCTGGTGTAGCTGGAGGCAGGGGAACCTCCACGTGCCGGCGCAGCGGCTCGGCGTGCATAGCCGCCATCACCAGCGTCAGCACGATCGACACGGCGGCGCATGCGGTGAACCCGGCGGCATAACCGCTGGCCTGGATGATCGGGCCGAACAGTAGCGGTCCGGCGGCAAGGGAGAGGAAGAGCACCGTCCCGTAGACGCCCATCGTCACCCCGCGTGTCGAAGCCGCTGAGAGGTTGCCGAAGACGACGCCGATCGCGACAAAGGCGGTGGCCATGAAGGGCGTCGCGACGATCATCACGATGGCCGGCGCCACGAAGCCGTGCAGGTGGCCGAGCACGATCGTCGCGATCGACCACACGATCGTGCCCACGAAGACGATCGGCCATCGATGCTGGGCCCAGTCGACGATCCGGCCGCCGGGGATGCGGGCCAGGCCGTTGGCGACCGCCTGCAGTGCGAAGAGAAACCCGACCTGCGAGCTTGGAAGCGCGAGCGCCTCGCGTCCAAAGATCGGCAGGAAGGCGCCAACGGTGCCCCAGACCAGCGTGGCCGCCACCAGGCCTGTCACCACAGGCACGAAGGCTCGCTGAGCCGACAGCGCCTTGAGCGGCGTGATCAGGTCAAACCCGCTCTGAGTCTGCCTCGTGGCAGTGGCAGCGAGCGCGCCCGGTATCGCGAACAGCAGGACAGCCGTCGTGACCGCGATAACGGTGCGGATGTCGAAGACCGCGATCAGGAGCCCCGCGACGGTCGGGCCGAGGAAGAAGCCGGCCTGCATCGAGAAGGTGAGCCAGCCCATCGACCGGCCGAGCCGGTTGGCTGGCACGGTTTCGGTGACGGCGCTGAAGAGCGAGGCCTGCTGCGCGCCCCCGCCAAGCCCGCCGACGATCTGCCACACGAATAGCGGGAAGACCGACGTGGACGTGGCCGTCGCCAGCTGCGAGCCGGCGGAGAGGATCAGTGCCGTCCACAAGAGGTTGCGCGAGCCAAATCGGTCGATGAGCAGCCCCGACGGAAGGGACAGCAGGGCGCCCGCAAGCGTGGAAACCGAGAAAAGCGCTCCGACCTCGAAGCGGGACGCGCCCATATCGTGGGCGTAGAGCGGAACCAGCACCCCGCGGGCGGCGATGGCGGAGAACGCGGCGCCCGCCGCCACATAAAGTGCGAGCGCCCTTCGGGACTCGAGGACGCTCATGCGTCGCTAGGATACCGGCGCATGGTTCGAGAGCGAGTCGGCGACTGGCGCTCGGCGTGGCGCTCAGCGCTCGCCGGAGTGGCCGCCGGACTGCTGGTCATCGGAGTACTACAAACCGGAATTCTGGACGGTCCATTCTTCGCCGCTCAGGACCGACTGTTTCCTGCGCCGCCCCCCGATAGCGGAATCACTCTCGTCGCCATTGACTCCGCTTCGAAGCCGAGACTGGCCGCCTTCCCTTGGACCAACGAGTACCACGCCCGGGTGATCAACTACCTCGCCAGCCTGCATCCGAAGGTGATCCTGTTCGATGTCATCCTCGACCACAGCATCGTCGATGCCGAGAACCCAAATGCCGATGAGGACCTGGCGAAAGCAATCAAAGATGCCGGCAACGTAGTCCTGGTCTGCACGGCGAGCGCCGGGCCGATCGAACAACTTCAGGTCGGAGAACCAATAGGGGACCTGGGCTTCGGCACCCCGGATCCAGCGAATGCGATCAGGTCGATGTCAATTCAGGTCAAAAGCACCTGCTTGCAGAACGAGAGTCATGAAAGCGCCTTCGTACAGGCGCTGCGTATCGCGGAGAAGACCCAGGATCCGATCGAGGTTACCGGTGGCCTGGCACATTTCGGCAAGCACAACATTCCGCTCGAGAATGACCAGATGCTGGTCAACTACACACTTGGCGGCAGTCCGACCTGCAGCTACGTTGACGCCCTCAATTCGGCCTGTCCGCATCCCAACCTGATCACCGACCACATAGTCGTGGTCGGCACGAAGCTCATCGACAGCGGCGACGTGTACTCGCAGCCGGTCGCCTTCAAGCACGATTCGAGCTTCTGTCCACAGGAGCGCCAGCAATGCCTGCTCGACAACCAGAACTACGGCTACCGCATCATGGCCGACGCGATGGCCACGGTCCTACAGGACCGTTACGTCCGCGTTGAACCGCGGAACTGGATCATCGGCGTCTCACTGCTGCTGGCCATCCTCGTCGGCCTGGCTGTATATGCGCTCGGTTTTCGGGCGGCCATCATCGCCACCGTCACGATGCTGGCGCTGTATTACCTCGTGGCGCTGGTGCTTTCACAGCAGAACCAGCTGATCGATCCGCTCTATGCGCCGGTCGCGATGGTGCTCGCGGCGTCGTTCTCACTGGGGGCGCGTTATGTGCTCGTCGAACGCGAGCGCCGGAAGGTCGAGCGCATCTTCGGCCAGTATGTCGACCCGCGGATCTCGCGACAGCTCGCCGACTCACGCTCGATCAAGGACGTGACCTCGAAGGGAGAGCGCCGCGAGCTGACGCTGATGTTCGTCGACATTCGTGGATTCACCGCGATGTCCGAGGCGATGAAGGCAGAGGACGTGCTTGCGGTCATCCAGGAATACCTGAACGAGATGAGCACCCTGATCCTGAAATGGGACGGGACCATCGACAAGTACGTCGGCGACGAGATTGTCGCGATCTGGAACGCGCCGATCGCTCAAGCCCAGCACGCGCTGTGGGCGGTTCGCTGCGCTTACGACCTGATCAACCAGGCTTCCGTCGTGCAGGATCACCTTGCCTCCAAAGGCCTGCCGCCCATCAGCTGGGGCATCGGCATCAACTCCGGCCCCGCTGTCGTCGGCAACATGGGCAGCAGGGACCGGCTGCAGTACACCGCACTCGGCGACACGGTCAACACTGCGGCGCGTTTCTGCAGCGTGGCTCCGGCGTTCACGGTGCTGATCGGCCAGAGCACATACGACGCGTGCAAGCAGTACGTGGCGGTGGAACAGGTCCCGGGCCTGCAGCTGAAGGGCAAGTCGGCCGAAAAGTTCCGCGTCTACCAGGCGGTGTCGATCCGGGAGGACCCTGCCTCGGCGTGGGTTCCGTTCCCAACCGAGGGTGCGACCAACACGTACACCGCGATCAGGCGGAGCTACGGCGCTCAGCTGGTGTTCGCGTCGTCGACACCTGGCGACCTGGAGGAATGAGCCTCGCCCGCGCGGCCGAGCTTGTCGCCAGCGCTCGCCGCGGCGTCGCTCTGACGGGTGCTGGCATTTCTGCCGAGAGCGGCATCCCGACATTTCGCGGCGAAGGCGGGTTGTGGCGGCAGTACGACCCGGTCAAGGTCGCGACGCTCGAGAACTTTCTCGAGGACCCTCAGCAGTACTGGCTGGTCGCGCGCGAACGGGGTCCTGCGGTGCTGGCCGCAAGGCCGAATGCGGGTCATCTTGCGCTGGCGGAGCTCGAGGCCGGCGGCCACCTCGCCGCGGTCGTGACGCAGAACACCGACGGCCTCCATCGGGACGCCGGCAGCCGCCGCGTGATCGAGCTGCACGGCTCCGGGCGCACTGTGCAGTGCCTTGACTGCGGAGTCGTCGAGTCGCGCGGCGAGGTTCAGGCGCGCCTCGCGGACGAGATGCCCCCGCGATGCGCCGTCTGCGGCGGCACCTTCATGAAGCCGACGGTCGTCTTCTTCGGCGAGCAGATGCCCCCCGCCGCGGTGGCTCAGGCCTTCGAGCTCGCCCGCGATGCCGATCTCATGCTGGTCGTGGGCTCATCGCTGGTCGTCTTCCCGGCGGCGGACATACCGCTGGTCGCAGCGCGGGCCGGCGTGCCGATCGTGCTGATCAACGCCGAGCCGACTCCGATGGACGACCTGGCCGAGGTCGTCATCCACGGGCGCTCCGGCGAGGTACTGCCCGAGATCGCGCGCCTGGCCCTTGTTGCCTCAGGTGGATGACGTCGCCGGCGCCGACTCGCTGACCATCAACCACTAAAGCTCCGTCCTCGGCGATGTCCTGCGCCGTGCCCTCGAAGGTGTGTCCGGGCAGCTCCACGCGCACGCGGCGACCAAGCGTGACCGAGAGCTCACGCCAGCGCTCGAGGACCCGGCTGTGCGGCGCCGATGTCCACGCGCTCAGCTCGGCGCCCAGCCTGTCCAGCAGATCGTCCGGTGGCAGACGCAGGCGCGCCGCGCCCGGTGGTGCCGAGGTCAGGTTGATCCCGATCCCGACCACGGCCTTGCCGCCGCTGACCTCGACCAGGATCCCGCCGAGCTTGCGGCCGCGCAGCATCAGGTCGTTCGGCCATTTGAGCCGTACGTTGGCCCCGCAAGCCTCCGCCGCCGCCACGCCGGCGGCGAGGCTCAGGAGCGGATGTGGGTCGAGCACGAACGACGCCAGCATCGCGCTGCCTGGCGGCGCGTCCCACCGGCGGTCCAGCCGTCCGCGGCCGGCGGTCTGGTGATCCGCGACCACAACCGAGCCGATTGGAAGGTCGCGCGCGACCTCCTGCGTCGAGGTAACCGAGGCCAGCCGCACGATCCGGGGCTCATCCACGACCGGAGCTAAGCTTGCACGAGGATGCGAATCCACCGTGCCGTCGTGCTGGTGGCGATGATGCTCCTCGGCGTCGGGGCGCTCGTGCTGCTGCTGAGCAACGCTGACGGCAAGAGCCTGATCGCGCTGGCGGTGGTCGTGCTGGCCGCGATCGCCGGTGGGATCGGCTTCAGCTGGAAGCGTTACTACCGCCGCTGAGTTCATAAGTCTGTGCTGCGGCTGGGATACAAGGCGTCCGCGGAGCAGTTCGGCCCGCGTCCTCTACTCGACTTCGCGATCGAGGCCGAGCGGGCGGGGTTCGACAGCGTGTTCGTCAGCGACCACTTCCAACCGTGGCGCCACTCGGACGGACATGCGCCATTCGCGTTCGGCTGGCTCGCAGCCGCTGGGGAGCGCACGAATCGCGTTCTCCTCGGCACGAGCGTCACGACCCCGACCTTTCGCTATCACCCGGCGATCGTGGCGCAAGCATTCGGCACGCTCGGCTCGCTGCATCCCGGCCGCTTTGTCTGCGGGCTCGGCACCGGCGAGCACCTGAACGAGGGTGCGCTCGGGTTCACATGGCCAGACAACAAAGAACGGTTTGCGCGCATGCGCGAGGCCGTGAAGCTCATGCGCAGGCTGTGGTCGGAACAATCGGTCACCTTCGAGGGTGAGTACTACAAGACGCTGAACGCGACGATCTACGACCGCCCTGAGCAACCGGTTCCCATCTACATCGGCGCCGGCGGACCGCAGGTAGCGAAGTACGCCGGCCGCGCGGGAGACGGGCTCATCTGCACGTCGGGCAAGGGCATGGAGCTCTACGGCGAGCAGCTGCTGCCTGCGTTCGCCGACGGCGTGAAGGAGTCGGGCCGCGACGCGAGCATGCTCGACAGGATGATCGAGATGAAGGTGTCCTACGACACCGATCGCGAGCGCGCCATGGAGGACACCAAGATCTGGGCGGCGCTGGCACTGCCAGGCGAGCTGAAGGCCAACGTCAACGACCCGCGCGAGATGGAGCGCCTGGCCAAGACTGCCGAGGAAAGCTCGCACCGGCGCTGGCTGGTCTCCAACGACCCTGACGAGCACATCGCCCAGCTGCGGCCGTACCTCGAGCTTGGCTTCAGGCACCTGGTGTTCCATCACCCTGGCGAGGACCAGTCACGATTCATCGAGCTGTACTCGAAGCAGATCGTTCCGCGCCTGCGCAAGGAGTTCGACGACTGATGCAGGACTGGGTGATCGTTCTCGTCAAGGACTTCGCGTCGGCCAAGCAGCGACTTGGGCCGGCACTCGACCCTCGTGAGCGCAGATCGCTGGCGCGCCGGAACGCGCGGCGCGCCATCAACGCCGCGGCCGCTGGCTCGCACCGCCTCGTGGTCGCTGGCAGCGACGAGGTCGCCGCCCTGGCCGCGAAGCTCGGCGCCGAGCACATGGTGGAGCCGCGCCAGGAAGGCCAGAACACCGCGGCCATGCGCGGCATCAAGCGCGCCGTCGATCAGGGCGCGGAGGCGGTGCTGTTGCTCTCGAGCGACCTACCGTTCGTGACTCGGCGGTCGGTGCAGCGGCTTCTCTCCAAGTCGGCCGCAGAACCTGGACCAGTGGTCGTTGCGGTCCCAGCAGTGGGACGTGGCGGCACCAACGCGCTCTACCTGCGGCCGCCGCACGCAGTCAACCTGCACTTCGGAGGCGATTCGCTGGCCCTGTTCCAGCATGACGCCGAGACGAGGAACGTTCGCTTCGTGGTCCATCATGCGACCGAGATGGCGCTGGACCTCGACGAGCCCGACGACCTGGAACGCTTGCGGCGCGCCGTGTGAGGCGCCTGGAGGTCCTCGCGGTCGAGGGCCTGCCCGAGGTCCATCCGGGCGACGACCTGGCGCAGCTGATCGCATCCCACGCATCGCTCGTCGACGGAGATGTGTTGGTGGTCGCGCAGAAAGTCGTCTCCAAAGCGGAAGGACGCTTTCGCCGCCTTTCGGACGTAACGGCGAGCGCCGAGGCGGAGCGCATCGCGCCGCTCCTGATCGCCGCGCCCGATCCGCGCTTCGTGCAGATAGTGCTCGACGAGAGCGCGCGAGTCGTGCGCTCGGAGCGGATCCTCATCACGGAGACTCGCCATGGATTCATATCGGCCAACGGCGGCGTGGACCATTCCAACGTTCCGGGCGATGACGTCGTGACGTTACTGCCCGATGATCCGGACGCCAGCGCGCGCCGTTTGCGCGAGAGGCTGGAAGAGCTGGCCGGCGTGAACGTCGGCGTGGTCATCTCCGACACGTTCGGGCGTCCATGGCGATTGGGCATCGTCAACGTCGCGCTTGGGCTGGCCGGCGTGCCGGCGGTCCGTGACCTGCGCGGAACCTTTGATGACGTCGGCAAAAGCCTTCACGCCACAGTGCTCGCAGTCGCCGATGACCTCGCCGCTACAGCGGGCCTGGTGATGGGCAAGACCAATCGCGCGCCTGTCGTCGTGGTACGCGGATTCGACGGCGTCGGCGAGTCGGGCGCGGCCCGTGACATCGTGCGACCCGCGGGCGAGGATCTGTTCCGCTGAAGGTCGCCGTCATCGCCGGCGGCACCGGAGGGGCAAAGCTTGCCGCCGGATTTGATGTGGTCCTTCCCGCCGGCGATCTCACCGTGATCGCCAACACAGCCGACGACGACGAGTTCTGGGGGCTCCTGGTGTGCCCCGACATCGACGCGGTCATCTACCGCCTCGCCGGAGTTTTCAATGAGGCTGCCGGCTACGGACAGAAGGACGAGACGTTCCACGCGCTTGACGCGCTGGCCGAGATGGGCGAGGAGACCTGGTTCCGCATCGGAGACAAAGACCTCGCCACGCACGTGCTGCGCGCGGAGGTGCTGCGCCGCGGCGCGACCCTCACCGAGGCCACGCTCGAGCTGTGCCGAAGGTTCAACCTGAAGTCGCGCGTGGTGCCGATGTCCGACGATCCTGTGAGGACGCGACTCGTCACCGACCGCGGCGCGCTGTCGCTGCAGCAGTACTTCGTGCGAGAGCATCTCGAGCCGGCGCTGCGCGCCATCGAATTCGATGGGCTCGAGTCGGCGCGACTGTCCCCAGCAGCGGCCGCTGCGCTTCATGAAGCCGACCTGGTCGTGGTCGGCCCGTCCAATCCGCTCATTTCCATCGATCCGGTGCTCGGAGTAATCGGCGACCGCATGCAACGCGGGGTCGCGGTGGCCGTGAGCCCGATCATCGGCGGCCGCGCGCTGAAAGGACCGACGGTGGAGATGATGCGGGCGATGGATCTGGATCCGTCGCCGGTCGAGGTCGCGCGCCGCTATCGCGATCGTTGTTCGGGGTTCGTCCTGGACACACGCGACTCGCCTCTGCGCGAGCAGATCGAGAAGTTGGACTACCGCGTTCTGGAGTGCGACACCGTGATGGACGACGGAGGCGCGAGGCTCGCGCGCGAGATCCTGCGGTGGTCTCCATGACGAGGCCCACCACCAGCACGGCGTACTGAGCGATCGCCATCGCCGGGTTCGGCACCTTGACCTCTTCGGCGGCGCCCTCCTCGGTTGCGGCCTCGCCTGATGCCAGCTGCCACGGTGACCCGGTGGCGGCGGCCTGCTTGACCTTCTTCTTGTCCTTGCCTTTCCGCGCGGGCTCCTCGGCGGTTGCCTGTTTGCCGTCGCCGACGATCTCCCACGACGCGCCCTCACCGGCGGGCGTCGACGCCGGCTGAGGCGCCATTGCGGGTGCTGCGGGTGGTGGACTCGACGCGGGCGGAGCAGGGCTCGGATTCCACATCGGCTCGGCGGGCTTCGGGGTCCATGAAGGCTCCTCCACCGGGGTTGAGCTCGGCGCGGGCCCGAAAGGCTGCGCCGGGGCGGCCGGCGGCGAGTACACCGGGGGCGCGTGCCCGGGCGGTTCGGCGCCGGGCGGCGGAGCGAACGCAGGCGCGCTGGTCGCGGGCCCGACCTCCCATGCCTGCCTCGGCGCAACGGGGGCCTGGTACACCGGCGCCGCCGGGGCGGCGGCCGCGATCTCGTCGGCCGTTGGCGCGTGGCCCGAGCGGCCGTGGGGCGCGAGCGTGCGCGATCTGGCCGCCTTGACCTTGTGCTCCATGCGGGAGCGCCGCGACGAATACATCGATCGCTTGTCGGTCGACCTGTGACGCATCACGAACATGACGGCCACGATGCCGATCAGGGCTACTGCCGGCCCAGCCAGCAGGTACGGGGACATAGGCGCCGATTATCGGTGATCAGTCGTCCATGTGTGACAATCGCCGAAGTGTCACTTTTCGAACGACTCGAATCGGAAATGGTCGATGCCAGGCGCAAGCGCGACGAGAAAGCGCTGGGCACGCTTTCGCTCCTGAAGAGCGAGGTTGTGCGTGCAAGCAAGGAGCCCGGGGTGTCCGGCTCGGTCGACGACGACCTCGTCGTGCGCATGGCGCGCAAAGAGGTGAAGAGGCGCCAGGAGGCGATCGACATCTACCGCAAGGCCGGACGTGACGAGTCCGCTCGGCGCGAGGAGCAGGAGATGGCCATCTTGCGTGGCTACGTGCCTGCGGGGTTGAGCGATGCGCAGGTGGAAGCAGAGGTCGGCGCGGTCATCGCAGAGCTGAGGCCCGATGGCCCGAAGGCGTTTGGGGCCGTGATGAAGGAGGCCACTGCGCGCCTCGCGGGTCGCGCTGAGGGCGGGCAGATCGCGGCCGCGGCGCGCAAGCTTCTTGCCTCCTAAGGCGACCGGCTCCAAGGCCAAGCCGCGCAAGAAGCGGCGCCCGAACGCACTGCTCAGGCCGCCGCCGCCTCGCGGTGCGCGGACGCGCGCCCAGCTGGTGGTGGAGCGCCTTCGCGACCTTTATCCGGCCGCCACGGAGCTCGTGCACGACAGCCCGTTTCAGCTGCTCATCGCCACGATTCTTTCGGCGCAGACCACCGACCGGTCGGTCAACCTTGTGACGCCCATCCTTTTTGGGCGCTACCCGACCGCGCTGGACCTGGCCGGCGCCGATCCTGCGGAGATCGAAAGGATGATCAAGGCGACAGGCTTTTTCCGGACCAAGGCGCGGCGAATCATCGCGGCGAGCCGGACGCTCGTGGAGCAGTTCGGTGGCGAGGTCCCTCCGCGCATGGAAGATCTCGTGACAGTGCCCGGTATCGGCCGCAAGACCGCGAATGTGATCCTGGGGGCGGGCTTTGGAATTCCGGGTTTCGCAGTCGACACGCACGTCACCCGACTGACCAACCGGCTCGGGCTGGTTAAGACGCGCGTACCGGAGAAGATCGAGGCACAGGTCACGCGAATGGTTCCGCCGAGCGAGTGGACGGCTCTGTCGCTGCGTCTGATCCTGCATGGGCGGCGCATATGCATCGCGCGCCGGCCGCGCTGCGAAGAATGCGTGCTCAACGACTTCTGCCCGTCGTCCTGCACACGCCCCAAGCCGCGCCGCGCCAAGAAATGAGCCCCTTCGGGGCCCTCCCTCTCCCGGCCCGGTCCCTCCCCCGCCGGCCAACCTGCGGGCATTGGACCATTCGAAAAAACCAGGCGCAACCCAGCCTGTTAAGGCAGCGAACATTTGTTCTAGACTGTTCCGATGGCCGAGCTCGAGGCACGGCGGGCCGACATCCACTACGACGAGATCGAGTGCAAGTCCGCCCTCAACCCGGTGAAGGGAATGGGCTTCAACTGGTCCCTGAACCCTTACGTCGGCTGCGAGCACCGATGCTCGTTCTGCTACGTCCGCGCGTACGAGCTGCGCGCCGATCGTCCGCACGACGACCGGTACGGCAGGAGCATCCGCGTCAAGACCAACGTGGCGCAGGTGCTGCGCTGCGAGCTGGGGAGGAGGTCCTGGAAGAAAGAGACAGTCGTCATCGGCGCGGCGACCGATCCTTATCAGCCGGCAGAAGGCCGCTTCAAGCTCACGCGGCAGTGCCTGGAGGCCCTGCGTGATTTCAGCAACCCGGCGGGCATCATCACGCGCGGCCCGATGATCGTCCGCGACATCGACGTGCTGACCGAGCTCGCCAAGCGGGCCGACCTCGCCGTGACCTTCAGCATCCCGACGATCGACATGGACGTCTGGCGGAAGACTGAGCCCGGCACTGCGCCGCCGCAGCAGCGACTGCGGGCGATCGAAAAGCTCGTCGCCGCGGGCATCAAGGCCAGCGTCGGCATGGCGCCGATCCTGCCCGGTCTCTC
>WNGJ01006226.1_pt1 | contig 12607 bp, 8 predicted proteins | sample 5400611 | NCBI WGS metagenome assembly WNGJ01 (sample SAMN13153375, study PRJNA577476) | soil metagenome | isolation source: 40 cm soil or saprolite under Garry oak tree replicate 1 | place: USA:California | collected 2016-06-15
GATCCCGTTGTCGTTGCCCGCCTGGACCTGGCCGCCGTCGTTGATGACGCTGACGTCCACGCTCGCGGCGGTGGAGTCGACGTTCATCAGGTCGAGCTGGACCTGCGACCCGCCGTTCTGCTGCCCGGGCCCGAGGAACCACAGGTCCGAACCTGGTTCGGCGCAGCGGACGCTGGCCAGGCCCGAGTCCTGCGTCAGTTCGGCCTCCAGGCCCTGGGCCATGGCGCCGCCGCCAGCCACCGACCAGCCCTGCTGGCTGGTGGCCTGCTGCCCCGCGGCCTGCTTGCCGGTGGCCTTGGCGGCGGGCAGCGTCAGCAGGGACAGCGCACCCGGGCTCTGCGCCCGGACCGGGCTGGCGGCGCGGACCGCTAGGCCGGCCGGCGGTAGTGCGGTCAGCTCGACCTGATCGCTTTGCCCTCGCTGGGCGTGGCCGACGCTGGACGCGCTGGCCAGGAGGGCGACCGGGGCCGCGCCGCCGCCCGGGGCGGGCGGGCAGGCGCGGGCGGCCGCGGTGACCGGCACCTGCCGGATCGCGGCCGGGGAGGATGCCGGGTGCGGCGTAGCTGCGGAATGGCCAAGCTGCGCGACGCCGCCGATGGCGCCGAGCGCGACCAGGACCGCCGCGGCGGGCACCAGGTGGACGGCGCGCATCAGCCCTCACCCCGCGAGCGGCGCGACGGCTTGCCGTGCCGGGCGGCATGCGCACCGCGACCGCGCCGCGGCGCGGCGGGCGCCGGAGCCTCCGGTTCGGGCCGGTCCCGGAGCGCCGGGGTCGGCGGGATCTGCTGGGCGAGCCCCTCCCAGGGCGCGGGATCGTCGTCCAGGTGCGGCGGGACGCCCAGGGCGGGTTCGGGGGCGGTCCCGCCGTAGCCGGCGTCATCATGAGTACCGAACGGGTCGGCTGCCACGCCCCCGGCGGACACCGGGTAGCCTGCCTCGGGCTCGTCGCCGTCCTGGTCGTGAGCACCGCTGTGCTCCTCGGCGCCCCTGGCGCGGGCGGCGGTCACGCCGGCCAGGGCGGGCTGCGCCCGCCGCCTGCGGCGGGCCGACCGGGCCTCCTCGGCGCTCTGCTCCTCCTTGGCGCCCCTGGCGCTCTGTTCCTTGGCGCCCCTGGCGCGGGGTTCCTTGGCACCCCTGGGGCGGGGTTCCTTGGCACCCCTGGGGCGGGGCTCCTTGGCACCCCTGGCGCGGGCGGCGCGGCGGCCGGCCGCGGGCGCGGCCTCGGCGTCCGCCGCGGCGAGGGCCGGGACCTGGGACCTGGAGCCGGGCAGGGCGAGCACGAAGACCACCAACAGGGCGGCGGCCTCGGCGCCGAGGCTGAGGTTCCTGGCCTCCTCGTTGCGCGTGATCACCAGGTGCCCGCCGCCCGCGGGGAGGTTGAAGCCCTGCTCCCAGCCGTCGACCGGCGCGGCCAGCCTGGTCAGCGGCTTGCCGTCGAGGGTCGCGGACCAGCCGCCCGCGGCCTCCGCCAGCACCAGGGTGCCCGAGGTACCCGGGGCGAGCGTCGCGTTCACCCCGACGGATCCGGAGGGGACGGGGACCGCGGCACCGGACGGGGTGACGACGCGGACCCGCGCCACCGTCCCCGAGACCTGCCATAGGTCGTACGCGGACGACCTGGTCAGCGGCTGCAGCCCGGCCGCCGCGTTCAGCTGGCTGGCCAGCGCCGCCTCGCCCGGGTCGGGCAGCAGGACGTAGCCGATGCCGAACTGGCTCAGCGCCCGCCCGGTGTCGCCCGCGTCGCCGCTGCCCGCTGCGGGCAGCGACGCCACGACGCTCTCCATGGCATTTCTCGAGGCCGCGGTCTCGGCGAGTTCGGGTTCGCCGGGCGCCGGGTCGGCGGCGCGCAGGATGGCGTAGGACAGGGGCCCGGCATCTTGACCCCCTCCCTCTTGACGGAGCACCAGGGTCCTGACCCGGTCGGGCCCGGTCGCCGACGCCGCCACGAAGGCGGGCAGGATCGGCGGGCCTACCGCGGTCACCGGGCCGTCGAGCCCGTTGGCCAGCCAGTACCCGGCGGCCAGGGCCGGCGCCGAGACCACGGCGGCCAGGCCGACCACTGAGGCGGCGAAGCGCCAGCCGGAGCCTACGGGACCTCCGGGTCCGGACCGGTCCGGATCCGCGCGGCCGGGCCCCGCTTGCCCACGTAGGGCACGGCCGATCGCCTCGATCAGCGGGGTGGCCGCCAGCAGCAGGCCGGCCGCGGCGATCGCGATGGCCAGGCCGGGCCAGGCGCTGACCGGGGCGCCGCCCTGCGGCGGCGTGACCGTGGCCCGGCTCACCACCAGGGCCAGGACCAGGCCGCCGAGTGCGACACCCCATCCGGCGTACACCAGGGTGAGGCGGCGGCGGGCGAGCAGCGCGGCGAACGCGGGCAGCACGAGCCCGGCGGTGACCCAGGCCGGGGGCAACCCGGGGCCGCCCGGGCTGAGTAGCAGCAGCGCATCGGGCCGCAGGTGGGCGGCGGCGAGCCCGGGCCGGACCAGGCCCGCCTCGGCGAAGAACGCGGAAGGGCTGGTGACCAGGTGGAAGGTCCACGGGATGAGGAGCACGCCGGGCACCACGGCCACGATCCAGGCGTTGATCACCGTGCGCGGGCCGAGCCAGGACCAGGCCGCCGTGGCCGCGACCGCCGCGACAACGACGACCGGCCAGGCCAGCGGCACGAAGGCGGCAGTGACGGCGGTCAGCAGGCCGGCCGCCCAGGCCGCCCGGGTCGCCGTGCGCTTGTTCCCGGTCAGCACCCGGCCGGCCAGGACGCCGATGAGCGGGAGCAGCACGAAGGCGACCACGGTACCGATCCGGCCGGCCGCCACGGCGCCGGTAGCCACCGGGAGCAGCGCGTAGCTGGCCGCGATCCAGATCCGCGCGGCCAGCACGGAGGTCAGCCGCCGGGTAGCGAGGAACGCCGTTATCCCGGCCAGCGGCACACAGCCGAGCAGCAGCACGTCGGTGGCCAGCCACGGCTTGCCGCCGAACAGGGTGGACAGGGCGGCCAGCACCGCGACGTAGGCCGGGGTGCTCGCGGCCGAGCCGATGCCCGTGTCGTGGTATCCGGCCAGGTACTCGTGCCATAGGCTGCCCGCCCCGCTGTAGGACGGCACCAGCACCCCGCCGCCGAACGTGGCCGACCCGGACAGCACCGAGCCGGTCAGCGACCGCTCCGCGACCAGCGCGACCACGGCCAGGCCGGCGAAGAGCAGGACGCCCGGGCTGGTGAGCACGCGCCGGACGACCGAGTCGGTCTCGGGCAGCGGCAGGTCGTCGCCTGGCTCGTCCACCATGGCGTGGTGCAGCCCGCCGCTGTTGTAGCCGGACCCGCGGGACAGTACGCCCATCGCCGCTTCTGCGAGCCGGCCTATAGTCCCGGCGCGCGGCAGCTGGCCGCGCAGCACCGCGTAGCCGTGCTTGCGGTCGGCGGCCCGGCGGCGGCGCTCGCGCCCCAGCAGCACCGGATGCCGCGCCAGCCACGCCACCGCGCCGATGTGGGCCGCGGCCTTGCGCTGCTGCTTGGTCAGCAGGCACCAGGCCGCGCGGACCAGGGACCCGGCCACACAGCCGGTCAGCACCCCGAGCATCGGCCACAGCGGCAGGTTGACCGCGAACACGTACAGCGCGCTGCGTCGGTCGAGCATGCGCGGGTGGCCGCCGGTGGCCGGCGTCTTGCGGATCTGCCGGGCGGACAGCTCGCGGTGGTACACCACCGCGTCAGTGATCACCCGGACCTCGTAGCCGGCCGCGTGTGCCCGCCAGCAGAAGTCGATGTCGTCGCGGAACAGGGGCAGGTTGGCGTCGAAGCCGCCGAGCTGGTTCCAGACGTCGCGGCGGACCAGCATGCCCGCCGAGCTGACCGCGAGCACGGCGCGGCTGCCGTCGTGCTGGCCCTGGTCGATCTCGCCCGGCTCGACGCCGGTGAGCCGCCGCCCGGCCCGGTCAGTGGTGATGCCCGCCTCGCGGACCACGCGCCGGTCGGACAGGTCCTTCAGCTTCGGGCCGAGGACCGCGGACGACCGGCTGCGGTCCGCCCCGGCGAGCAGCTGCTCCAGGGCGTCGGGAGCCGGCTCGCAGTCGTCGTGTAGCAGCCAGATCCACTCGGTACCGTCCGCTGGGCCGCCGGCTCCCCCGGACGCGTGGGCCGCGGGGTGCTGCATGGCGCGGGCGACGGCGGCACCGTACCCGGTGTCCTCCTCCATGCCGAAGACCGCGTCCTGGCCGAGCAGTTCGGTCAGGGTCGCCCCGCTGCGGTCCCGGCTGCCGGTGTCCACCCCGACCACGCGCTGCACCGGGTGGGTCTGCTCGCGCACCGCGTTGACGAGTCCCGGCAGCAGCCGCGCCGCGTCATGGGCGACGACCACGGCCGTGACGACGTGACGGAGGTGCCCGGTGTTACGGGGCGCAGCGTTATGGGACGCCGTGTTCTGGGAGGTTGGGTTCGGTGACAAGGTCCTGTCTGGTGGCCTGGGCGAGGCGCCTCGCACGGCTACCTGCCCGGCAAGAGCGCGTGGACTACGCGAACGGCTACCCCCTGCGCTCACGCAGCACTAAAGATACACAGCCCGGACTCACCTGGTGAGGTGAACGCGGGATGTATGCGGCCGCCTAGACGACCTGGCGCTTCAGGCGGCGCCGCTCACGTTCGGACATGCCGCCCCAGATGCCGAACCGCTCGTCGTGCTCCAGCGCGTACTCCAGGCACTCGGCCCGGACTTCGCAGCTGCGGCACACCCGCTTGGCCTCCCGGGTCGATCCACCCTTTTCCGGGAAGAACGCCTCCGGATCTGTCTGTGCGCACAGCGCCTGATCCTGCCAGCCAACCTCGTCTTCGTCCTCTGGACTGACGAAGACCTGCGCCAGCGGGACGATGACCTCAGTCATAGCGCATCCTCCCTCCCCAACTCGGAGCCCCCGGTCTCGCCCGTCCCCCGCGAGGGCGAGAATCACATCAATGAAATTACACCCGCGTGTCTTGCTTCAAGTCAAGCGGAAAAGGTGATAGTGGTCCCCCCGTTGTCCGGAGATGCGAGATAAATCACTCAGCGAATCCGGCGCACGGCGCACCGTCAGCACGGAGCGTCACGCACGGAAGCCGACGGTTACTCTCCGCTCAGCTAGCCGTGCCCGGACGCGCCCGGTTTCGGGGTGCGTGTGCCCCCGCCCCCGTCTAGCGGGGGCAATGTGCCACAGCCCCCGTTGGCGGCGCCTGCCGCCGGGTGGCGGGGGCCGGCCGGAGCGGGCCGGGGAACCTGCCACACTTTACTGTTATGCGCATCACCGTGCTCGCGGGTGGCGTGGGTGCCGCCCGTTTTCTTCGCGGCCTGCGCCGGGCCGCGCCCGAGGCCGAGATCACGGTCATCGGGAACACGGGCGACGACATCACGCTGTTCGGCCTGCGGGTCTGCCCGGACCTGGACACCGTCATGTACACGCTGGGCGGCGGCATCAACGAGGATCAGGGCTGGGGGCGGGACGCGGAGACGCATCGCATCGGGGCCGAGCTCGCCGCCTACGGCGCTAGCCCGGACTGGTTCACGCTCGGCGACAAGGACTTCGCCACCCACATCCGGCGCAGCCAGCTGCTGGCGGCCGGCGAGCCGCTGTCCGCCGTCACCGAGGCGCTCTGCCGACGCTGGCAGCCGGGCGTACGGCTGCTGCCGATGTCCGACGACCCGGTCGAGACCCACGTCGTGCTCGCGGGCGTCCGGGGGGGCGGGGAGCCCCCCCAGGAGCAGGGGGGGTCTCGGGGGGATCGTTCCCCCCGGGAGAAAGAGCGCGTGGTGCACTTCCAGGAGTGGTGGGTGCGCATGCACGCCGCGACGCCCGCGGCGCAGATCATCGCGTCCGGCGCGGAACGGGCCCGGCCCGCGCCCGGCGTGCTCGACGCCATCGAGGCGGCCGACGTGGTGCTGTTCCCGCCGTCCAACCCGGTGGTCAGCATCGGCACCATCCTGGCCGTGCCCGGCATCAGGGCCGCGGTCGCGGCCAAGACCGTGGTCGGGGTGTCGCCCATCATCGGCGGCTCGCCGGTGCGCGGGATGGCCGACGCCTGCCTGGCCGCGATCGGGGTGGACACCTCGGCCGCGGCGGTCGCCGCGCACTACGGGCCCGACCTGATCGACGGCTGGCTCGTCGACGACCAGGACAAGTCGGCCGACGACGATCCGGCGCTGGCCGGGATCGAGGTGCGCGCGCTGCCGCTGCTGATGCGCGACCTGCCCGCCACCACGGCGATCGCCCGCGCCGCGCTCGACCTGGCCCTGGAGCTGAAATGAGCCCGGAGATGAGCCCGGAGATGAGCACTGCCCCGGTCACGGTCATCCCGGTCACCGGGCTGCCGGAGATCACCGCTGGCGCCGACCTGGCGGCGCTCCTCGCGGAGGCGGCCCCGGACCTGCGCGACGGTGACATCCTCGTGGTCACCTCCAAGATCGTGAGCAAGGCCGAGGGCCGGGTGGTCACCGCCTCCCGGGATCGGGCCATCGAGGCGGAGACGGTGCGGGTGGTGGCCAGGCGCGGCCCGACCACGATCGCGCAGACCCGGCACGGCCTGGTGCTGGCCGCGGCCGGGGTGGACGAGTCCAACACCGCCCCGGGGACCGTGGTGCTGCTGCCCGAGGACCCGGACGAGTCCGCCCGGCGGATCCGCAAGGCGCTGCAGGGCCGGGCCGGGGTGGTCATCGGCGTGCTGGTCACGGACACGATGGGCCGCCCCTGGCGGGCCGGGCAGACCGACAACGCGATCGGTGCCGCCGGGGTGGCCCCGGTGCGGGACCATCGCGGTGAACCCGACTCGTTCGGCAACATCCTGGAGGTCACCGTCGCGGCGGTGGCCGATGAGATCGCCTCAGCCGCCGACCTGGTCAAGGGCAAGGCCCGGCAGGTGCCGGCCGCGGTGGTGCGCGGCCTGGCCGACCTGGTCACCGAGCCGGACGGCCCGGGGGCGCGGGCCATCATCAGGCCCGCCGATGAGGACATGTTCCGGTTCGGCTCGGCCGACGTGCCGCTGGCCCGGCGGACCATCCGCGCCTTCACCGCCGAACCCGTCGATGGCGCGGCGGTCCGCCGCGCCATCGCCACCGCGCTGACCGCGCCCGCCCCGCACCACAGCGAGCCGTGGCGGTTCGTGGTGCTGGAGACGGCCGCGGCCCGGACGGCGCTGCTCGACGCGATGCGCGAGGCCTGGACCGCCGACCTGCGCGGCGACGGGTTCACGCCGGAGCAGATCACCCGCAGGCTGCGCCGCGGGGATGTGCTCAGGAACGCGCCGCTGATCGTGGTGCCGTGCCTGGTCACCGACGCGGCGCATCACTACACGGACGAGCGGCGGAACCGGTCCGAGCAGGCCATGTTCACCGTGTCGATGGGCGCGGCGGTGCAGAACCTGCTGGTCGCGCTGGCGGTGGACGGGCTGGGTTCGGCCTGGATCTCGAGCACGCTGTTCTGCCAGGACGTCGCGGCCCGGGTGCTGGACCTGCCGGACGGCTGGCGGCCCATGGGCGCGATCGCCGTCGGCCACCCAGCCGAGCAGGCCAGGCCGCGCCCGCCGCGCGACCCGGCGAATTTCATCCTGACGCGCTGAGCGGCGGGCGCCGTCCGCTTCCCCCCGTCCAGCGGGCGAGGTTACTGCGGGCGGTCAAAGTGTCGGGATGTTCGAGCCAGGGATTAGTTTTCGCGCGTCGCGGCTCGCATCCCGTGAGTTCACGGTTCCATGCGGATAGATCCGGTAGAACGCACAACCCTCAGACGCGTCGTAACACCATGAGCCTCTTTTTAATCATGCGTGCCAATCTTGCGGAGTGGCATGGTTTGCCCGGGAAATGTCGTAGCCGGAGAGTAGAATCGAATTCAGATCCTAGAAGCCTGCCCCTCCCGGGGACGAACAGAACCGCCCGCAGCGGCGACCAGTCCCGGCGAGGAGGTGACCCAGGTGGGCACGGCCCCGGCAACGACCCGTGAGGCGCTGGACATGATCCGCGCCGGGCTGGGCTACCTGGCCGCCGCCGACGCCGCCCAGCTCCCTGCCGCGGCCCAGGCCGAGTGCCTGCGGGAACTGGAGCAGCACGATGCGATGGCGACGGCGGCGCGGGCCGGGTTCCTGGCCGCGTTCACCGCCGGGCAGGGGCACGCCGGCGACGGGGACTACGGCGCGGTGTCCTGGCTGATCCACCGGACCGGGATCACCCGGGGCGCCGCCGTCGGTCACTCGGCCTGGGCCAAGAGGGTCGCCGCCCATCCGCGGGTGCTGGCCGCGCTGGCCGCCGGACAGGTCTCCGAGTCCGTCGGGCGGGTGATCTGCCTGTGGACCGACAAGCTGCCCAGCGACTACCGGGACCAGGGCGATGAGCAGCTGCTGGCTGCCTTCGCCGACGGGCTGGGGCTGGCGGATCTGGCTGGCCTGTTCGCGGAGATGTACGTGCGGGCCCGCGGGGACCTGCCCGATCAGGACCGGCGGCGGGAGTTCGCGGACCGCGAGGTGAAGCTGGCCACCACCCTCGGCGGCGCCGGCGTCATGCACGGCGACCTGACCGCCGAGTGCGCCGCCGCCGTGGCCGCGGTGCTGGACGCGCTGTCCGCCCCGGCCGGGAAGGAAGACGACCGGACCAAGGGCCAGCGGTACCACGACGCCCTGCAAGAGGCGATGCGCTAGTTAGAAAAATGCATCGTGACTTGCATCACATCGTGTGATAATCCGAAGATGCAAGCATCTGCTCAGCGTGAGTGGCCACTCTCAGGTGCCCAAACCGCTCTGAGCGCTGACGGCTCAGCGACAACACCACCCCCAGTACCGTCGTCCACCGTCCGACGGCACATGCTGCCGAAGCCACGTGACGCGCCTGTCTCGTATTCCCGGTCGCCGCCAGTGCCACCGCCACCAGCGCCTGCGCCTGCCAGCCTGGGCCGGTGATGGAGCGGGCCACGGTAGCGGCATCGAGCCGCGGACCTTCTCCTTACCATAGGGATCCGCTCAAGGCGCCAGCCAGGCATTTCGCCGGAAGGCCAGGTCAGACGCTCTACTTCAGCTCGGTTGGGCCAGGTTCGGGACAGTTCGCGCCGGATGCGGCCTCCCAGATTCCCCCCAACCGCTGGCGGAGGAGGAGCCATGCCCGATCCCGGTTTCACCCTGCCCGACCTGTGTCCGGTACGCGCTGCCGCCGGGCAGGCAGAGCCCGCCGGAGCAGTCCGCGGCGGGCTCAGCGCCGACGGCCACCCGCCGGCCGGCGATGACCCGCCCGCACCCCTGGCGCGCGGCATCGACCGCGCCATCCGCCTGTCTACCGCGGCGGCTGTGCTCGCCGTGGCGGGCATCGCGGCGTATGTCTCCTACTGGCACGCCTACGCGGTCGTCCGGGCCCACGGCGAGACCGGGATCGGCGCCCGGCTCGAGCCGGCCACGATCGACGGCCTCGTCTGGGCCAGTTCGATGGTGGTGCTGTACGCCGCCCGGCACCGGGTGCCGGTACCCTCCCTGGCGCGCTGGCTGCTCGCGCTGGGAATCGCGGCTACCCTGACGGCGAACATGGCACAGGGCTGGTCCCGCGGTCCCGTCGGGGCGGTGGTCGCGGCCTGGCGGCGGTCAGTCTCGTGGGCTCGTACGAACTTCTGGTCTGGCTCATCCGCACCTCCGGGTCGGCAGCACGCGGGCCGTTGGCAGGGCACCTCGATACCGATGCGGCCTGCCGTGCTGCGGCGCGTCCTGTCCCGGCCTTCGCCGCTGACGGCGAGCACCCCGGAGCAAGCGAGCGCGGCACGTCAGACCCGGCATGGCACCCCGCGGGTCAGGCCGCCGGGCAGCCGCCCCTCCCCGCCAGCGCTGTCAATGACGCGGCGGTGGCCGCGTACCGGCTCAGCGTGCAGGCCGGCAACCCGCTCTCAGAACGCCGGCTCGCCCAGATGTTCGGACGCACATCCCGCCGCTGGGCGCGAGCCAGGATCGCCGATGCCCGGCAAGCATCGCCGCTCCCAGACTCGTCGAGCGCCCTGGTCACGGCTTACCAGTAAGCAGGGGTCCAGCGTCTCTCCGGAATGTGATTTAACCGCGTCGGGTAGATCAGGAATCCGGGCTAGGCAGTCAGCGGCGATCACCACGGCTCGGGCCGGCCGGGTCCTGAAGGCGCTCAGGCCCGAAGGGGCGGTGGAGACGGCCCGCTGTGAGCTGGCAGCGGATTTGCTCGATGACCTGCGCCGCATCGATGCCCGGATCCGCGAGACCAGGAAGACGCTCACGGCCGCCGTCGCCGCGGCCGGGACCAGCCTGACCGGGCTGTTCGGGGTCGGCCCGGTCATCGCCGCCGCGGTGATCGGCGACGTCCGCGACGTATCCCGCTTCCCCGGCCGGGACCACTTCGCCGCTTACAACGGCACCGCGCCGATCGAGGTGTCCTCCGGCCAGCGCAAGGTCTACCGGCTGTCCCGGCGCGGCAACCGGCGCCTCAACCACGCCATCCACATGGCCGCGATCACCCAGATCCGCAACAAGCACAGCCAGGGCCGGGCCTATTACGACAAGAAGCTGGCCGAGGGCAAGACCGGCAAAGAGGCCCTGCGCTCGCTGAAGCGGCAGGTCAGCAACGCCATCTTCGCCTGCCTGCAGGCCGACGCCCGGCGGGCCGCAGCCCGCTCCGGGAGCCCGGGAGGGCAGCAGGGGAACGACTCTGTCGCCAGCGCGGCCGGCTCGCACCCCAGGCACCGGCTCTTCGGACAAGCCACTCCCGGGCCCGGTCACCACCCTACGACCGCAGCTAGCAACCCAGCATCCGGACCGGCCATCGCCCGGGGCAGAGCCGGCCATTCCCCGGTCGCTGCCACCATGCCCGCGCGCCTCCGGAAAGGCAGACGTAGCACCCCTTGACACAAAGAGGCATTCGTTATCTGAAGTCCGACTTGGGGTGTCCACGACGTAACTGCCCCGTGTACCGGGCCAGCACCCCGGGCACGATCACCTTGGCCAGCCACTGCTGCAACGGCACCTGAAGCCCGGGCGGCAGGTCGGCCCGGAACCCCCGGTCCCCAGGACGCACAGCACCGAGGACCTGCTGTCGTTACGCAGCCACCACCAGCCGTCGTGAAAGCAGAAGCTCCCGGCGTTGCGTGACACGCCCGGGTCGGCCGCCGGCAGCACGGCCGAGCACTCCGTCGCCCGGCCGAACGTGAACGGCTCGCCCGGACGCACGCGCCACGTCCGCGACTCAAACATCACGATCAACAGCACAGGCCCGGTCCATCTTCTTGACTGTCACCGTAGGTTCGGCGGAACGGCCCATAAATAAGCCGTCTCACAAGCCCTCCCAGCCCGGACAAGTGGGCTTGGACCTGACCGGGTCCCGGAATCGCGCTGGCCTCCGGGCTGAACCCCAGGCGTGCGCCGGATGCCAGGGCGGCGACGTTCTCGCAGCCGTTCGGGAATGATTCTTGCCGAACGGCAACCGCGATTCCCCTCACCTCCGGGCGTAGCGCTCACGAGGCTCCCCATGCGGCAGGCGTGAACGCAAACCCCCGGCCCAGCGGGGGGGGGGAGAGCTGAGCCGGGGAGCTTGAGCGAGACGGAACCGGTCCGTCCGCAGTGAGCTAAGTTAGTCAGCCTTCAGCTGACGTAAGAAGGCACGACCGGGACAGCTACCGGTTCGTTGCGAACTAACTGCGAACTTACTGCACAGGGCATTACGCAAGCAAGACTTGCATCACATACCTGGGCAAGATCACAGATCCTCACCCCGAGAAGGGGTGCATCGTCTTGCTCAGTTCCTTCCGCGAAGAAGGGCCGCACCGCATCGCTGATCGCGGGCTGTTCCACGCCCGCCGGCATCTGGGGCAGGTGATCGGACGGTCAGCCACCAGATGCGACTGCGGCTTCGACATTATCGAGGAGAGCCTCAAGGATCAGGTCATGAAGCGGCTCGATCCGCTCACACCAGATCGCCTCGTACTTCCCGGCCGCGCAGCCCTCGATCATGTGACGAACAACCGTCGAGCCTCCGGCGACCCCCAGCTCGAACCAGTGCTCGGCCTGCAACTCAGCCGGCCTGACCACCCGGAACGCACGCGCGGCCCCCGGACGATCGAACTCTTCCCAGAGCATCAGTCCCACGTCGTACAAACGGTGTCCTTGCCGCAGGGGAGCAGGAGCGATCTGCGTCGGCCAGACACGGCCGAAGTCCGCGATGAGTGCAGCGATCTGCTCTGGCGGCGCCGCGACGATCCGCTCGTGGCGGTTCGTGATCTTCATTCCTGCGTCACCTCACGGGGGGCGGTTGCGGAGACGCACCGGTTCTGCACGCGAATACCTGGCCGCGGGCCCTGCACGCGTAACGCACGGCGACCTTGGCGGCTTCGCTGGCGTGCGCCAGCGGACGGATCGTCCGCACCGGTGGCTTGGTCCGGCCCCGCCGGGATGGCCTTGGCCAGGAAGGATATGACCGACGCCGGGTCGAAGTAGAACATCTGCGCGCGGGCGAGCTTCCTGGCCCGCACGCGGTAAAGGCCGAGAACTTCGGTGTCGATGCTGTCGCCGGCCGGTGTCACGCCGCGCTGGCGCCACAGCACGACAACCTCTTCCTCCGTTGCCGCGATCACGCGAGGGTCAAGCCGCCGGTGGCCGGCCGTGGGTTGCAGC
>WNGJ01006228.1_pt1 | contig 12607 bp, 8 predicted proteins | sample 5400611 | NCBI WGS metagenome assembly WNGJ01 (sample SAMN13153375, study PRJNA577476) | soil metagenome | isolation source: 40 cm soil or saprolite under Garry oak tree replicate 1 | place: USA:California | collected 2016-06-15
TAGACGCGCGTGCAGACCCCGCGGCGCTGGGGGCTGCCCTTGAGCGCGGGGGTCGTGGTCTTGGCTACCTTGTCCTGGCGGCCCTTGCGGACCAGCTGCTGGATGGTGGGCACCGCGTCTCCGTCTTCGATGTCGTCTTCAGGCCTGCAGGCACGTCGTTCGACGCACCTGACGTGCTCGTTTTCCGGCCTCTCCGACCCCCGTGGTCGGGCGTGTCGCTGTCACCACGGTGCACCGGCCCCGGCTGGGACCGGACATTCGGAGAGGGATCGTCTACACGCGCGGGCCGTTCGCCGACCCCGGCCTTCCGGCGGGATCGCGGCCCACTAGCGCGCACGTGCCCGCGTCACGGGCACGAAGACTAAGGGTACCGAACGGTTCCGGCAATGGTCAAAACAAACTCTGATTCCGCCGAATTCCCCGGTGCGGGGAAGATTTTGCCCTTCCCCGCACCGGCGGAATCAGCGGTTGTAGGTGCCGAAGTCGTACTCTTCCAGCGGGATCGACTCGGCCGAAGGCTGCCCGAACGCGTAGCCCGGGGCCTCCTCGTAGCTGGCCGCGGGATAGACCGATGACCGGGCATCCTCGGTCGGCTCCACCCGGAAGCTGCGGTAGCGCGGCATCCCGGTGCCGGCCGGGATCAGCTTCCCGATGATGACGTTCTCCTTCAGCCCGAGCAGCGGGTCCGACTTGGCGTGGATCGCCGCGTCGGTCAGCACCCGCGTGGTCTCCTGGAACGAGGCCGCCGACAGCCACGACTCGGTGGCCAGCGAGGCCTTGGTGATCCCCATCAGCACCGGCCGGCCGGCGGCGGGCACGCCGCCTTCCTCGACCACGCCCCGGTTCATCTCCTCGAACCGGGGCCGCTCCACCAGTTCCCCGGGGAGCAGGTCGGTGTCGCCGGACTCGAGCACGTTCACCCGCTTGAGCATCTGCCGGATGATGATCTCGATGTGCTTGTCGTGGATGGACACACCCTGCGACCGGTACACCTCCTGCACCTCGTGCACCAGGTGCAGCTGCACCTCCCGGGAGCCGAGGATGCGCAGCACCTCGTGCGGGTTGACCGCGCCCTGGATGAGCTGCTGGCCGACACCCACGTGGTCACCGTCCGCCACCAGCAGGCGGGACCGCATCGGCACCTGGTAGGCGACCTCCTCGCCGCCGTCGTCGGGCACGATGAGGATCTTGCGGGTCTTCTCGGTCTCCTCGACCTTGACCCGCCCCTCCATCTCGCTGATGGGCGCCATGCCCTTGGGGATCCGGGCCTCGAACAGCTCCTGGATCCGCGGCAGGCCGTGGGTGATGTCCTGGCCGGCCACACCACCGGTGTGGAACGTCCGCATGGTCAGCTGGGTGCCCGGCTCGCCGATCGACTGCGCCGCGACGATCCCGACCGCCTCGCCGACGTCGACCCGCTTGCCGGTGGCCAGCGAGCGCCCGTAGCACTTGGCACAGACGCCGACCTTGGCCTCACACACCAGGACGCTGAACGTCTTCACCGCGTCCACGCCCGCCGCGATCAGCTGGTCGATCATCATCTCGGTCGTGTCGGAGTCCGCCGCCGCCAGCACGGTCCCGTCCACCTCGACGTCCTCGGCGAGGGTACGGCCGGTGCCGGTGTTCTCGATGTTGGGCAGCCGCCGCAGGTTGCCGTCGGCATCGGGCCCGGCGATCCTCATCGTGATCGACCGGTCGGTGCCGCAGTCCTCCTCGCGGACGATGACGTCCTGCGCGACGTCCACCAGCCGCCGGGTGAGGTACCCGGAGTCGGCGGTGCGCAGGGCGGTGTCGGCCAGGCCCTTGCGGGCGCCGTGGGTGGAGATGAAGTACTCCAGCACGGACAGCCCCTCGCGGAAGCTGGACTTGATCGGCCGCGGGATGGTCTCGCCCTTGGGGTTGGAGACCAGGCCCCGCATGCCGGCGATCTGCCGGACCTGCATCTGGTTGCCGCGCGCGCCCGAGTTGACCATCATCCACACGGAGTTGGTCTCCGGGAACGCCGCCTCCATGTCCTTGGCCACGTCGGCGGTGGCGTGCGTCCAGATCTCGATGAGCTCCTGGCGGCGCTCCTCGTCGGTGATCAGGCCGCGCTCGTACTCCCGCTGCACCTTGTCGGCGCGCTTCTCGTACGACTCCAGGATCTGCGCCTTGTTCGGCGGCGCGACCACGTCCTCGATCGCGATCGTGACCCCGGCCCGGGTGGCCCAGTGGAACCCGGCGTCCTTGAGCGCGTCGAGCGCGGCCGCCACCTCCACCTTGGGGTAGGTCTCCGCGAGCTCGTTGACGATCGCCGAGAGCTGCTTCTTGCCCACCTCGTAGTTCACGAACGCGAAGCTGTCCGGCAGCGCCTCATTGAAGAAGCACCGGCCCAGCGTGGTCTCGATCCGGAACGGGTCGCCCTCGGCCCAGCCCTCCGGCGCCTCGAAGTCGCGCGGCGGGGTGATCCCCCGGAGCCGGACGGTGACCTTGGCCTGGAGGTCGAGCTCGCCGCGGTCGTAGGCCATGGTGGCCTCGGCGATCGAGCCGAACGCCCGGCCCTCCCCGGCGACCGATCCGTCCTCGCCGCTGGCGGCCCGGGTCAGGCAGTAGATCCCGATCACCATGTCCTGGGTGGGCATGGTGACCGGCTTGCCGTCGGCCGGCTTGAGGATGTTGTTGGTGGACAGCATCAGGATCCGCGCCTCGGCCTGCGCCTCGGCCGACAGCGGCAGGTGCACCGCCATCTGGTCGCCGTCGAAGTCCGCGTTGAACGCGGTGCAGACCAGCGGGTGGATCTGGATCGCCTTGCCCTCCACCAGCTGCGGCTCGAACGCCTGGATGCCGAGGCGGTGCAGGGTGGGCGCGCGGTTGAGCAGCACCGGGTGCTCGGTGATGACCTCTTCCAGCACGTCCCAGACCACCGGCCGGGCGCGCTCCACCATCCGCTTGGCGGACTTGATGTTCTGCGCGTGGTTGAGGTCGACCAGCCGCTTCATGACGAACGGCTTGAACAGCTCGACCGCCATCTCCTTGGGCAGCCCGCACTGGTGCAGCTTGAGCTGCGGACCGACCACGATGACCGACCGGCCGGAGTAGTCGACCCGCTTGCCGAGCAGGTTCTGCCGGAACCGGCCCTGCTTGCCCTTGAGCATGTCGGACAGGGACTTCAGCGGGCGGTTGCCCGGCCCGGTGACCGGTCGGCCGCGGCGGCCGTTGTCGAACAGCGAGTCCACGGCCTCCTGCAGCATCCGCTTCTCGTTGTTCACGATGATCTCGGGCGCGCCGAGGTCGAGCAGCCGCTTGAGCCGGTTGTTCCGGTTGATCACCCGGCGGTACAGGTCGTTGAGGTCGGAGGTGGCGAACCGGCCGCCGTCCAGCTGCACCATCGGCCGCAGGTCCGGCGGGATCACCGGGATGCAGTCGAGCACCATCCCCATCGGGCTGTTGCGGGTGGACAGGAACGCCGAGACGACCTTCAGCCGCTTCAGCGCACGGGCCTTGCGCTGGCCCTTGCCGGTGCGGATGGTCTCCCGCAGGTTGCGGGCCTCGCCCTCCAGGTCGAAGCTGGCCAGCCGCTCCTGGATCGCCTGCGCGCCCATGCCGCCGCGGAAGTAGCGGCCGAACCGGTCGCGCATCTCGCGGTAGAGCAGCTCATCGCCCTCCAGGTCCTGGACCTTGAGGCCGCGGAACCGGTTCCAGACCTCTTCCAGCCGGTCGATCTCCCGCTGGGCGCGGTCCCGGATCTGGCGGCACTCCCGGTCGCTGCTCTCACGGAGCTTGCGCCGCGCGTCGCCCTTGGCCCCGGCCGCCTCCAGCTCGGCCAGGTCGGCCTCCAGCTTGGTCTGGCGGGCCTCGATGTCGGCGTCCCGCCGCTGCTCCAGCTGCCCGCGCTCGACCGAGAACTTGGCCTCCAGCGAGGGCAGGTCCCGGTCGCGCGCCTCGTCGTCCACGTACGTGATCATGTACGCGGCGAAGTAGATGACCTTCTCCAGGTCCTTGGGCGCCAGGTCGAGCAGGTAGCCCAGCCGGCTGGGCACACCCTTGAAGTACCAGATGTGCGTGACCGGCGCGGCGAGCTCGATGTGGCCCATCCGCTCCCGCCGCACCTTGGCCCGGGTGACCTCGACGCCGCAGCGCTCACAGATGATGCCCTTGAACCGGACCCGCTTGTACTTACCGCAGTAGCACTCCCAGTCCCGGGTCGGGCCGAAGATCTTCTCGCAGAACAGCCCGTCCTTCTCGGGCTTGAGCGTGCGGTAGTTGATGGTCTCTGGCTTCTTGACCTCGCCGTGCGACCACTGCCTGATATCGTCCGCGGTCGCCAGGCCGATACGCAGGTCGTCGAAGAAGTTAACGTCTAGCACGTGTTTTTTCCCCTGGGGTAGTTCGGATCAGACCTCTTCAACGCTGCTCGGCTCGCGCCGGGACAGGTCGATGCCGAGTTCCTCGGCGGCGCGGAAGACATCCTCATCGGTATCCCGCATCTCGATCGCGGCACCGTCGCTGGAGAGCACCTCGACGTTGAGGCACAGGGACTGCATCTCCTTGATCAGCACCTTGAACGACTCGGGGATCCCCGGCTCGGGGATGTTCTCGCCCTTGACGATGGCCTCGTACACCTTGACCCGGCCGAGGACGTCGTCGGACTTGATGGTGAGCAGTTCCTGGAGCGCGTAGGCGGCGCCGTAGGCCTCCAGGGCCCAGACCTCCATCTCACCGAAGCGCTGGCCACCGAACTGCGCCTTGCCGCCCAGTGGCTGCTGGGTGATCATCGAGTAGGGGCCCGTGGACCTGGCGTGGATCTTGTCGTCGACCAGGTGGAGCAGCTTGAGGATGTAGATGTACCCGACCGCGATCGGGTCCTTGAACGGCTCACCGGTCCGGCCGTCGAACAGGGTCGCCTTCCCGTTGGCGCCGACCATCCGGTTGCCGTCCCGGTTGGGCAGCACGCTGCCGAGCAGCCCGGTGATCTCCTCCTCGCGGGCGCCGTCGAAGACCGGGGTGGCCACCGGCGTGCCCGGCTCGGCCGTTTCCGCGCCCCGCTTGCGGAGCCGCTTCTTCCAGTCGGCGTCCTGGCCGTTGACCTCCCAGCCGGACTTGGCCACCCAGCCGAGATGCGTCTCGAGCACCTGGCCGACGTTCATCCGGCCCGGCACGCCGAGCGGGTTGAGCACGATGTCCACCGGCGTGCCGTCCTCAAGGAACGGCATGTCCTCGATCGGGAGGATCTTGGCGATGACCCCCTTGTTCCCGTGCCGGCCGGCCAGCTTGTCGCCGTCGGTGATCTTGCGCTTGGCGGCCACATACACCCGCACCAGCTCGTTCACGCCGGGCGGCAGCTCGTCGCCGTCCTCCCGGGTGAACACCCGGACGCCGATCACCTTGCCGGACTCGCCGTGCGGCACCTTCAGCGAGGTGTCGCGCACCTCGCGCGCCTTCTCACCGAAGATGGCGCGCAGCAGCCGCTCCTCCGGGGTCAGCTCGGTCTCGCCCTTCGGGGTGACCTTGCCGACCAGGATGTCGCCGGTGACGACCTCGGCGCCGATCCGGATGATGCCGCGGTCGTCGAGGTCGGCCAGGACCTCGTCGGAGACGTTCGGGATGTCCCTGGTGATCTCCTCCGGGCCGAGCTTGGTGTCCCGGGCGTCGACCTCGTGCTCCTCGATGTGGATCGAGGACAGGACGTCGTCCTGGACGAGCCGCTGGGACAGGATGATCGCGTCCTCGTAGTTGTGGCCCTCCCAGGGCATGAAGGCGACCAGCAGGTTCCGGCCGAGCGCCATCTCGCCCTGATCGGTGCACGGGCCGTCCGCGATGACCTGGCCCTCCTCCACCCGCTGGCCCTCGGCCACGACCGGCTTCTGGTTGAAGCAGGTGCCCTGGTTGGACCGGCGGAACTTGGCCACCAGGTAGGTGCTCCGGGTGCCGTCGTCGTTGGCCACGGTCACGTAGTCGGCGCAGGACTCCTCGACCACGCCCGCCTTGTCGGCGATGATGACGTCGCCGGCGTCGGTGGCGGCACGGTACTCCATGCCGGTGCCCACCAGCGGTGCCTCGCTCCGCAGGAGCGGCACCGACTGGCGCTGCATGTTCGAGCCCATGAGGGCGCGGTTGGCGTCGTCGTGCTCCAGGAACGGGATCATGGCGGTGGCCACCGACACCATCTGGCGCGGCGACACGTCCATGTAGTCCACGTCGTCCGGCGGGATCAGGTCGACCTCGCCGCCCTTGCGGCGGATCAGCACCCGGTCCTCGGCGAACGCCCCGTCGGCGCCCAGCGGCGTGTTGGCCTGGGCGATGACGTGCCGGTCCTCCTCGTCCGCGGTGAGGTAGTCGATCTGGCTGGTGACCTTGCCGCCCTTCACCTTGCGGTAGGGGGTCTCCACGAAGCCGAACGCGTTGACCCGGGCGTAGGAGGACAGGGAGCCGATCAGGCCGATGTTCGGCCCTTCCGGCGTCTCGATCGGGCACATCCGGCCGTAGTGCGAGGAGTGCACGTCGCGCACCTCGAACCCGGCCCGCTCGCGGGACAGGCCGCCGGGGCCAAGCGCCGACAGCCGCCGCTTGTGCGTCAGGCCGGCCAGCGGGTTGGTCTGGTCCATGAACTGCGAGAGCTGGCTGGTGCCGAAGAACTCCTTGATGGACGCGACGACCGGCCGGATGTTGATCAGGGTCTGCGGCGTGATCGCCTCGACGTCCTGGGTGGTCATCCGCTCCCTGACCACGCGCTCCATCCGGGCCAGGCCCAGCCGGACCTGGTTCTGGATGAGCTCGCCGACGGTGCGTAGCCGCCGGTTGCCGAAGTGGTCGATGTCGTCGGTCTCGACCGGGATCATGGCGTCGCCCGCCTTCATCTCCTCCTCGCCCGCGTGCAGCCGGACCAGGTACTCGATGGTGGCGACGATGTCTTCCTCGGTCAGGGTGCCCTGCCGGATCGGCTGGGACAGGCCGAGCTTCTTGTTGATCTTGTAGCGGCCCACCTTGGCCAGGTCGTACCGCTTCGCGTTGAAGTAGAGGTTCTCCAGCAGCGCCTGGGCGGACTCCCTGGTCGGCGGCTCACCCGGCCGCAGCTTGCGGTAGATGTCGAGCAGGGCGTCGTCCTGGCCGGTCGTGTGGTCCTTCTCCAGGGTGGCCCGCATCGACTCGTACCCGCCGAACCGCTCCAGGATCCGCGCCTCGTCCCAGCCGAGCGCCTTGAGCAGCACGGTGACGCTCTGCTTGCGCTTGCGGTCGATGCGCACGCCCACGCTGTCCCGCTTGTCGATCTCGAACTCCAGCCAGGCGCCCCGGGACGGGATCACCTTGCAGCTGTAGATGTCCTTGTCCGAGGTCTTGTCGACCTGGCGGTCGAAGTAGACACCAGGCGAGCGGACCAGCTGGGACACCACGACACGCTCGGTGCCGTTGATGATGAAGGTGCCCTTGGGCGACATGAGCGGGAAATCGCCCATGAAGACGGTCTGGCTCTTGATCTCGCCGGTGCTGTTGTTGATGAACTCCGCCGTCACGAACATGGGGGCGGAGTACGTCATGTCCTTGTCCTTGCACTCCTCCACGGAGTACTTGGGCGGCTCGAACCGGTGGTCGCGGAACGACAGGGACATGGTTCCCGTGAAGTCCTCGATCGGGCTGATCTCCTCGAAGATCTCCTCGAGGCCCGACTGCTCCGGGATCTCCTTATCGCCTGCCTTCTGCGCGGCCGCCACCCGGGTCAGCCAGCGCTCGTTGCCCAGCAGCCAGTCGAACGAGTCCGTCTGGAGGGCAAGGAGGCCGGGGACCTCGAGTGGTTCGGTGAATCGGGCGAAGGAGACGCGGCGGGTGGCTGGGCTGATGGCTGAGGCGCTGCGCGATGCTGCCAACAGGGGTCCTTCCGAGCTTGTGGCGAACTTTCACCGCACGCACCAAAACGCCCTGCGGACACGCCGCGAGGGACTCGGGCTGGTCGAGGACGTTAGAGAGTGCAGCGCAAATTGGCAGTGTAGCCGACGGCCACACCGCTGGTCAAGTGTATCTAACTATGAGGTTCACGGTTGCTCCGCAGCATGGCTCGTTCTAGGCGAAACGTCAAGTCCACCGGGGCTGTTCCCGCAGAACTCGGCCATGTGACGAACGCCACAGCCCACTTCTGGTGTGGGCTGCATCCTGGGGGGTAAACCTATCAGTTCGCCGCTTTATTCCAGGCCCGGGCGGGGCAACGGGCGGGAACCGTTAACCGCCGCCTGGGGGGCTCAACCGGCACCCGGGAGCGATGTGCCCGGCCGGTTGAAGCCGGCCGGGCACATCGCCGTTACCGGACCGTTACTTGACTGTGACGGTCGCGCCAGCGCCCTCGAGCGCGGCCCTGGCCTTGTCCGCCGCCTCCTTGTTGACGTGCTCCAGCAGCGGCTTGGGCGCGCCGTCCACCAGGTCCTTGGCCTCCTTCAGGCCGAGGCTGGTCAGGGAGCGGACTTCCTTGATGACCTGGATCTTCTTGTCGCCCGCGGCTTCGAGGATGACGTCGAACTCGTCCTTCTCCTCGACCTCGGCCTCGGCGGCTGCGGCGCCGCCCGGTGCCGCGGCGGCCACCGCGACCGGGGCCGCGGCCTTGACGTCGAAGGCCTCCTCGAACTTCTTGACGAAGTCCGACAGCTCGAGGAGGGTCATCTCCTTGAAGGCGTCGAGCAGGTCGTCGGTGTTGAGCTTGGCCATGGTGGTCATTCCTCCGTTGATGCGTCGTCCGCGGCGGCGGCCGCGGGCTCGTCGTTGGGTGTGTCGGCTGGGCCTGGGTCAGTCCCGGATACCGCCGTGTCGGCCGGTGCCGTGTCGGCCGGTGCCGCGTCGGCCGGTGCCGCGTCGGCCGGTGCCGTGTCGGCCGGTGCCGCGTCGGCCTGCGCTGTGGCGCCGCCCTCGGCTTCCAGCTTCGCCTGGAGCGCTCCGGCCAGCCGGGCCATCTGGACCGGCAGCGCGTTGAGCGTGGCCGCCGCGTTGGCCATCGACGCCTTCATGGCGCCGGCCAGCATGGCCAGCAGCACCTCGCGCGATTCGAGGTCGGCGAGCCGTTCGATCTCCGAGGGGCTCATCGGCTTGCCGTCGATCACCCCGCCCTTTATGACCAGGGCCGGGTTGACCCTGGCGAAGTCGCGCAGTCCCTTGGCGGCCTCGACCACGTCGCCCTCGACGAAGGCGATCGCCGAGGGTCCGCTCAGCAGCCCTTCCAGCTCCGCTGCGATGCCTGCTTCGGCCGCCGCGAGCTTGGTCAGGGTGTTCTTGACCACGCTGAACGTCGCCCGATCGCCGAGCGAATGGCGCAGCTCGGCCAGCTGGGCCACGGTCAGGCCCCGGTACTCGGCCAGCACGGCGCCGCTGGAGCTCTGGAACCGCTCGGTCAGCTCGGCAACCGCGGCCACCTTCTCCGCCCTCGCCATGGGCCTCCTTTCCTGGGCTGGTCGGCCCTTGCCCGGGGCAAGGGCACCAGCCGCGTCCGGCGTCGGCGAGGGCCCGGCAAAACGAAACGCCCCGGCGCGTGGCACCAGGGCGTGGACGCCGCGACGCCCCAGGAGGGGCAAACGGCTCTTCAGCTCGGACGCCTGCGCGGGCCGCCCGCAATGTGCGGGCCCTTCGGCCACCCCGTGCCAGGCACGCGGCGACAACCGACGGTCTTTGGCTGCGACCAGTCTACCCGCTCCCCCCCGCGCCGGCGCCCGCGCAACGGCAGTCACCAGGCACCGCCGGGGCCTCGTGCGGGGCCGGCGTGGTGGGGTAGACGCGCGGGCCTTAGTTGGGCTGGGGTTCTTCGGTGAGGCCGCGGGTCTTGCTGGGGTCGACCGGGATGCTCGGGCCCATGGTGGTGGCCAGGGCGACCTTCCTCAGGTACCGGCCCTTGGCCGCCGACGGCTTCAGCCGCAGGATCTCGTCGATGGCGGCGGCGTAGTTCTCCACTAGGGCCGCGTCGGGGAAGGACGCCTTGCCGATGATGAAGTGGAGGTTGGCGTGCCGGTCCACCCGGAACTCGATCTTGCCGCCCTTGATGTCGGTGACGGCCTTGCCCACGTTGGGCGTAACCGTGCCGGTCTTGGGGTTGGGCATGAGCCCGCGCGGGCCCAGGACCCGGCCGAGCCGGCCCACCTTGCCCATCAGGTCGGGGGTGGCGACGACGGCCTCGAAGTCGAGGAACCCGCCCTGGATGCGCTCGATGAGGTCGTCGGAGCCTACGTAGTCGGCGCCGGCCGCCCGCGCCTCCTCCGCCCGGTCGCCGGTGGCGAAGACGAGCACCCGGGCGGTCTTGCCGGTGCCGTTGGGCAGGTTCACCGTGCCGCGGACCATCTGGTCCGCCTTACGCGGGTCCACGCCGAGCCGGAGCGCCACCTCGACGGTGGAGTCGAACTTGGTGGTGGAGGTCTTCCGGGCGAGCGCGACCGCCTCGGCCGGGCTGTAGAGCCGGCTCCGGTCGACCTCGGCCTCGGCGGCCCGGAATGCCTTGCTGCGCTTCATGTTGTTGTCTCCTTGCTAAACGGAGGTCGTGGTCGGTGGGCCAAGCGCTGGCCCTGCCACATCCGGGCTAACCCCGGATCCCATCGGCGGTTCACTTTCCTGTCCCTATGGGGGCAGCTATATGAACCAATGTTCGCGGGCGTTTAGTCCTTGACGGTGATCCCCATCGAGCGGGCCGTGCCGGCGATGATCTTCTCGGCCGCCTCGATGGTGTTCGCGTTGAGGTCGGGCATCTTGGTCTGCGCGATCTGGCGGACCTGCGCGGCGGTGACCGAGCCGACCTTGTCCGTGTGCGGCGTCCCGCTGCCCTTGTCCACGCCCGCCGCCTTCTTGATCAGCTCGGGGGCCGGCGGCGTCTTGGTGATGAACGAGAACGACCTGTCCTCGTAGATCGTGATCTCGACCGGGATGACGTTGCCCCGCTGGGACTCGGTCGCCGCGTTGTACTGCTTGCAGAAATCCATGATGTTGACGCCGTGCGGGCCCAGGGCCGTGCCCACCGGCGGCGCCGGGGTCGCGGCGCCCGCGTTCAGCTGCACCTTGACGACGGCAGCGATCTTCTTCCGTCTGGGAGCCATCGGTTCCTGTTTCCTCTTCCTGTTCCCTGCGTGCTTGCGCGCCCGTGATCAGATCTTGGAGACCTGGTCGAAGGAGAGCTCGACCGGCGTTTCCCGGCCGAAAATCGACACCAGCACCTTGAGCTTCTGGGTATCGGGGTTGATCTCGTTCACGGTCGCCGGCAGCGTCGCGAACGGGCCATCCATCACCGTAACGGATTCGCCGACCTCGTATTCCACAGCCAGCCGGGTGATCTCGGCCTTCGCCGCCTTCTCCTGCGGCTCGGGGGCGAGCAGGGTGGCCACCTCGGTCAGGCTGAGCGGCGACGGCCGGCTCGACAGGCCGACGAACCCGGTTACCCCGGGGGTGTTCCGCACCGCGGCCCAGGACTCGTCGGTGAGGTCCATCCGGACCAGGATGTAGCCGGGGAGCACCTTCTCCTGCACCTGCTGGCGCTTGCCGCCCTTGATCTCGGTCACCTGATGCACCGGGACCTCGATCTGGAAGATGTAGTCCTCCATGTTCAGGGACTGGGTGCGGCTCTCCAGGTTGCCCTTCACGCGGTTCTCGTAGCCGGCGTAGGAGTGCACCACGTACCAGTCGCCCGGCAGCTGCCGCAGCTCGGCGGCGTACGCCTCGACCGGGTCGGCCTCGGCTTCCTCGGCCCCGGCCTCCTCGGCCTCCTCGGACCCGGCCTCCTGGAGTTCGGCCTCCTGAGGCTCGGCTCCCCCGGCCACGGCCTCCTCGGGCTCCGCACCTCCGGGCTCCTCAGCCCCGGCCTCGGCCTCCTCGGGCTCGGCTCCTGCCTCCTCAGCACCGGCCTCCCAGGACTCGGCCTGCTCAGCCTGGGCCGCCGCCGTCTCACCAGCACCCTCGGCCTCTGCCGCCCCACTGGCCTCCGCCGTCTCACCGGCCTCCGCCGTCTCACCGGCCTCCGCCGTCTCACCGGCCTCAGCCTGAGCCGCCTCAACCTCGCTGGCTGCCGGGGCAGCATCCTCTGGCTGACTACCGGCGTGCACTTGGGACTCGGACACGATAACTCTTTCTCTCCGCTCTTCCTGGCGGCACCGGCGCCGGGAACTACCGGCAGCACCGGTCCCCCGGCCTTATCCGGCGCCAGTCCCCAGGAACGCCTTCCTGGCGGCATGGCCCCGGCACGCGCCGTCACTCCGGCCCGCGGGCAGCGCCGGCCGACTCAGCCGAACGCCCAGAACACCAGCTTGGTGAACAAGTAGTCCAGCGTGGTCACGATCACGACCATCACGAGCACGAACGTCAGCGCGACGATCGTGTACGTGCGCAGTTCCCGGCGGGTCGGCCAGATAACCTTGCGCAGTTCGGCGATGACCTGGCGGATGAACAGCGCGGGAGTGGTCCGGCCGCCCTTGGCGGGGCCTCCGGACTTCGCCCGCTTTTGCGCGGCCTGGCCGCGCGTCTGTGTCGCCATGTCCTCACCTGAACAACACTGATCGGTCACTCATTGATACCGACGGCCGACGCGCCGACGGGCTGTGCTCGCAGGGCAGGAGGGACTCGAACCCCCAACCACCGGTTTTGGAGACCGGGACTCTGGCCAATTGAGCTACTGCCCTCTGCC
>WNGJ01014809.1_pt1 | contig 12605 bp, 9 predicted proteins | sample 5400611 | NCBI WGS metagenome assembly WNGJ01 (sample SAMN13153375, study PRJNA577476) | soil metagenome | isolation source: 40 cm soil or saprolite under Garry oak tree replicate 1 | place: USA:California | collected 2016-06-15
GTGAACAGGGACTGAATGCCTTTCTCGTTACACAACCCCAGAACCGTTCGTATCTGAGTGGGTGGCTCAATGATGATACTGAGGGCGCTGGCATGCTACTGGTTGGGCCTCAACAACTTTACTTGCTTACCAACCCGCTTTATAAAGAAGTAGCCGAGAATGAAGCTGCTGACTGGCAAGTGATTGTCCCTGAAGGGCGTGAGTATGCCCCTCTTGTTGCTGAGTTAGCAAGGGAGCATGGTTGGAAAAAGATCGGCTTCGAATCTACGGCTCTCAGTTATGCAGATTTTGAGAAGATTGCCAATGCTGGCAAAGAAATTTACACCCTCCAGCCTTTCGAGCACAGTTTTGTAGACCACATACGCCTGGTCAAGCAGCCACATGAAATAGAGCTACTCAAGCGAGCAATTGCCATTACTGATGAGACTTTTGCGCATATCTGTGATTGGATACAACCCGGTATGACAGAAAAAGAAGTGCAGTGGGAAAGTACGCGCTACATGGTTGAGTTGGGCGCAGAAGGTCCATCTTTTGAAACAATTGTCGCTTCCGGTCCAAATGGCTCCATGCCTCATGCTCATGCGGGCAAGCACCGTATTCAGCGAGGCGAGCTGATCACCATTGATATGGGCGCTCGTTATAAAGGTTACTGTGCGGATATGACCCGCACCATCTGCCTGGGCGAGCCTGCTGATCCGCGTATGCTCGAAGTCTACTTTGCGGTACTCAACGCTATGAAAACATGCGAAACAGGTATTCATGGAGGTATCACAGGCAAAGACGCTGATGCTTTAGCGCGTGATACTCTGGAAGACTTGGCAAAGTACTACGTCCACGGTACAGGTCATGGCGTAGGCTTACAGGTCCATGAGGAGCCTTTTCTTTCACCACGTGCTCCTGAAGATATGTTGCTACCTGCTGGTTCTGTTGTCACCGTTGAACCAGGCGTCTACATCCCTGGCTGGGGTGGCGTACGTATTGAAGATTGTGTCCTGGTAACCGAAAATGGCGCTGAGGTGTTAACACAATCACCGACCAAACTGGTGATTCCGCGATAGATAAAGGAGACATTGATATGATATCTACTGGCGAGCTGAAAAAGGGTGTAACCATAGAATTTGAAGGTCAGCCGTGCAGTATCCTTGATTGGCAACACGTTAAAATGGGACGCGGCGGCGCCATTGTACGTATGAAGTTGCGTAATTTGCGTACCGGCGCGACATTTGATCGCACCTGTGATGCCGGTGATAAATTCAAGCGTATTTACCTTGATCGCAGTACAGTCCTCTATCAGTATCAAGAAGGTGACCAGTACCATTTCATGGATACCAACACTTATGATGACATTGTCTTAACTGCTGATCAACTTGGGGATACCAGGAATTACCTAATCGACAACCTGGAGCTTGACTTGATCCTGCTGGATGGAGAACCTATCTCTGTCGAGGCGCCCGAAAAGTTGGTCATGCGTGTTGACTATACTGAGCCAGGCTTCAAGGGCGATACCGCTACAGGTGGCACCAAACCCGCCACCACCGAGACTGGACTGGTTGTACAGGTGCCTCTCTTCATCTCCACAGGAGATATGATTCGTGTCAACACCACGACTGGCGCATATGTAGAACGAGCGTAGGAAAGGCCACTTGTACTTGGTTGGAGAGTCAGCGATATGGACGGAAACAGATACAATCCCTCTATAGAGGTCACAAGTAGTCTATCACAAGGCGATAATGGCACAAGCCTCATTAGTATTGAGCAGTTGCAACAGCTTGTACGCCTACTCGACAGCAGCGACGTTTCCGAACTGGAGTTGAGACGTGCTGCGGAGGGCATGCATCTCTTACTACGTAAGATACAAGCATTCGAGAGCAATGATCACCCGGCTGGGGCACAATTTGTGCATTCCGCTGCTAATGCTGCCTCTTCCGCTGACCCTAAAGAAACAGAGCACAAGGTTGTCGCGCCCTTAGTGGGCACTTTCCATGTATGGGCGAAACCCAGGGGCGGAGCTTTAGTTGCAGTAGGCGATCATGTTAAAGAGGGCCAGCTCGTTGGGACCATCGAATCACTCAATGTATTGACCGAGGTAGAGTCAGCGGTAACCGGTCGCGTAGCCGAAATATTCGTGCATGATGGGCAGCCTGTAGAATATGGCCAGCTGCTTATGTCTATCGAGAGCTTCGAGGGGTTTGAAGGATAGAATGCTATTTTTAGATGCGCCATCAGTCTTAAGCGTCACGCAGGTGTCTCGTTATTTAAAGGAACTCCTGGAGACTGACGAGGTTTTACAAGATGTATGGGTCCGTGGCGAAATCTCCGGGTGCAGAATGTATCCCTCAGGTCACTGTTACTTTACACTCAAAGATGCTGAGGCACAGCTGCCCTGTGTCTTCTTCAAAAATGCTCGCCTGCGTTCGTCTGCTCCAGAGCTGCGCGATGGCATGGCAATTGCCGCTAATGGCCGCATCTCACTGTATGAACGAGATGGGACATTGGAATTGTATGTCGAAAATGTAGAACTAATGGGCGAAGGCGCTCTATTTCTACGTTTTGAACAACTCAAGGCGCGATTAGATGCCGAGGGCCTTTTCGAATCCTCGCGAAAATATCCTCTCCCTGCCTGTCCCAAGGTAATCGGCATTGTAACTTCTCCACAAGCTGCAGCTCTGCGTGATATGCTGCGTGTACTCCGCACACGCTATCCCCTGGCGCGTGTTATCCTCTCTCCGACGCTGGTACAGGGGGCAGAGGCTCCAGCAGCCATTGCAAATGCCCTTGATTTACTTAATGAGCATGGTGAAGCCGAAGTCGTGATTCTTGGACGCGGTGGAGGCTCGATAGAAGAGTTATGGGCTTTTAATGATGAGGTAGTTGCACGTGCGATTGCGCGTTCGCGCATACCCGTCATCAGTGGTGTCGGTCACGAAACAGATTTCACCATCGCTGATTTCGTTGCGGATTATCGTGCCTCGACACCAACTGCGGCAGCCGCGGCTGCCGTCCCTGATATTGCCGAATGGCGTGCTCAGGTGTTGGAACTCCAGCAGGCTTTGACAGAGTTCGTGGAAGCATTTCTAAGTGACCATCGCGAGCAACTGGTACGGACGAAGCGAGATTTACTGCGCTTGGATCCACAATTTCAACTTGAGAGACTTCAACAGCGGCTTGATGATACCTCTGCATTGCTGCAAGCACGCATGCATCACATCCTTTCGTTACAAGGCGAACGTCTGAGAGGCGCGGCTTTGCGCTTGCACTCGCTCAGCCCCCTGTTAACGATTGCTCGCGGTTATGCAGTTGTGCGCCGGGATGCTGATCAGGCTGTTGTTGTCAGCACAAAGCAGGTGCAGCCGGGAGATGAGCTGACCATTCAAGTAACAGACGGGCATATACATGCTCAGGTACATCATTAGTTTATTATTCTCCCATTATTTGGGAAAGTAAGGCCGGTTTTGCTAGGTCGGCCAAAAGTGGGGTTCTTAGGGGTGACAAGTCCCTAAGCGGGGGGTTTGGGGATGTTCCCCAAGCTTTTTACCCTGCCGCCGCAGGCGGCAATGCGGCTTTCAGTAACCCTGGGAAGCAAGGGCTAAATCTTGCTGAAAGGTGAAAAATGGAAACACTATCCTTTGAAGAGGCCTTTGCGCAGCTTGAGGCCGCTGTAGCAGCGTTACAAGATGGGCAAATGCCTCTTGAACGCGCACTACATTATTATGAAGAAGGCATGAAAATAGCTCAGTACTGTGGTGATCTGCTTGAAAAGGCCGAACTACGTGTGCAGCAGCTTCGTGTGGCAGGCGATGGTTCGCTGCTGACAGAGTCTTTCGAATAAAATTGAGTAAGAACAAACTGAACATGCAATGAAAACTATCCTTGATAATCGCATCCTGGTAGCTTCGTTTATTGCCTGGGCAATTGCGCAGCTATCTAAAACAATTTACGATGTGTTCCGCTCTCGCAAGCTCAGACTGAGCCGCCTGGTCTCTGCAGGCGGTATGCCCAGTTCGCACTCAGCATTGGTGATGAGCCTTGCCACCGCGACTGGGCGTGTTGCTGGCGTTGATTCCGCTGCCTTCGCTATCAGCCTGGTCTTGGCTGCCATCGTGATGTATGACGCTGCTGGCGTACGCCGCGCAGTCAGTATCCAGGCGCGTTTACTCAACCAGATGATTGATGAAGCGTTCCAGGGAAAGCCTTTTGCCGAACAGCGCCTGCGCGAACTCATCGGGCATACACCAACTCAGGTAATCGTTGGTGCCCTCCTGGGGGTCGGTGTTGGGTTTATTCTAACAGGGTGATTCCAGGTCTCATATCCTTAGGACATTCTACCATTCGCAAAGAGGTTTCGCGTTCTCAATTGCAAGTTCCTGAGATTATGGTATACTATCGCAAAAGGTAGAGTTGCCAACTCTCCTTCCTCTTTATTTCGTCCTTATATGTCATTCGCTAGTAAAACTCACAGCAAGGAGGTATCATTCTACACCAAAACAAGCGATCGTAGATGCGCGACTTCATACTCACCGCATGTATTTGCTGGCTTTTATCGCAATCAGCGAATGCGGCATTCAACTCATCGATGTGTTGAACAAAATGTCACATGACATAAAGGAGGATACCTATTATGGCTTCAACAAGTATCCGTGAAGTCTCGACCGAGGCGACTCTTGAGGAGAAAAAGAAGCTCCGTAAAGAGTTCAAGATCTTCGACATGATCTTCATCACTATTGCCGCAGTTATAGGAATTGACACGCTCGGTGCCGCTTCTTCAAGCGGAGCGCAATTTCTCACCTGGCTGCTTATTTCGGCGGTAACGTTCCTCCTCCCTTATGGTTTACTTACCGCGGAACTCGGCACCACCTTTACCCAGGAAGGTGGCGTTTATGAGTGGTGTAAAATGGCGGGCGGACGCTATTTTGCTGCCCTGGCCTCCTTGCTCTACTGGATCTCCAACCCGCTATGGATCGGTGGGACGCTATCGGTCACGGCCATCGTCGCCATCGCCACGTTCTTCTATGGTGACCCGAATGCCCAGGTTGGTGGCAGCGTCCTGACAAACACCATTTTCAGAATCGTGGTTGCCCTCATCTTCATCTGGGGGATAACCTGGTCCGCTATCCTGGCCCTGCGTGTCGGCAAATGGCTCTCCGTCATTGGTTCCTATGCCAAATTCGCGCTTTTCGCGGTGTTCACTTTGCTGGCACTGGCCTTCTTCTTTGGTGGTCATTCTACAGGACAGCATATAGCTGCTGTTGATTTGATCCCCCATAACTCGGGTCTAATTGTGAGCGTCATCCTTCCCGTGTTGATTTTTAACTGGGTTGGCTTTGAACTACAGAACGGCGCGGGCGAAGAAATGGTCAATCCGCAGCGCGATGTGCCTCGTTCGTTGATCCGTGCGGGGATCATTGCAGTGATTGCCTATATCATTCCGATCACTGCTATTCTCTTTACTCTCACGAAGAGCCAGCTCTCCAATGCGAGCGGCTTCATCAAAGCGTATCAAGTTGTTAATAGTATTTTGCCTTCAGGCATAGCCGCCGTCCTTGGCTGGCTTGTTGCTCTAGCTTTTGTGGTTGGCCTGGCTTCCAGCGCTAATTCCTGGATCATTGGCGCCGACCGCACCTACGCTATTGCCGCGCTCGATCGTACTGCTCCCTCCTACTTAGGCCGGTTCAGCGGTAAATATGGCACGCCGATTGTCGTGAATACCATGTCTGGAATAGCAGCAACGATAACAATGATCGCAGCAGTTATGATCACCGCATTTGGCTCTGGTAGTATTACGACGCTCTTTGCGCTGGTGCTTGGTTTTGTCATCTCGACAACCGTCCTGTCGTACCTGTTTATCTTTCCATCATTCCTGTTGCTACGCTACAAGTATCCTGATGTGCATCGTCCATATAAAGTACCTGGTGGCATGGTCGGTGCGTGGATCGTCACGCTGTTTCCGTTGGCCTATGCTGCCATCGCCGGCTTCTTCATCCTTATCCCGACCCCTGCCACCGTTGCCGGCTATGGCCTTGATCGGGTCACCTACGAGCTAACCCAGTTCATACCGCTGGTTATCATCTTGTTGCTTACAACGGTGTTCTACATCTGGGGTCATGCGGAGAAACGCAACCGGGATGTGGTCGTCGAGTACAACCTCGAGAACGCGTCTGAAGTGGAAGTTAGTGGTGGCGGCGAATAGGTAAATTATGGAGTGAATAACTCCGAGTAGCCCCGCCCAATACGCATCAATCTAAGCTGCGACGCCAGGCTTACGTGGGGGCGAGAGCGGTTGGATGGAGGTGGGGAGGGCCTTGAGACTCTGTTGGCGCATGCGAGAAATACGCGCGTGTGCTGCTCTCAAGGTGACCGTTGCCAGGGCAAGGCCAGCGCTGCCCCTACTATACACAGCCTGGCAAGCCGTTGCAGTCGTGTAGAGTAGGGGCGATCCCTTGCGGTCGCCCTGTCGCATGACACTCCGTGTGTCTTTCGCCAGCAAAGTCTCAAGGCCCACTCCTCACCGCACTCACCCTTACAGAAATGGATGGGCTTTTCAATGGATGGATGCTATTAGCGGCCCTTGTCACCCTGGCGCTGGTCGCTCAATACACAAGGAATCTTTTATGCCTTCAGCAACAAAAGAAAAATCGTTTTCGTTTCCTGTTATTCGAACGCTGCTAGCCCTCGCCGCTGTTGGAGCCTTAACGGCACTGGCAGTGCGTATCTATCGTCGTCCACGAGAAACCATGATCGATGTCGTTCGCGCAGGTATGCTGCTCAGTGGTATGCGTCAAGAAATGTGTAATCTAGACGGCGTAGCCTTGCACTACTACTGCGCAGGACGACGAGGCACACCCATTGTACTAATTCATGGCCTTGGCAGTTCCGCCGAGACCTGGGCGGCTCTCATACCGCTGCTGAGCAAGGAATACCTGGTTTACGCGCCTGATATGCCTGGGTTCGGCAAAACACCTCTGGCTCCGGAGGGAACCAATATCAGCACCCAAGTTCTTTACCTGGAACGTTTTCTAAATGCGCTCGGCTATCCGCGTGTGACGCTTGTAGGTAATTCGATGGGTGGATGGATTGCCACGCGCTTTGCTGTGGAACACCCTGATCGTGTTGAGCGGCTCTATCTACTCAATAGCGCAGGGTTAAGACGTGAGGGCATGCACTTTCCCCATGCCGATAGTCGTGTTGCTGCGCAGCGTTCTCTTGAGCATATGTGGGGATCTTCATTGCCAGTTCCTAAATTTTTGCTGGATGCCGTTGTTCGTAACTCACAAACACCGGCCTATGTTGGTTTCTTTCGCGGCTATGATTCGCGTGAAGAGCTGGATTCCGTGTTAGCCGATGTGCGGGTTTCAACAACCATCATCTGGGGAGAAAGGGATGGGTTGCTCCCAATCACCTGTGCACAAGAATTGCATACTGGCATTGCCGGCTCTGAACTGGTCCTGTTGCCACATGTAGGACATATGCCCCAAATACAGGCGCCTGCAAAAGTGGCAAGTATCATTATGGAAAACTCCCTGTAACCATGTATCACCCCTTACTAAATACGGCATCTATTGATGCAAATGATGCAAGTGATACAAGCGATACAAATGATACAAATGATACAAGTGATACAAACCTATATCTGATTGAGCTATGGTGTAGCTGGGTTATAACAGCAAAACATCAATGAAGCAAGCAGGCAAAAACGAGATCCGCTATAGGAGATTCGTCTCATATCATATTAAAGTGTTTCAGATAGTTTCTAATTCCCCAACGACCGTCGATGCTTGTCGCTGTAAGTACTTTCAGGTGATATCTGATACTACTACCTCCTTTAATCGTGCGATAATATAGAAAAGCTGTAAGATGCTCTTCAATCAAGCCTTGTGCGCCTGAGTTTCTCATGATATACTTCTTGGGCGTCGAGAATTACTTAGTTATCTGGAAGCAGGAAGCTATTGTCGATGGAGTCTCAAAAGCCTTCCCAGTCACTCGGTACCAATCCGGGTCTGGGAGGAAAGGCTGATAGCGCGCCACAATTGGAGCTGCTCTCAATTAATGACTTGGCTCGTTGCTGCTCCGAAGAAACCAATAAATTTCTCAAGCAGAGCGTATCGAATGATCGCTACTGCCTGGAACTATTTCGCCGTGCCATCACCAGGCGTGACGACGATGCCTGGGCCTGCATCTACCAGCAGTATGCGCCTTTAGTACTTACTTGGGTCAACCAACACCAGAGCGCAGCTTCATTACTTGGTCAAGATGGCAGCGCCCCGCTGGTCAATGCGGCCTTTGCGAAATTCTCCCAGGCACTTACACCCGCCAAAATGGGAAATTTTGATTCGCTGGCTGCTATATTGAAGTATCTGAAAATGTGTGTCCATAGTGTCATAGCTGACGAAGTTCGCTCAGTTATTTGCATACCTGCACCATTTGCCTTGCTTACGATGGCAATGCTAAAATACTAGCGCTGTTCGTTTATTCAGGTGAAAAGGACAAAAGAAGCCTGTGGAGGAGTATAGAGTCTACTGACGATAAGGGGAGAGTCGTCCGTATCCTGACATTTATACTACCTAGCAGGGGCGGCCTTTGCATAAGATGCAAGTGGGAAATCTAACTATGGCCGTCTGACCAATATCCTATGTTTAAAGGAAACGCTCATGGAGTGTAGTGAACCAGGGACTATTCGCGATGAAGAACTGCTCGCTTATCTTGCGGGGGAAAAGGTACGGCCAGTCGTTCAGCAGCATCTTTTGCGATGCCAGCGCTGTTCGTCTCTGTTAGCAGATTATCGTCGAATGGACCTCTCGCTTACCAGTAAACTCTATCGGTGGGATTGCCCACCTAATCAAGTACTCGGCGAATACCAGCTAGGGTTGCTTAGTAATGACTTCGCAGCTGGCGTCAAATTCCACCTTAGTACGTGCGTACTCTGCAGTGCAGAGGTGGCAACGCTCACGCAATTTCTGGCTAATGATCCTATGCTCGTTGAACGTGTATCCGTTCGGCCCTCCCGCCTGAATAATCATAATCACGTGCCTCAAGAAGCGAAACGGCTTATAAATCACCTGCGTGATCGGTCAGGAATACAAGTTCGGCGCATTGTTGCCACCTTGTTACCTCCGCAGCCACGTTTTGCTTATCAACGTAATGCTGCAGGCTCTGAAATCTGGCCTCGCCGTTATACTGCTGAGGGCTTAAGTATCTCGATCCAGATCGAGCGGGGGACCAGTCGCCGAGGCTTATTGCAATTGATTGGTTTTGTCACCCGCAGAGGTGCAACCCTGGAATCGCTTCAGGGAATTCCAGTTGTGCTTTCAGCGCAGCCAAGCACCGTGTATACACAAAATATCGATGAACTCGGTAATTTCGTCTTTTCGTCGGTATCACCGGCAACCTATACGCTGGAATTACAATTCCCTGAAAGTACAATTGTGATCGAACAACTACCGATTGCTCTACAAGATTAATGCCAAAGCATATGGCTCTATCCTGTAGAACGTACATCATGTGTCAGAGTAACTCTTTGTGTTCAAAGATGCTCCGGAATCGCACGGAATGGAAGAGACCTGGCGAAGCATATCCTTGCCAGGTCTCTTCCATTCCGTGCGATTCTGCGCTACAATCATTGTGATCTATTCGGCTTTCAAAGCGTTTAAATTACAGTGTTCAGAACGTCTAAAATTGTAGAGATGTAAGGTTACTCCTTGTAGGCACTGGATGCCCCTTTGATCACTCAGTATCCTGTGTGTTCGAAATTTTTCGGAAAACATTATTCGCATGGCACCTCAAGAACTCGTAGCAGCGCTTCTGCAAATAGATGAGAAACAGGGGCAGCATTTACTACAGATGTACCTTCCCGCATTCGATGACCCCTCCATTAACTCGTTGGTCGAGCTGATTAAGCGCGAAGCTGACCGCCAATGGGCCAAAGAGTCGGGACTATCATTCGTTCTTGCTGGTTATTTGTTATTTATCGGTGAGGCGATTCACAGCAAATATGCACATGCGCTTGGCTTGATGGCCCGCGGAGATGCGTTGCGACGCATGGATCGTGATCAGGAAGCACTGCCGTTTTTAGATGCAGCAGGAGCAGAGTTTCTGGAGATCCCTGATGAGGTTGGCTGGGCGCGCACACGTATTGGGCGGATCAGTGCTTGCTTGCAACTGAACCGTACTAGTGAGGCCCTGCGCGATGCTGCTGCCGCTCGTGAAGTTTTCATGCGCTATGGGAAGCTCCTGCGTGCAGGGATGATTGACGTCAATGCTGCCATTACCAACTACGAATTGGGACAGTATGACCAGGCACTGCGGCTCTTCGATCGCGCCATTGAAACCTACGCTTTACAAGGCGAAGGGGTCGACCTTTATATCGCTCGTGCGAAAGGTAACAAAGCTATCACCCTCGCTGCCATGGGCAGGTTCCGCGAAGCGGTAGCTTTACACGAACAGGCCCGTGCCACCTTTGCCAGTCATAAAGAGCAGGAGGTTGCGGTAGCGCGAGAGGAGTTAAATATCGCCCAGATTTACGCGGCGCAAGGACACTACAGCCAGGCGCTGCTGCTCTTCAATCGCAGCCGTTCTATCTTTCAAAATCATGCTATGCAGTTTCAGGCTGCTGAAGTTGCCCAACAGACGTGTCTTTGTCTACTGCGTCTAAATCGTACGCAGGAAGCGTATGAGCTTGTGGGCGAAACGGTTGCCTATTTCCGTAAATCGCCAGGGCACCGGCATAATCTGGCACACTCGCTTATGTACCAGGCTGAGGCCGCCATGCTCGAAGGAGACTATCGCGACGCCGATGAGAAATTGCAGGAGGCCAGCATTATCCTGGAAGAGATCGGTTTTATGGGTCTTGCTACCATTGTGCGGCTACAACAAGCTGAGTTATATTTTGCTGATGGGAACTTAGAAGCTAGCCTGCGTGAAGCTCGTCATGTCGCTGATGCCTTTGCAGAACAGGAGGCGCTACCACAATTGGCGCGTGCGGCCTTGTTGCAGGCGCGTATAGCTGCAAATCTCGGAGATACAGCGAGCGCCGAGTACCTCTGTCACCAGGCCCTCGATATCGCGCAAGGTCAAGACTTGCTCGATCTCAAGTATAGATGTGATTATCTGCTTGGACAGATTGCCGAGCATCACGGAGAACTTGAAGCGGCAGCACGCTACTATGATCGTGCCATAGATGGTATCGATCTCGTACAGAGCCACCTTGTAATGGACGAACGCAGCAGTTTTCTGGAAGATAAAGGTAGCGTCTATAAGCGAGCGGTGATTCTGGCGTTGAAACGCGGAAGCAACGACCGGGCGCTCGTCTATGTTGAAAAAGCCAAGTCGCGAGTATTGGGTGATTACCTGCGCAACAACATAGATATTCGCCTGCGCGCCGGTGACCAGGCAGGTGAGGCTATCCTCGAGGACTTGGCGCGACTACGCGAGGAGCAGGCGTGGTTCAGTAATATCGTTTACGAAGCGGAAAACGAAGCCAATCTGAGCGATACAGCTATAATGCGCATTCACGCTATGCAACCCGGTCAGGCACGACAGGAGATGCAGAAGAGAGAGCGTCATATCGAGCAAATGCTGGAGCAATTGCAGCTTCGCCTGGCTGGCGATCTGGTGTCACGCTCTCGCCCACAGTGGACTGATAGTATCGTTACTTCGCTTTGGCCAAAAATTGAGCGTACGGCGTTGATGTTGGAATACTATCTCACGGAGCAAGACCTGTACATTTTCCAACTTACCTGTGATGGTGTGGATGTACATGTCGTGAATGGAGCCGTTCCCAGGTTGGAACGCCTCCATTCCCTCTGGCGCGTGAACCTGGATCTGGCAGCACAAGCGAGTGGAGCGAGGGATCGCTCCCAGGCCTTTACCAGTTTACAGGAGAATAGTCTTGGCCTGCTACAACATCTCTATGATCTGCTGTTGAGACCAGTATCCAGTGCATTGGATAACTGTGAGCACCTGACGATTGTTCCCTATGGTATGCTGCATTACCTGCCGTTCCATTGTCTTTTTGATGGAGTGCAGTTTGTCGTTGAGCGCCTGGATGTATCCTATCTGCCAGCTGCCGCACTCATGGACATCTGTTATCAACGTGGACAGCGTATCGAAGCAAATAGGATTCCGCTAAAGAATTCTTTAGTGATGGGACTTTCTGACGCTGGTCGCCTTGCCTTTGCCGTGCAGGAGGCCGAGGCGGTTGCAAGACAACTTGGCGCACGATGCGTAATTAACCAGAATGCCATCACTACACTCTTGCAAGAAGCGGGATCGAAAAGCCCAATTGTACATATCGCCGCGCATGGGCTTTTCCGACTCGACGCACCTAACTTCTCGCATATCAAGCTTGCTGATCGCCAGTTAAGCACTATCGAGGTCTTTAATCTCGACCTCTCCTCGTGTTCTCTGGTAACCTTAAGTGCCTGTGAAACAGGTCGTGCGATCGTTGGTGGAGTAGATGAGGTTATCGGTCTGGGGCGCGGTTTTCTCTATGCTGGTGCAGCTTCGTTACTACCAACCTTATGGAAAGTTGATGACGCCAGTAGCGCGGAGCTGATGGAAATGTTTTACCAGGCGTTGTTAAGCGATTATGGCAAAGCTGCTGCTCTTGCAGG
>WNGJ01006233.1_pt1 | contig 12602 bp, 10 predicted proteins | sample 5400611 | NCBI WGS metagenome assembly WNGJ01 (sample SAMN13153375, study PRJNA577476) | soil metagenome | isolation source: 40 cm soil or saprolite under Garry oak tree replicate 1 | place: USA:California | collected 2016-06-15
GGACGAGCTCGGCACGCGCCTTCAGCATCGGGGAGCCGATCGCGCTCTGCGTCATGACGCCGACGGCGAGTTCGGGGTCGCTTCCGGCGCGTTCGGCCAGGAGCAGTCCCTCGGCGAAGGCGAGCATTTGCACGGCGAGGCTGATGTTGATGGCGAGCTTGAGGACCAGGCCCTGTCCGTTCTCGCCGATGTGCGTCGGCGTGCCGAGCTCGCGCAGGATCGGGTCGACCTGCGCGTACGCCTGCTCGTCGCCGCCGACCATGATCGTGAGGGTTCCTGCCTGCACCTGGGGAACGCTTCCCGACACCGGTGCGTCGAGCATCGCCGCTCCGAGCTCCCGCGCCCGTGCCGCGAGCTCGCGGCTCGCGCGCGGGCTGACGGTGCTCACGTCGACCCAGATCTTCCCGGCGGCGAGGCCGGCCAGGATGCCGTCGGGTCCCGACGCAACAACCTCGAGCACTCCGTCGTCGGGGAGGGATGTAAAAACGACGTCGGCAGCCTCGGCGACCTCACGCGGCGTGTCGCGCCATTGCAAGCCCCTCTGCACCAACCCCTGAGCGTCTGCTCGGGTTCGTTCCTCGCCGTAGATCGGATAGCCGGCCGCGAGCAGGCGGGCCGCCATGTTGCCGCCCATCCGTCCGAGGCCGATGAAGCCGATCCGCGTTGCGATCGCCGGGTCCGCCCGCATGCTCAGCTCCTCTCCAGCGCGAGCGCACCTGCCCGCTGGTCTTGGCCCTTCGCCGCAGCGCTCGATTTGGAATTCGTTGCGGCGGGCTCTGCCGGCTGTACGCGGTCGAGGATCTGACTCGCCGCGAGATAGCGCTGCACGTTCACCGGGGTTGGTTCCTCGGCGAGGTCGTGGACGGCCTCTCGGAACAGGGCTTGAGCGTGCGACGGGGTCATGCGAGCCACGATGGCGTACGGCGCTCGCCGCGTCGTCAGGGCGAGCAGCCAACATTGCTTCCTGCCTGCAGGGAAGTTCGGCTTCCGGCTAGCTGGAAGCGGTCGGAAGCTCGATGTGCACGGATGTGCCCGCGCCGAGCGGGCTTTCGACCTCAATCGCTCCGCCCAGCGCCTCGACACGGTCTCTGAGCCCGATCAGGCCGGTGCCTCTTGCCGCATCCGCGCCGCCGGCGCCGTCGTCCCGGACGGAGACGCGAACCACTCCGTCGACCGCCTCCACGCCGACACGAACGATCGAGGCGTGGGCGTGCTTCGCGGCGTTCGTAAGCGTCTCCGAGACGACGTAATACGTCGCCACCTCGATGCGCTCCGGCAGCCGCGCGTCGACTCGGAGGTCCAGCTCGACCGGAACCGGGGACCGGCGGGCCAGTGTCTTCAACGCCGGGCCGAGGCCGCCCTCGGCCAGGATCGCCGGGTGGATCCCGCGAGCGGTCTCCCTCAACTCGTCCAGCACACTCGTGCGGCCCTCGGCCACGCGGGACAACTCGCCGTCGAGCTCGCCGAGCTCCGGCGGAAGCATCGCCTGCACGGCTCGCAGCTCGAGCGCCAGTGAGACGAGCCGCTGCTGCGCTCCGTCGTGCAGATCGCGCTCGATCCGCCGCCGGGTCTCGTCGGCAGTCGCGACGATCCGTGCGCGGGAGGCCGCGAGGTCAGCGCGGTTCTCGGCATTCGAGACTGCTGTTGCCGCGATGTCGGTGAAGTCGGCGAGGCGCGCCTCCAGGTCGGTCGGCAGCCGTCGCTCCGACGTAGAGGCGGCGATCAGGACGCCCCACAGGCGACCGGCGACGATGACCGGCGTCCCGACCCCTGAGCGTGGACCCGTCGTGCGGATGGCCGCGCCGAGGGCGCCGGAGCTGTCCGCGTAGCTGTCCATGCGGATCGGACGGCTGGTCTCCGAAACGAAGGTGCTGAGGTTCTTGCCCCCGAGCATCGTCCGCGTGCCGACCCGGACATGGCCGCCGTCTCTGCTCCAACTGGCGACCACGGTCACCGTGCCGTCCGACTCGTAGCGACTCAAGCTCGTTCGATCGACGGGAAGCAGCTGCCCGGCTTCCTCGGTGACCGCTGCGAACACCTCGTCCGCCGGCGCTGTGCGCGCCACGAGCGTTGCGACCCGCCGCAAGGCCGCCTGCTCCTCTCCGAGCCGAGTGAGGTCGTCGACCAGGATCCCGATGACACCTCCAACGACGACGAACGCGATCAGAGCGACAACGTCGACGGGGCTGTCGGGACGCAGACTGCCATAGGGATGCGCAAACAAGAGCGCTCCCGCCAGAAATCCGACCACGACGGCGGTGAGCGCCGCCCCGACGCCACCGATCAACGCGACCGCGACGACGGCGAGGAGCGTGCAGAAGAGGACGCCGGCCAACCCGAGGGACGACCGGAAAGGCAGCAAACCAACCGCGACGACCACCGGGCCGACGACCGCCAGGACTCGCGCAGCCGCGCGGTGTCGGCGCGGCAGCCGCAGGAGGCGACGCGCACGCGCAGGCGACCGCTGCCTCGACAAGGCGCCGACCAGACGCCTCAGCGCGCGCATGGCAGTGACGGTAGCGCTCAGCGCGAGCGGCCGTTGAGGATCCGGCGAATCGCCTCCGCCGAGAGCTCCGACTTCGGCACAAACCCGATTGCCTGGCTCTCGGCGATCAGATCCGCGAAGTCGGCCTCCGAATGGGTCGAGATCAGGATCACCGCCGAACGCTTGCAGCGGCCGTCCTCGACCAGGCGGCGTGTCAACTCGAAGCCGCTCTCCCGCCCGAGCGTGATGTCGACGAGGAGGACGTCGGGGCTCAGCTCCTCGGCTCGCCGAAGCGCCTCCGCCCCGGTCGAGGCAACGCCGACGACGCTCAGACCCTCTCGCTCGAGGAGAACTCGCGCCGCATCGAGGAAGGACCCGTTGTCATCGACGATGAGGACGCTGATAGCCACCCAATCAGCGTGGCAAGCCACACGGCGTTCCGCATTGCAGCTAGCAGGAATCTGGAGAGTTCAGCTAGCCATGCGGCCGGATCGGTGCTGCCTCCGATGACAACGACTCCGGGGCGCGGAAGGCTTCGACAATGACGACCACGCAGTATCTCAACCAAGGCAGAGCGCGATTCATTGGCCTGCTCGCACCGCTCGCCGTACTCATCTGCGCGTCCTTCGCGGCGACAGCCACCCAGAGCGCAGCGGCATCGAGCGGTCGTACCGCGACGAACAACGCGATCGAGCTGGAGAGTCTGGGACATGCGATCGCGAGCAGCTCGAACTGGGCGGGATACGCAGTCACGCCGCTCGACGCGACCATCTCGACGATCCCTCCGACTCCTCCGGCTCCGACGACCGCCACGAGCTTTACGAGCGTTTCGAGCAGCTGGGTTCAGCCGAAGGCGAGTTGCACGAAGTCGAAGGCGACCTATGCGGCATTCTGGGTCGGCCTCGGCGGCTTCTCCCCGACCTCGCAGGCGCTCGAGCAGATCGGAACCCAGGCGACCTGCACCACCGCGGGCAAGGCCACGTACTCGATGTGGTACGAACTGGTCCCAGCGGCCAGCGTGCCCATCCGCTTCAAGGTCTTCCCGGGCAATGCATTCACGGCCTCCGTCAAGGTCAACGGCACGCAAGTGACCCTGGAGATCAGGAACCTGACGCGAAAGACGAACTTCACGAAGACCCTGTTCATGGCCGAGCCGGACCTTTCGTCCGCGGAATGGATCGCAGAAGCGCCGACCGGCTGCAACGCCTCGCGATGTGTGCAGCTCCCCCTGGCGAAGTTCAGCAAGCTGACGTTCACGAAGGCTTCTGCGACGACCTCGGACGGTCACACGGGCACGATCAGCGATGTCTCCTGGGCTCCGACCGTGATCAGTCTGGAGAACAGCGCAAGCGATCCGTTCGCAACCGACACGAGCGGGGCGCTTCCGTCACCGCTATCGACCAACGGTGCATCTTTCGCGATCGTCTGGCAACAGGCCATCTCGACGGCGGCGCTGTCTCGCGCGAGTAGGAACTAGGAGGGTGGCGAGAGCCGGAGGTGATTCCGGTCTTCGCTGTGCTCAGACGCTCCCGCCGGGGCGATCAGCTGACTCCTCAGAGTGGCGTTCGACTCCCTGCAGTCGAGGCACCTGAGGGAGCCAACGACAGCGAGCGCCTCGTCCAGACGTCGACCGCAGGCCAGGCAGCGCAGACCGATTCTTTTCGCGTCGGCATCTGGCCCCGAGTCCCAACTCGCCACCTCAGTCGCCCGCCGGAAGTTTCGGCTTGATCGAGCGGGCGGCGTAGGCGAACGGATGCCGATACACCTCTGCCGCCTCGGCGCCGCTGACCGGGACGACGATCTCCTCGCCGGTCAGTCCGTCGTAGGCGAAGACACGTAGCGTCTTGTCGTTTCTGTCCCAGACGAGGGCGACCCCGATCGAGCCGGTCTTGCGCGTCGCCAGGTCGACCACCTGCTCCATGAACTCAGCATGACCCTCGCCGAGCTGGACGCGCTATCCGAAGGGCGCGACAGGCCTAGACCCGCGGCTGGGACGAGCAAGGACGCGCGTCGAGCACGCGGCGCCGGCGGCTTTCGCGCCGCCGGCGCCGCACCCAAGAGCCTAAGCCGACGGCGCCGTAGCGGGCCTCGGCATCTCCTCTGCGAACACCTCTCCCTCGGGAGCCTGGAGGTGCGCACGCTTCGTCCGCTGCACGAGAATGAAGTACACCGCGCCGACCAGCGCGATGACGATCGCGACCGTCCAGAGGATCGGCTGGTCGTTCAGCCAATGCCAGTGGAAGTTGAGCAGCTTGCCCGTCTGGTTCGGAGTCGGGTTCGTCGCCGCGCGTGGCCACGCGAAGTTGACGAGCATTCCGCCGCCCCATAGGAGCCCGACAGCCGTGATCGGGATCCCCCACTTGCCGAGCGAGAACGGTGCCGCCGTTCGCGGCCAGCCTCGCAGCCTCGCACGAATGACGGCGAGATTGCAGATGAGGTAGCTGAGATAGATCATCCCGGTCGCCGCGATCGCGACGATCGCCGCGCCGGTGTACTGCAGCATCGGGATGAACGCGAAGATACCGACGGCGACACACGCCCCGATCGGAGTGTGCAAGCGCGGGTGCACCACCCGAAGCAAGCTCGATCCCGGGAGTTGCTCGTCACGCGACATGCCGAAGCAGAGCCGGATCGTCGACGCCTGGATCGCGAGACAGCAGACGAAGATCGCCGCTGCAACGACGAGCAGGTACACGGTCGCGAACGCGTTCGAGAAGTTCGCATCGATGATCTGCGCCGGCCCGAACGCGCCCTTGATCGCGGCGCCCATGTCGGGGACGGCCATCAAGGTGGCCCAGAGGAAGACCGCTCCGACCACGAAAGCACCGACGACCGAGGCAAGTACCGCCTTGGGCGCTTCGCGTCGCGGGTCTCTTGTTTCCTCGGCGAGCGTCGACGCGGTGTCGAAGCCGTAGATCACGTAGAGGCTCATGAACATCGCCACGAGGAACGTGCTGACCGTGAGCGACTGGCCGCCGGTGTGGAAGATCACCCCGACGCCCTGGTGGTTGTGGAAGATCGCGAGGACGAACGCGAAGACGACCATCCCGAGGATCTCGAAGATGACGCCGGTGTTGTTGATCAGCGCCACGAGCCTCACGCCGAAGATGTTCAGGATCGTGATCCCGGCGAGCGTGACGATCGCGACGATCCGTTGGTTGTGAAGGCTGCTCGAGACGTTCCAGCCCATGCCGTTGAGCGCCGGGATGAACGCCAAGGGAAGCGTCACGCACACGGACGAGACGGTCAGGATGCCCGCGAACAGGTAGATCCAGCCTGCGAACCAGGAGTACGTCTTCCCTGACAGGTACTTGGTCCACTGGAAGACCGATCCTGCGACCGGATAGTGGCTCGACAGCTCCGCGAAGGTCAGAGCAATGATGAACTGGCCCAGCGCCACGATCGGCCAGCTCCAGAAGAAGACGCCGCCGATGGTCGTCAGGCCCAGGAAAAAGAGCGCGAAGATGCCGGTCGACGGCGAGATGTAGCTGAATGCGACGGCGAACGAGCTGAAAACGCCCAACGTGCGACGAAGCTCCTGCTTGTAGCCGAAGCGGGCGAGATCGGCCGAGTCGCGAGCCGCCTCGTCGGGCGTCTCGTCGTGGATGTCCACCATACGGGTTGCCCTCCAGGGTAGGGGTCGCGGCCGATTTAGACACGGCGCCACGCACCTTGTCAATCGAGTTCGGTGGCTCGAGCTTGCGTACTTGTGTCACCGAAGCGCGCGAGGTCGTTTACGCCGCCTGAAGCGCACTGAGGAAACGCGGGTCAGCGGCGGTCCGGGCGAGTCGCTCGAAGTGCTCCTCGGCGTAGGCGGCAAAGTCGAACTCCAGCTGCGAGATCGCGAGCTGCACGATGCCCCACATCGCCTCCCGAAAGTCGGACATGAACCGCATCAGGACGAGCGCATCGGCATCGTTGCTGCCGTAGGCCGAGAGCAACGCCTGCTCGGACTCCTCCGTGAGCTCGTGGTTGACGGCGAAGTTTCCGAGGTCGAAGAACGGGTCGCCCATGCCGGCGTATTCCCAGTCGACGAGCACGAGGCGAACACCGTCGTCGATGAAGTTCGCGTTCAGCAGGTCGTTGTGGCAGGGCCGCAGGGGCGCGTGGGAGCGGCGTTGCTCGATCTGGTTCGCGAGCTCTTTCGCGTGCTCGTATGCCGACGGCACCCCGACGCCGTGCTCGGCGGCGGTGGCGCGGTAGGCCTCGACGACACGAAAGCTGTCGAAGCGCCCAGGAAAGGCAGGGCCGTCGTGGAGCAGGCGGAGCGCAGCGCCGACGCGAACGACGTCGACCTTACCGACCTCGCCGTCGACGTACCGCGTGACGAGGTAGCCCTCGGGCTCGACGAACGCGACCACCTCGGGCCCGAGCCCGAGATCGGCCGCAAAGCGCGAGGCGGCGTGCTCGGCCGCACGGTCGATCCCGAGGAGCTCGGTGTCCTTACCGCCGATCCGCAGGACGAACCTTTGCCCGTCGGTCTCGACCTTGAAGTTGCGGTTCGTGATCCCGCCGCCGAGCGGCTCGATCGCCACATCCTTCCCCGGCCAAACCCGTTCGGCCAGCTGCTCGGGCTCCATCGCCCGATCCTAGACCGCCACTCTAAGCGCGGATGCGCCCGCCCTTCGGGTCGAAGAGCGGCTCTTCGGTGGCCGTGCCCGGGATCCACTCGCCGAAGATCTCCACTTCGACTCTCGTCCCGGGGGTCGCCGACGACGCAGGCAGGTAGGCGTAAGCAATCGAGCGTTCGACCGTGTAGCCGTAGCCGCCGCTCGTGACGCGGCCGACGATCTCGCCGCCCACGCGAACCGGCTCGGACCCGAGCGCGACCGAGCGTGGATCGTCGAGCACCAGGCAGGCGAGCCGGCGGGTGGGCTCGTCCGCAATGAGCAAAGCGTCCCGCCCGATGAAGTCGGCCTTGTCGAGCTTGACCGCGAAACCGAGGCCCGCCTCGAAGGGCGTGTCCTCGGGGCTGATGTCGGAACCCCACACGCGGTAGCCCTTTTCGAGCCGGAGCGAGTCGATCGCCTTGTACCCGCCCGCCACGAGACCATGCTTGCGACCGCCTTCCGAGATCGTGTCCCAAAGGCGGAGGCCATATTCGACCGGGCAATAGAGCTCCCAGCCGAGCTCGCCCACGTAGGTGACCCGCAGCGCGAGACACGGCACCGAACCGACGGCCAACTCGCGCGCCCGCATGTAAGGGAACGCGAGCTCCTCTGTCGCCAGCGGCTGGAGGATCGCCCGGGCAGCTGGGCCCCAGAGCCCAAGGCACGCGTACCTCGAGGTCACGTCCTCGACCTGCACGCCGTCAGGCGCGTGTAGGCGGATCCAGGCGAGATCGTGCCGGCCGAATGCTGTCCCGGTGACGATGCGGAAGCGGTCGTCGGCCAGTCTCGTGACGGTGAAATCGCACTCGATCCCACCGCGCTGGTTAAGCATCTGCGTGTAGGTGATCGCCCCGACGTCGCGCGCGACTTTGTTGTCACACAGCCGCTCGAGGAAGTCGGCTGCTTCCTCCCCCACGATCTCGATCTTCGCGAACGAGGTCTCGTCGAAGAGCGCGGCAGTCGTACGGCAAGCGACGTGCTCGACTCCGATCGCCGGTGACCAGAGCCGACCGGCCCAGCCGCGCGGTCTCAGCGACTCGTCTCCGAGAGCCGCGTTCGGCTCGAACCAGTTCACGCGTTCCCAGCCCGACTTCTCTCCGAAGACGGCTCCGAGCTCCTGCGCGCGTGCGTAGGTCGGCGAGACGCGCAGAGGCCGTCCCGCGGTGCGCTCGTGCCCCGGATACTTGACGTCGTAATAGGTCGAGTAGACCTCGGTCGTGCGCGCGAGCGTGTACTCACGGCTCTCGTAATGGCGGCCGAAGCGGCGCGAGTCCATCTCCCAGACGTCGAGGCTCGGCAGGCCCTCGACGATCCACTCGGCCAGCAGCTGCCCCATGCCGCCGGCGCCCGCGAGCCCGTGGGCGCAGAAGCCGGCCGCAACCCAGAAGCCACGCACGTCGGACGGGCCGAGGATGAACTCGCCGTCGGGAGTGAACGCCTCGGGACCGTTGATCAGCTTGATCACCTCCGCGTCCCCGAGCTCGGGCACGCGCACGAGTGCTCCTTCCATCAACTCCTCGAAGCGCGGCCAGTCCTCGGCGAGCAGCTTGCCGTTGAAGTCAGCCGGGATGCCGTCCAGGGACCACGGCGCCGGGTGGCGCTCGTACCCGCCCATGACGAGGCCGCCCGACTCGCCGCGAAAGTACACGAGCAGAGACGGATCGCGCATCGTCGGCACGTCCAGCGGGACGTCATGCGGTTTCGTGATCAGGTACTCGTGCGCCATCGGGACCAGAGGGACGTTCACGCCGGCAAGGCGTCCTATCTCACCCGCGAAGATTCCACCGGCGTCGACCACGATCTCTGCCTGGATCTCGCCCTGATCGGTGACGACGCCCGTGACCCGGTTGCGGTCGACGGCGATCGCCGTGACGCGCGTGTTCGTGTAGATCTCGGCGCCGCGCCGGCGCGCACCTTCAGCGAGCGCGAACGTCAACTGGCTCGGGTCGATGTAACCGTCAGTCGGCAAGTAGGCCGCGCCAAGGACGCCCTCTGTCGACATCGGCGGAAAGAGTCCCTGCGCGTCTGCGGCCGAGACGAGTTGAAGTGGCAGGCCAAAGGTCTTTGCCCAACCGGCCTGGCGGGCGAGCTCCTCCATCCTCTCCTGCGACGACGCAAGACGCAGTGAACCCACTTCGTGCCATCCGGTCTCGAGCTCGACCTCGTCTCCGAGCGTGCGGTAGAGCTCGACCGAGCTCATCATCATCCTCGTCAGGCTGAGCGACCCACGGAGCTGGCCCACCAGCCCGGCCGAATGGAACGTCGAGCCGCTCGTGAGTCCGGCGCGCTCGCACAGCACGACGTCTCCCCACCCAAGTCGCGTGAGCCAATAGAGGATCGAGCAGCCGCCGACACCGCCGCCGATCACGACCGCACGCGCGGCGCTCTTCACGGGCAGACCCTATCCCGGTCCCGTCCATTCAGTCTGCGGGTTACGAGATCGTCAACGCCGCGCGCTCGCCGGTCCTTAGCGGTTCTACGTAGCCCCACTCACTCGGATGGGGGACGCCCTGCAGACCGCAGATGGTCGATGTTCAGGACTAGTACCTGCGGACTAGTACTTGCTGTGGCGATGATGGAGAACAAGCGGCGAACCCCCACACGGCCCTCGATGGCTTCGAGGCTTCTGTCGACCTTCGAGTCGGCGGGCCTCGCTGCGACGGCGACGTTCGCGGGCGTGCTCTGGGTCGGGCTCGCCTTGCCCGGTCTGCCGCTGCTTCCAGGGGTGGGCGGTGGCCAGGGCAGCAATGTCGCGATCTCTCTCAACAGCGCTGTCCTCGGCGTGCAGGACAGCCGCACGTTCGCATCTTCGGGTGGGGTCGCCGGCCGTCAGGCACGCCTTCTCGCCCTGTTGCTTCCCACACCCGACCCGCTCGCCAAGGAGCTCGCGACCAAGCGACCCGGCGGAGCGCAAAGGTCGGGTGCGCCGATGGTGGTCGCGCTTCCCGCTGTCCACAGTGCAGCTCCTCCCAGCGATCCTCGCGTCGTCGAGAGCTCACAGCTCGCCTCGACCGCATACACGCCGGCGCCCGCGCCGCCTGCACCCCCCGCGCCCCCTTCGCCCCCGCGGCCTCCCGCCCCAGCGCCGCCGGCGCCCCCTCGCACACCCGACCCCGAGCCCGAGACACCTGCGCCCCCGACGGGCCCGTCTGCTCCTCCACTTCCGGACGCCGATGTTGCGGCCTTGGCCGAGGACACTCCGCCGAGCGACCCAAGCTCGCCGGGCAACGCTCCGGGCAGTGGAACAGACCCCAACGCCGGCGGCGCCAACGCGGGTGGCAACGGCAACGCGGGCGGAAACAACCCGAACGCGGGCGGAAACAATCCCAACGCCGGCGGCGCCAACGCGGGTGGCAACGGCAACGGCAACGCGGGCGGAAGCAACCCGAACGCCGGCGGAAACAATCCCAACGCCGGCGGGGCCAACGGCAACGGCAACGCGGGCGGAAACAACCCGAACGCCGGTGGAAACAATCCCAACGCCGGCGGGGGCAACCCGAACGCCGGTGGGGGCAATCCCAACGCCGGCGGGGGCAATCCAAACGCCGGTGGGGGCAACCCGAACGCCGGAGGCGCCAACGCAGGCGGCAACGGCAGCGGCAACGGAAACGGAGCCCCGAAAGGGTCGCCGAAGAAGGGACCGTAAGTGGAAAGCCGCTTTCGTTCTCGCTATGGCCGGCTGGCCGTCACACGGGCTGCGCTCGTCGTCTTCCTTCTCTTCGCGACTGCCATTGCCGCGGTCGTCTTCACGCTCGACCTGAGCGCAAGACACTCGAACCGCCAGGAAGCCGGGACGGAGCTTGCGAGCACGGCGCGAGTCGCCGCTTCGACCTTCTCGACCATGCGGGCCAACCTCCGGACGCGGGTGAGCGAACTGGCGGCGTCCTCGGCACTTCAGCAGGCCGTGCTGGGCAAGAACGTTGCGCAACTGAAGTCGCTCGCCGCCTCACACGATGCGCGCATCGAGCTGCGGGGTCGCATCTTCGGAAAGCTTCCGCAGAAGCCGCGAGTCATGGCGACGGCAACTCTGGCACGGCGCAGTCACGCGGTCGCACGGGTGACCATGGCCGTCCCGATGGATCGTTCCCTGCTCGCCGTCTTGCAGAGCGCGACGCCGATGCCGAGACACGCAGCGCTCGTTCTGGTTCAAGACGGCCGCGTGATTGCCGGAGGCCCTGCCGGCACGCACGTCGACGTGGCCGCTCGGCACATCGAACTCGGAGGTGTCCCGTTCTTCTCGACGGCCACCAAGCTCGTGGCCGGAAATGCGTCGCTCGCCGCGGTCGAGCCGGTCTCAGCCGTCGCTGCTCGAGTGAACGCCTATCGGAGACGTCTGCTTTTCGCCGCGGCGATCACCCTCGCACTTGCGGCCGGGCTCGCGACGCGCCTCGCGCGCCCCGTCGCCCGCGTGTTCGCCGATCTGGCTCGGCTGACGCGGCAAGCACAGACCGACAGCCTTACGAATCTCGCCAACAGGCGCGCGCTGGACGAGCGTCTGGACGACGAGGTCGACCATGCCCGGCGACTCGGGACCAACGTGGCTTTCGTGATCGCGGACATCGACGACTTCAAGTCGATCAACGACACCTACGGCCACCAGACCGGCGACGAAGTTTTGCGGCGCGTTGCGCGAACGTTCGCCGAGGCCGTCCGCGAGCTGGATCTCCCCGGCCGCTACGGCGGCGAAGAGATCGCCCTCGTCCTTCCCGGAACCAATCTGACGGGAGCGCGAGCGCTCTCGGAGAAGATCCGCAAGGGCCTCGAGGAACTGTCCCACGCGACGCCGGAGGGTATTCCTTTCCAGGTCACTGCGAGCTTCGGCGCGGCCTGCTTCCCGGCCCAGTCGAACGCCGAGGATCTAGTCGCGGCGGCTGATGCCGCACTCTACGAGGCAAAGCGAACGGGCAAGAACCGCGTCGTCACCGCGACGGCGAAGAGGAAGGCCCGCGGCCAGGCGACTGCCGCCGATGCACCGGCACCGGCCTAGGCTCCTCTAAACCGACGAGACAAGCCCGCGGCGCCCGGAGGCTGTGGAATTATTCTCCCGATGGGGCGCCGGGGTCTGCCTATCACTCTCGCCGCCCTCGCGGTCTCCGCCGTCCTCGGAACGTTCGGGCCGTCGGCAGCCAGCGCATCCTGGGATCAGGTCCGGGTGAAGGTCGTGACGTTCGATTACAAGACACACGACGGTCACCGCCGGGCGGCGTACGTCGTACTGCCGGACTGGTACGGGCCCAGCAATAATCCGCCGCTGCCGCTCGTCATCTCGCCGCACGGACGCGGCGTCTCGGCAGAGGAGAACGTCGACCGCTGGGGCAACCTGCCGACACTGGGGCCGTTCGCCGTCGTCAACCCGCAGGGACAGGGCCGGAGGTTCCAACGCTTCTCCTGGGGCTATTCCGGACAGATCGAGGACCTCGCCCGCATGCCGCAGCTCGTACGCCGCGCGATTCCGTGGTTGCAGATCGAGCCTCACCGCGTCTATGCGTTCGGCACGAGCATGGGCG
>WNGJ01006235.1_pt1 | contig 12602 bp, 9 predicted proteins | sample 5400611 | NCBI WGS metagenome assembly WNGJ01 (sample SAMN13153375, study PRJNA577476) | soil metagenome | isolation source: 40 cm soil or saprolite under Garry oak tree replicate 1 | place: USA:California | collected 2016-06-15
CGACACCCTCTTCCCAGTCTTCGTCAACCAACCTTCAAGGCCCCGGGGCGACCCAACACCCAGCCCAACCATCCCGCCCATACCAGTGAGACACCCGCCCCCAACGCAATCAGGATTGAGCCCACAGCATCAGGAAAAGGAATCCCCAGATCCCGCACCACCAGGCTCACCAACCCAAGCCAATAGGCGACCGCGAGTGCGATGCTCAGCCAGGCGAGCGGGCGCGTCAAGGAACCCTGGAGCAGGGCACTCCGCCCCGTCCAGTACGTCCCCAGGCTCGCAAACAACAGGAACCCCCGCTGGATCCAGTTGATCGCGCCTGACCAGATGCTCGACGAGGCCCCCACCACGTTGAGCTGCTCGGGCGTGGCGCCGGCGGTGTCACGCACAACTGCCTGCGCCGACCCGAGCTGGACAAGCATCCAGAGCACGCCCACGATCGCAGCCGCCAGAAACGACATGTACATCAGCTCCGCGCGGAGGTCCCGCCCGAAAAACTCGCGAAGTGCGAGGCCCAGCGGCGCAAGGCTTATGAACGCAGCGATGAACAGCAGGAACGAGACGTAAAGCTCGGGCCAGATGCTTCGCACATAGTCGTAGTGCCTTGCCAGGTCGGGTTCCGTCGGCGGGATGCCGACACCGACAACCGTGACCAGGACTCCGCCCGCGACGACCAGGCCACCGAAAAGCCAGGCGGACGTCCGGCCGAGGCGACCCCAGGCAAGCTCTTTCACTCCGAATGAAGCACCTCTACGACGTTGGTCCGCGCCGCCCACCTGGCAGGGATCAGAGCAGCGGCAACAGCGACGGTGACAACCATCAGCAAGATGCCGGCAAGCTCCGCCGGGTTGAGCGCTGCGTAGCCCGAAGGCGGCGTGTCGTTGCCCGCCGAGCTGTTGACCACGTCTAGAAGGAGCCTGTTCAACACCACACCCAGGGGCGTGGCGAGCAGCCCCCCGATCAAGGCAAGCAGCCCGGCCGAAGCGGCGACCATGACCAGGACCTGGCGCGGGCTCATCCCTACCGCCTTCAAGGTGGCGGTGTCTCGCATCCGCTCGCGTGTGTTGAGGAGCAGCGTGTTGAAGACCCCGCCCGCGGCGATCAACGCGATGACGATCGCGATGAGCACCAGCACCGAGTCGATTATCTTCACTGGCGCGATGAGCCCCGTGTTGTTCGGCTGGACGTCGATGAAGTCCGGCTCGGCTGCGGCAACCCGACGCATGTATTCGCCGACGTTTGCGCTCGGCGTAAGGGTTATGTAGTAGACGACGGGACTCGACTCGGGACTGAACTCGGCGTAAGTCGACCAATCCGTGAACAGCTCATGACCGAGATTCGATACGTCATAGACCTCACCAACGACCCGCAGCCGAAGCGGTCGGCCGTTGGCCATCCCGGTGAAGGTGTCGCCGATGGAGAGGTGCGCGTCGCGGAGCAGCGCCTTTTCAGCCAGAACCTCGCCCGGGCCGTCAAACCAGCGGCCGGCGACCAGCAGATAGCCCAGGTGCCAAGAGTCTCCCCGGAACACTCGGGTGTTGACCGGATTACTGATTCCGGGGACATCGATATTGACCCCACTCAGTCCCACGACGCGCGTCGTCTCGGGCTGGGCGGTCAGGATCCGCATCACGTCCGAGTCAGGAAAACCGTCATTACGCGTGACGATCACCTGCATGTTGCCTGCGGAGGTCTCACTGTCGTTGATCTTCTGGAAGCTGCGCGGCATGCCGATGGCTACCGCCACCGTCGCCGCGCCCAGCAGGATGGCAAGCACTGTGAGGCCACTGCGCAGCGGGCGGGCAAACGCCTCGCCGACGCCGAGCACGATGGGCTGCGGAAGCCGAAGCCGGTTGGCAGCCAGGCGCAAGAAGCGTCCGCTGGCGCCCCGCGGCGCGGTGGCCGTGGTCAGCACCACGATTGGCTTCAAAAACCCGGCTCGTATGGCAGGCAGCGCGGCGGCAAGGCCGGTGAGGACCAGGGCACCCGCCAGGGCAAGCAGGCCCATTCCGATGGAAAAGCTGGGTTCGTACGCAAGGCCAAGTGCGTGCGAGCTGTTCGCCAGCAGAGGCTGGGTGGCGACCGCGCCCACTGGAATGCCGATCAGGCAGGCGAGCAGCGTGGGCGCCTGGATCTGCAACACCAGCACAGCCACCACGTCACGCGGCGCAAAGCCGAGCGCCTTCATGATCCCGATCTCGCGATACGAGGAAACGACAATTCCAGTCACCAGGTTGGCCACGATGGCGGCGGTGGCCGCGAGCGCGAAGACGCTGAACGCGACCAGCACGCTGGTGAGGATCTGGTTGGTGATGTTGAAGATGCTTGCGATCAGCAGGAAGTTGGTCGCCCCGGCGACGCTTCCCGCCGGCAAGCCGGCTCTGAGCTGAGCCACGTAGCCGGCCAGCTGTGCCGCGCTGGGGTCGGTCGCGAAGCGGTAGTCCATCTTGTAGAAGGCCGAGTGCGGCGTCGAAGGGGTGAGGGCGGGGATCGCCGCACTCGGGACCCAGGCATGCTGGCTGCTGAGGTCGGCGCTCCCTTCGTCGATATCGACGAGCTCTGCCGCCACGGTCAGGACGGGCCTCTGCGGCACACTGACCACCTTCAGCCGGTCGCCGATCGAAATGTTGTTGAGCTCGGCGAAGGATCGCGTGAGCGCGATCTCGTCATTAGAGGTGGGCCAGTGCCCCGCCGTGATCCTCAGCACCTCGACATCGCCCGCGGGGTTGTCGCGGCCGAACGTGTCGAGCGAGAACTTCCGGCTTCCATGCTGAAACTCGATCGTTGTCGATGGGTACGGTCCTCCGAAGGACGACGCGCCGATGAGCGAAGGCGTCGCGGCGAGTGCCTGCCGCGAGGTCGCACCGTCGTAATAAACCTGGAGATGCGCGCCCTTCTGCGCCGCGAACGCTGTCCGATACGGGTCGCTCGTCTGCGTCATCAGGGTCAGGGCCATCATTCCGGTGCCGACGGCCAAAAGCACCGTGAGGAAAATCACAGCCGCCTGGAGCCGCCGCCTGCGCAGATCGGCCCATGCCTTGATGAAGATCGCGTTCATCGAGCGGTCTCCTCGCCTCGCACGCGAATCACCTCCGCCGGCTTGCGCTCAGCCGTCTCGAGCCGCGCGTCGTCGACCACCCGGCCGTCCATGATGCTGATCACGCGGGCGGCGTAGCGCGTGGCGAGCTTTGGATCGTGGGTGACGAGGACGATGGTCTGGCCCTGCTGATGAAGCTGAGCCAACAGCTCCATTACCCGGTCGCCGCTCTTCGTGTCCAGGGCGCCGGTCGGCTCGTCGGCCAGGAGGAGATCTGGTTGGTTGATCAGAGCGCGCGCGATGGCGACCCGCTGCTGTTGACCACCGCTCAGCTTGGCCGGATACCGATGGGCAATGTCATCGATGCCCAACCGCGATAGGAGCTTGCGGCCGGCGGCCTCGACGCTGGTCCGGCTCTTGAGCTGCGCCGGAATGAGCACGTTCTCGAGGGCGGTCAGGTTCGGCAGCAGGTGGAAGAACTGGAACACGAAACCGACGCGATCGCGACGGAAGCGGGCGAGCCCCGCCTCCCCCAGACGGCCGAGCTCGGTTCCGCCCACGACCACGCTCCCGGACGACGGCCGGTCGAGTCCCGCGACGAGGTTGAGCAGGGTCGATTTTCCGCTGCCGGACGGCCCCATGATGGCGCTGAACTCACCCCGGTCGATGCTCAGCGAGACGCCGTTGAGTGCGCCGGTGACGCCTCCCTGGTATACCTTCGTGATGTCGGTTAGCCGCACGAGCTCGCTCATTCGGTCACCGTCCTCCCACCAACGCTTCGCTCCGACAGCTCGTCTATCCATTTGATGTCAGCCTCCGTGTGAAGTAGGGCGCCGCGGACCAGCCGCGCCAGGTCGTTGCGTCCGTCTCTCTTCGCTCGGTCCTCGAGCTGGTTCAGGTCTCGCAGCAGCTGGAGATAGGCGCGCTTTTGTCGCGCGAGCAGCGGCCCGAGATCGCCGTTGGCCAGCCGCGCGGCGAGGAGCAGCTTCACGTAGATCTCCTCATGGAGGCGCTGCGGGCCAAGGTCAGGCTCGGCGAGCCAAGCGTCCAGCGCTTCGCGGCCCGAGGCGGAAAGCTCGTAGAGGAGCTTGCCGCGGTCACCCCGGCGACCCAGCGGGCGGACCAGCCCGTCGCGCTCGAGGCGCTGGAGCGTCGTGTAAACCTGGCCGATATTGACTTCCCAGGTACCGCCGAGCAGCGCTTCAAAACGGTTTTTCACCTCGTATCCGTGGAGCGGCTCCTCGGCGAGGAGTCCCAGCACCCCGTACCTAAGCGACATTATCCATACTCAGTATGCATTAAGAGTATGCATCGGAGCCAGCGGCAGTGTCAAGACCTCTTTTTTCGACTCGCGCGGGTCTATCTTTGGCCCGCCAGGTACCCCTCGTACCAGACCTGGAACGCGAACAGCGTCCAGAGCTGCTTGCGGTTGTCACGCCGCCCGGCAAGGTGAGCGTCAATCAACCCCCCAACCGCCCCCACGTCGAACAATCCCTGCCGACCGATGCGCTCCGGTGACAGCACCGACAACATCTGCTCCCTGAGCGGCCCCCGAAACCACTCCGCGACCGGGATGCCGAACCCCTTCTTCGGGCGGCTGAGGATCCGCCCCGGCAGGATGCCGCGCATCGCCCGCTTCAACAGGTACTTGGAGCGCAAGCCGCGCAGCTTGAGGTCGAGCGGGAGGCTGGTCGCATAAGCGACGAGATCGTTGTTCAGCAGCGGCACCCGACCTTCGAGCGACGCCATCATCGATGCCCGATCCAGCTTGACGAGGATGTCGTTCTCGAGATAGAGCCGCATATCCATCATCAGGACCTGGTTGATCGGGTCATACGAGCCGTGCTCGTCAGGCGATCCGCCGCCATTGGCCGCGGTGATTTCCTCGCGCACGCTGCGCGAAAGCAAAGCAGTCCGATCCTCTGACGCAAACGATCCCATCCAGCGCTGATGCCTCTCGGCGACCGGTTGGTCCGCTCCGCTCACGAAGCGTTTGGCCCGAAAGTCGAAGCTGAGGTTGCCCCGCGATACTGGCAGGCGCCTGACCAATGGCTCGACCAGTCCGCGCCGCAGCATCCGTGGCGCACGCAGGTAATAGCCAGCGAGCCTGTGCGCCTGAAGGGTTGGGTAACCCGCGAACAATTCGTCGCCTCCGTCGCCGCCCAGCGCCACCTTCACGTGCTGGCGCGTGAAGACCGAAAGAAGGTACGTCGGGATGATGGACGCGTCCCCCAGCGGTTCGTCGAGCAGCTCGGGCAGCTTTGGAATGAGTCCGAGCAGCATCGCGGGCTCCAGCGTCAGCTCGTGGTGGTCGGTGCCAAGATGTCTCGCCACCACCCGCGCATGCGCGGCCTCGTCGAATGAGGGCTCCGCGAAACCCACCGAAAAGCTCTTCACGTCGCCGCCGAGCTCGGTCATCATCGCGGTCACGACGCTCGAGTCGATGCCGCCTGAAAGGAACACCCCCAGTGGAACGTCGCTGATGAGCTCCTTGCGAACAGACTCACGAAGCACGGTGCGCAGCTCTGCGCATTCCTCGTCGAGGTTGCGGTCGCGCTGTTTGCCATCGACATTGAGCTCCGCGGCCCAGTAGCGGCGAAGCCGCGGCCTCTGTTCGGCCAGCGACCAGGTGAGGGTGTGGCCTGGACGCAGCTTGTCGATACCGCGGACGATGCTGCGCGGCGATGGCACGAACTCGTGGGCGAGGTATTCGTCGAGCGCCACGGGGTCGACGCCTTTGCGCAGGGCCGGATCTCGGAGCAGCGCCTTGAGCTCCGACGCGAAGACGAGGCGGCCGGATTCGACAGCATAGTGCAGGGGTTTGATGCCGACCCGATCGCGGGCGAGAACCACGAGTGAGCGGCGCCGGTCGAGCAGAGCAAACGCGAACATGCCGTTCAACCGCTCGACCATCTGCTCGCCCCACTCCTCATAACCGTGGACCAGCACCTCGGTGTCCGACTGCGTCGCAAAGGCGTGACCGGCGGCGATCAGCTGCCGGCGAAGCTCCAGGTGGTTGTAGATCTCGCCGTTCTGGACCACCCATACCGTCGAGTCCTCGTTGTGCATCGGCTGGTGGCCGCCGGCGAGGTCGATGATCGAGAGCCGGCGCATACCGAGCGTGACGCCGTCGAGCTGCACGCTCCCTTCGTCGTCAGGTCCCCGATGGACCATGGCCGCGCACATCCGCCGGACGAGGTCGTGACCATCAGCGGGGTTTCCGCCCGCGACGCCGCAGATGCCGCACATCTAGCGGAAAGTCACCTGGCTCGGACGGCGGGTCTCCCGTTCGTCGCCGGTTGCCGGTGAGGGTTTTTCTCGATGACCTCGCGGACCACGTACGTCGGTTTCGACTGTGACTCGTGGTAGGTCCGGACCGAGAGCTCCGCCAGCAAGCCCATGAGGATGAACTGGACGCCGATGATGACAAGGACGACTGACAGCAGGAGAAGCGGGTTGTTATGGGCATAGGGGTAAGGCGGAAGCAGCTTCTGGACGAGCACGATCACCGCCAGCACCAACGCGAGCACCCACAGCCAGAAACCGGCAAATCCGAAGAAGTAGATGGGTTTGGTGGAGTAGCTCCCCAAAAGCTTGACCGTGATCAGGTCGAGCATGACTCGCGACGTGCGCGACAGCGAGTACTTCGACTTCCCGTACGTGCGGGGGCGGTGATTGACTGGAAGCTCGGTGATGCGCGCCCCGACCATCGCCGCGAAGACCGGGATGAACCGGTGCATCTCGCCATACAGCCGCACGTCCTGGATGACCTCGCGACGATAGGCCTTCAGCGTGCATCCGAAGTCGCTCAGTGAAACCCCGGTCACGCGACCGATGACCCAGTTCGCGACCTTCGAAGGGATGACGCGAGTGGCGTCGTCATGCCTGTCGCGGCGCCAGCCGCTCACGACGTCATAGCCCTCGTCGATCTTCTCGAGGAGGTGAGGGATGTCGTGCGGGTCATTCTGCAGGTCGCCGTCGAGGAAAACCAGGACCGCGCCGCGGCTGTAATCGATGCCCGCCTGCACGGCGGCTGTCTGGCCGAAGTTGCGGCGGAAGCTCACCACACGCACCCGCGCATCCCGTGATGCAAGCTGGCCCAAGCGCTCGGTGCTGCCGTCGCGACTGCCATCGTCGATGTACAGCACCTCGAAGGATGTGCCCAGGGCCTCGAGCACGCCCATCAGCTCGCGATGAAGTGGATCGACACTATCGACTTCGTTGTAGACGAGAACGATCACCGAGACGTGCGGGGTATCGGCGGCCGCCTGACGGGCCATCAGGCGGATTATCCCTTGATAAGCTCGGCTGGCGATGAGTGTGGATGCCCTTCAAATCGGAGGGGCGCAGCGAACGAAGTCGGCCGCGGAGGCGTGGTGGGTGTTCCCGGCCGTGCCGCTGCTGGCCGCCGCGGTCGCTTTCGCGTGGACGCTTCATGGCGACCTGCAGCGGCTCTACGGCATGACCAGCGAGGCCTGGGACCTCGCGTACGACCAGCAGGTGATCTGGAACATCTCCCAAGGCCAGGGGTTTTACTCGAGCTTCGCCCGTGCGAACTTCCTCGGCATCCACCTCGAGCCGATCTTCGTCGTGCTGGCCGCGGTCGAGAAACTCTGGCCGAGTCCCACGGTCCTCCTCATCTTTTCGTCCGCCGGGCTGGCGGCCACGGCTCCCGCCGCCTACCTCTTCTTCCGGGCCATTCTCCCGGCCGAGCGGGTCGAGTCCCCATGGCTGGCGGTCGCACTGTCGGCGCCGATCCCTTTCTGGGCCGCGCTCCAGGAAGCCGCACGCGACTTCTTCCATCCCGAGAACATGGCGCTCAGCTTCGCCCTGCTCGCCGCCTGGGCCGGGATCCGCGGCCGGCGCGTCGCGATGTGGTCCTTCTGCGTGTTGGATCTCAGCTGTAAGGAGGACCAGGTCTATACCGTCGCCATGATCGCCATCCTTATGTCGGCCTACGGTGCCCCGGCGGTCAAGAAGCACTGGCGCTTCGTGCTCTATCTAGCGGTCGCATGGTTGCTGATCGGCACCGGCATCGTGCAGCAGCATTTCCGCAACGCGGGCTACTCCGACTTCATCTATTACCTATGGCTGCTGGGCCTGGATCCAGCCACCCCGGTCTCGCCCCTGGCCATCGCGGAGCAGCTGGTGCGGCCACAGGCGCTGTCCATGCTCGCGGCGATCATCGCGTCGATGTTCGCCCTGCCGCTGCTCGCGCCGAGATGGCTGCTGCTCGCGATTCCGCCCTATCTGGCCAACGTGCTCAGCGCGCACAACCCGCAGAACGACCTGCACCTGCACTACGTCTTGCTTCTTCTGTTTCCGCTCATGGTCGCGGGCGGGCTGGGCGGGAGGAGGCTGCTGCAGCTGCGCTCGATCAAGCCGGCGGTGGCGCTGGCGGCGATGCTGCCCGCGCTGATCCTTGGTCTGGGCATGGGACGCTTTCCCCCAGCACTCCTCAGCCATCAAAACCTCTATTCGAGGCCCAACAGCGTCTCCCAGCTGGCGACGGCGACCTCGATGATCCCGCGCGACGCACCGGTGAATGCGGACGCGGGGCTGGCAGCGTGGCTCGCCAACCGTCACACGATCAACGACTTCCCCGACAAGCTCGACGCCAGCTGTTATGTGGTGATCGACCTCGATCTGTATGTGGGCCGAACGACAAACAGGATCAAGCGCCAGCAGGCCGCCGATGCGCTCGCGACCAGCGGCCGGCGGGTCCTTTACGATGACGGCCGATTCCAGGTCTGGAGCCCGGCCGGAGATTGACACTCCCGTACCCTTAGGGATCACCATGGCCGTGGCGGGATCTGTTCGGCAGCGCCTCGATCAGCTCTTTCAACAGCGGATCGTGATCTTCGACGGGTCGATGGGTGTCATGCTGCAACACAAAGGCCTCAGCGACGAGGAGTTTCGCGGCGAGCGTTTCCGCAACCATCCCAAGCCCCTGCGCAACAACTCAGACGTCCTTTGCCTGACGCAACCCAACCTCGTGACCCAGGTTCATCGCGAATATCTCGAGGCGGGCGCGGACATCATCACCACCAACACCTTTACCGCGACGCGCGTGTCGCAGGCGGACTACGGCCTGGAGGGGTTCGCCTACGAGATGAACCTGGAAGGGGCGCGGCTTGCGCGTAAGGCAGCGGACGCCTATGAGAACCGTTTCGTCGCCGGCTCGCTCGGCCCAACCAACGTCACCCTGTCGCTTTCGCCCAAGGTCGACGACCCGTCGTATCGCGACGTCACGTTCGACCAGCTCAAAGACGGATACGCGGAGGCGGCGCGCGCGCTGCAAGAAGGCGGCGTCGACTTCCTGCTCATCGAGACCGTCTTTGACACGCTCAACGGCAAGGCCGCGATCGCCGCCGTAAAAGAGGCGGCGCCCGACCTGCCGCTCTTCGTGTCGGTGACCATCGTCGACCGCAGCGGACGCAACCTGTCGGGTCAGACGGTCGAAGCGTTCTGGACCTCGGTCGAGCACGCCGATCCCTTCGCGGCCGGCATCAACTGCTCGCTGGGGGCGACGGAGATGCGCCCGTACATCGCCGCGCTTTCGCGCGTGGCCCCGGTCTACGTCCACTGCTACCCGAATGCCGGCCTGCCCAATGCGTTCGGCGGGTACGACGAGGAGCCGCCGACCACCAGCCGCCTGCTCAAGGAGTTTGCCGAAGCCGGTTATCTCAACGCCGCGGGCGGATGCTGTGGCACCGGGCCGGAGCACATCCGCCAGATCCGCAAGGCACTCGAGGGCATCCCGCCGCGCGAGGTTCCCGAGCGCGTCGCACGCACGCAGTTCAGCGGCCTCGAGCCGTTCGAGATCGGCCCCGACTCTGGCTTTGTGGTGGTCGGCGAGCGCACCAACGTGACCGGTTCGTTGCGTTTCCGGCGCCTGATTGAGAGCGGCGACTTCACCGGCGCGGTGCAGGTCGCGCTGGACCAGGTCCGCGGCGGCGCCAATCTGCTCGACGTCAACATGGACGCGGACCTGCTCGATTCCGAGGCGGCGATGGTCCGCTTCCTCAACCTGATCGCGACCGAGCCCGAGATCGCCCGGCTTCCGATCATGGTCGACAGCTCCAAGTGGTCGGTGCTCGAGGCCGGGCTGAAATGCGTCCAGGGCAAGGGCGTGTGCAACTCGATCAGCCTCAAGGGGGGCGAAGAGCCGTTCCTCGAACAGGCTCGGCTGGTGCGGGAATACGGAGCCGCCGCCGTGGTCATGGCGTTTGACGAGGTCGGTCAGGCGGACACCTTCGAGCGCAAGGTCGAGATCTGCAGCCGCGCTTATAAGCTCCTCATCGAGAAGGCCGGCTTCGAGCCCGAGGACATCATCTTCGACCCCAACATCCTTCCTATCGCGACCGGGATCGAGGAGCACGCCTCGTACGCGAAGAATTTCATCGACGCGACGCGTGAGATCAAAAAGCGCTTTCCACGCGTGCGCGTCTCGGGCGGCGTCTCCAATCTCTCCTTCTCATTCCGCGGCAACGACCGCGTGCGCGAGGCGATCCATTCGGCGTTCCTCTACCACGCGATCAAGGCCGGGCTGGACATGGGCATCGTCAACGCCGGCCAGCTGGTTGTCTACGAGGACATTCCGAAGGACCTGCTCGAGCTGGTCGAAGACATCATCTTCGATCGCCGGCCGGACGCCACCGAGAGGCTGGTCGAGTTCGCGAAGTCCGTCACCGGCGCAGGCGCCAAGCGCGAGAAGGACCTGGCGTGGCGCGAGGGAACCATCGAAGAGCGGCTCGCTTACGCCGTGCTGCACGGAGAGGTTGAGTTCATCGAAGCCGACGCCGAGGAGGCGCGGCTGAAGCTGGGCAAGCCTCTGCTCGTCATCGAAGGTCCGCTGATGGACGGCATGAAGGTGGTCGGCGACCTCTTCGGCGCGGGCAAGATGTTCCTGCCCCAGGTGGTCAAGAGCGCGCGGGCGATGAAGCGCGCGGTCGCCTACCTCGAGCCTTTCATGCAAGCGGAGAAGGAGGCCTCGGGGAGCCAGCGCGTGCGCGGCAAGCTGGTGCTCGCGACCGTCAAGGGCGACGTGCACGATATCGGCAAGAACATCGTCGGCGTAGTGCTCGCGTGCAACAACTACGAGGTCCACGATCTCGGCGTGATGGTGCCGGTGGACAAGATCCTCGACACCGCAATCGAGCTGGGCGCCGACGTCGTCGGCCTGTCGGGACTCATCACGCCGTCGCTGGACGAGATGGTCGTGGTCGCCAAGGAGATGACGCGCCGGCAGTTCACGATCCCGCTGCTGATCGGCGGCGCCACCACCTCCAAGCAGCACACCGCGGTCCGCATCGCGCCCGCCTACGACGGCTCGACGGTCCACGTGCTGGACGCCTCGCGCGTGATCGGCGTGGTTTCAGACCTCCTTGACGAGGACCGCCGTCACGTGTTCGACCGCGACAACCAGGCGCTGCAGGAGAGGCTCCGAACTCAGCACTCCACCTCGCGGCGCCCCCTGCTCACGCTCATGGATGCGCGCACGAAGCGGCTGAAGCTTGCTTTCGACGACCTGCCCGCGCCTCCCTTCGTGGGCACCCAGGTCATCGAACCCAGGATCTCGGAGCTGCGCGAGTACATCGACTGGACCTTTTTCTTCCATGCCTGGGAGCTGAAGGGAAAGTTCCCCGCCATCCTGGAGAGCCCGTCGCACGGTGCGGTCGCGCGCGAGCTGTTTGGGCACGCCGAGGAGATGCTTGACGAGATCGAGGCCAAAGGTTGGCTGCGGGCCAAAGGGGTCTACGGCTTCTGGCCCGCCACCAAAGAAGTCGATGACATCGTCCTTGACAACGGGGTGCGCTTCCCGATGCTGCGTCAGCAGGTCGACCACGGTGACGACAAGCCCTACCTCTCCCTTGCCGACTTCGTCGCCCCGACCGAGGATCACATCGGCGCGTTCGCGGTCACGGCCGGCCTTGGCGTGGACGAGCTCGCGGAGCGGTTCCAGGCCGAGCACGACGACTACCGGGCGATCATGGTCAAGGCGCTGGCGGATCGCCTCGCCGAGGCTTTCGCGGAGTACCTGCACGAGGTCGTACGCCGAGGTTGGTATGAGAACGGACCGAAGCACTCGCGGGAGGAGCTGATCGGTGAGAAGTACCGGGGCATCCGGCCGGCTTTCGGGTACCCGGCGTGCCCCGATCACTCGGAGAAGCAGACGCTGTTCGACCTTCTGGACGCGCGTTCCATCGGCATGGAGCTGACCGAGAGCGGGGCCATGACGCCGACGGCCGCCGTCTCCGGCCTCTACTTCGCCCACCGTCAGTCGCGCTACTTCATGGTCGGCAAGATCGGCCGCGACCAGGTCGAGGACTACGCCCGGCGCAAGGCCATGACCACCGCCCAGGCCGAGCGCTGGCTGCGCCCGAACCTCGCCTACGACGAGCAGTAGCCGGCGCCGAACCGCGAGCGTGGCCTACAGGATGCGGGTGCCTCGCGCGAAGCGAACAGGAGGCTGGTGCGCCTCGATGAAAGCCGTGGGGTCGACGAACCGGTAGGGGAACGCCGGGAACCCTGAACATGCGGTCGGCGGCAGCGCGCCGTTCCA
>WNGJ01017934.1_pt1 | contig 12601 bp, 12 predicted proteins | sample 5400611 | NCBI WGS metagenome assembly WNGJ01 (sample SAMN13153375, study PRJNA577476) | soil metagenome | isolation source: 40 cm soil or saprolite under Garry oak tree replicate 1 | place: USA:California | collected 2016-06-15
CGTTGCTCCTCTCTAGGAAGGAGTGCCTAAGCTAGAACAAGTCTACCATAGACAGCTATCAATGTCAAACAAATTGGCGTGTGGAGCGACTTCGGCCCAACCCATCACGCCCCAAAAGGAACGCTGCATTCCTCCCCTGCCATGAATGGACGGGGCATCCTGCGGCGGTTAGGGTGAAACACCTGCTAAAAGAGAGAAGGAGAAATCTGAGATGACACGAAAAATCCTGGATAAAGAGCTGCAAGAACTGGATAGCCAGATCATCCAGCTAGGTTCCCTGGTCGATGACGCCCTGGAAAAAGCCCTTCAGGCTCTAGAAACAGGCGACCTCGCCCAGGCCGGCAGAGTGATTGAAACCGACGTCCTCATCGACAGCCTGCGCGCCGCCGTCGAAGAACACAGCATTCGCCTCTTAACCCTCCAACAACCGCTTGGTGGCCGCGACCTGCGCTACCTGACTTCGGCATTATCAATTGCCGGTGATCTGGAGCGCACAGGCGATGGTGCCGAGGGGATTGCCCAGATTATCCTCCGTCTGTCCCCCCTGCACAGCAACACGGCTCAAGTGAAGATCGAGAGAAGCCTGGCTGATACGGTCGAGCTCACTCCCAGGGGTGAGGATGGACAGGTCACAGAAGCATCCATCATGCGCGGTATCCTTGACCTGGGCCAGGAGGCACGGCGAGTCTTGCAGGGGACCATGAAGGCATTTGCGGACCGTGACGTCAATGCTGCACGCTACATCTGGGAAGAGGATGATGTCGTCGACGTCCGCTATCACCAGGTGCGTCATGACTTGATGGCCATGCTTGCAGGAGCACGAGCCATCCCGGCCCTTCAGCATGACACCTTCATCTTGCAGCGTGCCACCTACCTGCTCTGGATTGCCCACAAACTCGAACGAGTCGGCGATCATGCCACCAATATTTGCGAACGCATCCTCTTTATTGTCGAGGGCGAGACCAGTATTCGACCTTAGGACGATCCTCACTTGACAATGAGGGGATTGACGGGAGCACCTACCGCGTGCGAGAAGGGGATAGGGCCGGCGCACATGAAAGCTTCATATGAAAAAGTTCGGCGACTTGCCCGGCGAAGATGGGTAGGTTGGTAGAGGAGAGGTTTGATCGTTTCGTTGTCAGGGCTTGCAGCCCCAGACGGTGAGCATGTTTCCTACAACGAGAAAATCAGGTTGGCGTATCTCTTTGAGCCGTTTCACTTTGACCCCAACGCGTGCGGTACTCGCGTTCAGTCGTTCCGGCTTCGGCTTCGCGGAGCCCTCCATTTGACAAGCTGCGCTTGCCCACAGGTGCAAATCAGAATCGCGGCCCCTGTCTGCTCCAGTGAGGTGAGGACCGCATCAATCGATGCGTCGGACACATACAACCGTGTCCGGCAGATGATGCAGTCCACTTCCATGTCAACCACTCCGCCGGAGCGAGGATGCTGCATGCTCTCCATGAGGCCTCGCTTTCGCCTGGTCATTGCTTCCTCCGTCGCACTTCACCTGATCATCAGCTCCTGATGCTGATCCGCTCACCAGGGTAAATGAGAAACAACATCCCTTGCCGTTTCGCCCCGTGCTTTCCACCCAGATCGATCCTCCCATCGCCTCGACTAATTGCTTGCAGATCGCCAGACCCAGGCCGCTCCCTGGCTGCGTACTCTCTGCTGTATTCGGCAAGCGGACAAAGCGCTGAAACAGCAGGGGCTGTTGCTCAAGCGGGATGCCGGATCCTTGATCGCTAACGCGTACACAGATCATACCAGCCCGTCCATGTGGCTCGTTCGTTGGGCTCATGAAAGCGGCGCTCACCGTAATAGTGGTCTGAGTGGGCGTATACTTGCAGGCATTGGTCAACAAATTGCGGACAATCTGGCGGACAAAGCGCGGGTCGGCATGCACTTGCACTGTCTCAGCAATATCCAGCCCGACGCGATAGCCCTGCAGGAACCGTGGCTCAAAGTGAGCTATCACTGTCTGGATCTCGTGTTGCAGCGAAAAGACGCTCAGGTGGAGGGGTTGCTGCACTTCTGAAGCATGTGCCGTCTCCAGAGCCGTCACGATTAAGCTGATCAATTCTTCGCATCCACTTCGGGCAGACATAATGAAACGGGCTTGTGTCGCGGCATCAAATTGTTCCTGATAGGTTTCCAGCAGGTCCAGATACCCCAGAATCTGCGTGAGTGGGGTACGCAATTCATGACTGAGGTTCTGCAGCACCTGGTCTTTCAACTCGTTCTGCGCGTGTTCCTGCAGATAGACCTGCTCGGTGCGTGCAATGATGTGCTGAGCACCCAGAAGGGCATCGGTCATGCGGCGCAGCACTCCCACCGTCAGACTCACGGCCAATCCATACAGCGTTCCAGTCACGAACGGAACGAACCAAGCGGAGGACCAGAATGTGCCGCCAAAAGCCAATCCATAGCTTGCTCCCAGCATCAGCGTGACGCCTGCAACGCACAGCAGTCCTCCTCGCCACCCAAAGAGCCAGGCGGAGAGGATGATAGGCAGCATCAGCACCCCGCCGAGGTAGGTCGTCGGGAAAGCCAATCCATAGAGACCCAGGCTCACGACGAGTGTGCCGAGGACCAGTACCAACCGTCTCCTGGTTGGCAAGCGCAGCAGCCGCAATGTCAGGGTTACAACCACGTTCATACACCCTCCTTTCCTTTGTTCTGCGCTCTTCTTTGCTGGACGAACGCTATCCGTGATATTTCCCCCCAGTATGCCTGCGGATTGTGTTTCTGAAGCCAGAGTTCAACGCACCCAACGCGCACTTGCCGCGGGCTGAGACCATGATGTTGGGAGCAGCTCAAACTTCAGCTCAACCTCGATCACACCACTGCCTCCTTTTGTTGCACAAGTGCCATGGCATCCACTGAGGAGAGGAAGGCATGTCCTCCTTGCCGCTCGATCATCAGGAGCAGCCGCTGGAGGCGGATCGCGTCTTCGTAGCGGGTCCATGTAGGTGCATGGGCAGACCAGGACACTATACAGGTCTGACTTGGGACCATCTCGAGGACCGTGGGCGGGATGAAACGCACGAATTGCCCACGCGCGTCAGCATACAGCGGTCCCACAATAAATCCCTCACATCCAGCGAGGATTCCTTCAGCCACGATGCGCTCATACTCCTTATCGGCAATGTGCGGCAACACGGGTCGCACCGCGATGAACACGGGAATACCGATACGCTTGAGATTTGCCACGGTCAGCATCCTCTCAGCGGGAGACGGCGTATGAGGCTCCACAGCAGGAGCAGAATCCCAGCAACTGAGAGAAACCAGGGCACTTAACGTCGTTCCAGCCGCTTCCATGCAGCAGCGAATATCGCTCAGCGCTTCGAGGGTAGGACCTGTCAGCAACGCTTTCGTGCTAAAGTTCACATGTTTGTGCATCAGTGCCAACGCCTGGAGCATCGCGATGCCGCGTTCAGGACGTGCAAACGGATCACCGTCGTAGCCGAATTGAATCGTCTCGAAAGGAGTTTCACGGGCAAACAGCTGCAAGCGGGAAAGAATATCTTGTGCATCGATACGAGAAAGTCCTACTTCCCCCCCCCGCGTATAGCAATACCGACATCCAAAAAGGCAGGGTTCTCCGACAGGAACAAGCACGCGGTTCTTCTCTACTTTGAACAGAACTCGTCTACCCATACAGATTCCTTCCTTGGAGCCTGACGCTGGACGGTGGTGTGGACAACAGATTCTTGTCCATCATGCGCTTCTCGTGTTCCGTGATCATCAGTCCATGCATCCGGTCTCTAAATGAAGTATACCAGAACAAATGCGAAAGAAAAGACAGTTTGGTAATTTTTGCCAAAAATGTAGCATTTGCTAATCGTCTGCCGGAAATAGACCACTTAGAAACATTTTGTAAAAATTTAGGTCGCTGTATAAATGAGAGAGAAATATGCCATGATGGAAGAAATAGCTACTGCTCGCGCAACCTGCCCACTTGCATCCCGACGAGTGACATTTGCTTAATGCTACCAATAAAGGGTCCATCCCGATGACTATCGCGAATCAGTAGCATTCCCTGGCATTTCGCCTTCATCTGATCACCTGGACGACATGAACGATGAGAAACCCTTGCGCTTTGCGATGACATACGGTAAGCTATTGATAGCAGAAGAGGGAGACGGTGGGAAAAGGACTGAAAAGGGACTGAGCAGCGCGAGGGGGAGCAAAGGGCAGCAGTGGTTACAGCCTGCCCCTTGCTTCTCGTGTCTGATCAGACCGGTGTTGTGAAAGGAGACGATGCCACATGTCAGAAATCCTTCAAGGCAACAACGAGGCGAGGCTTCTTACCGATGAACGCTTCTTACGCAAAGTGGCCTATCTGTACTATGAAGACGGTCATTCCCAGGAATCCATTGCAGAAATGGAGTTTTGCTCCAGGCAGACCGTGAGCAAAGCCTTGCAGAGAGCAAAAGAGCGAGGCATTGTCCGTATTTCTATCATTCCTGATTTGCGAACCGGTTACCTCCGCAATCTTTCCCGCGAAGTACGCGTGCAGCTGGGCCTGGAGGATTTAATCCTGGTGGTGGGCCGCAGCATGAACACGATTGGTGCCGAGGACATGCTGGATGATGTGGTGTTTGAGATCGCGAGTGCAGCTGCGGAGTATCTTGATCAACTGCTCACAGATGCGGATATCCTGGCAGTGTCCGGTGGAAGAACGTTTATGCGCAATCTCGTGCGGTATGTAAAGCCAACCAGGGTCCTGCCCCACATGCAGGTGGTGGCGACCATCGGATTCGTGGAGAACCGTACCAACTATGGGGATGCGAATTTGATCGCGTATGATCTAGCCGAGGCATACGGAGCCAATCATCTGTGGTTTCCTTGCCCCGCTTTTCTCGCCGACGAGGCGCAAGTGCAGCGCACTCGCGAGCTTCCCATTATCAAAGAGGCCTATGAGATGATGATGCGAGCAAGCGTGATAGTGACAGGGCTGTGGACCCCGCACACCCATGATGAGTTGCTCCTGAGCGGTATTCTTTCACAGAAGCAACTTGAGACGCTAGAGGCATATCACCCGGTCATGGACATTAATCACTGGGTCTTTGATGCATCGGGCAGGTGTATTAACGAGCTGCTTGAGCCAACCCCCTACTTCCTCTCAGGGCTAGAGATCCCTCGCTTAAAGGACAAAATTCAGCAGCACAACACCAAAGTGCTTCTCGTTGCAGGAGGAAGTCCTTCCTATGTCCCCGCGATTCGAGCTGCGCTCAAGGCAGGCCTCGCCAATATCCTGGTCACCGATCACGTCACCGCGCAGCTCTTACTATTAAGCGACTGACCAGAGGGAGCCGAGGTATTGAGGTATTTGACCTGCCGCAGTTCACCCGAAAACTCCCCTTGAACCTTATCCATTATTCACGTACAATAACGGGTACATAGAAGAGATGTCCCCCTAATGCTATTCCAAGATTACCACAATATGCATAGAGGGTATCCCCCGTGGATACCCCGTACAAAGGAGCCTATCAATCATGACACAACGTGAAGCAGTTATTGTTGAAGCAGTTCGCACCCCCGTCGGGCGACGGGGAGGACGCTTGAAGGACTGGCACCCGGTGGATTTGCTGGCCCAGACACTCGCGGCCCTGGTGCAGCGCACGGGGATTGATCCTGGCAAGGTAGACGATGTTATCGTAGGTTGTGTGAGCCAGGTAGGAGAGCAGAGCCTCAACGTGGGGCGAAACGCTGTTTTAGCAGCGGGTTTTCCCGAGACGGTGCCCGGCACGACGGTTGATCGCCAGTGCGGGTCGAGCCAGCAGGCCATTCACTTTGCAGCCCAGGGTGTGTTGAGCGGCGCGTATGATGTCGTGATAGCTGGCGGCGTCGAGTCGATGACCAGGATTCCCATGGGGGCATCCTCGCAGGGTCCAGGCACTCCCTTTGGCAGCCAGATGCTGCACCGCTATGACAATGGACTTGTACACCAGGGCATCAGTGCCGACCTGGTGGCCCAGAAGTGGGAGCTAAGCAGAAATGAACTCGACGAGTATAGCCTGGAGAGTCATCGTCGAGCCGCACAGGCCACGGCTGAAGGACGTTTCAAAAGCCAGATCGTGCCCATTGCGGTGAAAAATGAAGATGGCTCGACCAGTATGTTCGAGCAGGACGAAGGTATCCGCCCTGATACCAGTCTTGAGAAACTGGCTAGCCTCAAGCCTGCCTTCAAGCCGGATGGTCTCATCACAGCTGGCAATTCCTCGCAGATCAGCGATGGCGCGGCGGCTGTACTCATCATGGACCGAGAAACCGCGGAGCGACTGGGACTGCGACCGCGTGCGCGCTTTGTCTCGTTCTCCCTGGCAGGTGATAATCCTATTCTCATGCTGACCGGGCCTATCCCTGCTACGTTTAAGGTGCTTAAGCGCGCCGGGCTGACGCTGGAGCAGATAGACCTGGTTGAAATCAATGAAGCATTCGCCAGCGTCGTACTGGCCTGGCAACGTGAGACCGGGACAGATTGGCAGCGGGTCAACGTGAACGGGGGAGCAATTGCTGTGGGCCACCCGCTGGGAGCTTCCGGCGCTCGCCTTACCACCGTCCTCCTGCACGAACTGGAGCGCACCGGCGGTCGCTACGGTCTGCAAACCATCTGTGAAGGCGGCGGTATGGCCAATGGCATGATCATTGAAAGGATATAGTTGCATGCTCAATTTTGCTCCCACGGAAGAGCAAGAAGAGATACGCCGCCTGGCACATAGCGTAGCTGTTGAAGAGTTGCGCATCTCGGGACGCAGTTCTGAAAAGAGAGGAGATATCTCTCTTGAACTTATGCACACGTTGATGCAAACTGGCCTTACGACGCCGTTTCCGGAAACATATGGCGGTTCGGGAAGCATCGAGGCCGTTACCTATACGCTGATTGCAGAGGAGCTGGGTTTTGGCGATGGCGGCCTGGCCATGAATGTTATCGGCTCGCTGGCAGGGCCGCTGACTGTACTACTGGCAGGTGATGAGAGCCAGCAAGAACACTACATTGCCCCATTTTGCGCTGAACGCGAGGGAGCTCTAAAACGGGGCAGCCTGGCCTTTGCCGAGCGCACCGGTGGCTACACGTTAGCAGAAATCAGCGCCACGATACGCGCAGAGAACGGAAGCTATATTCTCAACGGCACCAAGCGCGGCGTGATTCACGGGGGACAATCCAGTCCACAGGTCGTGCTGGCACGCCTGGAAGGAACAACTGGAAGCGATGGGTTTTGCGCCTTGATGGTCCCGGCGGAAACGAAGGGCCTGCGCATCAGCAATGATGTACAAAAATTGGGGTTGATCGCTGCCCCAAGTGTCTCGTATATTCTCGAGAACGTAACGGTCCCCGCGACCTGTATGCTAGGTAAGCCAGGGAATAGTGGAGTGATACGAGCGGCAACCCTTTATAGTATCCTGCGTGCGGGCGTCGCTTGCGGTATGGCCCGTGCGGCCCTTGAATATGCGATGGATTATGCCAGGGGGCGCATTGCCTTTGGTCGCCCCATCGTCTCATACCAGGGCATCGCCTTTATGGTTGCAGAGATGGCGATGAAGCTTGACGCGGCCCGGCTACTGACCTGGCGTGCGGCAGTAAGCTGGGACCGCGACGTTGATAGTAACGCGGCAGCGATGGAGTAGAGCATATGATTGATTTTACCCTCAGCAAATCACAACAGGCGGCGCGGGACTATGCTCATCAGGTTGCCCTCGAGGAGATGCGGCCCATTTCTTTGGAGTGTGACCGCACCGAGCGGATTCCAGAATCGTTCTTCTGGAATATGCAGCAGCGGTTTTGGGGAGGAGCGGCGGCGCAGGCACGTACACAGGCACAAGAAGAGGATGTGAAGCAAGATAATGTGCTTTCGATGCTTGCCCAGGAAGAGATGGCGTGGGGCGATGCGGCTCTCTCCACGGCCATTCCAGGACCAGGGTTGGCGGCTCCTCCCATTCTTTCACAAGGGACGCCAGAACAGCAGGTGAGGTTTCTTGGCCCATATATGGATAGACAACTCCACTGGGGGGCCCTGGCGCTGACGGAACCGGGCATTGGCTCTGACGTGGCCGGTATGTCTACAACTGCCGTTCTGGATGGTGACGAGTGGGTGCTCAACGGCCATAAGCACTATATTACCAATGGCGCACGCGCAGACCTGGTGGTAACCTTTGCAACCATTGATAAGAGCCTGGGACGAGAGGGTATCCGCCCGTTTGTCGTGCCCAGGGATACGCCTGGATTTATCGTTGGGCGTATCGAAGAGAAAATGGGCTTGCGCGCCTCGCAGACGGCTGAATTGATCTTTGAAAACTGCCGCATCCCCAGGGAAAACCTGCTCGGTGGTCGCGAGAGCAGTAAAAAGGCTGGCTTCAAGGCGGCGATGGGAACGCTGGATGCGACGCGCCCACTGGTGGGAGCGCTAGCGGTAGGCATTGCCCGAGCGGCCTACGAGACCACCTGCCAGTGGATACAAGAAGAGCTACCCGGGGGATATCCAGCGCAGAAGCGACGGGAGATCGAGGCTGAACTGGAAGAGATCCGCCAGGAGTTGGAGATGGCGCGCTTCCTGGTCTGGCGTGCGGCCTGGATGGCCGATAGAAGAATCCCTAACTCAAAAGAGGCCTCCATGTGTAAGGCTTACGCTGGCGGGTTAGTGATGAAGGCAACGGCAGCCGGAGTGCGCATCACAACTCCAGGCGAAAACACTGAGTTTAAGCAGTTTATTCAAAAGTGGTTTCGCGATGCAAAAGTCTTTGATATCTTTGAAGGAACGGCACAGATTCAACGTCTTGTCATTGCTCGCCGCCTGTTCCCAGAGATAGACATTCCATAAGTAAGATATTCTTGAGGTGAACAGGATGACTGTGCCGTCATCCTGTTCACCTCAAGAATATCTTACTTTATTGTTTTTTCTGCCAGGACTTCGTCGTCCTCATCTAAAAGGTATTCTTCTTGATCTAGCTGCAGATTTAGCAAGGCCATATTGCGATTCTCACGCCTGTTGGAGCGGCGGCGCTCCATGGATTCGCGCTTGAAATTTTCGCGTTTCATTTCTGTACGCTTATCACGTAGCTTTCCTCTCATGCTCTCACCTCCTCTCCTTTGGAGTAGGGATACGCTGCACGCGGGCATACGGACGTAACAGGCTAAGCAAGTTGGTAGTGCCTTTCTTCTACTGTGGAAACACGTTCTGAACAAGTAGACTCATTCAATAGATGCACAATAAATGGATATTTCATGCCTTTTCTCTATAGTTGAAATTTGGGTATTTTCATGTTGAGGAAATCCAGCGCAGCGTGAGGAAGTTCAGGGGCAAAAGAAAATGCCCGGATGTAGAAAGTTATCCGAGCAGCAACATCTCTCAGCATAGAATGATCTACTACACTCCGGTGTTGCTTATCGGATGAGTTCCATCGCTTCGTACACATCGCGCCAGGCTTACAAGCACTTGCTGCATAGAACTCACCCCCCTTAAATCTTTGTCTAATCATATCTGCTACAAACTAATTGACAGTAAATCTGGTATGAGTGTACTCGTAGATTTATCAAAAGTCAAGACCTTTTTGGGCCTATTCGCATTAAAATTTCCCCACCCGGGGTTTGATTATCACTTGATTACCAGCCACTAGTAGGATAGAATGGAACAGTTTTCAATAGTTATGCAAGGAGACACCACAATGTCCTGGAAACTGCATCAACAAAAGACCGAAACGCTCCATTGGAGCAGTACACCCAGCCCACGGGGAATATGCGTTGTCATGGCGACGGAAGCTGGTGTCTGTTGGGCGGGAACGCCAGGAACGGAAGCGGACAAGGGTTTCTCATGGCTCAGCCGCAGGCTGCCATTCAAAGATGTGGTCGAGGGAGAAGAGATTGCGCCTCTGCAACAGGCAATGGACGAGTTGAGGCGCTATTTCGCAGGGGAGTACGGACAATTTGCTTGTCCGTTGGATCTGCACGGTACGCCATTTCAAGTGACCGTCTGGCAAGCAATGTTTCGTATTCCCTATGGTGAAACCCGTTCCTACGGAGAGCTGGCGCAGGCTATTGGACGACCTGCTGCGGCGCGTGCCGTTGGAACTGCCGGTGGCGCTAATCCCGTTGCAATCATCGTGCCCTGCCATCGCGTCGTAGGGAGCAATGGGTCACTTACCGGATACGGTGGGGGATTGCCGACAAAAGAATGGCTCCTGGCATTGGAGAAAAGAGGGGTATAGAAGTAGAGCAGGGTTAGCAGCCCTCAGGGCTGCTAACCCTGCTCTACTTCTATAATATCTAGCCCGGGTAGTTGCCAGCCTGTGTTATGAATATTTTGACCAGGCCTCTAATGATGAAAGCGGCAATAGCTACCTCAAGAATGATCATGACGATCCATAACCAGACAAGGCCGTGGGTCTGAGCAGTGGCATCGAGCGAATTGGCAAATAGTGGTATCAAGATAATAAGCGGTACAGCCAGCAGGGCAAGACATAAAAGTATTACAAAAGCAGGCAGAATGATACGCCATGCACCTGAATCGCGCAGATTTTCCGTTTTCGCTGTACCATAGACTTGCCTGTGTTCAGCGCTGCTTACTTCCGTAGATGCAGGCGGGGCTGTCATTGTCCCAGCAACTGGAGTTGGCGCATTAGCAGGATCCGCAGTTATCCGGGCAGTTTGTTCAGAGCCAAGTTTCTCTGCCAATACCTGGGCATTTTCTTCAGCCGGAGTTGCCGGGTGTAATCTCTCAGGGCTTGAGGTCGACTCGTCCATGGTCTATGATCTCCTAAACATACTTTGATAATGATTGCTACTTTAGTATATCATAAACTTTGGAGAGCAGAAAATAAACTGATGAACAGACATAGTATCCTGCACGAGTTCCAGCGTGTTACGCAGCAAGGTTTAGATATTCTCTTTCCACCGCAGTGCGCCGGCTGCAAGAGAGGCGGCACTGTACTTTGTTCATCGTGTATGGCACAATTTGTGCCGGTGATGCCCCCGCTCTGTCAACGTTGTGGCGTGCCTTTGTCAACGCTGGGATTGTGCCAGCAATGCCAGTACCATCCCCTGGATCTGAGCGGATTGCGTGCGGTCAGCAGGTATCAAGAACCGTTACGTTCATGCATTCATGCACTCAAATATGATGGGAATACACGCCTGGCAGAACCATTAGGAGGCTTGTTGGCACAGGCCTTCAGGTATTATGGCTTGCAAGCTGATGCTATTATCCCTGTACCCCTGCACAGTGAACGGCAAAAGCAGCGTGGCTATAACCATGCCTATCTCCTGGCAGAGGTGTGTGCCGCACAGGTCAAGGTACCGCTTTACCAGGAGATGGTGGTACGCCACCGGGCCACACCTGCGCAGGTTGGTCTAGCGGTCAGTGAACGCCGGCAAAACGTTGCCGGAGCTTTTCGCTGTTCACCTGCGTTTGCAACTGGAGCGCTATACGGACGTAGAATACTTATAGTTGATGATGTGCATACGACAGGTGCTACGTTGGAAGCCTGCGCAAGGCCTCTCTTTGCCGCCGGTGCCCAGGCCGTGTGGGGATTGGTGCTGGCACGACCACTTTAAAACACATACTAAAGAAAGGCCGAGTAAATGGTGGATGCCTACAACTTTAATGGGTTAGGGATGGGTCTGGGCAACTTATCACGGCTATCTAACGCTCAAACTCGCTCTATTAGCGCTGAGAATTTCAGCGGGGCAAAAGGGCGCGGAGGTATGGCCGTTGAAGGGACGGGGGCTGAGAGCGCTCGTGACCTCGGGCAGGGTTGGAAAATATCCCCATCCATTGTCATTCGACCCAGGAGCACTTTTACCTTGGCTGATATTCAAGGGCCCGGTGCTATTCAGCATGTGTGGATGACTACTTTTCCATCTCATTGGCGTCGACTCATTTTGCGAGCTTACTGGAATGGAGAAGAGTACCCTTCGATTGAGTGTCCCTATGGCGATTTTTTCGCAAATGGCTGGTGTGAGCTATGCAATATCAGCTCATTACCTGTCTCGGTTAACCCGGCGGGGGGAATGAATGCCTACTGGGAGATGCCTTTTCAACAGAGCGCTCGCGTGACTATCGAGAACCTGAGTGCGCAAGAGGTAAAGCTCTATTACCAGATTGATTATACACTCACCGAAGTTCCAGGTGATAGAGCTTGCTTTCATGCACAATGGCGGCGTAGTAATCCACTTGCATATAAGCAGGTACATACACTGTTGGACGGAGTGAAGGGAAAGGGCCATTATGTAGGCACATACCTGGCGTGGCAGGTCAACAGCAATGGCTGGTGGGGCGAAGGGGAAATGAAATTTTACCTGGATGGCGATACGGATTTTCCCACCATTTGTGGGACTGGCACAGAAGATTATTTCGGAGGAGCCTGGAATTTTGAGCATCCTAAAGGTGAATATGGAGTGTATTCTACAGCGTTTTTAGGCTTACCCCAGGTAATAAAGTCGGATGGACTGTACCGCAGCCAGCAGCGCTTTGGCATGTATCGTTGGCATGTTATGGACCCAATTCGTTTTGAAGAGGATCTAGGTGTGACCATCCAGGCCCTGGGTTGGCGCAGTGACGGGCGCTATTTGCCGTTACAGGACGATATTGCTTCGGTCGCCTTC
>WNGJ01006449.1_pt1 | contig 12600 bp, 13 predicted proteins | sample 5400611 | NCBI WGS metagenome assembly WNGJ01 (sample SAMN13153375, study PRJNA577476) | soil metagenome | isolation source: 40 cm soil or saprolite under Garry oak tree replicate 1 | place: USA:California | collected 2016-06-15
GATCAGCCAGACGTGGTTGGCCTCCCAGACCGGACCCATGGCGTGCCGTGCGTGGTCGCGGGTGGCCGCCCGCCCGGTCCGCCCGCCACCCGGGAAGAGCGTCCAGAAGCCGGCACCGAAGTCCGCCCCGGCGAGCACGGTGTAGGCGGCGAGGCCGAGGAGGATGAAGACCATCGGGAGCTCAGCCAGCATGGGTGGCTCCCGGATCCGGGTGCGGCGGCGCGGGGTCGTCCAGGCCGGCCTCCAGCGGGATGCGGCTGAACCTGCGCAGGAACCACGCCACGGCCGCGTACAAGCCGATGTAGACGGCCACGAGCGTCCCGTAGCCGATCGGGATGCCCTCGGCGCCGGTGACCGCCTCGGAGGTGCGCATCACCCGGTAGACGACCCACGGCTGGCGCCCGACCTCGGTGGTCACCCAGCCGGCGATCAGCGCCACCACCGAGAGCGGACCCGCGGCGAGGACCGCGCGGTAGAACCAGCGCGACCTGGGCAGCCGTCTCCGGACTTCCCGGGCCGCCCAGTCGCCGACCACGATCTGCACCGGCGCGACGACCGCCGCCGCCGTGAGCGCGATGGTCAGCGCCGTGCGCTGGTAGCGGCCCCGGCGCCCGCGCAGGTAGCCCCACGCGTAGAAGCTGGCGATCAGGAAGCCGGCGACGATGTAGCCGGCGAAGTACATGTGTATCCATTCGTGCCAGACGTACGAGTTGCCGAACAACGCCGACCAGGGCCGCACGTCGACCGCCCGGCCGTCTTGCAGCGTGAACCCGCCGGGGTGGTTCATCCAGCCGTTGACGGAGATGACGAAGAATGAGCCGGTGACCCCCGCGATCGCGACGGGGATGCCGGACATGAAATGCAGCCGCGGCCCGAGCCGGTCCCAGCCGTAGACGTAGATCGCGATGAAGATCGCCTCGACGAAGAACGAGAAGCCCTCGAGCGCGAAACCCAGCCCGAACACGTTCCCGAAGCTCGCTACGAAGCCCGGCCACAGCAGCCCGAGCTCGAAGCTGAGGATCGTGCCGGTGACCACACCAACCGCGAACAGGGCGAGCATCACCCTCGACCAGCGCCTGGCGAGTGTGCGATAGAGCCGGTCGCCGGTGCGAAGGTAGCGCCATTCGGCGAACAGGACCATCGCCGGGAACGCCATGCCGAAGGCGACGAGCGGGATGTGCACCGCGAACGAGAGCGCCTGCATCTGCCGAGCCTCGAACAGGTACTGCTGGTCGACCCGTGCCAGGTGGACACCAGCTGCGGCGACGAGGCTGCCAACGAGTGTCGCGTCAGCCATCACAAGAGCCCATCTCATCGGACGAACGACGGGCGCCGGAGCGTACCCCCAACTCCGCCGAGCATGCCCCGGCGCTAGTCGTCCCCGTGGTTCCCGTGCGACGGTGGCCACGGGACCAGTGGCTTCCCGATCTCCCACTGGTGGCCGAAGGGGTCTTCGATCCTGCCCAGAAGCCAGCGATGTTCCTCCTGCACCGGGGCGACCTCCGTGGCGCCCAGTGCGACGGACCGCTCGACCACGGCGTGCGGGTCGTCGACGACCAAGAGCAGTCGCACCGTGCTTCCGCCCAAGGACTCGGGGCTGAAGTTCTTGTTGGGCGGCGACTCGTCGGAGACCCAGAAGAATCCGTGTCCCACCGACAGCTGGGAGACCACGGCCTCGTTGTCCGCCGTCCCCCCGACCCGGTAGATCTCCCGGGCACCGAAGACGGCCTGGTAGAACTCGACGGCCTCGCGGCCGCGCCGCACCGAGAGCTCCGGCGAGATGCCGATCTGCCCTGCCGCACCGGTTGACTCGGCCGCCCGCTCCATCCCGGATCCTCCTCGCCCGTCGGCCCTGCCCGCCGTGGCATCTTGGCCTGCATCCCGGCCGATGGCCAGCCCGCCGGTCCGGCCGGATCCGGTCCTTGCGATCGATGCCCTGACCACGAGCGAACCCGCGCCGGTCCGCCGGCCGGCACCGTCGCTACAGCCGGCGGCAGACGCAGCTCGCCCAGCGGGTGCTGGACCTGGTCGCCGAGGGGACCGCGATCACGGCCGCCGGACGGATCGCGGACCTCGAGGGCGAGGTCCGCGACCTGCGTGAGCAGCTGGACGAGGCCGCCGACGCGGGCCGGCGCGACGGCAGCTGAGGTGACACCGGACGCGGGTGGACGAGGGTCGCCAACCCTCGGAACTCAGGCGACCCCGGTCAGGGCGGCCACAAGGGCAGCGACGGCCGGTGGGTCCGGAGGCTCGCCGTACGTGGCGGCGTAGATGTGCCGGGTCGAGTCCGGCAACTCGACCGCGGCGAGCGCCGGCAGCCGATGGGCCCGCAGTGCCAGTCCCGGCATCGTGGTCACCCCCATCCCGGCGGCGACCAGGGCCTGCATGACCACCATGTCGTCGCTGGTGTACGCGACTCTCGGCGTGAACCCCGCCTTGGCGCACAGCTCGAGGAGGTGGCTTCGGCACCGGTCGCAGCCTGCGATCCAGGTGGAGTCGCGATGGTCGGTGAGAGTGGCCGGCTGCCCTGCGCTGAGCAGGTAGGTCGGGTCGTCGAGGAGGTGCGCCAGCCGGATGACGTCGTCCTCGGGTGCCGTGTCGTCGTAGCGGAAGATGACGGCGACGTCGACCTGTCCGGCCCGGAGCATCTGCAGTGCCTCGGGCGGGTGGGCGTCGGTGAGGCCGAGCTCGAGACCCGGGTGCTGGCTGGCCAGGGCGGCGGCGGCCGCCGGCACGAGGGTGCTCATCGCCGAGGAGAAGCCGGCGAGCCTGACCCTGCCCGCGCTGAGGCCGACGTGCGCCGACAGCTCCGCGGCCGCCGAGTCGACCCGGCCGACGATCTCGGCGGCCCGGTCGGCCAGCAGCTGTCCCGCCTGGGTGAGCCGGACGCCCCTGCCGACGCGCTGAAGAAGCTTGGCGCCCGTCTCCGCCTCGAGCCGGGCGAGGTGGTGGCTCACCGAAGGTTGCGAGTAGTGCAGCTCCTTGGCCGCCGCGGTGACCGACCCGCGCCTGGCCACGGCGGCAAGCACCCGAAGGCGTACGAGATCGAGCATTCATCAACTCTATCTATGGCTGACACAGAAGATTGGCGTTAGACGTGATGAGTTGTGCCCGCCACGCTCGTTGGCATGGACGTCACCACGATCATCCGCCCCGGTTTGGCCGAGCTGGTCTCGACCGTTCGAGAGCAGGCCACACGCTCACCCGGCCCCCGCCAGACCGCGCTGTCGGTGGCCGGCCTGCTGCGCGCCCAGAGGCCCACGGTCGAGATGCTCACCCCCGACGAGCGCTGGGGCGACGCCGGCGGCTACGTCCGGCACACCCTGCACACGGAGACCGGGCTCTCAATCGTGGCCGTGGTGTGGCGGCCGGGCCAGCACACGGTGATCCACGACCACATCGCGTGGTGTGCCTTCGCCGTCCTTCAGGGCGTGGAGTACGAGACGCTCTACCGCGACGACGGCGACCACCTGACCGAGATCGGTCGCGTCGCGAACGAGGTCGGCAGCGCCAGCGGCTTCGCGCCGCCCGGCGACATCCACCGGGTCCACAACACCGGCGACACCACCGCGATCTCGCTGCACGTCTACGGCGCTGACCTCGGCGAGGAGGAATCGAGCGTGCGCCGCATCTACGACCTGCCCGCGCGCTAGGTGCGGGCGGCGGCATCGTAGCCTCCACCGGAGCACCGGCGAGGTGACCGGCCGAGGAGCCGTTGTGGAGGCTCCCGCCGTGACTGGCCGGAGCGGAGCGACCAGCCGATGTCCGGGGAGACGCGGATGAACCAGTTGCAGCCGTCCGGCGCCGTAGCACAGCCGATGCTCGAAGGGCGAGTGGCCATCATCACCGGTGCGAGCCGGGGGATCGGGGCCGCGACCGCGAGAGCGTTCGCGGCCGCCGGCGCGGCGGTAGCGCTTGCCGCGCGCGACCAAGCCGCGCTCACCGCCCTGGCGGACGAGCTCTCGGCCAGCGGCGCGCGGGCGATCGCCGTGCCCGTCGACGTCGCCGACCCGGCGTCGGTCGAGCAGCTCGTCGAGCGGACGGTCGATGCCTTCGGGCGTCTGGATCTGGCGTTCAACAACGCGGCCGGCGGCGGCCGCCCGCCCACACCGCTCGCCGACCTCCCGGTCGACGACTACGACTCGGCCATCGCCATCTCGCTGCGCGGCGTGTTCCTGTCCATGAAGTACGAGATCCCCGCCATGCTGCTGGCGGGCGGCGGCGCCATCGTCAACATGTCCTCCACCGCCGGTGTCGAAGCCGTCGGGGGCCTCGCCGGGTACGTGTCCGCAAAGCACGGCGTGATCGGGCTGACCAAGACGGCAGCGCTCGACTACGCCGACCGCAACGTCCGCGTCAACGCCGTCGCACCAGGGCCCATCCTCACCGACAACCTCGAGCGCGCCGGCACCGAGGCCCGACGGCAGGCTGCTCTCGCCATGCCGATGCGCCGAATCGGGCGACCCGAGGAGGTCGCGCATGCGGTCGTCTGGCTCTGCTCCGACGAGGCGTCGTTCGTCACCGGCGTGACCCTGCCGGTCGACGGCGGAAAGCTGGCCGGCATGGCGCCCTTCAGCGCCACCGCCCGCCAGCCGGCGACCGCGCCGCACCCCTGACCGGATCACCGGCCTGGCCTGTCCGCTACTCGACGGCGAAACCGAATGCGGAGCGTCCGTCGCGGCGGCGGCCGCTCCTCGTGTGGAAGAGAGATCGCTGGCGTGGCGGCCGGGCTCGAGGGAGTCCGCATGCCAGGTCGAGATCTTTGCTGATGGCGGCAGGCTTCGGGGTGTCGTGCGCCTGGATATCGGTCCTGTTCTGCATCCTGACGACTTGGCCGCCGGCAAAGACGCTTGCGTTTGTGGGCTCGCGCTGAGATCCGCGACTATGTCGATGTCACCGCGTTGCGCGCGCATTATGAGCCTTCCGTGCTGGTTCGACTGGCGGCCGAGAAGGATGCGGGCTTCACGCCAGCGACCTTCGCCGCCGCGCTCGATGCCATCCGGCGTTTCGAGCCGGAGGACTGGGCCGCCGCCGGCATCGACGCCGCCACCGCCGCCCGTATCCAGGACATCACGCGAGTCTGGAGCGCCGAGCTGCGTAGCCCTTAGCCGCTGGCTCGCACCCGCCAGCCTATCTACGGCTCGATGAGTGGTCGCGGTTATGGAGTGAATGTGTGCTGCTCGGGTCGTACCGAAGGGCTATGGTCAGCATCCGGATACCGGCCCAGCGGGCAGCGCCGCTCACATAGTCGGACACCTGGGTGCTGGTCGGCTGGGGGTGGCATCGAAGGTGACCACCTCCCCGGACGCTCGACGCCCGGCCGGTGCCGGCGGGTCCGTGTGGTCGCCGCTGCGGATCACGGCGTTCCGGGCGCTCTGGTTGGCGCAGCTCGCAAGCATGATCGGCACCTGGATGCAGACGGTCGGGGCCCAGTGGCTGCTGATCGACCGTCCCGACGCGGCCACGCTCGTCTCGCTCGTGCAGACCGCCAGCCTGCTGCCGGTGCTGCTGCTCGCCCTGCCGGCCGGCGTGCTCGCGGACAACTTCGACCGGCGGCGGCTGCTGGTGGCCGTCCAGCTCTGCATGTTCGCCGTCGGCGCCGTGATGACGGTGCTCACCCTGCTCGGCCGGATGCCGCCGGTGCTTCTGCTGACGTTCACCTTCCTGCTCGGGTGCGGCACGGCGCTGAGCATGCCGCCGTGGCAGGCGCTCATCCCGCAGCTGGTGCCGCGCGGGCAGTTGCCCGCCGCGGCCGCGCTCGGCGCTGTGAGCATGAACCTGGCCCGGGCGATCGGGCCGGCACTGGCCGGTCTGCTGGTGGCCCAGCTGGACGTGGGAGTCGTGTTCGCGGTCAACGCGGTGTCGTACGCGGTCCTCGCGCTCGCGCTGGCCGCGTGGGGTCCGCCGGTCGCTGTCTCCGGCGACGTACCAGAGCGGTTCGTCCCCGCCCTGCGGGCCGGCGCCCGTTTCGTCCGGCATTCCCGGGTCGTCCGGCGGCTCCTGCTTCGTTCCGCCCTGTTCGTGCTTCCGGGGACCGCACTGTGGGCGCTGCTGCCGATCGTCGCGAGCCGCAGGCTCGGTCTCGGCGCCGGGGGATACGGCCTGCTGCTGGCCGCTCTCGGTCTCGGCGCTGTCGGCGGAGCCGTCGCACTGCCACGGCTGCTGTCGCGGATGTCCACCACCCGGATGGTTCTGCTCGCCAGCATCGTGTACGCGGGTGCGCTGGCCGGACTCGTCCTGGTACGCAACGTCGGCTTCGCCGTCGCCGTGTTGGTCCCGGCCGGTGCCGCCTGGCTCGCGGTGCTGTCCAGCCTCGGCGCCACGATGCAGATGTTCCTGCCCGACTGGGTGCGGGCCCGCGGGCTGTCCGTGCAGCAGATCATCTTCATGGGCGGCCAGGGCGTCGGCGCGTTCATCTGGGGGCTGGTCGCCCAGCATGCGGGGCTGGTCGTGACGTTCCTGGCGGCGGCGGCGCTGATGGGGCTCGGCGCCGCGACGACCGTGGTCTGGCCGCTGCTGGACGTGTCCGGCCTCGACAGCAGGCAGGTGGCGTACTGGCCGGAGCCGCTGCTCGCGTTCGAACCGGACCCGGACGAGGGGCCGGTGCTCGTGACGCTGACCTTCAGCGTGCCGCCCGAGCGGGTGCCACAGTTCCTCGACGCCATGACCAGGGTCCGCCGGTCGCGCCAGCGCACCGGCGCGATGCGGTGGAGCCTGTACCAGGACGGAACAGACCCACGCCGGTTCGTCGAGACCTTCCTCGTCCCCTCGTGGCAGGAACACCTCCGTCAGCACACCAGCCGGCTGACGGGCGCCGACCGGGAGTTCGAGGAGGACGCTGGCGCCCTTGCGGACGGGCCGCCCACCGTCGCCCACCTGTTTCCGGCGTCCCGCTCCGCCGAGTCGACGAGGTCCCGCGCGCCCTAGTCATTCGTGGCTGGGGCTGCCGCGGTCAGCGCGGTCGGGACCGGCTACCGGGCGCTCAGTGCGCCGGTTTCGGACAGGACGTCACCGGCCGCCCCCGCCTGTAGGGGCACCCGAGAGTCGACGGTTCGGGCTACGCCGGCCCGGTCGCCCCCGCGCGTGCAGCGCCGGCCGAGGGGAGCTCGGCGTCCACCAGGCAGCTCGCGCCTGCCGGGCGCGTCTCCACCTCGTCGCAGCGGGCCCGCAGCCGCTCGAGTGACTCCGCGTCGCCGAGTGGAAGCGTCGCTTCCAGCCGACTGCGCTCCCTGGTCTCGGGGAGATCCAGCACGGCATCGACCAGCCGGGTGCGGGTGCCAGCCGGAAGCTGTCCGGCCTCCGTGTGCAGCGAGGCGCGGATGACGCTCGGATCCTCAAGCGGTTCGACGTCGGCGGTCGCCACCACCTGGCCATCCTCCGCGAGCTCGACGTGCCGGCCCTTCTGCTCACCAGCCATGAACACCCTCCCCTGCCTCCGGCGGAAGCGGAGCCGCCGACATCCGGGGGTCTCCCCCAGCCTAGGCGCATGTGGCCAGGGGTCAACGCCCTTCCGCCGACGCCTCGATGGCCGGCCGCCAGCATGGTGGCGCCTGCGGCCTTCCTCTCGCCTGACCTGCTCGGCGAAATGCCCGCGCGGAGCGGCGCTCCCGGCAGGATGTCGTGGCCGGTGTGCCGGAGTCCGCCCTGCCGGGGGAGCTGCTCGACCGGCCGCCGGCCCTCACCCGTGGCGCATCCTCAGCCGAGGAGCTCGTCGACGTAGCACCAGCGCCACTGCTCGCCCGGCTCGTGCGACTGGATCACCGGGTGCCCGGTGGCGTCGTAGTGCGCCGTGGCGTGCCGCGGCTTGGAGGAGTCGCAGCACCCGACATGGCCGCATGCCAGGCAGACGCGCAGGTGCACCCATGGACCGTCCTCGGGCCGGTGCTCCTCGCAGCGTCCGGGTGTGCGAGGTGCCGCCTGTTCGGGAGCGGACGCCAGGTGGGCGCACTGCTCGGGCGACTGAGGAAGCCGGCCGGCGCGGGTCAGCCGCCGGAAGAGGCTGAGCGGGCGGTCCTGCAGCTCGTCGTCGCGAGGCGCGGTCATGACCGTCAGTCTCCCGGAGCCCGCGCGGCCCTCGACGGGCGCACGGCCCACGCCCGCATCGCATAGCTGGATACGGTGACTAGAGCGGCGACGGGCGGGCAAGTCTGGGCTGCGGCTGGCCGGACGGCACCGCATCGAGTGACGGGGAGGGTCTGTGCTGCATCCGTACGACGGTTCGTCGCGAGCTTCGGCGCCACACCACCGCAACCTCAAGATCGCGATGCTCGCCCCGCCGTGGGTGTCCGTCCCGCCGCCCGGGTACGGGGGGATCGAGCAGGTCGTGGGGTTCCTGTCCGACGGCCTGGTGCGTCGAGGCCACGAGGTGACCCTGTTCGCGGCACCGGGCTCGCGGTCCTCGGCGACCGTGCGGGAGGTGCTCGCTCGCGACCACCCGGACGAGATCGAGCGGGCCCTGTACGAGGCCGACCACGTCGCCCGGGTGTTCGACGAGGTCGATCGGGTCGCGGCGACCGGCGGCCCGGGTTTCGACGTGATCCACGACCACAGCGGGTTCACCGCGGTCGCGATGGCGAACCGGATCGACCTACCGGTTGTGCACACCCTGCATGGGCCGTTCACCGAGGAGACGGCGAGCTTTTACCAGGCGCACGGGCGCAAGGCGCACCTGGTCGCGATCAGCCGGGCGCAGCAGGAGTCGGCGCCGGCCGGAGTGCCGATAGCCGGAGTCGTCCACAACCCCATCGATGTCCGGGAATGGCCGTTCGAGCCGGACAAGCGTGACTACCTGCTGTGGGTCGGCCGCATGGACGAGACCAAGGGGCCGCACCGCGCGATCGCCGCCGCCCGCGCCGCCGGAGCGCCGCTGGTCCTCGCCGGCCCGGTCCAGCCCGGGCAGGAGGAGTACTTCAAGGAGGCGGTCGAGCCGCACCTCGACGACGACCGGGTCCGGTACATCGGGGAGGTGGGCGGGGAGGACAAGCTGCGGCTGTTCGCCGAGGCCCGCGCCCTGCTGATGCCGATCACCTGGGATGAGCCGTTCGGGATGGTGATGGTCGAGGCGCTGGCGTGCGGCACCCCGGTGATCGCGTTCCGGTCGGGCGCCGCTCCGGAGATCGTCCAGCCCGGTACGAACGGTTACCTCGTCGACGACGAGGAGGCGATGGCGGAAGCGGTCAAGGCTCTGCCCGACATCGACCCGAAGGCCTGCCGTGCCTCCGTCGAGCGCTTCGACGTCGATGCCGCGGCCGCCGGGTACGAGCGGATCTACCGAACGCTGCTCGCGGGACCGGCCGGGGACGACACAGCGGCGCGGACCGGTCAGGGACGGTGACCCGCGGCGGCGACGGCGGTGCGCCGCGGGGACCTGACGACACTCGGCTACGGCGCGGCTGCCATCATCGGCCTGACCCAGAAGCCCGCCCTGCTCGCGGGATCAGCCGATGGGGGATCACGACGGTGGCAGGTCTCCTGCACGGCCTCGGGTCCGCGCCGTCCGCATCGTCACGCTCGCCTGGCCGATGCTCATGAGCGGCCTGGTCGAGCGCCTGCTGACCGTCTCACCGGTGCTGGTCTACGTCCTGGTCGGGTCGCTGGTGTTCGCCGAGGACGCCCTCTTCGTCGGCTTCGTGCTCCCGGGCGAGACGGCCGCGGTGCTCGGCGGCGTCGATGCCGCCCGCCACCACGTCTCGCTCGTCGGCATCACCGCGGTCGTCGTCCTCGCCGCGATCGTGGGGGACAGCGTCGGATACGAGATCGGCCGGCAGTTCGGCACGCAGATCCTGGACATGCGGCCGCTGCGCCGGCGGAAGGATCGCCTCGACCAGGCCCGGGAGTTCCTGGCCCACCGTGGCGGCTGGGCGGTCTTCCTCGGCCGGTTCGTCGCCTTCTTCCGCGCCGTCATGCCCGCCCTCGCCGGCACCGCGCGGATGCCGTACCGGCGCTTCCTCGCCTTCAACGCCGCCGGCGGCCTGGTCTGGGGCGTCGCCTGCACCCTCGCCGGCTACCTCGCCGGCAACTCGTACGCCGTGGTGGAGCGGAGCATCGGACGCGTCGGGGCGATCATCGCCGCCGCGGTGGTCGTGATCGCGGTCGTGGTCTGGCGTGTGCGCCGGTGGCGCCGCGAGGCGCGCGAACGGTCCGCCTGAGCCGGCGGAGGCCTGGTCAGCAGCAGGCCGCGGCGGTGCCGCCGACCTCGCCACCTCAGGGTGCTTCTGGACGCGGGCCTGGTCAGCCGGCGCAAGCGCGGTGCCGGGCCCACTACCGGGCGGTGCCGGCCCGGCTGGCGGAGCTGGGCAGTGCGTTGACGGCACGCGGACCGTACCGTCGGTCCGGGGCACCAGCTGACCGGTGAGGAGACATGACCCGACCGACCACGCGACTCGGCGACATCGACCGTTCACGCCGGCCCGCCCGGTGAGGTGTCCGTCCCGGTGACCCTGTCGGTCGTCTCGTCCGCCTTCCTCACGACGCTGGCCGCGCTGACGGTCGGATCGTGGGCGGGGTGGCGGCTGCTGCGCCGGCGGCGGCCGGTGTCCGCGGTCGCGGTGCTGGTGCTGTCGCTGGTCCTCTCCACGGCGAGCGTGGCCTCGGCGGTCAACACCTACTTCACGTATGCGCCGCGGGTCAGGGACGTGGTCAGCCTGGTCGGCGGGACGCCCGGAGGCGTCCTGCGGCTGCGGGTGCCGGACCGGGGTAGCGGCTTCGGCGCGAGCGAGGCGCTGGTCTGGCTGCCCCCGCAGTACGCCGCCGAGCCGACCCGGCGCTTCCCTGTGGTCTACCTCTTCCACGGCTCACCCGGCGTGCCGGCCGACTGGTTCCGCGGCGGGGAGGCGGCCGAGGCGGCGGCCGCGCTCGCCCGGGCCGGCGCTCCGCTGATCCTGGTGGCGCCCCGGATGAGTCACGGCTGGCTGGACGACCCCGAGTGCGTGGACGGGGCGCACGAGCGGGTGGAGACGCACTTCGTCCGCGACGTCGTGCCGGCGGTCGACACGTCGCTGCGCACCGTTGCCGCGCGGTCGGCGCGGGTGGTCGGTGGGATGTCCGCCGGCGGCTACTGCGCGCTCAACCTGGGGCTGCGCAACCGGGCGCTGGTCTCCGCGATCATCGACATGAGCGGAGACGTGGCACCGACGCACGCCGGCGGCCTGGCGCCGGTCTTCGGTCCCGGCCCGGGCCTGGCCTTCGGCGCGCGCGCCAACAGCCCGGCGGCGTACGCCACCACGCTGGCACCGTCGCCGACGACCCGCGTCTGGTTCGACTGCGGCACCTCCGACACCGCGCTGCTGCGGGGGATACGGCGGATCTCGGCCGTGCTTGCCGCGCGGGGCTTCCCTGTCGTGGTGCGGGTGCGTCCGGGCGGCCACACCTTCCGCGTTTGGCGGCCGGCCCTGGCCGAGTCCTTGGCCTGGGCGTCGGGGCGTTGACCGGGCGTTGACCCCGAGCGGCACCCGCGGTGACCGCCGTCTTCATACCGTCGGGTAGTCGACCCGGGGCCATCGGTGGTTCGGGCCGGTGGGGAGCAGATCCCGGCAGCCGAGGCGGACCGAATGGCCCTAGCACAGTCCCACGTCCACCCGATCCCGTCGCTTCCGGACAACGTGACCCGCAGTGTCGCCCGGACCGGGTGGCTGGAGGACTGGCGCCTGGCCACCCTCCTGCTGATCGTGGCGGCGGCCGTGGTGGCCGGATGGGTGGTGATGGCGATCCGCGGGCGGCGGGCCGGGCGCCGGCCGCGGCACGCCGTCCTGCGCCGGCTCGGGCTCGGAACGCTCGTCGGGGTCAGCACGCTCGCCGGTGCCGGGATCGCGGTGAACAGCTACGCCGGCTATGCACCGGACGTGTCCACGGTGATCCGTGCGGTGCCCGCGCTGGTCGGCGCCCGGTCCGTGGCCGGTACGCCGGACACCAGCGCCCTCGCCTCGGCCGGCCCCTACCGCCCGCGGCTGGTCGCGCTGACCCTGTCCGACGCCGCCGAGCGGATACCGCCCGGGCGGGCCTGGGTCTACCTGCCGGCCGGCTACGACGACCCGGCGAACGCCCGGCACCGCTACCCGGTCGTCTACCTCGTCCACGGCTGGCCGGGCGGCAGCTACGACTGGTTCGGTGCCGCGCGGGGCCCGCGCACGGCGGCGCTGCTGCAGCGGCAGGGGTTGATCGGTTCGCTGATCATGGTCGCGCCGGACGCGAGCGGCGGAACGATCCACGACACCGAGTGCCTCGACTCCACCCGCGGCGGCCCGCGCCTGGAGACGTTCTTGACCCAGACCGTGGTGGCCGCCGTCGACCACCGCTTCCGCACCGTCGCGGACCGCTCCGGCCGGGCGATCGGGGGCGCGTCGTCCGGCGGCTACTGCGCACTGAACCTGGGTCTGCGGCACCAGTCCGAGTTCGGCGTGATCCTCGGAATCATGCCGTACGCCGATCCGGGCCGGAACGCGATCCGCTCCATGCTGGCCGGGAACCTCGCGCTGGCCTGGGCGAACAGCCCGTCGAAGTACGCCGGGACGATCCCGCTGCGCTACCCGCAGGCCGTGTACCTGTCCTCAGGGCGGGACGACCACGAGACCTACCGGACCGCCGAGGAGCTCGCCCGGGTCC
>WNGJ01006238.1_pt1 | contig 12596 bp, 8 predicted proteins | sample 5400611 | NCBI WGS metagenome assembly WNGJ01 (sample SAMN13153375, study PRJNA577476) | soil metagenome | isolation source: 40 cm soil or saprolite under Garry oak tree replicate 1 | place: USA:California | collected 2016-06-15
CCGCGGACGCACCTGGTGCCCCGCTCTCACTTAACCGAGCGACTCCAGCAGGGAGTGGAGCGTGCGCTCACGCTCGTCTCAGCGCCCGCGGGCTTCGGCAAAACGACCCTGCTTGCCCAATGGCTCGCCCAGAGCGACATGCCTGTCGCCTGGCTCTCGTTGGAAGCGGAGGACAACGATCCCACCCGTTTTCTCTCCTACCTAATTGCCGCCCTGCAGACGCTGGATGCGCAGATTGGAACAACTGCGCTCGCGATGCTGCACACGCCGCAGCCCCCGCCACCAGAGACCGTGCTGGCCCTACTGACCAATGACCTCATGAGCCGTGAGGGAGGAGATGTTGTCCTGGTGCTGGATGACTACCACACCATCACCGCTGACCCCATTCAGCGGGGGATGACGTATCTCGTGGAGCACCTGCCTCCGCAGCTGCACCTCATACTGGCCACCCGCGCTGACCCGCCACTCTCCCTGACACGGCTACGGGCAGGTGGGCAGCTCGCCGAATTGCGTGCCGCCGACTTACGCTTTGGTACCGCCGAAGCGAGCGCATTTCTCCAGACCGTCATGGGGCTGGACCTGGAGGCTTCGGCCATCGCCACCCTCGAGCAGCGCACGGAAGGCTGGATTGCTGGGCTGCAACTGGCCGCCCTCTCGCTGCAGGGCAGAGCCGATGTCTCCGCGTTTCTCGCTGCTTTCACCGGCAGTCACCGCTTTGTGCTCGACTACCTCTCCGAAGAGGTGCTCGCACGGCAGGACGCCTCGGTGCAGCAGTTTCTGTTGCACACCTCGATCCTGGAACGTCTCAGCGGGCCGCTCTGCGATGCGGTGACAGGGCAAGAGGAGAGCCAGGCGATGTTGGAAGCGCTCGAGCGGGCGAACCTGTTTGTGGACGCCCTCGACGACGAGCGGGGCTGGTACCGCTACCATCACCTGTTTGCCGAGGTGCTGCGCGGCCACCTGCAGCAGGCAGAGCCTACGTTGCCACCCGTCTTGCATCGGCGTGCCAGTGCCTGGTATGAGCAGCACGAACTGCCTGCCGAAGCAGTGCAGCATGCGCTGGCCGTTCCCGACGTCGAACTCGCTGCCCGCTTGATCGAACCGATCGCGCTCCCCGTTGCGTCCCGTGGTCAGCTCTCCACGGTGCTCGGGTGGATGAACGCGCTGCCCGAGGCGCTGGTACGCACACGCCCTCTCCTCTTTGTCCAGCAGGCATCCTACCTGATGTTCACCAATCAGTTAGAGGCGGCCGAGGCCCGCCTGCAGGAGGCCGAACGGGGTATCCGGGAGGAGATGCCTGCCGAGCAAGCACGGACCATCCGGGGCACCGTGCTCACCATCCGTGCGGGCATCGCCAATCTCTCTGGCGACACCATGCACGGAGTCACCCTCGCACGCCAGGCGCTGGATCTGTTGCCGGAAGCGGAGGTGATCCTTCGTATGGGTGCGCTGGTGACCACGGCCCACGCCTATCTGACGAGCGGGGATGTGACGCCTGACAGTGAACGCGAGGTCGCAGCCGCGGATGCGTTGATACGTGCCGCGGGCAACCAGCTTGCAGCCTTGAGCAGCATCCCTTTGCTAGCTCGGCTCTACGTCCTGCAAGGCAGGCTCCGGCAGGCCGCTGCCACCTATGCACAGATGGTACAGGTAGCAGGACCACGACCGGAAGGGTTGCAAAACATATTCAGCATCAGCAGCCTCTCCTACTATTTCGGCCTGGGCGACCTGCTGCGCGAGTGGAACGATCTGGATGCGGCTGAACGCCACCTGTTGCAAGGCATGGCGCTGATCAACGAAAGGCTACCGATTGAACCCTCCATAGCGGTCCTGGGCTACACGGCCCTGGCCCGCCTGCAGCAGGCGCGTGGCAACACCCATGCAGCTCTTGCGACCCTGGACGCCTTGGCGCGCCAGGCCGAGCTGCGTCACTTCGTTCCGCACCTGGTGGCCCAGGTGGCCACCATGCGGGCGCAGCTCGAGCTGGCGCAGGGCAACCTGGCGGAAGCTATCCGCTGGGTGGACACCAGCGGCCTATCCGCCGAGGATGACGACTTGAGCTATCCCCGCGAGGGCGAGTACCTGGCCCAGGTGCGGGTGCGCATTGCCCAGGGACGTAACGACCCGACGGCTCCTTTCCTCCAGCACGCCCTGCACCTGTTAGATCGACTGCTCCTGGATGCTGAGGCCAAAGCACGCATGGGCAGCGTGTTGGAAATCCTCGTGCTACGTGCGCTGGCCCTGGAAGCACAAGGGAATCGAACGAGTGCCCTCTCCACCCTCGAACGGGCGCTCGTATTCGCCGAACCGGAGGGCTACCTCCGCCTCTTTGTCGATGAGGGTCCACCGATGTTGGCCCTGCTGCGCCATGCCTATGTGCGTGGTATCGTACCGGGTTACGTCACCACGCTGCTCTCCGCCTTTGGGGAGCAGAACCTCTCAGATCTCCCCCTCACCTCTGCTCGCCCCGGTTCACTTGCAGAACCGCTCACCGAGCGCGAGCGCGACGTGCTGCGACTGCTGCTTGAGGGAGCCTCCAACCGCGAGATCGCTCGTCGCCTCGTCCTGAGCGTGAACACGGTGAAGCGGCATGTCTATAACATCTGCGGCAAACTCGGTGTGCAGAGCCGCACGCAGGCCATCATTCGTGCCAGAACAGTCAATCTCCTGTAGTTTACCGCTTCCCATCCATGTCCCCCGCAAGAATCACCTCACATCTACAACTTTGGTGTGTGGTATCTCACCCTTCTCACCAGCTACACTCTGCATAGACATCACGATGTGCCGATGAGAACAAATCTGCTTGAATACTTTGTCTTTGGATAACTGAAGAACGGATTGGGAGGAACGTGTTGAAAGACCGAATCAACACTCTCAAGGAGAGAATATGCAACAGGTGATAGAAAATCATGATCGTTACGTGCGTTGTCCTCGAGGAAGAGAACCTGCCAGGGGTCTGTTACGTCTGGCCGTCCTCGGCTCGCCCGAAGTGTATCATGACGGAAGCCGTCTCACCTTTGCCTTGCGCAAGGCACAGGCCTTGCTGGTCTACCTGGCGGTCGAAGGCGGCATGCATCCGCGCAGCAAGCTGGCCGCATTGCTGTGGCCCGACAGTGAGCCCCAAGATGCACGCAAGGCCTTGCGCAATGCCATTGCCCTGCTGCGCAACCTGCTCGCCGACGCCGGCACCTCTCCTGCTGAGCACAGCTATCTGCTCAGTCAGCAGGATCTGCTCGGCCTGAACCCGCAGACTCCGCTTGAGCTTGACCTGGAGGTGGTGCAGCAAGCCTGGAAACAAGCCCAGCTGTTCTCCACGTTCCCGTCCGAGGAGCAGCGTGCCTCCCTGGTCGCCCAGGTCCAGCACGCCCTCTCCCTGGTGCGCGGTCCCTTCCTCGACGGCTTCTGGCTGCGCGAGGAAGCCCCCTTTGACCAGTGGCACGAGCAGCAGCAGCGGCAGTGGCAGGTGCGCCTGCAGTTCCTGTGTGAGCGGCTCTCTTCCTGGCAGGAGGCCGGCGGGGAGCTGGATCAGGCCCGCGCCACCCTCATCCGCTGGCTGGGGCTCGATCCGCTCGCGGAGGAGGCCTACCGGCGCCTCATGCGGGTACAGTTGGCGCTGGGCGATCCCAGTGCTGCCTTGCAGGTCTACGTCACCTGCCGGGCGAGGCTGGCCGAGGAGTTACAAGTCGAGCCCTCGGCGGACACCATCGCCTTGGCTGAACACATTCGCGCCACTGCGGCTGCTCGCCGGGGGAACTCCCCAACCCGTCCCTCTACTGCCATTACGTCAGGGGGCCGGTCGACAGGCGAGCTGGTGGCTCCGCTGGTCGGACGGGCCGCGGCCTTTAGCCAGCTCGTGGGGAGCTTTCAGCAGGCGCGGGGTGGGCAGCCGCAGGCTGTGCTGCTGGTGGGCGAGGCGGGCATCGGCAAAACGAGGCTGGCCGGCGAGTTTGTGGCCTGGGCCCGGGCCCAGGGTGCCGAGGTGCTCAGTGGGCAAGCCTTCGAGATGGGGGGACGCTTGCCCTATCATCCGCTGATAGAGGCCGTCAGGCCGCGGCTGGAGGCGGAAAACGCGCCGGAGGACCTGCTGGAGGACCTGTGGCTGGCCGAGCTCTCCCGCATCCTGCCGGAACTGCGGGTGCGCTACCCCGATCTGCCGGCCCCCACCGAGGATGAACTGACCGCCTGGGGGCAGCTGTTTGAAGCGGTGGCGCGGCTACTGGACGCCCTGGCCAGGCAGGCGCCGCTGGTACTGCTGCTGGATGACCTGCAGTGGGCAGATGGAGCCTCCCTCGACCTGCTGCGCTACCTAGCACGCTCCTGGCAGAGGCATGGCAACCGGGTGGTGCTGCTGGGCACGCTGCGCAGCGAAGGGCTGGAGTTGAACCCGCAGCTTTCCGCCCAGCTCTCTGACCTGGGGCGCGACCTGCCGCTGACGCAGGTGTCGTTGCAGCCGCTCAGCCAGGCGCAGACCCTCCAGCTCCTGGAGGCCATCACAGGGGAGGCTGAGCATGGGTCAAGCAGTGGAGGTGAGAGGAGTGAGTACGGCTCTGCGCGGCCCGCCACAGCCGGGCCAGGGGCAGAGCCTTCGCCTGAGCTGGAGAGGCCGCTGGTCGCGCTGGGCAACGTCCTGTTTGCACAGATGGGTGGGCAGCCGTTGTACCTGCTGGAGACGCTCAAGCTGTTGCGCGACCGGCAGTGGCTGGTGCCACAGCTGGCTGCTGATGGCACCTGGCGGCTGGTCCCGACCGTGGACCTGGCCGCGGCCGTTGCCCAGGACCAGTCCCGGCGCGAGCTGTTGCCGCCCTCGGTGCGCGCCATGATCCTGGCACGCCTGGCCAGGCTCGCGCCAGCCGCGCGCCAGGTGGTGAGGGCCGCTGCCGTGCTGGGGAACCAGGCGACGACGCAGCGCTTGTGGCAGGTGGCCGATGTGGGAGTGCAGGCAGGCGTCGAGAGCCTGGAGGAGGCCGTCGGAAGTGGCATCCTGCGCGAGGAGGAAGTTGGGGCAGGCCACCCAGGCCGCTATCACTTCGCCCATGAGCTGATGCGCGAGGTGGTCTACACCGAACTGGGCGAGGCACGGCGGCAGGTCTTGCACCAGCGTGCCCTGGCGAGGCTGCAAGCTGAGGGAGCAGCGGCCGCCGAGCTGGTGTATCACGCGCTCGTGGCCGGGGAGGCCGAGGCCGCCTTTCGCTCCAGCGTGCAGGCCGGGGAAGAGGCGGTGGCCGTCTTTGCCGTCGACGAGGCCATCAGGCACTACGAACAGGCCCGCGTCTTGCTGCAGGAGCACGTGAAGCAGCTCATGCCGGAACCGGAAGTGGAACACCTCTACGTCTGCCTGGGGCGGGCCTATGCCTTCCAGAATGCCTGGCAGCAGGCCCAGCAGGTCTATGAAGAGCTGCTGACCTATGGGCAACAGCACCAGCTGCCCGCCCTGGTCTGCATGACCTTGAACCGCCTGGCGATCGTGGTGGTCCAACAATCGAAGGACAGGCCTAAGGTGCAAGCGCTGCTGGAGGAAGCCTGGCGCATGGCAGAGGCCAGTCACGATCAGTGGGCGCTGGCGGAAACGGCATGGAACCAGGCCCAGATCACAAGCATCGTCTGGTACGATCCAACGCGTGCCTTATCTTATGGAGAGCAGGCACTGGAGCTGGCACGAGGCATACACCACAAGGAACTGGAAGCCAGAAGTCTCTCCGTGCTCGGATTGATCCATTTTCGTGGAGGAGACTTTCAAGAGGCCATACACTGTGCGGAAGCGTCCCTGGCGCTGTATACAGCACTGGGCTACGAGCAGACCGCTTCGCGGGAGCTTTCCGTTGCAAACCTGCTGATTGGTTCTCCTCTCACCCAACCCTTGACGAATCGTGCGGCAGAAACCTTGTGCTGGGGGCTGCTGGCTTTGGCGCAAGTGCATGCTGGGCAGGTGCTGGGCAGCATTCGCAGTGGCCGCAGGGCGCTCGCGCTCGCGCAAGAGAGCAAGAACGGCTGGGCACAAATCCTCAGTACGCTCGGCCTCACGCATGGATTGCTGGACGCGGGGGCCTATGAAGAGGCGCTCGTGCTCGTGCAACAAGCTGTCGCCCTGGCGCGGACCCTTCCTCCGAATATAAACTCCCAGCGCTTTCTCACGGCTCTGGGAAGTACGTATCAAGCCGTGCAGCAGTGGGAAGAGGCGCAGGCGGCCCTCAAAGAGGCAGTAGCCGTGGCAGAGACGTTAGACCTCGGACCATTGCGCGTGCCCACCCTTTCGCGGCTGTGCATGAACTATGCTCTGGCAGGGGAGTGGGAAGACGCCTACCGCTATGCCGTGAAAGCCATCGCCCTCCGCAAGAGCCATGATGTGGCATTGATCGTGCTGGATTTCTACCGGCAGTATGAAACGGAGGCCTTGCTGCATGCGGGGGATGAGAGGCAAGCGAGAGCAGAAGTGCAACGACTGGGGGAACGTGTGGGACCCTATCAGCGCTTCCGCATTGCCTACCTGCGCTCGTTGGCGGTGCTGGCAGCGTGGGAGGGGCACAGCGAGCAGGCCATCGACCACCTGCGTGAGGCAGTCCAACTGGCAGCAGAGATCGGGTTGCCAGCAGAACGCTGGCAGATCCAGGCGGCGTTGGGCAGCTTGTATCAGGCAGAGGGCGAGCAAGAGCAAGCGCGCACCGCGTTTGGGGAGGCGGCGAGGATCATCCTGGGGCTGGCCGAGGGCATCAAGGATGAAGCGCTGCGTGCGCGCTTTCTGGCCGGGCCGCAGATTCAACCGCTGTTGCAGCAAGGCCAACGCGAGGCCTCCCCGGTGCCGAACGACCACGCGGAGCCGAGCCATCATCGTCCTCATGACCTGGAGAGCGAAAAGGACGTTCTGTGATGTGTACTAGCTACTTAGGATATCTGTTCCAAAAAGAGCACTCATACTGGCTCTACCAGTGCTTTTTCTTAGCAAACGACGAACCAGATACGTGGCTTGAAGATTTCCTGCATACCTCCATCCTTCCTGATTTTGGAACGGATAGACCAAGTAGCCAGCACAGGCTTTCATGGCCTCGAGATTTCCGAAGCGCACAGTGCTGTCGCGTTCTCCACCAATGAAGAGCACCGGCTGTTCCACTCTCAGTTCACACAGGTGAGACATTCTCGCTCCATATTCGTGCTCACAGGGAGGCTGTGGCGGGAATGACCTCCCGACCAATGATCTTGAGCGGCTCAATCCGGTAGACCTGCGGAACCACGCCCAGGACCGTCTGAATCCCCATCGAGGCGAGCCAGCGCAGTTGCCCGATCAGCTCGCCCACTTTGGAACCATCCTCGCCCACGTCGAAGGCAAAGGCGCAGGTCTTCTCAATCGCGTCATAATCGCGACCCTCGGCTTCACAATGCTGGCGCAGCACCTCCAACTTCTGCGGGATCTGCGGGCCAGGTTGCAGATTGCAGGCATCGGCATAGCGTGCGACCAGCCGCAAGGTCTTTTGTTCGCCGGAGCCTGCAATCAGAATCGGCGGGTGAGGACGGCTGAGGCTCTGCGGGAGGTTGAATGGACGCTCGATGCGGTAGTACTTTCCCTCGAACGGACGCTTGTCGCCCTGTTCGCCATGCCACATACGCAAGCAGGTCTGGAGCATCTCCTCCAACCGCTCGTAGCGCTCTTTGAGTGGAGGGAAGGGCAGTCCCGAGCCACGTGCCTCCTCTTCGTAATCGCCAGCGCCAATGCCCAGCCACGCACGGCCACTAGAAAGCACATCCAGGGTGGTGACCGTCTTGGCGAGCAAGATGGGGTGCCAGTACGGGCTTGCCGTGGCCAGGGCGAGCAGCTTGATGCGGCTGGTGTGGGCAGCCAGGTACGTCAAGGTCGGATAGCACGAGGGTACCTCGCGCTCTGGCCCGCCCAGATAGTGGCTTTGCCACACATGGTCCATGGTACTGATGCGGTCAAATCCGGCGGCCTCAGCGGCCTGCGCGATGCGGACCAATGTCGGGCCAAGCTGACGCGCGCCTTCTGGCCAGGAAAAATCGTAGAGATGCAATCCCAGTTTCATAAAGCAATGCCACCTTTCTTCTCGATGAAGATCTTTTCAGCCCCTTTCACCAGGGGTCAGCAGAAATTCATCCCTGCTCGTCATACCCAGAGCTTAGCCAATCGGCTCTTTGTCCCGCACCCTTTGGTCCACCATCCCCAGTTCGGGGGTGCGTCTCATCCGCGAGACGAGCGCACCCGCTGCCAGACCGAGCAGCAGCGCGACCGCCATCACGATGAGGGAGCCGACCAGGTTTGGCTTGGTAGTCATCAGAAAGACCAGGCCAAGCAGCAGGGTCAAAACCGTCGTGCAGACCGTGGCAAGGACGGGGTCGTCGATGTGTCGCTCCAGGGCTTTAGAGAGCTCACCCCCAGGCGCTTCACGCGCCAGCTGTTTGACGATAGCGCTCCTACGTGGCGCGATCAGGGCGGCACTGGTGGGGACCATCAGGAGCAGGCTGATGAGCGCGACGAGAATCCAACTGGTCAGCAGGCTCCATGCCGTGAGGGCCAAGTAGAGTCCGGTGACGAGAAGCAGCACCGCACTGGCAGCAGAAAACGGGGCTGACAGGTCGTTCAGATGGATGAGGGAACGCACCTGCTCGACGCGTTGCGTCCGCCGCAAGCCCAGCAGGATGAAGAGCCAGATGCCAATGCCGAGAAAGTAGCCGATGGCTCCGACGATATGCAAAAACAAGACGACGGGATAGATGCTCATGAGAAGCTCTCCTTCTTTTCAACTGTCTTGTCAATCCTTTATTACACGATGATGAGTGCGAAATGGTGACCGTGTGATATGCTTGCTACGATGTGTCTCGAAACCGACCGCAGCCTGTTGAAAAACTCTGAATAATCTCATCAGTCCACGTATGCACATCAAAATCTAAGCGTGAATGAAGTGCCCAAATGGGCTAAAGTCATCAATATAGGCATTTTTCAACAGCCTGGACCGTTTCTTGCGACAAATGATGAGGTGTATTCAGAGGGAAGACAGGAGAGATGCGCAGGGAGGCCATGAAGAGTCGAGTTGTATCATCAATCGTGTCAAAATCAACGTGTCAGAAGTCCAGACTTGCGATGAGTATCTGAGACAGAGAGCACGGTTGATTTCCCGAGGAGTTTGAGGTGACCTCCTGACAAAAAGGCGAGAGACCCGGTCCAATTTGCAAGCTGCCAGTGGAAGAAGCCTCATCAGGAGCGGCGTGGCTCCAAGCGCTCACGCCGCTTCCCACCATTGGCGCCGAATTTCCATGTTACCCCTCAAAATCTGCTCACATTTCGCCCAATTTACCACCAATGCCTGAAGATGACTTGCGAAGCATCCCATCATTTCTAGAGCTTCATGGAGGGAAGAAGACAATGATGCACCAAAAGAGCCAGCATGACGGGCAGACAGGTGAGGCTACCTCTCCTTCTCTGAGGGGAGGATGTCCTCTGTTGCAAGAGTGCATCTTTTCTGGTACTCAAGGTCTCAAAGCCCTTCGCAGGGGCATGGAAGACAGATAAGAGCTGGGAAGCACAGAAGAAGAACGCTTCTTTCTCATCACTTACGCCTGGTTGGGTTACGTTCCGATTTCATAAAAATAGTGTAATGTATCCCCGGGGATACATTACACTATTTGACGACCGGAACCGACGGGTTTCCAGTCCTCTGTCACCAATTTGCTCCCTCTTGCTTGAGCCGTCTGGAAACCTGTATCAAAAGCTCCAGGGCCTTCTAGTTGAAGATGAAAAAGCGCAGAGAAGCACTTCTCCTCTGATACAGTATCGCAGGCCAGGGCCAAAGTAGCCGGCAGACGCTCTTCCCGCTTCCCAATGGCCGACTGTGTTGAAACGTGTGCTTGTGAAGAAAGCATCTCTGTGCAACGTTGCAGATGACTCTGGTGTCTCACAGGAAACGATCCGGCGTTTCCTTGAGGCTCAAAGGCCTCTTTGAGAACAGATAGACCAAGTAGCCACCACAACCTGAGAGGCATCAAAGGACCCATCCCTGTTCTCTGTGTCCATTGCTCAACGTGTGAGGCTCCTGTGGCTTATGAGAAAGACAAATGGGCAGAAGGGAGTTGAGATGCTCATGCAGCGATCAGGAGAAGGGGTATGATGGCGCTGCGTGCTTGGCAGTCCCATTATACGTGAGCGCACCACGGTATTTGAACCTCACTCAGGAGACGCGTGCACTCATGAGGGGAGATCGATGACGGGCTTCAAGGGACTCTTGAACTCCGTTGCAAGGCAGTCCCTCCAGACAAGGTCAAAGACGCGGTTGCCTCTGTGGTGCGCTTCACCTCTACGGCCAAGCTCGCGGAAGCCGACACGTTTGGAGGCCCGACTAGCTCGCTCGTTGCAACTCACGGGATCGAGTACCACATGGTGCAGGCCCAGTCCGTTGAAGCCACAGTCAAGGACGCAGCAAGGGCCATCCCCTTTCTAAGCCATGACTACGAAGACAGGAGACCTGCTCCACTTGATGCTTGCTGACCTCTTCTCTTCCACATCCAAGCATGGTGTGGTAAAATGTTGAGGTAACTTCAGAAGCAGCGAAGGAAGACCCATTCTAGCAGAAGGAACGACGCCATGACCACTTCATCTACCCCATCACCCGCAGGGGATAACCAACCTCGCGACACCGTCTACTGGGCTCAGCAAGTCTCCACCTTGAAGGTGACGAAAACACCGAAGGGGGCACTGAATTTGAATGTGGAAGGACGCCAGGTCATTGGACCACTGCAGGGCTTCGGCCAGATGTGGCAGAAAATCTACTGGGTCTCCCTGGCAGGGGCGACCGTGACGTCAACCGAGGTGATCAAGACCTGGAAGCAACGCTTCCCAGAGTTCTGGCCCAAAGGCTCCCATTTCTATCCCTCGCTGACTGGCATGGTTCCTGGCGAGGTGGCCTTCATTGACACGCTCATTCCTGGCGGCCTCCCCATCCCGGTCTCGACCGGGATGTGGGTCCTCTATGCGGATGAAGAGTCTTTCACCCTGATGACGCCACAAGGTCACCCGGTCGCTGCCTGGATCACCTTTAGCGCCTATCAAGAGCAGGAGTCCACTCTTGTGCAGATCCACATCTTGATGCGGGCCGATGACCCCATCTACGAAGCTGGCTTTCGCCTCTTAGGCTCTCAAGGGGAAGATCGCTTCTGGCAACAGACGCTGACTTCGCTGGCAGCCTTCTTTGGCGTGAACGAGCCCATTCAGATGCAAAAGAGCTTGATCGATCCAAGACTGCAGTGGTCGGAGGCCGGGAACATCTGGCAGAATGCCGCGATCCGAACCATGCTGTATCGGATGGTCTCTCCAGTGATCTGGATAGGCAAGCGCGTACGGCGCTGAAAAGGTGTGCTCTTTCGGACTTCTCGCCGCCTACGGCAGGGAGAAGTCCGAAAGAGCAGAGTCCTGAAAAGTTCCATTCGATGTTGATATCTTTTGCCCACAACGGCACCAAACCCCAGCGCATCAGCTCGATATGGTTTTCGCCAATAGTGACCTGTGCTGGCTCCTTGGTCCATCCGTTCAGAAAAGGTCCTTTGAGAAGCGAGAGACCAAGGAGAAAAGGGGAGTGCATGTCTGTGAGGGGCTCGACCCTGAACCAGCGTGGGAGCAGGCATGGAGCACGTTCCTGACACACGCAGCCGGCAGACAGCTGTGTGAAGGGTGGCGACTGGTCTGTCCTCAGATCTCTCCGTACCAGTTATACTATTTATTTCATATTCCATAAATAGACTCATCGGAACCGACGGGTTTCGACTACGCTGTCACCAATTTTATATCTCTTCCTTGCCCCTGCTGGCAAACTGTATCTCAAGGTCCAAGACGTGCTCGCCCACGACGGTGCATATGACGTCAGCCCTCCTCCGATGGTGAGCAAACGGCGACCAGGGCCAAAACACCCCACATACGGTCTTCCCACTGAACACTGGCCGCTGATCATGCAGCAGGTGGTGGAGCAGAAGGAACCTCTGCGCACAGTGGCAGCTGCATACGGTGTCTCGCATGAAACGATCCGTCGCCTCATTCGTGCGGCTACGAAAGAGCATGTACCGCAAGAAGCGCAACGGTCCAACCTATCGTGATGGGTATGCTCGTCATCTTTTCCTGCTCTGTTCAACGGATTCTCTCCATAGCCAACACCATGGTTACCAAAGACACCATCTCTTTCCATCTACGAAAGGCCATCCCGACTGCTCTCCACCCCTACAAGCAAGGGGTTGAGGTGGCAGGGCCCTTGACGTTGCATGGTGGAGACACGGGTCTTGGCCTGGCCGCCATACCGAGAGCATAGCAGATGAAGACAGGATACACCCGGACAAAAGGCGGATGGCACTTGGGGAACAGGCAGAAAATCCGTCGTGATCTGGACAACCATGGCCTTCCTTCGGGCTAGGAGATCCTGGTAAGAAGGCGGGAAAAGACGGATGGCACCGGCGAAATTCGAGGGTAAAAACTGTGCAGCCTGTTGAAAAAGTCCTCAGTAAGCTCATCAGCAAAGAGAAAGGCAGTACATCCTGACCATTGAGGAAGCTGAACCAATCGGCACCTGAAATGACCACACCTCCAAAACGAGGACAAGCACCTCAGGTAAACG
>WNGJ01010754.1_pt1 | contig 12596 bp, 10 predicted proteins | sample 5400611 | NCBI WGS metagenome assembly WNGJ01 (sample SAMN13153375, study PRJNA577476) | soil metagenome | isolation source: 40 cm soil or saprolite under Garry oak tree replicate 1 | place: USA:California | collected 2016-06-15
AATACACAAGAGGGCCAATTATGAGCAAAGATTTCAGTACAATTTCCCGGATGCGGGCCATCACCATATCACGCGAATATGGCAGCGGCGGCGGCGAAGTCGCAACGCGCCTAGTTAGGCGCCTTGGATGGCAGTTAATTGATCACGAAGTTGTCGTGCAGGTGGCACACGAGCTAGGCGTCAGCGAAGCGGAAGCAGAAGAGCACGATGAGCGCGTTGAAGGCCTCGTCTCACGTCTTCTGAAGGGCATGCAATTGTTCGAGCCTGCCGCACTTGTGACTGCGCCTATTCCCGCTTTGGTAACAGACCCACGTGCCTACCAGGAGGCGCTACGCAAGGTGGTCAAGTCGGCTGTCGATACGGGACAGGTCGTGATTGTCGGTCGAGGCTCACAGGTCTTGTTAGCACACAGGCGCGATGTGCTCCATGCGCGGGTAATAGCGCCACTCGATCGGCGCATTGCCTATGTCATGGTGCGTGAAGGGCTGGATCAAGCGGCAGCACGTACACGGATACAGCTCAAAGACCGAGACCGGGTTCGTTATCTGCAGGAAGTGCATAACCTGAATCCGCAAGATACAGGCCTGTATGATATCGTAGTCAACACTGGTGTCCTCGACCTGGAGAGTGCCGTCGATTTAATCTATCTTGCGCTGGAACGTAAGGCCAAACGACTCTCGACACCTACAAAGGAGCTAGGACCTGGTGCTGGCCTGGCACGTTATCCCGGTCAACCCGGCGATTTCCGGCCACCAGACAAATTAACTGAGCAAGCCCAGCCATAATCTTTATCGCCTTTCCTCCCTTACTGTCCAATGACCGTTAACTTGACGCCCTCCCAACGCAGTGCTATGCTGCAAACAGTTGGTATAGACACCATTCATCGCTTCCATGACAGAGCTGTCGAGAGGAAAAGACGTACAAATGGGCATCATTGAAACCCGCATAGACCGCAACAGCCCCGAATTTCAGGAAAATAAACACTATTTCCAGCAACTTATAGATGAGCTTAACGAAAGTATTCGACAAGTACAACAGGGAGGAGGAGAGGATGCAATCGCTAAACACCGTAAACGGAACAAACTGCTTGCACGAGAACGCATCCAGTTGCTGTGTGACCCCGATACGCCTTTCCTCGAACTGAGTCGATTAGCAGCATGGCACATGTATCATAACGAGGCACCATCTGCCGGCATTGTCACAGGCATTGGACTTGTTGAGGGACAGGAATGCATGATCGTCGCCAATGATGCTACGGTTAAGGGTGGCACCTACTACCCAATGACCGTCAAGAAGCATTTACGCGCTCAAGAGATCGCTGAGCAGAACCACTTACCCTGTATTTACCTTGTTGATTCGGGCGGTGCTTTTCTACCGTTACAAGCAGATGTTTTTCCTGACCGTGACCACTTTGGGCGCATCTTCTACAATCAGGCCCGCATGTCCAGCCAGCGTATTCCACAAATTGCCGCGGTGATGGGCTCGTGTACGGCGGGAGGAGCCTATGTTCCCGCCATGAGCGACGAAACCGTGATTGTACGTGGCAACGGCACTATCTTCCTGGCCGGTCCACCGCTGGTAAAAGCCGCGACGGGAGAAGAGGTGAGCGCAGAAGATCTGGGAGGCGCTGATGTCCATTGCCGTACCTCCGGCGTGACCGATCACTATGCTGTGAATGACGAACATGCATTGGCTATCTGTCGCAGTATCGTTTCTAATCTCAACCGGCGCAAGTATATTCCATGGGATATTCACACACCTGAACCACCCCGTTACGATCCCAACGAACTGCTTGGCATAATCCCAAAGGATAGCCGCAAGAGCTATGATGTGCGCGAAGTGATCACTCGTATTGTCGACAGGAGTCACTTTCACGAATTCAAGGAACTTTATGGAACAACCCTGGTATGTGGCTTCGCCCGCCTCATGGGCTATCCTGTGGGTATCATCGCGAATAATGGCATTCTTTTTTCCGAGAGCGCCCTCAAGGCAACCCATTTCATCGAATTGTGTGCTCAGCGCCAGACCCCGCTGATCTTCTTACAAAATATTACTGGCTTCATGGTAGGCAGGCAGTATGAGAACGGCGGCATCGCCAAGGATGGCGCCAAAATGGTGATGGCCGTTGCCAACGCGCCTGTCCCGCGCTTCACCGTGATCATTGGCGGCTCGTTTGGTGCGGGCAACTATGGCATGTGTGGGCGAGCTTATTCACCAAGGCAGTTGTGGATGTGGCCAAATGCACGCATCTCGGTGATGGGTGGCGAGCAGGCAGCTAGCGTGCTGGCAACGGTACGTAAGGAAGGGCTGGCGGCACGAGGCAAAACCATGAGCGAGGAAGAAGAGGCAGCGTTCAAACAGCCGATTCTCGATAAGTACGAGGAGGAAGGCAATCCATATTACAGCACCGCTCGCCTGTGGGATGATGGAATTATTGACCCTCGCGATACACGAACAGTGCTGGCTCTGGGTATCGCGGCCTCCTTAAATGCACCTATGCGGGACAATCCTTTCGGGGTCTTCAGGATGTAGATGTAAAGGAGTAAAATCATGTCAACCTACACACATATCACGGTTGAGCGAAGCCACCAGGACAAGATTGCAACCATTACTATGCGGCGAGCGGAAGTGCATAATGCATTTAACACGCAACTTGTCATTGACTTGCAGGCAGCATTCACTGACCTAAGCATAGATACACGTCTGCACGCAGTCGTATTGACGGGAGATGGACCCTCATTTAGCGCCGGTGCCGATCTGAACATGATGAAGGAATCGGCAATCTTCACCCAGGAACAAAACCTGAACGATGCCTTGCGCATGGCCGATCTCTTCGATACCATCAACACTTTTCCCTGTCCCGTCGTGGCGCGTGTCAATGGTACCGCCATGGGTGGAGGTTTGGGCTTGCTCGCCGTCTGCGACATAGTTATTGCGGTCGAAGGAGCACGCTTGGCCTTTAGCGAAGTGAAGCTAGGCATTGCTCCCTCGGTTATTTCTCCCTATGTTATACGCAAAATTGGTGAAACTCACGCACGTATGCTATTTGTGACAGGTGAACGCTTCAGCGCAGTTCAGGCCAAGGAAATCGGCCTGGTTCATATCTTAACGACCCTTGAAGAACTTGATACCGCTGTCGAGAATACGGTGCGCGAGTTACTAAGCAGCGGCCCACAAGCGATACGCGCTTGTAAAGCGCTGGCCTTGAATGTGGCACACATGGATCATGACACCGCACGCAAGTATACTGCCGAAACCATCGCTACATTACGAGTGAGTATGGAGGCACAGGAGAGACTGCGGGCATTCCTTGAGAAAAAATAAATATATGGATATGTCTTTCTAAGGTTTATACTGGCGCAGTAGGAGTAGCACTCCATACACCATTTTCACCAGTGAATTCGTTGTTCTGGTTCATGACCCTATAACTTCCAGCGATATCGCCACCTAATTTTATCGTCCCCTCAAATGAAAGTGTTGAACTCCCGGAATAGATGGCAACCTGGAACAGAATATGCCCAGAAGAATCGATTGAACCTTTGAACGGACCCTTCAAGCCTAGCCCCATGAAGTAACCGCTAATGTTACTTTCATTCTGTTGAACATTGATAAGAGACATATTTGTCTTTGTATTGGCTACTATATCACCAATTGTGCCAGCATATTGCCTAGCAACGAGTGGATAGGGTATTAATCTCGCGGTAGGAGTCAGCACTGCCACGGATGAAGCAACAGAGGTAGGGTTCAAGTTATGACCAGGAGTGGTATGGTGGAGTACCCCAATGTACATCCAGAAACCCGTCCAAGCGGCAATGAGAACAAGTAGCAAGATTGCGAAGTGGACTCTGGACCTTCTATGAAGATTAGCAGAAAGCTTTGCTTTTATTGTGTTTGAGGCGGATTGCTCAACTAAGTCTTTCATGACAGGCAGTTCATCAGACACAAACTCATGTGTAGACTCCTTGTATTGCGTTGCATGATTACGGAATGTCTGCCAGAACTCCTCGATGGTAGAAAAACGCTCTTTTCTGCTTAAGGCCATCGCACGGTTGATATCGCTGGCCACGAATACTGGAATGCTCGCTAGTATTTGATTCGCTGGAACAAGAGTATCGATATCTTTATCTTCAGCCAAGCGCAGGAGTGCATCAGCAGGGACAACCCCTGTTAGAAGTGTGTAGAGCGTAGCACCGAATCCATAGATATCCGTTTGAGGGCAGGTTCCTCCAACATATTGCTCAGGTGCAGCATAGCCAGGCGTACCTTGACGAAAAATAGTGGTTGTTCTGTCCGGCACATATTCCTTGGCCAGGCCAAAATCGACAAGTACTGCCTCATCGCTTGATGCTGGGACAATAATGTTCTCCGGTTTAATATCCCTATGAATAATAGGAGGCTGTTGTTTATGCAAATATGCTATGGCATCGACTATTGGTGCCATGATGGTGAGAACCCGAAGTAACGGAATGCGACCCTCTGGTTGCTGTTGCCGCAACCATTCCAGATTCGCCCCCTTAATATAATCCATGAGTAGGTAGGTGCGATTATTTTCCTCTTCCTCTTCGACGATGCAATAGGCCTTATAGATACGCGGCAATGCCGGGTGTTCCAGCCTCTTCAGTACCTCACCTTCAAAGGCGATGCGATCTCGCACACGCTTATTGGGATGAATAATCTCTTTGAGAGCAAACAGTGCACCATTGTTATTCTGCTCCCTCACTAAATAAACTGCCCCATATCCGCCCTCGCCCAAAAGAGCCTCTACTATATATCTGCCCTGATTTTGATTTCGTATGATGGTTCCAATGGAAAGAGAATGATATCCTTGCACGCCATTCCTCGAGAAACTCAGTAGTTCATTTACACCCTCTCTATTATAGACGGAGGTATCAGTATGCACAAGCTTAAAAGTTATGCATTTTTATCGAATTATTACATTCATGTATCAATAGCTAATTCTATCATGTATACTTAATAGGATGATGATGTTCTAGTAGTTAGAAAGGAATTGGTAAATGAAGTTGAAACGTTCATTCTTGCTTATAGCATGCGCATGCCTGAGTTCCTTTACCTGGTGTTTCCTAGCCCTTGTTACACTTTTTGCTTTACCTCAGAATCTAGCATCAGCTGAAAGTCCAGCGTTCGTGCGCATAGTTCACGCTTCACCTGATGTGGGAACCGCTGATGTCTTCCTTGATGGTACAAAGTTGCTGAGTAATTTCCAATTCGGAACAGTCACAGATTATGCAACAATACCACCAGGGCCACACAAAGTTCAGATTGCTCTCATCGGCAAAGGTGTCGGCGCAGCAGTGATCTCCCAGACGCTATCAGTCAGTGCTGGGATTGTCTACACTGTAGCAGCGCTGGGCACGAAATCTACTGGCCTTTCACTACATGTCTTCACGGATAATAACCATCTTTCCAGTGGCATGACTAAGTTACGCGTTTATCACCTATCGCCTGGTACGGGCACTGTAAGTGTGTCTAACGGGAATAACACGGTAATTAGTGAACTGAGCTATCCGGAAGCCAGTAACTATCTCACACTCCCAGCAGGCTCATATACGTTCCATATTACAGCAAACCAATCCAAAGCCACGCTCCCTCCCGTTGCGGCAACATTGAAATCCAATATGGTTACTAGTGTATTTGCCGTTGGTTTAGTCAATGGCACACCTCAGATTGAGTTTGTTACTGCACAGGTAACTGGCTTGCCGGGCGTACCATTAACTGGCAGCGATCCAAATCCAAACGCCGGAGCTAATATTACCCAATCTGCGACTCCCTGGAATTGGCTATTTGGAGTTCTGACCCTCATTGGTGTAGGTTGTGCAGTTGTGGCAACCCGTCGTCTTTTACTTGCTCACCGCTAGTCGATTGTGGCTTTATATTAGATAGTAATATAGGCCTGATGCTCGTGATAAGTGAAATAGGCTAAAGCCTGTACCACTTTGCCTAAATGCAATGTTTACTGGATAAGTGAAGTACAATCTATGCATACGTTTAGACTTGCTTCATGCTTCTTCATCCTGCTACTAGTTCTTACTTTGAGTGGGTGCAATTCGTCACGCACTTCTCAGGTTAATCCAGTGCATGAATCGTCCCTTACTGCTCTACCTCAGACAACCTCGACACCTCTCTTAACATTGAAAGGGAGAGCAAATCCAGTACGTTTACTCATTCCGGAGATACATGTCAATTCTTCAATTGAGGCAGTCGGTATTACCCCTAATGGCGACCTGGCTGTACCAAAGCAGAATCCCTGGTGGGATGTAGGATGGTATGTCTCTGGTCCGAACCCTGGCGAACGAGGCAGCGCGGTAATCGATGGACATCTTGACCGCCCTGGAGGTTACCCGGCAGTATTCTGGCATCTGCGCGATTTACATAGCAACGACCAGGTGATAGTGATTGACGCAAACGGAAAAACGCTACATTTCCACGTTACAGATATTGTGTTCTACCCTCCACAGGATGCGCCGATTCAAGAGATCTTCGGAAACAAGACGGGTACCTTTCTCAACTTGATTACCTGTGCGGGGGATTGGATAGCTAGCCTGCACCAAACTAGCTTACGTTTGGTCGTCTACACATCCTTAGATTGATCATATCTCGAATTGGCGTATGGGAAGTTCAACAAAAAAAGTGCTTCCCTTGCCCAGTTCTGAATCGCACCAGATGTGACCATGATGGCGCTCTACAATTTCTTTGCATATAGTAAGACCGAGACCCAATCCGCTCTTGGATGATAACTGTAACTCGGGAGCGCGATAAAATGCCTCGGAGATGTGCACTTGTTGCTCTTTCGGGATGCCCGGTCCGTTATCTAATACCTGGATGAGCGCATCACCATTTTCTTGCTGGACTGACACCTTCACTAGAGCCTCTTCCGGGGAATATTTGAGTGCATTACTAAGCAAATTCACCAGGACCTGGCTCAGATGTTCATAGTCAGCTTGTAGGGTTATAGGACCTTTAGGCACATCGAGCTCAATAGTACGGTTTGTCAGGAACTGCTGATCCTCAACCACCTCATGACAAAGACCCACCAGATTACATGCTCTTATTCGCAAATCGATCTTACCTACACGAATATTGTTCAGATCGAGTAGTTCATCTACTATAGCATTCAGACGATGAGTTTGTCCATTAATCCGTTCCAGTTCATTACGTATGCTATTTAGTTCGGATGATAATTCTGGTAGCTTCGATAAACGCCGCAACATAAGTTGCGTATGCCCACTGATGGTGGTCATAGGCGTTTTTAATTCATGCGAAACCATCGAGATAAATTTGTCTTCTAATTGGGTAGCTGGCTCAAGTTCCTGGTCTTTTTGCTCGAGTTGAATACTCATTCTTCGACCCTGAACTGATTGCTCAATTGCGCTATGCCGAACCGCTTTATGTCCAATCTTAGAAATGATAATAATAAATCCAGCTAGGATAATTGAAAGTACCTGACGTAGAAATGGAACCAGCTTGACCAAAGAGCCTCTAACCAGAGTATGATCCTTCTTAGAAACCTGGACATGACGAGATTTATGCATACCCACTTCGTGTTGCGGATGCACTGGCAAATGAGATTGATTCTGATGGCTAGCAGGTATCCCTCTCATGATTACCTCATGTTCGTACTGTCTCTGTTGCATAGTTTTTTTCACCTCAACCCATCATTGCAATTCGTTAAACCGGCTCCTTTGAGTAACTATTCAGGTTTCTTTTCTTTTGCACCGCCTGCGGCGGCAGGGTGGGGGAGGAAGGCGGGGCCACCCCGCACCCCGCCAAGGGACCTTGCAGGCCCCTTGGAACTCCCCGCTGAATCGTTACTCATTTGAAGCAACAAAGGTACATCTTGTACTTTAAAGTGTTAAGTTGTGAAATAATTGGTAAAATTCAGTTGAATATATGTTACGAATTATTCCGCTAGCAATGGATTTCAAATGGCATTTCTGAATCTGCTTTGCATTCGCCATATGAACCACACCCCAAGTTTGTTTAGAGCATCCCCAATTGCCTGTACACTCATATAAGGACACGATGTACCTTAAAGTGTGGTTTCATAATTTTGAGGTATACTGGCATTTCAAGGCTAACTGTTCATCGCTATTTGACTTACTACCAATATACACTTCAATTACATGCGAGTACTTTTACATATTTGTCAGAATAAGAGTGTTTATAGTAAGATGTGGCCACGTATTAAGGTCGGATGGTCAGATGCAATTTCACAGCTCGACACAGAGAAACGTCCCAAATGTAACCTACCAAAGAAGTTAGGTGCGATACGATGTTTAAGAAAATATTGATTGCCAATCGGGGAGAGATAGCTATACGCATCATGGCAACATGCCGTGAGATAGGCATACAAACTGTGGCGATTTACTCCGAGGCCGACCGCTATACACGTCACGTGCAAGAAGCCGACGAAGCATATTATATTGGCCCCGCGCCAGCCGCACAAAGCTACCTGCGTATAGATAGCATCATTGAGGTAGCCAAGGAGAGCAGAGCAGAGGCTATTCACCCCGGTTATGGCTTCCTCTCTGAAAATGCAACCTTTGTCGAGGCATGCGAGAAGGCAGGAATTATTTTCATTGGCCCGCCAGCATCCGCAATGCGCTTGATGGGATCGAAAATTGCGGCCAAGCAATTAGCGCAATCTATTGGCGCGCCAACTATCCCTGGTTACAACGGCGAGAGCCAGGAAGACACCGTGTTGTTAAGCGAGGCACAACGTATTGGTTTCCCTTTACTCATCAAGGCTGCTGCAGGCGGTGGCGGCAAAGGAATGCGCGAAGTGTATGCTTCCACTGATTTGAGAGACCAACTAGCTGGAGCGCGACGCGAGGCTCAAGCTTCTTTTGGTGAAGCTATAGTTTTTCTCGAACGATTAATCCAGCAGCCCCGACATGTCGAAATCCAGGTGCTCGGCGATACTTTTGGCAATTTGATCCATCTCGGCGAACGTGAATGTTCTATCCAGCGCCGCCACCAGAAAATAATTGAAGAGAGTCCTTCAGTTGCATTAACTCCTGCTCTACGAGCCGAGATGGGGGCAACTGCGGTGCGTATTGCCAGGGCGGCAGGATACGTGAACGCTGGCACACTTGAATTTTTGCTAGATAGCGATAAGCAATTCTACTTTCTCGAGATGAACACACGCCTACAAGTAGAGCATCCTGTCACCGAACTTATCACCGGCATAGACCTGGTGCGCCATCAACTATGCATTGCAGCGGGGCAACCACTCGGCCTGACACAAGAACAAATTAGCCCTCATGGCCATGCGATCGAGTTGCGACTTTATGCTGAAGATCCTGAAAAGAACTTTATCCCTTCCACCGGTACGGTCACACGCTTCGTCAAGCCAGCAGGGCCAGGCATCCGCGTCGATAGTGGTATTGAAAGCGGAGACGAAATCACCCAGTATTATGACCCAATGATCGCCAAATTGATTGTGTATGGCGAAGATCGAACGTCAGCTATTGAACGTATGCAAGCTGCTCTCAAGCAGGAAGCCGTCTTTGGCGTTAAAACGAATGCCTCGTTGTTACTCGCAATTGCCACAAACCCTGCGTTTCAGGAAGGACGCACGTTTACCAGTTTCCTGGAAGAAAATGAATTGATTGGGGAAAAAGATGGGGAGACACAATTAGGGCGGGGAGATACAAGATGGGGAGATACTGGGTGGGGAGACAAAAAGCGGACAGATACCGAGCGGGCAGATACCGAGCGGGCAGATACCGAGCGGGCAGAAACCGGGCGCGATTCACGACCAGCAGAGAAAATAACATGCATCTTTGGAAATGATGATCTTGTGCTGCTGCGACGGGGAACAAGGCAAATACGTACGCATGTGAAAAGTGATGCAGGTGAAACGGAGGTTATTATCGATGGGCAGATTTATCACTTAGAACGACGACAACCACCAGATGTAGATGTAGCAGCACATGGTGCGAACATCGCTCACTCACAGAAAGCGCTCACTGCACCCATGGCGGGAACCATCGTCAAGGTACAGGTTCATGACGGTGAAATAGTGCAACACCGGCAGGTACTCGTCATACTGGGTGCGATGAAAATGGAACACACGATTGTAGCACCATACGAAGGCAAAGTGCGAAAGGTACATTATCACGAAGGCGATGTCGTCAATGGCGGAGCTGTTCTCGTCGAGATGGAATAATAAGCGGGAAAGGAAGTATTTCTATGCAAATAGGTTTCATTGGCATTGGCGTCATGGGACGGCCTATGACGCTTAACTTGCTCAAGGCGGAGCATCACGTCACTATTTATGCGCGACATCCAGAAAAACCAGAGGTTCAAGAGGTGCTTAATGCTGGCGCGAAATTAGCTCCCTCTTCTCGTGCTGTGGCCATGGCTTCAGATATGGTAATCACTATGCTGCCCAACTCTCCACAGGTCGAGGAGGTCGTGGCCGGCCCAAACGGCATTCTCGAAGGGGCGCGAAAAGGACTGATCATCATTGACATGAGCACAATAGCACCCGCTGTCAGTCGCAAGCTGGCACAGCTAGCATCTATTCATGGCGCCCATTTGCTTGATGCGCCAGTAAGTGGAGGGACGCAGGGAGCTATTAATGGTACACTAACCATCATGGTTGGCGGCGAACGCGAGATATTTGAACATGCACAGCCCGTCTTGGAGACGATGGGCAAGAAGGAGAATATCTTTCATGTCGGGCCAAATGGCGCGGGCGAAGTCGTCAAGATCGTGAATAATATTTTGTGTGGCGCAATCGCGGCAACAATAGCCGAGTCATTTGTGCTAGGGGTCAAAGCCGGAGCGGATGTAGATACGATGGCAAAGATCATCGGTGTAAGTACGGGAGCAAGCTGGCAACTTGCCAATCAGTTCCCCTTACGCGCCTTCAATGGCAGTTTTCAACCCGGTTTTATGACCGACCTTTTACATAAAGACCTGGGCCTGGCGCTCGATCTCGCTGCTGAGAATTCAACGCCTGTTGCAATGACTGCCCTCACCCGTCAGATGTACGAAATGGCACGAGCCGCAGGCTATGGTCACGAGGACTATACGTCTCTGCTCAAGGTACTTGAGCAGATGGCTAAAGTTGAAGTGAGAAGCAAGTAACTACGGTCATTGCCCCAATCTAAAAATCAGGCCATGTGAAATTGTCATGCCCAACACCAGGACAGCAGCCAAGCCGAAGTAGGCCAGGCCAAGGACGAGGCGCTCTCCTACTGGGACGTCGTAATAAGCCTGGGCCTCTGGTGAATTGGGAACGTTGCGTCTCGACCAGAGCTGAGTTGCAGCCATGAGGACAAAAAAGAGCAACCAGATAGAGAAGTTGCCGTTGAGCCATGACCAGATCTGGAAAGCAAGTAATCCTATAAAACCCAGAATCCAGATGCGTCGATCAATCGCAGCTAACACTCGCCCACCATCAAACGGCACAATAGGAATGAGGTTAAACAGGTTAATGAAAAAGCCAAAGTAGGCCAGCGCTGCCCATACTGTACCTGGATAAATGTGCGCAAGTGCTAAGCAGACCATTGCAGCAATTGCCCCAGCTATAGGACCCGCTATACCAACCTCTGCTTCATCTCGCGCATTTTTAGGCATCTGCCGCATGATAACCGCCGCGCCCAGCAATGGAATAAAAATCATTCCTCCAATAGGTATGCCTTTCAACTTCATCACTACCGCATGCCCCATCTCATGAACGAAGAGCAACAAGACTAATCCGATGGCAAAATGCCAACCGAAAATGAGCGAGTAGACAGCAACCGAGAACAGAGCAGAGAAGCCCAACCAACCAAATTTAAGCAACGAGCCGAATATAGGAAATTTGAGGAGCAGAGCACTCAAAGCAGCACCAATACCGCCAAGTCCTGCAAGACCTTTGCGCTTGTTACTCCCTCCGGATTCGCCGCTCCTGGCAGCCTCGCGTTGGTCAGCACCAACATCTTTTGTATAACCCTCTATACTTGAGGGACCGCGATAAGGAGTCATCTGTATAGATTCGTAGCCAGGCACGTCAGATGCCTGGTGAGTATAGTCGGGATATGGAGCAAATGAATCGAGAGATTGTACAGGTTGGGCAGAACGAAGTTTCTTGGGTGTAGGGCTTTCTTGCCGGTAATAAGCCGGATTGGAATAATCTATATCACTAGAAGTCTCATCATAATATTCAGAAAAATCTTTGGGGGTCCAGGACATTAATGCCTCAATTCTGACTGATTTTTTCGCTATATCAATCATATATATCTTACCATACATTACGTAAAAGCCCAAAAAAGGTTGTTGAGGGGTTTGTCTGAGCCATCTAATGAGTGTGCGGAGGGACATTTTTGTCCAAATGTGTTCAATGGAAAGGTAAACCATCGGGATGACGGCTTGACTATTAGGGGAATAACACCGAGTCGTCACAATACGCTTATCAACGACAAGCCACTCGGTAAGCAGCAAGGCTGAAATGCTTCTTCATGGAGTTGAAGTTCATAGCGTTCGCCTTGGGACAGAACTGGGACGTACTCAGCTTGTACTCGACCTCCATGACAGCTTTATTGGCCTTGATGAATGGTACGAGTTTGTGACACTCCTGGAATTGG
>WNGJ01018793.1_pt1 | contig 12596 bp, 16 predicted proteins | sample 5400611 | NCBI WGS metagenome assembly WNGJ01 (sample SAMN13153375, study PRJNA577476) | soil metagenome | isolation source: 40 cm soil or saprolite under Garry oak tree replicate 1 | place: USA:California | collected 2016-06-15
AGAGCCACCGAAGAGCGCCGCCAAGGCAGGACCGGCTCCGGTAGCGGCCGCGCCAGCGACGACTGTCCAGCCTGAGCCCGGGCCGCCAGCCCATCTCAGGGTCGGCGAGCCGCGAAAGGAGCAACTGACCCCGGTCAAGACGATGACCCCATCGGAACCGAAACCCTCTGCCGGCGCGTCGGCCCGTTCGACTGACATATCGCGTTGGTCGGAACTCCGGGGCACGGTACACGCCGTCGGCGACCACGAGGTCGTGGTGCGCGTCGACGACGGACAACTCGTCCCCGCGGATCTCTCCGGCCTCCGCGGCGTGGCGGTCGCGCTCAAGCCCGGGTCGCCGATCGTCGTGTACGGCACGCGTGATGGGGAGAAGTTCCAGGCCATCGGGCTCATCCAGCAGGAAATCCGACCGCTGGTGAAGCCCGTCGCTGCACCACAGCGCCACTGACGTCGCGCATCATCCGCGATACGCTCCTGATCCTCGCGGTGTTCCTGGGCGCGTTTATGGGAACGACCTTCGCCTATTCCGTGATAGTCAGCTTCTTCCCGAGGCTACTTGACTGATGACGCGTGCCGCTGCGCGATCATCCCTTCTTCCTAACGATGTAGTCGTCGGGTCCCTATTGCGGTGGAAATCTGAGACGACACAGCTTCCGGCACTTGCGTCATTCAATGAGTTGATCCGCCCGCAGCAGCAGCGATTGGGGAATCTTCAGGCCCAGCGCTTTGGCGGTCTTCAGGTTAATGACCAATTCGAGGCGCGCAATCTGCTCGACGGGGAGATCAGCCGGCTTCGTTCCCTTGAGAAGCCTGTCTACCAGCCTTGCCGCATCAATCCGGCCTACCGAGAAATAGTTCGCCCCGTAGGAAAACAGCGCACCCTGCTCCGCCCATTCTTTTCGATGACCAGGGATCGGGAGGCGTCTCTCGGCCGCGAGATGGATGACGAGCGACGGGAATTTCGTGACGAGGCCGGAGACAACAACGATCGCTTGGATGTTCTCGCGTCTCACAGGCATGAAGACCCGTTCGATGTCACCTTGCGTCACCGCGGCCCGCTCGACCAATCGGAGCTTGAGCGCCGTGGCGGCAGCTCGTAGGGCAGTCAGCTCTTGGAGCGCCGTGTGATCGGTAGGATCAAATAAGAGCAGGAGCCGATCGAGGTTGGGTACCACCTCTTTCAGAAGCTCCACTCGCTTTCCCGGGACATCGCCAAAAATGCCTGTAATGTTTCCGCCGGGATGAGCGAGGCTCTGCACGAACCCCTCACCGACTGGATCGGTGAGCACGTGGAGAAACAGGATGGGGACTTCCGACGTTGCTGCCTTTGCGGCACGGACGGTTTGATTCTCGAACGCCACAATCACGTCCACCTTCTCGCGGACGAAATTCCCGCGCGGTCCCTTGAGCGGCACTTTCATCTGGCAGGTTACGAAAGTCCCAGCGCAGATTTTTGCTCTCTTCATACCCCAGCTCCTTCAAGCCTTCTCGCAATCCATGCAAGGCCGGCGGAACGTGGTCGAGACCTACGTGAAATAGCCCGATCCGCCACACCCTCCCCGGCTGCTGCGCTCTTGCGGCGAGCGGCGCGGCGAGAACGCCAACACCTATCGTCCTGAGGAGGGTTCGTCGGTTCACTGGATTACTTCGTCGGCTCGTATCGACAGAGACGGCGGGACAAGTGAGACCGAGGCGCCTTCGCGGTCTGCAGGTTATGGTCAACTGCTCTCATCACGGCCCTTGCTAGCCGAACGTCCCAGGGCAGGTCCTGAAAAGCTCAGCGTGGCGTCAGTGAGAAGTCAAAGGCATTCAAAAGATTGTTTGCGGCAGCGTCTCGGCTACCCAGGGGCGCGAGGTTCCATCGGGTTTCGATGAGCTTCAAGATTGAAACGGTCTCATAGGGCGTGTGATCGACGAAGCCGCGTTTGGCGTAGGGCGAGATGATGATCGCCGGAACGCGGACGCCGGGGCCCCAGCGATCGCCTCGCGGTGGCGGAACATGGTCCCAGCGTCCCCCGCCTTCGTCGTAGGTGATGATGATGACGCTGTTCTTCCAGACGGCGCTATCCTGCACGGCCTTGACCAGGGTGGCGACGTACTGCTGACCTCGCAGCAAATCGGCATAACCTGGGTGTTCGTTGTGAGCACCGATCGGCTTGACGAAAGCCACGGCTGGCACGTTACCCGTCCGGAGGGCAGCGAAGAGGTCCTCGATGTCCTTCAAGTGCTCCACTCTGGTGGCCGTCCCTTCGGCGTACGGGGCGAAGTAGTTGAACGGCTGGTGATGAAACTGAAAGAGCGCATCGGGACGTCCGGCCACCGCGTCGTTCCAACCCTCCGAGTACCAGGCCCAGGAGATGCCCTCGATGTCCCCGGTCTTCTGGTCAGCCGGAACATACCGGGCCGCATCGTACGGAGCGACCGGTAGATTGGCCGGGAACCGCGGGTCGGGGACCGGCGGCTGCTTTGACGTATCGAGCGGCTGAGGAAGTGTCGTGTAGGGCCTGCCGTCCTGCTTCACCTGCCTGATCCGTTCGCCCGCGTTCGCCAGACCATCGGCCCCGGGAAACTTCCCATACAAGCTGTCGAAGCTCCAGTTCTCCTGATAGATCACGATGACGTGGTGGAGCTTTTCGAGCCCTGCAAGCTGCGCCGCCCCGCGTGAATCTGCGGACATTGAAGTGCAACCCGTAACGACCAGCAGGGCCACGAGGAGTGATTGGACTGACGTTGTCATGACGCTCTCCGAAGGTCGGTCTCGGGTCGAACGACAAGGGGATGCGTCATGCCGCGACCGCTGTGTGCTGGCTGAGCACGGTGGCGATCTTCCGCCAGCCGTCGATCCTGCGCAACTTGATCTGCCCGCTCGCCACGAGGCTGAACAGCAGGACCAGCGCTGCGTCTTCGCTCGGCAGCGAGCCTTGCGTCTTCACGCGACGTCGGAATTCCTCGTGGAGTCGCCCAATCGTGTTCGTCGTTCGTAACGTCTTCCACTGCACCTTGGGGAAGCTGAAGAATGTGAGAAGCTCGTCGCCGCCTTCCCGCAGGCTCGCCACCACGCCCGCGCAGCGCTTGGCCCACGTGCGCTCGAAGGTCGCGTAGGCGGCGCGGGCCGCCTCGGCATTAGCCGCGTAGACGATGCGATGGAAGTCGCCCCGAATCTCGGGATCACCGCTTCGTTGACTTCCGGCATTCTCCGCTGATAGCGCGGGACGATCGTCGACGTCCATTCTTTCGCGCCGGCGCCTCTGAAGAGGGTAGCGCGAGGCAACGCGAGCGCAACCGGGCCGGTCGGTCCCGTGAGCGTGCGGCAGTCGGATATACTTCAGTCGTCTGATTCGCTTCGTTGGTTCATTGTGAAGCAACATGCGCGTCAGACCGCGTTTCGGTGCTCCTTCCGGGTTCTGGGCGCGCCCTAAGTCGGCGGAAGACGTACATTGGGGCGCCCGATGGCGCAGAAACTCCTCGTCGGTGGTCTCTCCTTTTCACGGGAATGTCGAGCAGCGCCAGGAGGGGGCGTCAACAGCGGCTCCAGCGTCCGGTCCAATGTCAGTAGTTTGGCGGCCACTCGTTCACGAATTTCCCGCTGGTCGTCGCGCTCCTGGATGCTCAGATATGCCTTCAGCAGCTCGATGAGACGTCGACCTCTTCCTCGACCGGCTGGCAGGCGACGCCTACTCCGGCGGGATAGCAGGCACCCGAAAATGCCCAACTCAACCGCCGCGCCGCCTCTGCGCAGCGTACGTACGCAAGAACCCGTATCCCGGAAAGACCCCGGCGTGCTCTGCCCCGTCTGCAGGGCGACACCGGCGCCCTCGAGAGCGGGGCGGCCGCCAGACCGTCTGTAGCGCCCGGTGCCGAGCACGGCGATGGCGAGAGGCCCAGGCCGGTCAGTTCGCGGAGCGCGAGCAGAAGGTCCGCGCCCTGCTCCTGACTGCCCAGGAGAGCCTCGAGGCGGCGGTCGCCAAACTGAACGGAGGTGACCTATGAGCCGATGGGCGGTCACTCTGACGCTCGCCCTCCTCCTCGCCGGCTGCTCCACCGTCTGGATGCCTGGCGTGGACGACGCGCAGGTCAGGCAGGATGCGGCAGCGTGTCGGGCGGAGGCCTTCTATGTCCCGATGGCGCCCCAGAGCACCTTCGTCGGGGCTTACCCGTTCGACCCGGCCAACCCAACCCTAGGCTGGAGCGACGCCGCGCGCCAGAACCAAGTCGAGGAGGCGTGCATGGAAGAGAAGGGGAACAAGAAGCGATAGGCTTTTTCTACAGGAAGATCGAGGCGGCGTACCGGCGACGTGGATCTCTTCCTCGAGCACGAGCCACTTGCCCGGGCCGAGCAGGCGAAGGTGCACGGCTGGGAGGAGGCAGCCGGCGTCTACACGCTGCGGCTTCGTGGACGGGACGTAATCGCATACAAACGTCGTTGACATGCCGTGCGCTTGACAATATTCCCAGGGGGAATATAAGAGTGTCACCTCAGAGACTCGGAACGGTGATTCGGAAGCTGCGGGAGGAGCAACGAATGACGCAGGAGCAGCTGGCGCGCAAGAGCAGCGTCACGCAGGGCTATATCGCCAAGCTGGAGCTCGGGATGAAGAAGAATCCGTCCCTGCCGACGATCAAGAAGCTAGCCCGCGCCCTCGGCGTGCCGGTAACGGAGCTGCTGGAGTAGGGAGGAGACTTTTATGGCAACGGAGGAAGCCCGGCACGTCGCTCGTGACATCGTCGTCGCGTGGCTACAGAGGACTGAAGTTAAAGAAGGCGCCGAGGCGGGAAAGTTCCTGGGGAAGGTCTATCAAGACGTCGTGCACGCCGTGGAAGAAACGACGAAGAGCCAGTTCAAGTAGGAGAAACAAGACGCCCGGGCGCGGCTGACACCGCCCCGGGCTGTGGCCCATGCACCCCTGCCCCCTGTGAAGGGAGGAGACGATGAGCAAGACGAGAGTAGCACCAGCCCGCCCCACCACGAAAGCACTCACGCTGGCCGACGTGACGATCACCTGGAAGGACGACACCGGGCTCGCGCGGACGCTCCACGGCCAGGACGTCGCCGCGCTGATCCGGCGCCGGCTCTTCTTCGCCCAGGACGCGGGGGAGACGCCGCTCTGGCAGTGTCGGCTGCGCGGCCTGTCGGCCCTCATGTTCCCCGAGGCCGGCATCAGCATCTACGAGGAAGACGGACGCGCCCTCGTGGCCGATCTGCTCGCGGACGCCGCTGCCGGTGTGGCGGCGGAGGCAATGGATCTGCGGAAGCTCGCGGCCGCCTTCACGATCAGCCGGAAGGGACGGCGGTCGTGAGCGCGCTCGTCGAGCTCCACAAGGAGGCTGGCGCCCTGGCCCGGCCGCGCCTCACGTTGGAGCGGCTCACGCACGGCTTCCTTGCGTGGGCCGAGGCGCACAACTGGCCGGACACGTCGATCGAGTCGTACCGGGGTCGATACCACTCCCGCTCGGCGGCCTCGACATCAGCACAACGAACGACGTGAGTAGGATCAGCGAGTTACACGCCAGGTAGTTGGGGGCCAGCCCCTCCCGTTGGGGCCACCACGAACTTGCAGAAATTAACCCCGCGATAAGGCCGCTCGCTTCTTCTGAGGCGCAGCCGACTCCAAAGATCGGACTTCTTTCGATAGGAATGGACCCCGTCAAACCTAATCCCGTCCGGATCCAACTCCTGAAGCAGCTGGGAAAACTCGGCTACGTCCAAGGACGGAATGTCGCCTTTGAGCGGCGGTTCGCCGGCGGACGACCCGAACTTCTAGCGGAGTTCGTCGCAGATCTTGCGGCGCGCCGGGTTGACGCGGTCGTCGCGACGAGCGAGATGAGAGTATCGCCGCGAAGCGGGGCCTGCGGAGGCGCCAAGCCCGGCGATCTTCCGATCGAACAGCCGACGAAGTTCGAGCCCATCATCAACTTCGAGACCGGGAAAGCCTTGGGCCTTACGATCCCGCCGTCGCTGCTGCTGCGAGCGGACCAGGTGATTGAATGATCTGACATACAATTTGGCCGCGATGCCGTCTGCGGCCAGCGGTGACCGGAAATCGATGCGCTGGGTGACGTTCGATTGCTTCGGCACGCTCGTCGACTGGAACTCGGGCTTCGCGGCGATCCTCAGGCCGCTGGTCGGCGACAGGACGCCGCGGGTGATGGATACGTACCACCAGTTCGAGCGGCTCCTCGAGCAGGAAACCCCGCATCGGCTGTACAAGGACGTTCTCGCGACCGGCCTGCGGCGCGCGGCGGAGGACGTCGGGATCCCGCTCTCCGAAAGCCAGGCCCGCACGCTGCCGCAGCGATGGGGAACGATGTCGGTTTTCGGGGACGTCGAGCCGATGCTGGCGGCGCTACGTGCTGACGGCCATCGGCTCGCCATTCTCACGAACTGCGATGAGGACCTGTTCGGCGAGACACAGCGCTCCTTCCGGGCGCCGTTCGACCTCGTGGTGACGGCGGAGCGCGTGCGAGACTACAAGCCGTCGCCGACCCATTTCCACCACTTCCGGCGCGCGTCCGGCGCCAGGCTCGGCGAGTGGGTCCACGTCGCCAACAGTTGGTTCCACGACATCACGCCCGCGCGCGAACTCGGCATCCCGCGCGTCTGGCTCGACCGTGACGACACCGGCCAGGATCCCGCGGACGCGTGCGCGCGCGTTCGCTCGGCCGCCGACGTCCCGGACGCCGTCCGGCGCTTGTTCCGGCCATGAGGCGCGCGATGGTGCTCGCGGCCGCCTTCTCGAAGCCGGGAATGTCAGAGGAGTGGTGTCCACACCGAAGGAGCGACCGATGAAATGTCGCCGAGCAACATCGACGTGGTTGCGAGCGCTCGCCCTTGGCGTCCTCACCCTCGTCGTCGCCAAGGCGGAGGCTCAGGGGCCGATCAAGATCGGGATGATCGCGCCGCTCAGCGGACCGTTCGCGCAGATCGGCAAGGACATGGTGACGGGGACCGAGCTCTACCTCGACGAGGTGGGCCGGCAGGCGGCGGGGCGCAAGATCGAGCTACTCGTCGAGGACGACGAGGGGAACCCCGCGGTCGGGGTGACCAAGGTGAGGAAGCTCGTCGAGGGCGACAAGGTACACCTCGTCACGGGCGGGCTGCTGGCGTCGACCGGGTACGCGATCCAGCCGTACGTGGACGCGCAGAGGATCCCCACGACCTACCCGGTGATGGCCGGCGACGACATGACCCAGCGCAAGCCAGCCAAGTGGGTGGTGCGGACCGGGTTCTCGTCGAGCCAGTCGCATCATCCGTTCGGCGAGTGGGCGGCCACGCAGCTCAAGTACAAGCGGGTCGCGGCGGTCGCGGCGGACTACGCGTTCGGCTGGGAGAGCCTCGGCGGCTTCCAGAAGACGTTCGAGGACGCGGGCGGCCAGATCGTCCAGAAGCTCTGGGTGCCGCTGAACACGACCGACTTCGCTCCGTTCATCACCCAGAGTCAAGCAGTACCAGGAGGCGGGGCTCAAGGCGCGGATCCCGCTGATCGGCGGCGGGAGCACGGTCGACGAGGCGATCCTGCCGAGCATGGGCGACGAGGCGCTCGGGTTCCTCAGCCCGCTGCACTACAGCGCCGCCCTCGACACGCCGGCCAACAAGCGGTTCATCGCGGCGTTCGAGCGGAAGGCCACCCGCGTGGCCTCGCCCAACGGCGAGACGTGCTACACGAACGCGCGCTGGATCGTGGAGGCGATCAAGGCTATCGGCGGCAAGGTCGAGGATCGTGAGGCGTTCCTCGGCGCGCTGCGCAACGTCAAGCTCGGGGAGACCCCGCGCGGCCCGGTGACCGTCGACCGCTTCGGCAACACCGTGCAGAACATCTACATGCGGAAGGTCGAGCGGGTGGGCGGCAAGCTCCAGAACACGGTGGTCCACACCTTCCCGGCGGTGAGCCAGTTCTGGAAGTACAACCCCGAGGAGTTCCTGAACCAGCCCGTCTACTCGCGCGAGTTTCCGCCTTGCAAGCACTGCTGAGGATCGCATGAGGTTGCCGCGCGAGCGCTTCGATTTCTCGCCGATCGCCACGCGTCCGCGCTGGAAGCTGCCGCGGGGCGCGCGCGTCGCGGTGTGGATCCTGATGTCGGTCGAGGAATGGGACATCGAGCGCCCGATGCCGCGCACGCTGAACACCGGGCCGCAGGGCGTGGCGGCGATCCCGGACGTGCCGAACTGGGCGTGGCACGAGTACGGCATGCGTGTGGGGTTCTGGCGGCTGCTCGACTCATTGACCAAGCGACGGCTGCGCGCGACAGCCGCGGTCAACGCGAATGTCTGCCGCACCTACGAGCCGGTGGCCCGCGCGATGGTCGAAGCCGGCTGGGAGCTCGCGGGCCACGGCGTCATCCAGGCGTCGATGCACGCGGTGCCCGACCAGCGCGGCGCGATCCGGACGACGATGCAGATGCTGCGCGACTTCACCGGCAAGAAGCCCAAGGGCTGGCTCGGGCCTGGCCTCGCCGAAACGTGGGAGACGCCCGATCTCCTGGCCGAGGAAGGGTTCGAGTACGTCGCCGACTGGGTGTGCGATGACCAGCCGTTCGCGCTCAAGACCCGCGCGGGCCGGCTCGTGTCGGTCCCCTACACGACCGAGCTCGGCGATCTGCCGATGATCGTGGTCCAGCACCGGTCGACGCGCGAGTGGATCGACGGCCTGCGCGCCCAGTTCGATCGCCTGTGGGCCGAGGGTGCGCGCCAGCCGCGCGTGCTCGGTATCGGCCTTCACCCCTACATCGCCGGGACCGCGCAGCGCATCGGCCCGCTCGAGGCGCTACTCGAATACATGCGCAGGAAAAAGGGCGTCTGGTTCGCTACCGGCGAAGAGATCTACGACTGGTGGAGCCGGGCGTCTTGATCTCGCGAGCGAGCGTCGCACGCGCAACTTCCTCGCCGTCCTTGAAGACGGATCGGCGTGGGGGCTGCGTGCGCAGGGCCTCATGGATCGACGGGGCGTCGATCACGACGAGGTCGGCGTGCCGGCCCGGGGCGATGCCGTAATCGTCGAGACGCGCGGCGCGCGCGGCGTTGGTCGTGACCATGTCGAACACCTGCTCGAGCTCGTGCGGCAGCGTGAGCTGGGCAGTGTGCGCCATCATCAGAGCGACCTCGAGCTGGTCCGGCTTGCCGAACGGATAGTACGGGTCGTTGACGTCGTCCTGGGAGGAGACGACGTTCACGCCGCGCGCCAGCATCTCCTTGACCCGCGCGATCCCGCGCCGGCGCGGCTCGCGGTCGATGCGTCCCGAGCACACGAGGTTGATGTGCGCATTGACCGAGATCGTGACGCCAGCCGTCGCCACCATGTCGATGACCTTGGCGGCGTAGACGTCGTTGTAGGCCGCCATCGCCCCGCAATGGCTCGCCGTGACTCGGCCCTGGAAGCCGTCGCGCATGGTCTTCCAGGCGAGGTACTCGAGGCTCCGCGAGTTCGGGTCGTCCGTGTCGTCGACGAGCATATGAATGTCGAGGTCGTGACGCCGAGCCAGCGTGAAGCAGATGTCGATGTGCTCCCGGGCATCGGCATCGGTGTACTCGTACCAGGGCAGCCCTCCCACGACGTCGCAGCCCTGCTTGATGGCTTCGTCGAGCAGTTCGGCCGTGCCGGGATCGCGCAGGATTCCCTCCTGGGGAAAGGCCACGACCTGGATCTGGCAGAGACCGCGGAAGCGCTCGCGGGCGAGGAGCAGGCCCTGAGCGGCGCGCAGGCCGCCGATCGTGCCCACGTCGGCGAAGAGCCGGAAGAACGTGGTTCCGTTCTGGACACCCGCCTCGAGGACCCGGCCGGCGCGCCGCGCCACCTCCTCGGGGTCGTACTCGCGCTTGAAGTCGTTGGTGATCTCGATCGCTTCGGGGAGCGTTCCCGACACGTTCGGACGCATTCGCTCGCCGAGCAAGGCCTTGTCGGCGTGGAGATGGAGATTCACGAAGCCGGGCGACACGAGACAGCCAGCGGCGTCGATCTCCCTGGCTGCCGTGGCGGCCGAGCGCGGTCCCACAGCCTCGATCCGATCCCCGGTCAGCGCGATGTCGACGATCTCCGTCGAACCACGAACGCGAGCGTTCCGGATGACCACGTCCACGGCGACGGCTAGGCTCGCTCGAGGATGTGGAGTCCGCGCGTACGGTCGACGAGGTAGATCAGGCCGCGGGCGTCGAAGCAGACGTCGTTGGACTGGACGCGTTCGGCTCCCGCGGGGACGTCGGGCACGAACGACGCGACTTCGCGCGGGGCATGCGGGTTCTTGATGTCCACGATCCTGAGACCGTACGAGAACCACGCCACCGGGATCTCCGTTCCCCGGATCTCCTCCGCCGGCTGGTGGCATCCCGTGTACTCGGGTTGCGGGGAACCGTCGACGTCGTCCACCTGAAAGCTGGCGAAGGGCACCGGGCGCGACTCATCCGTGATGTCGACGAGCCAGAGGAACGAAGGGGGCGCCGGCCCGAGTCGCCTCACGTCCTCGTCGGCGACCAGGAGCACGCGGCGGCCGAGCAGCGAAAACGGTATCGGCAGCGCCGTGTGGGTCGGCGACGAGAACGGCGGGCTCCAGTCGAGACCCGACACGAGCCGGGGCTTGGCCATCTGCTCGATGTCGAGGATCACGAACCCTCCGTGCCAATAGCTCACGTAGAGACGATTGCCGAGGCGCATCGGATGGTGGCAACGATGGTCCACGCCCTTCCACGCAGGGACCTCCCCTCCCGCCGCCCACTGGCCAGGCATCCACCAGCGCCCGACCTCCTCCGGCCGCGCGGGATCCTGGACGTCGAGGATCATGACGATGTTGCCGCGGTAGCCGTCGATCTCCGGCGACCCGTAGGCGTAGCGGCCGTCGAAGGTGAAGCGATGCATGCCGCGCGCGGCCCACGTGGTGATCTTCCTCGGGGCGCTCGGGCGCGAGACGTCATAGATGTCGTAGCCCCCCGGGAAATCCGGCGGTGGCGGCCCTGGTGGGTACACCTCCCGGTTCACGAGCATCACGTCGTTCTCGACTCGCACCTTGTGAGAGTGCATGCCGTCGGGAATCGTGATCTCGGCGAGCTTGCGCGGCCGCGCCGGATCGCTCACGTCCACGATCGTCGTCCCGTGCGGCGCGGCGATGTGGGCGATGTACGCGACGTGACCCCGAACGACGACCTGACCACCGCCCGCACAGTCGAAGTAGCCGACCTGCTCGATGCCGTTGGCGTCGCTCACTCGTCGTCTCCTGAGGCCGAGGATGGACGGCCTCATCGGCCGCGCGCCCAGTAGTGGTATCACGACTGCCCAGCTCGCGGAAGCCGCGCCGGCGCATTTGATTTGCCGTACTCGGCGTAGCGAGAATCGGGAGCTCGACCTCTACACGCCGAAGAGCGCGAGAAAAGCGAGCTCGAGAGAGCCTTATACCGATTTCGCGCTCGATCGCCTCGCGCGCGACGAACATGGTCCCGGCGCGACGGGAAACGGCGAACACGGCCGCCAGCTCAACTGGATGTCCGATCGAAGAGAACAGCTTCGCCCTGAGCAGGCTGTAGAGCAGCGCGATCATGCAACCGCACAGCGGGATCAAAACAAGTAGATGAAGGGCCTTAAAAATTGTCCTGGAACCAGGTGCGCACCCCCGATGACTTGTTCGCTTCCCCCCAGCCCTTGCAGACCCCTCGAAGGGAAGCAGGGGAGACTCACCCGACATCGAATCCCGTTCGTCCCCTCTCCTCAGCGCACGAGTACACGCCGACAGTATCGAAGTGCTCGTCGCATCATCTTACTGACTCGTGGAGCGTTCCAGTCAACGAGGAGGCGCTACGCGGGAGGCGGACTGATGCAGTGAAACGAGTCCCATGACTTGACCGTGTTGGTTTCAGCGAGCGGGCTCACGTCCACCCATCACTCGGGTCGCGTGCCGCTCCATGGGTGCCATCCTATCAGCGGTCTGGGCGCGTCGCAGCCGATGTGAATGTAACGCATATAGCACATGTAGATACATTGACCGTGAATCCGATACCCTGTAGCCCGCATCTGAAAGCGCAAGGAATTCTTGATCCCGAGGCGCGTCGGGCCGGATGACGCTGGGCGCCGGGCGGCAACAGGAGCTCGTCGTGCGTCGCTCGGCGGAACGAGAACAACCAGGGAGACGTAGAGACATGGGAAAGCTCGACAGCAAAATCGCGCTCGTGACGGGCGGCAGTAGCGGGATTGGGCTAGCGACGGCGAAGCAGTTCGTCGGCGAGGGCGCGTACGTGTTCATCACTGGACGGCGTGATCCAGAGCTGGCGGCGGCAGTCAAGGAGATCGGTAACAACGTCACCGGTGTGCGGGGCGACGTTTCGAACCTCGGCGATCTCGATCGCCTCTTCGCCCAGATTCAGCGGGAGAAGGGGCGGCTCGACCTCCTGTTCGCGAATGCGGGCGTCGCGAGATACGCGCCCCTCGGCAAGATCACCGAAGAGCTCTACGACTCGATCTTCGACATCAACGTGAAGGGGTGCTGGAGATCACGTTCATCGCAGGCCGTCCGAAGGAGAAGCGGCTGGGCCTGTTGAAGGCCTTGAACGACGCCGTGGTGACGGCCGCGAAGATCTCCCCAGACGATCTCGTGATCACGCTCTACGAGACGCCGGGCGA
>WNGJ01021174.1_pt1 | contig 12596 bp, 12 predicted proteins | sample 5400611 | NCBI WGS metagenome assembly WNGJ01 (sample SAMN13153375, study PRJNA577476) | soil metagenome | isolation source: 40 cm soil or saprolite under Garry oak tree replicate 1 | place: USA:California | collected 2016-06-15
ACTCGTCCGCTTCTTGCTGGCGCATCCTGAACGTTGCATCGAAATCAGCGAAAGGCCAGACCAGGCCAGTAAGTTGACCATCCTGGTTCGTCATTTTAGTCAGTCGCAAACGCAAGGTGAACGTTGCCCCAGCAGCGATTGTTCGCGTGTAAAGCGCGCACGCTTTCGTGCCCATGCGTGCCGGGTTGACCGCTTGATGGTTCCCGTGAACAAGATACTCGTGGAAGGCGTCTTTGACATAAGGCGTAGTGTTCGGTACGCCAAAGAGCCGCTGCATATTCGTGTCATTGTTGGTGAAAAGTACATCATCAGATGGCATGGTTGCTTCGCAATACAGACAATAGTCGCCCAGAATCGGGTGCTGTGCCTCTATTAACCTGTAGGGGCGCGATTTATCGCGCCCATCGCGCCCATCATCCGCATCACTACCCCCTTGTCTTAGCAGCGGGGGCCTGTCATCTCTACCCCAGGACCAGGTATTGCGAAACCAGATGGTGGGCAGCAGATAGAGCACCGCAGGCTCTGTCCCACGGTTGATAACTCTCATGCGAATCAGGATGTCCTCAGGAGCAGCCTTGGCGTATTCTACAAACACATCAACATAGCCGTTGCCATCAAAAACACCTGTATCCAGCAATTCATACTCCGGGTCCTGCCTGCTGCGCCGGGCGTTTTCTTCAATGAGCTGCTGGTAAGGAAAGGCCGCCTGCGGGTATTTGTAGAGCATGCGCATGTAGCTGTGGGTCGGCGTACTATCCAGGTAGAAGTACACTTCTTTGACATCTTCGCCGTGGTTGCCCTGTGGTCCCGTTAAACCAAACAAGCGTTCTTTGAGAATCGGGTCATGACCATTCCAGAGTGCGAGAGCAAAGCACATGCGCCCCTTGTCATCGCTGATTCCGGCCAGCCCATCCTCATTCCAACGATAGGCTCTGGAGCGGGCTGCATCATGCGACAGATATTCCCAGGTGCCGGACATAAATCGCTGTTCCATGATGTCTCTTTCATATGGCAACTCAATGCTCAAAGCACTTATGGACGCCTGTCATCCTGAGCGAAGCGAAGGATCTCAGCTTTCATATGGCAACTCAATGTTCAAAACGCTTATGGACGCCTGTCATCCTGAGCGAAGCGAAGGATCTCAACTTTCATATGGCAACTCAATGCTCAAAACGCTTATGTGCAGGATAATGGCTCATACAATGTACAGGTTTATTCTATCATAGACAGATGCATAAAAAATTAGTTCGTCTATCATCTATACGTTGGAAGATAGACATATTAAGCGATTTGAAGCAGTCATCATTCTACGAAAGATGAGTATCGTTGGCGCTTGCTATTGGTGCAGTCAAACAAACCAAACAAACAATAAAAAGGGGTATCCTCTCATGCCCTCAAGAGCAAAGAGGATACCCAGCAAGTGGCAGAACCAGATCAGGACTGCCGCCCCATACCAGTGAAAAGTCCGATCCGATTGCCTGCCGGATCGCTGAAAACGGCCCACCAACCCATCTGAGGAATCTCGGTTTTAGGCAAGACGGTCTTGCCACCTAGAGACTCGACCTTCGCAAGCGTAGCATCAATGTCGTCGGTCGAGACGTAGACGAGCAGACTATCAGGCTTATATTGTATAGGAGCACTACTCCCACCTACCTCGACGAAGCCGCCACCAGGCCCACCTTCTGCCTGGAACATCACATAGTTGTATGTTGGGTCAGCCTCAATTTTCCAGCCAAAGAGATCACCGTAAAACTTTCCAGCTTCCTTGGCTTTCTTCGCCGGAATTTCAATGTGGACGATAGAATGGTTTGACACTTGGATACTCTCCTTTCAGTATAAAGGACTTAAAGATCGAAACGAGTTACAAACACCAAAAGAAAGTATAGTCCAGATGTTCTAATTAGTCAAGTAATATTTCATAAGTGGGACTTTTGTCTACGAAGGGGCATTACTCCGGCAGTTCCGCCAGCGATGATTTCACCTCGACATAACGGGCAAGAATAAAGATGAGGTCGGAGAGGCGATTGAGGTAACGCACGACCTCACCATTCTGAATGACGCCATCATGCAGCAGCTTTACCGCCATACGCTCAGCGCGGCGAATGATCGTACGGGCAAGATCTAGCGCGGCGCCATCGAGCGTATCGCCCGGAATGATGAACTTATTGGGGATTTCCACTTCGCCTTTCAGTTGCTCCTCTACACCTTCCAGGCGCTGCACATGCTCAACCGTCATACGCAGCCCCATCTTTTCATAGTTCTCAGGCGGCGTTGCCAGCTCACCCATTAACAGGTAGAGTTCCTGCTGGATTCGATAAATAATTTCCTTGACTTTGGGGTCCCGCGCCACTGCACGGGCCAATCCCAGGGCAGAGGTGGCTTCGTCAACAGTGCCAAAGGTATCTGGCCGTGGATCGTACTTCGCTACCCGCTGATCGCCAAGCAAACCAGTATAGCCTGTGTCGCCAGCGCCGGTTGTCACCTTTGCCATATATTCCCCTTCTTTACGAACTTGTATAACGATATGCCCGGCTGACTCGTCGCCAGTCGAGTTCCTTACCACGTACCGGGCGCTCTTCATCCAGAGCTTCAAGTCGATTCGTAGTCAGGAAACGCCGGCGTAAGTTTGATAAGTCTATTTGCTCATCTGGCGGGAAAAACGCTTTGTAAAGTAAGGCAGCTTCAGCCAGCGTTAATATGTTGTCACCGTTCGCAGGTTCTTTGAGCACTGCCAGGTGAAGTGCTTCCTTTCCCGTATGGTCAGAGAGATCTTGCCGCCACCATTCATTGCTGTCGTCAGTTGAACCCATCGTTTCCATATCAGCAAGGTAGCGCAGCACTATCTCCGGGTCTCGTTGAATGTGCGAACGCAACGTGTTCAAGGCGCTATCCAAGACAGGGCGCACTTCTGGGTCGAGAATATGCTGGCCCGTTTCGATCTTCATCACCGATCTCCAGCCTACACGCAGACTCGGTACAGGTTGCCTATGCAGATTCGGGCGCAATTCATCGCGATTTGCGCGCAGCAGCACGCTATGAATCAACGAGACGGCAGCCCCTTGCTCGGCGCTCCCCCATACATAGACCTGCTGCTCTTGCCAGCCAGCCTTAAGTTCCAACAGTGTAGCCCCGGCTGGCCAGGTCAGCACAGCCTCGAGCGTGCGGTCCACGGCATCAGTTACCGATTCTGTACCCAGCACAAGCCGCATGGGTGGCCCCCATGGGCTATCGCGCAATAAGGCCCACAGCGACCAATCACGAATTGCGAAAATAACAACACCGGCAGTCACAATCAGGCGGCGCGGCGTAGTGTCTCGCGCAGGCTGACCATTCATCGATGGGTGAGTTCCAGATACAGGTGTACTCATAACTACAAATTACCCCGCTTCAACATATCGATGGTTTGAATACTATTGATTGTACTATTTCTTATAGCTAGGTGCAAGCCCAATTTGCTCATTTTTTCAAGTATCTGCACAAGATAGGGGCATAAGATGTTTTTTATGATCAAAACGGGGCGAGAAAATCTGAAAAAGGAAAGAGAGAGCAAAACAACAGGGGCACCCGTTCATAGTACCCCTTTTATTGTAACTGCCACATGCTAGCTAACGAGCAAAAATCAAATGAAGCCCCAGAGCAAATGAGGCAGAGAGGATTATTGCCAGAAGTTGTAAGAGTCGAATTTTTGTGAGAAGGAGACGGTTATCAAGCGCTACAGCTTTAGCGCCGCTTTTCTGCTGCACATAATCTTGTTTCTGCATAAACTTTTCCCTTTTGAAACCAGGTAGGTCTCGTGAATCAGTTGCCTTTAATGTAATATACGCACGAGATACAATTTTGGTTGCATTTGGGGAAGTATATTCGACACAGATGTTAAAGACTATGAAGTAAGCCACAAATTCTGATTCAAATCGACCCTAAATCGGCAAATTAGGGGTCTCCGGCTCCTCGCCACCGGCGTGCTGGCTTTTCTGCTCTGTTTGCCCAACCAGTGGTTTATTCGCAGCCGCAGGGGGTTCAATCTCTGTAGAGATAGGTAGCAGGTCGCTATGTATTTCTAACAAACGGCTGGCCCGGGCATATTCTTGATCGAGCAACATGCGAAACACTTGCTCACATACCATCAGCGCCTCGGCTGCGGAAGCGCGTTTCGCAGCAGTTAACACACCCAGCATATCGTGCCGTTTAGCAGTGCGAAAAAGCACATGCACCTTTTCCAATACTTCAGCAAATTCCGCATGCACCTGGTCATTCCAACCTTGTGTCTGGACTACCCGCTGGGCCTTGGCCAGAAAACGGGAACAGACTTTAATGACGGTATTGTACTCACCCTCACGAGCTTCTACAATAACTTGCAGGATACGGCGCTCATCAGCGGCATCAAGCGCTGTGACCGAAAAAATGCTGGCCTCTCCGCCCATCTCGTGAATTTCGTGGGCCAGTTGCCTGAAATGTTTCTCTACCTCTTCTGAATATGGAAGCAAATAGACTGAGTTTTGGAGCGCAAACGCGCCAAGGTTTTGTAAACGCCGCCACACCCACACGCGCTTCTGAGAAGGTTCGCTAGGCACTTTATACGTCAGTTGCAACCAACGCATAGCTTCGCGCTCGTGCATGCATATCTACCCCTAACATGAGGAAATACTGGTAACATCCGTTACCAGGTGTAGCTATGGTACTCCAACAGTATTGCAAAGTCAAGCAAAAACCGGGACTGCTCACTCTATCTCACTGGTGGGTTGCAAGAGGGCACAAAATGCCTGCGCCGCCCGCGAAAGCTGCTTGTCCGTACGCTGTACCAGACTGAGTTGAGGGCGTAAGTCGACTCCAGTGATCGGAATCCGCACGAGTTCGCCGCTTGCCAGCTCGCGCTGCACTGCAAGAGCCGAGACAATAGCTGCTCCCACACCACTCATAACCATCTGCTTAATGGCCTCATTGTCGGGGAGTGTGAACAGTGGACGCACCTGCACGCGATGAAGCAGTAAAGCATGCTCGATTACTTCGCGTATGCCGCTACCCTGTTCACGCAGTAGTAACTCTCCGTCTCGCAATGCCCCTGGGCTCAACTCATCTAGCCCGCTCCAACGATGATCCGGCGCTACTACCAATACAAGTTCATCTTGCGCAAACACTTCCACCTGCAACCCTGTCGGAAGTGTCGCTGGATCGCCTTCAACCAGACCAAAATCCAATGTCCAGTTCAAGGTCTGCTCGATTATCTCATGCGAGTTGAGAATGTTCATGTGCAGGGTCACTTGAGGGTAGAGCGCGCGATAACGCGCCACGATTGGAGGAAGCAAGTATACACCGGTCGTGGTATTTGCTGCAAGTTTGATTTCGCCTGCTTCAACATCCTGTAGTACGGCCAGGGCCTCCTCCATTTCGCGTTCCAGCGCAAACATACGCCGCGCATAGCTGTGCAGCACATGCCCTGCATGGGTAAGCACAATACGCCTGCCATGCCGTTCAATGAGTTCAAGCCCCGTTTCATGTTCCAGGCTTTGAATAATTTTTGTGACGGCAGGTTGGCTGAGAATCAGCTCCTCAGATGCCCGTGTGATGTGTTCGTGTTCAGCTACTGTCTGAAAAACGCGCAAATGATATAAATTCATGCCGCCCTCCCAGGTAGGAACTCCTCAACTCTAATTATGCATTGTGTGATCTGTACAAGCAACTTGTAACCACCGAGTACCTTACTCCTTTCTTATTATAACTCCTCAGAATGATTTAAATAACGTCAGAGAATGATTTCGGTTTAAACCTATATCAATATTATTATAACTTAATGGAATGTACAAAATAACTTGAAGGAATGGTTTAAAATATGTTATTATATCCTCGATGAAGCCGAGGTTTCAAATACTTTCTGTTTCGCCTGCCGAAAGCGTGCAGCAAGTAATCTTTATTTCGCGTTAAGGAGTAGTTATGTCTGAAAACAAAGGATATGTTCATCCCGAAGTCCTGGTAGATGCAGATTGGGTGGAGGCCCATCTGCACGATCCGATGGTCAGATTGATTGAAGTTGATGTGGATACTACCGCCTACGATCAAGGACATATTCCTGGCGCAGTTGGTTTCAACTGGCAAAAAGAGCTTCAGGACCAGGTGGTACGTGCCCCCATCAATCAAACGCAACTGGAAGAGCTTTTGAGCCGCGCCGGTGTCAGCAATGACACTACAATCGTCTTGTACGGAGACAATAACAACTGGTTCGCGGCCTGGGCGCTTTGGATTCTCAAGTACTATAGGCACCAGGATGTCCGCCTTCTGGATGGGGGTCGGGTAAAGTGGTTAGCTGACAAACGGCCAATCACTACCGAGGTCCCTTCCTATTCTCGAACAGTGTATCTCGCTCAGCCACCCAACACCGAAATTCGCGCATTGCGTGACCAGATTCTCGCGGAACTTGGCCGCAAAGATGTCGCCCTGGTTGATGTGCGCTCTCCTGGCGAATTTAGCGGCGAGCTTCTGGCACCTGCACACCTGCCACAGGAAGGTGCGCAGCGTGGCGGTCATATCCCAGGCGCAGTCAATATCCCCTGGTCGCTGGCAGTTCGCGATGACGGGACATTTAAATCAACTGAAGAGTTGCGTTCCCTCTATGAAAGCAAGGAGGTCACTGACGATAAAGAAGTCGTGGCCTACTGCCGCATCGGTGAACGCAGTAGCCATACCTGGTACGTACTTCATTACCTGTTGGGCTATCCCAGGGTGCGTAACTACGACGGCTCCTGGACGGAGTGGGGTAGCCTGATCGAGGCGCCGATAGAAAAGTAGCATGCACTTTCTGTTCTAAGTGAAGAGGCGATTCCTATTTGAGATCCACTGTCTCCAAAGGATTACCTTATAACTTCGTGCTTTAATAACGCTCTATGACGATGTAACTATCGTTACATTTTAAAAGTCCTCTGTATGGCGTTTTCTTCGTTAAAGGCGGCTGTTCGTCCAATTTAAGCTCATTTTTGAATTACCCTTGACTTTTCTTCGTCTTTTAGGTATACTTCGGCTCATTCAATGTAACAATTGTTACATTGATGTCTAAGGCTCTTTATGGTTGTTGGTCTTTTACAAGCATGCTGATTTACTTCAGCAGTGGGTAAAGCACTGAAGTAGCAAGTTAGTACGGAGGTGAGTTAGTTGCAATCCTGGTTGCTCTTTCTCTATAAGGTGCCGCACGAACCAAGTTCGCATCGTGTCTATGTCTGGAGAAAACTGAAGCGTCTTGGAGCGATACTGCTGCATGATGCCGCCTGGGCTATGCCAATGTCATCTCGTAACCTGGCACAATTCCAGGAGCTAGCAGCAGAGATAGCCAAACTTGGCGGGGATTCCTTGCTGTGGGAAGCCCGGCTAGCGGTCGGCAGACAGGACCAAGTACTTGTACGAGCGCTTTTGGCCCAGCCAGAGCCAGCTGGCGAATCTGCTGTAAAGATAGAGTGATTGAGTTCGATCTGTCATTGCTTATTCGTAAGTCTTGTCAATCAAGAACAAAAGGAGAGGTACCTGATGAAAACACCATTTACTTATTGCTCACGCATCGTTGCACTCGTTGTATTGTTCGCCCTCGCCCTTGTAGGCTGCGGCTCCCAAACTACCACTGGCAGCAGTAGCGGGCCTATTACTGTGAACCTGGGTTATTTCCCAAACCTGACACATGCAGTAGCGCTAGTAGGAGTGGAACGTGGTACATTCCAGAACGCACTCGGACCAAACGTCAAGCTGGTAACGAAGACCTTCAATGCCGGCCCAGCGTTAATTGAAGCGCTCTTTGCCGGAGACATTGACATTGGCTATGTTGGCCCCAGCCCTGCGATCAACGGCTATGTGAAAAGCCATGGTCAGGCCAAGATGTCTCGCTGCGCTACTTTCTCCAACAGAATGGCCTCCAGGCGGTCGACAAAGGTGGGAATGTACAGATTATCCCGACCGATAACGCCAACATTCTAACCTTGTTCAAAACAGGAAAGATCGACGGCGCATGGGTACCTGAACCGTGGGCAACTCGCCTGATCGTAGAGGGGAATGGTAAAGTCCTCGTCGATGAGCGTACATTGTGGCCCAATGGCAAGTTTGTCACCACCAACGTGGTTGTACGCAAAGCATTCCTTGATGCACATCCGGACCTGGTGAATAAATTCTTGCAGGCACATGTCGACACTATACAGTATATCTTGAGCAATCCAGAGAGCGCCAGGAGTATTGTTAACGGTCAGATTAAGCTCATCACAGGTAAGGCACTACCGAGTAAGGAGATTGACCTGGCTTATAATAATCTCGATATCACCTATGATCCGCTCACCAGTACACTCCAGGAGTCAGCTAATAGAGCTTTTGCACTCGGTTTCCTGGGTAGCGCCAACCCTGACCTGACCGGAATCTATTATCTAGGGCCGCTAAACCAGGTTCTCGCGTCCAAGGGACTAGCTACTGTTACGGGACCATAGCAACGAACGGCATGATTATCAAGAGAGGACAATGCACATGTTTCACCAGCTAACATTAGGTGGTGTACAGCGTACCGCGAACAATGATCAGCCAACACCCGGCGGTATCCCATTGAAGATCGAGGGTGTGAGCAAGATCTTTCCTGGACGCGCGGGGGCGATCGAGGCGCTGCGCCCGGTGGATGTCGATGTGGCGCCAGGCGAGTTTGTTTGCTTGCTCGGACCGAGCGGTTGTGGCAAATCGACGCTGCTGGGCATCATTGCAGGACTGGAATCACCAGGTGGCGGTTCAATTTTAGCCGATGGGCGTATTGTGCGTGGTCCAGGTACCGATCGTGTACTGCTCTTTCAGGAAGCTGCGCTGTTCCCCTGGTTAGATGTCCGGCACAACGTTGAATTTGGCCTGCGCCAGGCAGGTATACCTGCCAGGGAACGCGCAGCCACAGCCCAGCGTTTCATTGAGCTAGTGCATTTGAAAGGCTTCGAGCGCAGCTATGTGCATCAGCTCTCCGGTGGGATGCGCCAGCGTGTGGCAATAGCTCGCGCGCTGGCGATTGACCCGGCAATACTGCTGATGGACGAGCCTTTCGGTGCCCTGGATGCGCTGACACGCGACCGGCTACACACCGAGTTGGAATCCATCTGGGCATCCACGCGCAAAACCGTGTTGTTTGTGACCCACAATGTACGCGAGGCGGTGGCACTTGGAGACCGCGTGCTGGTTTTTTCACCCAGGCCAGGACGCATTGTGCGAGAATTTCGCATCGAGTTGCCTCGCCCGCGTTCATTGGAAGACCACTTACTTGTGGATCATGCGGCTGAGATCATGTCTGTGCTGCGAGATGCGATGGGCGCTCAAGAGCAGGAGGAAGCCAATGGCAAAAACAATTAGCGTGTTCACGAAACGTGAGGGTGTGAGTAATATCACGCAATCTGCGTGGCTACGCCGCATCGTATTCTATGCCCTGCTACTGATACTGTGGCAGGTGATTGCCAACACCGGTATCTGGCCCGATTACCTGTTTCCGGGGCCACTTGCAGTATTGAACGCGCTGGTGAACGGCTTCCAAAACGGTCAATTCCTGCAGGCTTCACTTTTAAGCTTGCAACGTCTCGGCATTGGCTATGGCATATCACTTGTGATCGGTGTAACGCTTGGGTTGCTTATCGGGCGCAGTCGACTACTCGAACAGACGCTTGGCTCACTCATACTGGGTCTTCAAGCGTTACCGAGTGTCTGCTGGCTACCACTAGCCATTCTCTGGCTGGGACTGACTGACCAGGCAATCATCTTCGTGGTAGTAATGGGCGCGCTCTTCTCAATAACCCTTGGGGTGGATGCTGGCGTAAAGAACACGTCCCCAATCTACCTCAAAGCTGCACGCAACCTTGGCGCCCGCGGGGTAGCACTTTCTGCACAGGTGATCCTGCCTGCTGCATTGCCTGCAATCTTGCATGGGTTGAAGCAGGGCTGGACGTTTGCCTGGCGCTCATTGATGGCAGGTGAGTTGCTCTTTTATTCACTGAGCCTGGGTAATCTCTTGCAAACCGGACGCGACCTCAACGATGCGTCACAGATCATGGCGGTCATGCTGGTGATTATCGCAATAGGGGTAGCTATCGATAGCTTGATTTTTGCCCCAATTGAACGCAGGGTGCGAGAACGCTGGGGGCTGGTGAGATCCTGAGACTCTCCCGGCTACGACACGGGAGGTTCTTGCTTCACCGCCAACGCTTCTAGCCTACCGTGTCGATAGACCAGCTCTTGTTGGGACTGCTTTCCCAAATGGGAAGAGGAGAGACCAAGCTCTCTCTTGTGAACTAGGCACTCAGCAGGACTTTCACCATGACAGCCCCAGCAATGATATGATTTCCCGTGTAGGTGTATAGCGCGATCACACCTTCCTGTGTCTCGCCCTGGAAGCTTGACGTATAGGGGACACTTGTCGAAAAACTGGGCTTTGCGGCGGGGCCTGTCTGGCCAATCTCGTTACGATCATGATCGAAGATCGTGATGGTGTTGGGCTTTCCGGCAAAGGCCGAGTTGACCCCTGTCACCTGCACAGGACTGGTAAGTTGCTGCGCGTTCTGTGGAGAGGCGATGGTCATGCCATCTGTTGCCACGTCTGTCACCTCCCAGATGCCGCCATTAGTGTTGAGTTCCAAACGACTGAGCGAGAGCTTGATCGTCGCACCACCCGCAGACGGATTCTTGACCAGGATGAGCGCCCTCGCATCGTGCGTGCCGCCACCGCTCAGTACGATTGTGGGAGCATTGGGATCCCACAACAGGACGAATTCGGCGAAATACTGAGCGGTCGTGACGGCGCTTAGTCGCCATTGCTGCAATCCCTGGCCCGTGTTCACCTCGCCCTGCTCGAATTCCGCCTGGTAGCGGGTCAGGTCGGGGTAGAGGCCAGGAAAAGCGATTTGCACGAGCGTTCCGGCCCTATCTGACCACCTGAATTCGCGGTAGAGGTCTTGCTGCATTTGTGTGGAAGGGACTCCTGCATTCTGGCTGGACTTCAGATCGATCTCTCCCGTCAAGAGCGTATTGTAGTTACTGATACCCACATCACCATGCGGCAGCCCTTTGAGGCGAAAGATGCGTGATGGGCTCGTGCTGGTGATATTCGTATAGACAGCGATGTCCAGAAGGCCATCGGAGCCCCCGTAGCGTACCTTGACCACGGCTTGGAGTGAGGGAACGCCCATCAGGTAGCCGCACAGCACTCCCTCGACCTTTTGTGTAGCGCTCGTGGCCACGATCGTCTCCCAATGAGCGGCGGCTTGTACGGGAACTGGACAGGACTGGGGGCCGAGTTGGATGCGCGCTGCGGTTGCGACTGGTGGCTTTGTGGTCCCCGTCGAACTCCCGCTGCCACCTCCGCTGTCCTGGTTGCAGGCTGACAGCACGAGGGTGAGCGCCAGGGACACGAGTAGGACGGCGAGTAACCATCGCCTATGATTCAAGAGGTGTCTGTTCATGTTCTGTCTCCGCAATGGAATGAGACAAGCTCGTCTCACAATCTGGTACCGGTCGATCCGGTGAGCAGAGGTTGCCTGCATCGCTGTTCTCCTCATCGTGTCTCCTCGTTCAGGCGCACATGCCGAAAGATGGACCACAGTGTGAGGTCGTAGGCAACTTTGAGTGCTCCAGCCAGGATGAAAGGTAATCCAATGATGAGAAGGGGTCCCTGCAGCAGCAGGCCGGAAAAGACCGGGCTGGTGGAGGAGCCCACGCTGCGTGCCAGGGAGGTCACGCTGGCTGCTGCTGTGCGCTCTTCCGGGGCGACCAGGGCCATCGTGTAGGCTTGCCGGGTGGGAACATCCATCTGTGAAAGTGCCTGGCGCAAGAGCAGCAGCGTCGCCGCGATGGGAAACGTGGGCGCGAAGGCCACCAGGATCAAGAGGACATTCGAGGGCAGGTGCGTGAATACCATCGTGTTGAGCAGGCCGAAGCGCCGCGCGAGCGGCACCGCTGCCAGAAACGAGAGCGCCGAGAGGAGATTGGCCCCAAAGAACAGGACTGAGAGCGTCGTGAGCGGAACGCCGAAGCGCTGCAGAAAGTAGAGCGCCATCAGGCTCTGCACCACCAGCCCTCCAGCCAGCGCATCCACGCTGAACAGTGCCGTCAGTCTCAACACGATGCCGCGTGAGCGATGCAGTGGAGGGACAAGCCGAGACCTTCTGCTTAGCACCTGCATGGGCCGATGCGGTGGGGCCTCTACATCCGAGGACAGCCGCAGGGACAGCCCTGCCACGATGAGCGCTAGCACTGCGTACACACCGAACATGAGACGTACACCGGAGGCAAGGGGCAGCCCAGTCCGCGTCAGCAGACCTGGCAACCCGGCCGCCAGCGCCCCTGCCGCAGCGCTGAACGAGGCGACCAGGTTGTAGCGAGCGAAGACTGAGGTTCGCTGCACAGGCGTGGTCACCTGTGCGATCATCGTCTGGTCAATGGATAGAAAGGGGGCGGTCTCCGAGGCCGAGGTGCCGAGCGTCCCGAAGAACGCCGCCACCAGCAGCACGGGATAACTCGTCACCAGCCCAAAGATTACGCCTGTTGCGGCCATGAGCAGCGAGAGCAGCGCCAGTGCGCGCCGCCGTCCCCAGGTGTCGGCCGCCAGACCGATCACATAGGTT
>WNGJ01023906.1_pt1 | contig 12595 bp, 8 predicted proteins | sample 5400611 | NCBI WGS metagenome assembly WNGJ01 (sample SAMN13153375, study PRJNA577476) | soil metagenome | isolation source: 40 cm soil or saprolite under Garry oak tree replicate 1 | place: USA:California | collected 2016-06-15
ACCACGTAGCGATGGGCGTAGCGGGCGTAGCAGTAGCTGCACCCGAACTCGCACCCCACGTACGGGTTCAACGACCAGAAGTCCACCCCGGTCTGCTGTGGTGAATTGAGGATGGACTTGGGCGTGAGCGACACGAACCGGGTACCGCGCAGGCGCTCGTCGAGAACCGGAAGGGACAGGCGGATAGCCGGACAGTCGGATAGATGAAGCCCGAGCTGATCGTTGCCCCGCTCGTGTTTGCCGTGCATTTGCTATCCGTCTATCTGCCTATCCGTCTAGCCGTTACCCGCACCGCGCCCACCCGCATTGCACGCACACGAGACACCCCGACTGTCGGGTGAGGCCGGCGCCGCAGTCGGGACACGGCGCCGTCCGTGGGGGGGAGGACGGTGCGGGCACGGGCTTGGGCAGCTCGACCGGCGCTTGCATGGGGAGCTCCACCATGTTCGGTGCGGTGGCAGTGCGAGATCGTGTTACCCGAATATATCCCGAAGCTCTCTATCGGCAAGCCCGGCTACCGGTTAGCGTAAGCGGATGCCGAGCAAGAAGATAGCATTCCAGGGCGAGCCGGGAGCGTACAGTGAGGAAGCGCTCTTCTTATTGGCTCCCGACGCCGACCGCCGCGCGCACTATGGCTTGCTGCCGATCGAGAACTCACTCGTGGGATCGATCGCCACCAACTTCGACCTGATCGCCGAGTCGGGGTTGGCGATCGTGGGCGAAGTGGTGAGCGCGGTGCATCACTGCCTGCTCGGCGTACCCGGCGCCGGGCGGGCGGCGTTGCGCCGCGTATTGTCGCACCCGGTGGCGCTGGCGCAGTGCGAGCGATTCTTGCGCGAGTTGTCGGGCGTCGAGGTGGTCGCGTTCTACGACACGGCTGGTGCGGCGGCGGAGGTCGCCCGGCGGCACGATGCGTCGCTCGGCGCCGTGGCGGGCGCGCTCGCTGCGCACCGCTACGGTCTCGAGGTCGTGGCGGAGCGGATCGAGGATGAGCCGCACAACCAGACGCGCTTTCTGCTGGTGGCGCGCGATGCCGCGCCGCCGCCGCCGGACGCGGCGGCGAAAACCACGCTCCGCTTGAAGCTGCCGCACCGTCCCGGGACGCTGGCGCGCGCGCTCGCCCCGTTCGCCGAGGCGGGGCTCAACCTCACGAAGCTCGAGAGCCGGCCAGACCGCTCGACGCCGTGGGAGTACCTCTTCTATCTCGACGTGGAAGCGCGGGCCGATGAGCCCGCGATGCGCGCCGCGCGCGCCGCACTGGCGGTGCAGGGAGCGGTGATCACGCTGCTCGGTGAGTACCCGCGCTTCACACCGCGCGCCTGACGGCGCGAGCTTAGGTCGTGGTGGTGGGGGTGAGGGTGGGAGTGCCGCCTGCGAACCGCCGCCACGCGAAATACACCGGGACGCCGAGTGCGACGATGATCAACCCCAACCCCGCGTAGCGCGTCTGTTGGAACAGCAGGTTCACGCACAGCACGCCCGTGCCGACCACGTAGAGCGCAGGGAGCCAGGGATAGCCGGCGGCCCGCACCGGGCGCTCGGCGTTGGGCCGCTTCGCCCGCAGCAGGAACAGCCCGATGGCGGTGAGCATGTAGAACAGCAGCGCCGCGAAGATGACGTAGTTCAGCAGCTCGCTGTACGTCCCGGAGAGGCACAGCAGGGCGGTCCACACCGCCTGCACAACGAGCGCGACGGCGGGGGTCTTGTGCCCGGGATGCAGTACCCCGATCGAGCGGAAGAACAAGTTGTCCTGCGCCATCGCGTAGTAGACCCGCGCACCCGACAGAATGAGGCCGTTGTTGCAGCCGAACGTCGAGATCATGATCGCGCCCGCCATCAAGTACAGTCCTGCGTCGCCGAACATCGCCTGCAGCGCCGCCGTGCCGACCCGGTCCTGCGGCGCGTGGGCGATTGCGTCCGCGGGAAGGACGTTCAGGTAGCTCACGTTCGCGAGCAGGTACAGCACCGTCACGATCAGCGTACCGGCCGCCATGGCGATCGGCAGGTCCCGTTTGGCGTCCTTCAACTCCGAGCCGGCGAAGCCGACGTTGTTCCAGGCGTCCATCGAGAACAACGACCCCACCATCGCCGCGCCGATCACGGGCCACAGCGCCGCTGCGAGGCCGCCGGCCGGCCAGAACGCGGGCCCGAAGTTTGCGTCGATCGCCGCGGCGTTGCGCCCGATCATGATCCCGAGAAGGATGAGCGCGGCGAGCGCCGTCGTCTTGATGGCGGTGAGCGACGTCTGGATCACGGCTGCGGTCTTTACGCCACGCACGTTGATCCAGGTCAACACGATCACCGAGAGGATCGCGAGGATCCGCTGCGGCGAGAGCCCCACCTGGATGGGGCCGCTGCCCAGGTTGATCGTCGTGCCGAGGAAGACGTCGGGGGAGAGGGCCGGGAAGAACACCGCCGTGAAGCGGGCGAACGCCACCGCCACGGCGGCGATCGTCCCGGTCTGGATCACCAGGAACAGGGTCCAGCCGTACAGGTAGCCGAACAGCGGCGAGATCCCCTCGCGCAGGTAGACGTACTGGCCGCCCGCCCGCGGGAACATGGCGGCGAGCTCGCCGTAGCTGAGGGCTCCCATCAGTGTCACGACGCCGGAGAGCGCCCAGACGAGCAGCAGCACGCCCGGGGCGTGCACCTGCCGCAGGATGTCGGCCGAGACGATGAAGATCCCGGAGCCGATCATGGAGCCGACCACGAGGGCCGTGGCATCGAGCCGGGACAGCGCTTTGACGAAGTCGGTCCGCGGCTGTTGCGTGGTTGCCATCGGGGCTCGCTCCTTGTGGGTTGTCGGGCCGTGGTTAACCTAGTTGCTCCCGTCGGAGGCCGCCATATTCTCCGGCGCCGCTCTCTTCAACCGAGAGGATCGCCGTGCGTCTACTGCCGCGGGAAGAGGAATTCTTCGACCTGTTCGTCGAGGTCGCCAATCGCAACAAGGAAGCGGCGCACCACCTCCGCGAGCTGTTCGCGGCGCCGCCCGAGCGGCGTACGCCATACGTCGAGGCCCTCAAGCGACTCGAGCACGAGGCCGATCAGGTCACCCACGAAGTCGTGAACCGGCTCGACCGCACGTTCATCACGCCGCTCGACCGTGAGGACATCCACCAGCTCGCCTCGGACTTGGACGACGTGATGGACGCGATGGATGGCACCGCGCGGCGCTCGCAGATCTTCCGGCTCGGTCCAGCCCCCGAGGGCGTGAAGCGACTCACCGAGGTCATCGAGCGGATGGTGGGAGTGCTCGGTGAAGCGGTGAGCCGGCTCAAGAAGGGCGACGATGTGATGCGGTACTGCGTCGAAGCGAAGCAGCTGGAAGAGGAAGGCGACGCGATCTACCACGAGGCGCTCGGGCAGCTGTTCGAGAAGGAGCGCGACGCCCTCGAGATCATCAAGTGGAAGGAGATCTACGACAACCTCGAGATGACGCTCGATCAGTCCGAGGACGTCGCCAACGTGCTGGAGTCCATCACGCTCAAGCACGCCTGATGACGCACGGCGCGTCGTTCGTGCTCGCGGTCGTCGTGATCGCGCTCGCCTTCGATTTCATCAACGGGTTCCACGACGCGGCGAACTCCATCGCCACGGTCGTCTCGACCCGCGTACTGTCGCCCTCGGCCGCCGTGGTCTGGGCGGCGGCGTTCAACTTCATCGCCGTCTTCCTGTTCGGAACCGCGGTCGCGAAGACGATGGGCAGCGGGTTGGTGGTGCTCTCGCTCGTTGATGCCAACGTCATCCTCGCCGGACTGGTCGGGGCGATCGTGTGGGACGTCATCACCTGGTGGCTGGGGCTGCCGACGTCGTCGTCCCATGCGATCATCGGCGGCTACGGGGGCGCGGCCGTGGCGAAGGCGGGCTTTGCCGCGCTGTTGTTCCCCGGCAAGTGGGTCTCCACTCTGGTCTTCATCGTCATCGCGCCGGTAATGGGCCTGACGATCGCGCTGGCGCTCACGGTCGCGCTGTCTTGGATGCTGCGGCGCTCGCTGCCGCGCCGGGTGGACCGGGTGTTCCGCGTGCTGCAGCTCGGGTCGGCCGCCGCGTATTCGCTGGGGCACGGATCCAACGACGCGCAGAAGACGATGGGCATCATCGTCGGCTTGCTGGTCGCCGAGCAGCAGTTGTTCGCGGGCTTACCGGTCGGCACCCTGCATTTGACGGACCCGGCCGCGGTGCCGGCGTGGGTCATCGTCGCGTGCGGCGCGGCGATGGGGCTCGGCACCATGTCGGGCGGCTGGCGCATCGTGAAGACCATGGGCCAGCGCCTCACCAAGCTCACCCCGTTCGGCGGCTTCTGCGCCGAGACCAGCGGTGCCATCACCCTGTTCGTGGCGTCGCACTTCGGCATCCCCGTCAGCACGACGCACACCATCACCGGCGCGATCTCGGGCGTCGGCGCGGCGCACCGGTGGTCGGCGGTGCGCTGGGGCCTCGCGGGACGGATCGTGTGGGCGTGGCTGCTGACGATCCCGGCCTCGGCTGGCATCGCGGGACTGGTGTACCTCGTGTTGCGGGGCCTAGTCCGCTGACCGGCTAGTCGATCAGCCGGGGTTTCGCGTTACAGTCCCAGCACCTCCACGACGGCCTGGGCGATGGCGGCGTCCTGCACCCCCACCCCGGTCAGGTCCGCGACGGTGATTTCACGCGCGGCTTCCCGTCCCGCGACCCGGCCGGCCGCGAGGTCGCCGAGCTCGCCGTCCACGCTCTCTCTGGTGACGACGCCGGCGGCGAGCGCGTGGTGCAGGTTGCCGTACCGCTCCGTCTGCGCGACGCGATCGGCGATCAGCTTGTCGGCCTTCCGCAAGACCTCCGGCTCGAGCTCGACCTTCTCCGGGCTGCCCGTCCCGGCGGAGGTGATGTGCGTGCCCGGCGTCAGCCAGGCCGCCTTGATCAGCGCGGTGGTGCTCGCCGTGGCCGTCACGATGATGCGGTGCTCGCGCACCGCGTGCTCCAGCGCGGGAGCGACGCTCGTGGCGACGACCGAACCGAGCTCCTTGGCGAGCGCGTCGGCCCGTTCCGGCGTGCGGTTCCACAGGGTGAGCCGCGCGAGCGGCAGCTCGGCGATCATCGCCCGCGCGGTGAGCCGCGCGAGGGCGCCCGCCCCCACCAGCAGCGCGGCGCGTGCGTCCTTCGGAGCCAGGTACTTGAGGGTGAGCGCGACGGCCGCCGCGGTCCGGAGGTCGGTGAGGTAGCCGTGCTCCTCGAGCAACAGGTCCGGCACCCCGGTCGCGGCGTCGAGCAACAGAAACATGCCGTCGCCGGACGGCAGCCCGCGGGCGCGGTTCTCGTAGAAGCCGGTCGCCACCTTGAGGACGATGTGCCGTGCGCCGCGCAGGTGCGCGCCTTTCACGTGCACCTCGGCGCGCTGCTCGGCGAGCTCGAGGACCATCGGATCGGGGAGCGTGGCCTCGCCCAGCGCCAGGGCCCGGAACGCCCGCTCCACCGCGCTCACGGCGACGGCGAAAGAGATCCTGTCCCGGAACGCCTCCAGCGGGACGACCCGCATCTCAGTCGGCGAACACGCGCTTCAGGCCGCGCTCCGTCTCGGCCAGCGCCTCCTGGAAGTGGTGCAGCTCCTCGCCGTAGCCGAAGCGGATGTGATTGGGCAGCCCGAAATGCTCGCCCGGCACGAGCAGCACGGAGTGCTCGGCGCGCACCTTCTCGACGAGCTCGAGCGCGGAGATCGCCTGGCGGTACTTCACGAGACAAATGGCGCCGGCGCGGGGCGGATGCCAGGTGAAGGTATCCCCGAAGCGCTGCAGCCACGCCTCGAGCACGGGATAGTTCGTCTTGAGGATGCGCCGCGTACGCTCGAGCAGCTTGTCGCGCACCCGGGGCTCGAGCGCGATGGCGGCGAGGTGGTCGCTCGCCCCCGCGGGACCGATGGTGGTGTAGTCGTGCCGCGCCCACGCCTCCGCCGAGAACGCCGGCGGCGCGACGATCCAACCGATCCGCAGGCCCGGCAGCCCGTACGCCTTGGACAGGCCGTTCACGACGATCACCCGCTCGTAGCCGCCCCAGAAGGACGGCGTGGTGCGGCCGTCGAGCTCCGCGCCCTGGTACACCTCGTCGGCGAGCAGCCAGGCGCCGACTTCGGCGGAGCGCTCGAGGATCAGGCGGCGCATCTCGTCCGACAACACGTGGCCCGTGGGGTTGTGCGGGTTCGTCACCACCACGAGCTTCGTCCCCGGCGGGAAGCCGAGCACCTGGGCGCCGAAGTTCTGCGCCAGCCCCCAGGCCTGCAGGTAGTTCGGGAGCATCACCGCCACCTTGTCTCCCGGCTCGATCAGACGCCAGCAGACGCAGAAGTTCGCTTCGGAGCTCCCGCTCGTAACGAGAATCTGGTCGGGGGAGACGCCGGGGTAGAGCGCCGCGATCCGCCCGCGTAACAGGTCGGTGCCGTTGGATTGGCTGTAACCGAGCCGCACCTCGAGCAACGGCAGCGCCGAGGCGCCGGCGAGGCCGAGTAGCTCCTGGATGGAGAGCGGGTGCACGCCCGACTCGGAGAGATTGAAGCGCACCCGGTTTTCCCAGGTGCTCTGCCAGCGCTCGAGCTCGAACGGAACGAAACGCAAGGGCCCTCCCAAAAAGGCGCCGTCAGCCGTCGGCTGACAGTAAAGTGAGGTCTTCCGGGCGTTCCAGCCAGTAATCGGGCGCCAGGTCCTCCAGGTGCGACCGATCGAACGGCCCCCAGAGCACGGCGGCGGTCTTCACGCCGGCGGCCCGGCCGCACGCGATATCGTGGCGCGAATCGCCGATGAACACCGCGCCCGTGGCCGGCGCTTCGAGCAGCTCGAGCGCCTTGAGCACGGGCTCGGGATGGGGCTTCGGATGCGTCACCTCGTCCGCGCCCACGATCGCGGTGAACGCGTCCTCGAGCCCCGCCACCCGCAGGCCGCGCAGCGCGCCGCTTCGCATCTTGCTCGTCACGAGGCCGAGCGTTTTGCCCGTGTGGCGCAGTGCCCGCACCGCGGCGACGATGCCGTCGTACGGCCGCACCAGCGCGTCGTGATGCTCGAGGTTGTAGGCGCGGTACGTGGCCACCATCGCCTCGATCTCGGCGGGATCGTCGGTCCAGTCCCGGAACTGCACCCACAGCGGCGTGCCGAGGCCCTTCATCCACACCTCGTCCGGTGGCTCGAGCCCGCGGTGCGCGCGCATGGTGTGACGATACGAGCGGAGGATCAGCTCGATCGAGTCGATCAGCGTGCCGTCCAGGTCGAACAGGAAAGTGGAGAGCGCCACGCTGGAAGCTAACCCGGCTCGAACAACACCGCCGCCACGAGCGCCGCGCCCGGCTGGTCGCCGTCGTGGTGCGACGGCGCCAACCCTTCGTGCCAGGCCAGGACGGCCCGGACGGTCAGCGGCGTGCGCCGGGCCAGGATCTGCTCGAGCGACAACTCCTCCCCGGCCGTCATGCCCAGCCCCAGGCGCGACACGAGCGCGTCGAGGCGGGTCAGCTCGGCGGCGGCTCCGCGGCGGGCCGCCCGGCGGGCGGCTTCGAGCACCCAGGGAATGAGCCGGCGGCTGAGACGGTCTCGGTCGGTCGCGCGCCAGCGCACGTCCGCGAGCGCGGCCAACCGGGTCCGCACGAACGGAGCGGCGCGCTGAATGGCGCGCGCCAGTCGCGCCCGCTTCACTGCGACTGCCTCCCCCCGAGCGGCCCGCTCGAGCAGGCGGGTCGCGTCGTCGGGATCGGCCCGGACGGCGTCGTCGGTCACGACGAGTGCTTCGACGAGCGACCCGATCCGTACGACCAGTACGGCGGCGCTCGCGTCGGCTGGCACGGCGGCCACGACTCCTTCCGCCGTCAGCGTGACGCCCGAGTGCAAGCGCTGCAGCCGGTCGCACCAATCGAGCCGGCCCTGGGTCGCTGCGGGTCCCGTCACCGATTCGAGCTGTGCGGCGCCGCCGGCGGTCTGCACGCCGAGCTTGGTCGCGAGCCGCCGCTCGACGGCGAGCGCGCGCTCGAGCTCCTCGGGCGGAAGAAACGTCACGGTCTCGACCCGGGCGTGCGGCGATCCCAGCCGATCCACTCGTCCCACCCGCTGCGCCAGCCGGGCGGGCGTCCACGGCAGGTCGTAGTGCACCACCCGGGTCGCGTCCTGCAGGTTCAGCCCCTCGCTCAGGAGGTCGGTCGCGATCAGGACGTCGGTCTCGAGCGCGGGGACGGGCGGCGGCGCGCGTTGCGCCCGCGGCGCGAACGCCGCGAGCACCTCGGCCCGGGTCGCGGGCTCGCTTCCGAACAGGCCGGTGTCTCCCACGACGGCCGCGACGCGCAGTCCCCGCAGCCTCCGCAACAGGTATCGCACCGTGGCACGTGGCTGCACGAATACGAGCGTCTTGCCCGCACGCCCGGAGAGCAGGCGCTCGAGGAGAGCCGCCTTGGGATCGGGGGCTCGGGCCCCGAGGTCACGCAGGCTCTGCACGACGTCGCGGTCCTGCTCGAGGGTGCGCCCGGGCCCCCGCTCGAGGAGCAGCGGCAACAGCGCGAGCTGCAGGTCCTCGCCATCGGCCCGCGGGAACCAGCGCTGGAACTCCCGTCGCGTGAGGGCGCGACCTTCGGCACCCGCGTCGCGCGCGAGATCGAGGAACGCCTCGTAGCGTCGCACACTGGCGCGAAATGCCGGCAGACTCGACGCCAGGCGCGACAACAGGACGAGCCGGAACAGGGCCGCCGGGCCGCCCGGCGGCTCGAGCCGCTGGATCGCCGCGATCACCCCGGCCAGCTCGTCGTCGGGCAGCGGGCCCGCCCGCACGATCTCGCTCCGCCCGCGGTCGGGGAACATCAGCGCCATCGGTCCGGCCGCGTACGCCGCCTGTACCCGGCCGCGGGAGCGCGCCACGATCAGACGGGCGGCGACGTTGGCCAGCGTGTCGCCGTCGAGCGCCCCTCGCGCCGCACGGCGCAGCGACGCGACGCCCAGCGCCGTGAGATCGTGGTCGCGCAGAAACAGATGGAACAGATGAAACAGGTCGGCGATGCGGTTGTGCACGGGCGTGGCCGTGACGAGCAGCACGCGCGCACCGACCACCAGTCGGGCGAGGGTCCGGTAGCGGTTGGTGTGCGGGTTCCGGAAGCGGTGGGCTTCGTCGACGACGTAGAGGCAGGGCGGTGAAAGGCGGTGGAGGGCGGGGGAGGAGGGTCGGCTGAGCGACTCGTGTGTCAGGATCGCAGCGTCGGCGTCGTGTCGCGCGAGCAGCTCACGCCATTGAGGGGCCAGGACGGCCGGCACGACGAGCGCGAAGGGCTCTCCCAGCGCCAGCGCCACCGCGAGCGCGACGTACGACTTCCCCAGGCCCACGGCGTCCGCGAGCAGGGCGCCTCCGTAGCGCCGCATGATGGCGACCAGGCGCTCGGCGGCGGGGACCTGGTGTGGCGCGAGCCACGGCGGCCACGGCGCCCGCGGCGCCGCCAGCGGCGCCAGGTCGAGCAGCGCCCGCGCGCTTGCCGCCGCGACGAGCGCGGGCGGCGCCTCCGCGCCGGCCCGAAGCAGGCAGGCGAGCGGCTCGGGGAGCGGCGCGAGCTGCTCAGAAAGAATCCGCGGTGCCCGCTGCCAGGGGGGCGAGAGGGGCGAGCGCACGGCGGTCCGAGGCGTCGAGGTGATAGAGATCCGCGACCAGCGCGTCATCGAGCACACCGCGCGAACCGGCGGCGGCGAGTGTGCGCCAACCGGACGACTCGGCAGGCGGAATGGGGAGCCCGCGCACCACCCCGGCGTTGAAGCGATGGAAGCCGCCGCGTGCGGGATCCGCCACGAGACGCGCCAGCGCCGTGAGCCAGCAGGAGTTGAGCAGCGCCGCGAGCGCATGGGCGTCCTCAGCCGTGCGCGTCGCGATGCCGTACACCGTGTTGAGGGGCACGACGTCGGGCTGCGGCACCGCCGCCGCGATCCGGCGCGCTACGTCCGCCCAGACGACGCGATGCGGCGCATAGGCGAGCCCGGTACGGAACACCTGCCACGGTGCGCCCGTCCGGTAGTCGCTGCGGCGCCGCAGTCGCTCCAGGTGCGGCTCGAGCAGGCGCGCGAGTTCGCGCGGCAGTCGCTCGAGCGGCCGGCCGTCGGCGGCGTGGGTCCAGAGCAGGTGAGCGCGCGGCGTGGCACGCCACGCCGCCATGTCTCGCCCCCGCACCGCCGGGCGGGTCCAGGGTTGGGCCGCCGCGACCAGGAAGACGTCGTCCGCGCCCGTCTTCACGCCGAGTTGCGGCGTCCAGCGGTCACCGACCGTCGGAAAGCGATCGCGCAGCTGCTGCGCCACGCGGGTGGCCTCCGGCCGGAGGACCCAGGGACCCGCCGCCTGCAGCAGCCTTTGGGGGACGCGGGGCGCCGCGCTCTTGGGGCCCAATGCCGCGGCGACTTGGTCGTGTGCGGCCGGCTCGGCCCGCGCGGCGACGAGCGCCATCGGGTACACCGCCGCGCCGAACGCGCCCGCCGCACCGTCGACCACGGCGGCGCGCTCGATCCGCGTCTCGCGTGCCAGCAGCCGCCGCAGCGGCTCGGCATAGCCGCTCGACGCGAGCTTCGCGGGGACGAGCAGCGCCGCCACCCCGCCCGGCGCGGCGAGCTCGAGCGCACGCTCGACGAACGCGACGGCGAGATCGGGGAGGTGTCCGAATGCGGGTTTTTGCGCCGGGCGCCACGTCGCGTACCGCGTGGTCAACGCTTCCCGCACCTGTCGGGGCAGCCGTTCCGCCCGGACCCACGGTGGATTGCCGAGCACCACATCGAATCCCCCGTTGGCGACGATGTCACCGAAGTGGGATTCGAAGGCGAAGAACGGCGCGCCGCCTTCGCGGCGCAGCCGCCGCGCAGCGGCACGCAGCTCGCGCCGGTTGGTCGAGAGCGAGCGCAGCAGGGCGCGCTGCGACGCGTCGAGGCCGCGGCGGCGGCCGAACAGATCGCGGTCACGGGCGACGGCCAGCAGCTCGGCGATCCGCCCCTCCAGCATCCGGATCGAGCTTTGGAACAGGCGTTCGGCGAGCGCGGCTTCGGCACGGGACAGCTCGGCCTGGGCGCGGCGTTTCGCCGGTCCCGTCATGCTGAAGAATGTCCGGCGCGCGGCACCGAGCCGCTCGAGCTGCACGGCCCCGCCGGTCGGCCCGGGGCCCCCACCCAGCACGCGGGCCAGCGCCAGCGGGTCGAGCAGCGCGTCACCCTGACGGACATGGCCGTCCAGGTTGGGGAGCGGCGCGATGCGTGTCAGGTCCGTCTCATCATCGTCCACCACCAGGGCGAGCCAGAGCCGGAGCTCCGCCAGCCGCACCGCCGTGAGCTTCACGTCCACGCCGAACAGCGAGTGCGCCAGCACTTGCCGCCGCACGACGAGCGGTGGTCCGTCGCCGATCGCGCGTCGCAGCGCCGTGAGCTCCTCGAGTGCACCGAGCAGGAACGCTCCGGAGCCCACCGCGGGGTCGCACAGTCGCAGGGGCGTGATGTCGGGAGGGCGTGCGGGCGGCTCGCCGCGGTGCACCCAGCGCTCGGCGGGCCCGGGGGCGAGCCCGCAGCGACTCACGAGCGCCGCTTCGAGCGCCGCGCGGACGAGCTCGCGGACCAGGGCCGCAGGGGTGTAGTAGCTCCCGCTCGCGCGCCGGTCGTCCGGGTCCATCACGCCCTCGAACACCCGGCCCAGCATGTCGGGCGCCACCAGATCGGCGCTCTCCGACTCGCGGGCCGAGAAGTGAAACCGCTCGAACAGCGAGTCGAACGCGTCCCGCCAGTCGACGTTGGTCCACGCGGCGATGCCGTGACGGCGCTCCAGCACGGTCGGCTCGAACAGGCCGCCGTTCAGAAACGGCAGGTTGCCGAGGGCACGCGCGCCGCGCGACCGCTCGCCGGCGGGCCGATTGAGCGCGCCGAAGCACAGCGGCTCGAACACGTGACGGTGAAAGCTGCGCCGCAGGGCCAGGCCCTCGTCGAACCGGTGGATCAGGTAGCGCGGGTCGCCGTCGAGCCACCCCTTCGCCTGGACGAAATAGAGGAAGAGCACCCGTGTGAGCGCGGTGAGCGCGAGGGCGTGCCGCTCGGTGCGGCTGCGCGGGGCGGGAAGCCGGTCGGCCAGCCGCTCGAGTACGAGACGGAAGGCCTTGAAGAAGCGCGGCGTGACGCCCTCGCTCGCCAGCGCCTCGCCGATTCGCAGGCTCAAGGCCAGCGAGGTCTCGCCCGGTACGGGACGCAACCGCTCGAGCGTGCCGAGGGAGCTGCCGGGAGGGTGTTCGAGCGGGAACGCCGCCACGCGCACCGCGCCGGGACGGCCGCCCGCGCGCCAGCCGGCGCAGATCAGCCGTCGCGGCGCCGACCCCAGGGCGCATGCAAGCCCGCGCTCCGCGCCCGCGGCCAGTCGCTGGGCCGCCGCCCGCACCGCGCGGTCGGGATCGGTGGCCGCGAGCGCGAACACGCGGAAGGCGGCGTGGCGCGCCACCAGCAGGACACGCGACACGCCCGCCGCCTCCACGTGCGCCTCTCCCAGCCAGGGCCCGGGTGGCACGTTCTCCCACGCCGCTTGAAAGCCGAGCGCCCCAAAAAGGTGGCGAAGATCGTCGATCCGCTCGGTGCGGGCGAGCAGCTCGCGCAGCACCACGGGCCCCTTA
>WNGJ01008841.1_pt1 | contig 12593 bp, 15 predicted proteins | sample 5400611 | NCBI WGS metagenome assembly WNGJ01 (sample SAMN13153375, study PRJNA577476) | soil metagenome | isolation source: 40 cm soil or saprolite under Garry oak tree replicate 1 | place: USA:California | collected 2016-06-15
CTGGTCGTCAGGTCATCGATGCCTATGTCTGCCTCACTCGCAATGCTGTACAAGTAAATCAGCGGCAGCATTCCTCGTAGCGTTTCAACTAAGTATTCGTATCCCACCCAGTCGGGTCCGTAGCCAACAGGTGCATCGAATCGGAGGTGGGGAGACGGTAACCCCGCAGCAAGGTAGAAACTCGGCAATTTGGCGCCCATCGCGAGCTCTACTCCTGCGCGATGACGTACTGCGTCCATCCAGCTGCAGATTTGATCGACCAGGGAAAGGTGAGGGAAAGTCGTCACCGGAAGCGCGAGAACCTTCTCTTGGAAGGCGATGATGCCTTCGGGAGCGAGCAAATGGGACAGTTTGCGAAGCGATCGTACGGGATCCTTGAGTTCTCGCAGCACAAAACGGCCGACAATCGCGTCGAAGCGACCGGTCAAGTTCATCGACTCCACATCGTCGTGAACAAACATTACGTTCGCTTTGCCCGCCTTGCGGGCATGCTCAGTTGCGATCTCGACTGTTACAGCGTTTCGGTCGATCCCCATAACGGATCCAGTTGAGCCAACAAGCTCCGAAACGAGTATGCTGACATCACCAGTGCCGCTGCCAATGTCAAGCACTTGCATCCCCTCTCCGATCCGTGCCTCAGAAAAGAATCGAGCGGTTACAAGCTTGTACACTTCGGCCTGAAGAATGAGACGCGCGGCATCCTGCTGAATTCGATCGGCGCTCGACAACAAGCTTGCCACCTCTTGAGCAACTGAAAGAGGAGGAGTCGAGATCGACAACGATTTCCTCCTCCCCAGGTCGCCCTGGACATTGGGTGACTCGTCACGAGGGCTCTCCTGCCTAGCCATGTTGCATACGGCGCTTGTAGCTTCGGGCGGCCGGAAATTTTTTCATGTCCTTCCTCCAAGCTGGGTAATCGTCACCAAATACCTGTTGCACGACTCCGGACTTTCGAACCACGAGATAACCGCCGGGGGTCATGGTGAACGGCTTGGTGAGCTTGCCGAGGTAATCGAACTGGGTACCAGTTGGCGCCAGATGGTCGAAGTAGCGTTTGGTGACGAAATTAGAGACAGATACCCCGTCGATTTCATAGCTATCGTTCTCGACAGGGTCACAAATTTCAACTGCATACTCGCCGTCAGGCCCATATGCCCACAGGTTGTTGAAACGGTCCACCAACCACTCGCAAACCTCATGTGAGATCGTAGAAGAGACACTCAGGCCGCCGGAAAGCGTGGTGCCGCCATGGTTGAGGATCGGGCGCACGAAGACTCGCGCATATGGTTTACCATCGGGTGTTTCCTGATGGTAGCCATATGCGCCTGCCTGATCCGCATCATCGAAGATGACAAGGTTATCAGCACCCGATGGAATCAGGTTTTCGTTTGCGTAGTACACGATAGAAGCGGGCACCATATCCCAGTATGGAGCAACGTGTAGCTTGATCTGGGATGCGACAGCATTGACTGCCATTTGAGTGTCAGAAGCGTTCAGCAGCGTTGACTTGTTGAGTGCCGCTAGGAACATAACGAGTCCTCCCAACATATAGAGACTTGACCACGATGACTCCGCGATAGTATTGCCTACTTAGTAGGCCCCATTAGTATGAACGTGCTAAGATTGCTGAGCCGACAGCGGCGAATTGCTGTCATTTTGCCACCCCATCTCCGTTGCCCGTGTGTACACCGTCTGTTGTACCAGAGGCAAGACCAGTAAACGATGATCAGGAGTCATGGGCAGAGTTCTAGCCCGAAACAGCAGTCGCAGTAAGCCTAACGTCTCGAACCAACTGAGGTTGGATTTTGAGAGTCCAGCGTCGACAAACGCGTCGACCATCTCATCGTGGCTCTGCGGTGGACCATAACCTAAGCGAGCAAGCGCTAGCATCCAACCAGCATCGAAGCCTGGAGGCGCACTCCCGACCTCTTCCCAATCCACCAATACAACGCCATCAGAACTGCGGATGAAGTTCTGGAGGCTGAAGTCGCCGTGGGTCAGCAAGCGAGGCCCATCAGGTACGGAACAGCGCAACGACGCTAGGATAAAGGCGGCAGCCGCATCGTTTGACATCTGCTTCGCTAAGCGATCGAGCCAAATTGACTCAAGAGGCCATTTGGGCAAGAAGCTACAAGTCCGCATCCTTCCTAGGAGTAGGAGTGTGGATCGCCAGATAAAGTCGGCGTCACTAGGTAAGAAAGGCAGACAATCCCCGCTGATCCATTCAAAGAACGCATACCAGCAGTTCTGGGCCGCCACAGTATCAAGCAGACGAGGGCAAAAGCGGGACGACATTTCCGCAAGACTCGTCAGCAGTTCGAAGTAGTGTTCTGGGTCCCGGTCATAGCGCATCCGTTTCGCCACCAACTTCCCACCCGGCGTGTGCAGGATGAATGTTGACTGCGACCGCCCGGCCATCGTTACACTCGTGACGGCCCCGAATTTCTCGATGATAGCCGACCAGAGTGCGTCACCTGGTTCTGGTATGCTCAACTGTTGCACCATTCTCACTGTCGTCCTTTGCCTTAGGCGCACCCTCTCCGTCCCTCTCCGCTTGGTGTATCCGTGATTCGATCTCACTGAGATCGACAGAGGTGCCAAGCAGCTTGCGCGCCGAATCGAATGCCAACCGAGCCTCTGTCAGTAGGCTGGGTGAGACACAAAGGGCATTGAGGCAGCGATCCAGCCAGACCATTGCTGAGTCAGGCGAGTCGGGAAAGCGCTCAAGCCACTCTCGCAGCCAAGGGAGTGCAAAGCCAGGCAGATTCCATTCACGACAGACGACCGCCAGCTGTCGAAGGCGGTCGGCGGCCAACTCTCCCCATAACGCCGGTTCGTCTAATTCGATGATCATTTGGAACGCGCGTTGGTACTCTCCCTGCTGTCTCAAGGCCTCAATCTCCAGATGTCGCATGCCCCAAGATCGTACGCCGTCGGCACGCATGGTCTGCAGCCCCAGCTGCAGCTGCTCGCTCCGACCGGTCACGGCCATCAGCTCGAGGCATACCATGCGTGAACTTCTGGTTGCGCGAGACATGGCAGCCGTACCGACTTTGCTGAAGAAATCGGTGTCATCGATCCCTGGGTCTCGGGCCTGACCGACTGGGTGACCTAGAGTGCCGATCTTCAATCCAGCCATCAAGCGTTCCATCGGAGCTCGTGTGCCTAGTATAAGGAGCGACCTCAGCTCATCTGCCTCGCATGGATCGAGATGGGGGACACTCGCTAAGGCCGCACGCAGTCGAGCCGCATCCTGAAGGTGAAATTTGAACAACTCATTCCAGGAGAATAGGTTCAGCGGAGCAGTGGCACTTAACAGTCCACTTGCCGGGGCTCCAGGCTGCCCGAAAGCGGGTCTCCCATCGTGTCTGTTCCCCAGGGTGTTCGCGTCTTCCATCGCCGCTTCCAGCTCGTAGCGATAGAGGCGCCGCACTCGTTGTGGATGGAATCGCGCTGCCTCTCGCTGGCACGTCTCATCCATCGACGGAGCCTCAATCAACCGCTGAATCGCATCAGCAATTTGCTCTGCAGATACATCTACGCCAAGGGCAGTAGCGGTGACAGGTACGCACGCTCCGGCTGAACCGACCGTCTCTGGTAACCCATTCCAGCGGGTCGCGAGGATAGGCACACCGCAGCCCAGCGCCTCGACAATCGCCTTGCCGAATGATTCCTCGATAGTCACTGAGAGGTTCACAAGAAGCCGAGCCTCGTAGAGAAACTTCGCCTTGTGCTGCTCCCCGTCGATCTGACCGACAAGTTCGACGGCGTCCTTTAAGTGCAGTCTCTCTATTTTTGCAGCTAGAGAGCGAGCATAGGGAGACATATCCCCTCTGCTCGACTCGCTGACCGGGCCCGCGATTCGCATGCTGATCCGGCGAACACCTCTCCCGGTGAGCAACGCCATAGCTTCAACCTGACGGTGCAGGAGCTTTGAGGGATGCATTCGTGTGAGGCTAACGATGTGCAAGCGACGATTCGAGCGGATATCGGGCAAGGGATGCACTGGATGTGGTACGATTCGGGTGTAAGGAGCTAGCTCTGGACACAGAAAGTTGACTACATGGTATGCACTGAGCGTCGGAGCGATGATGAGATCGCCGGTCCTCAAAAGGGGAAGGAGCAGCGCCCATTCGAGTGCATAGGCACCAGGGGCATGTGCAATCAGCAGTAATCGAATTGGCGAACGGCTGTGGTTGCGCACGTACAACAGGAGCGGTAAGACTGGGATCCCCCGGTAATTGGGGCATAGAAAGTCGAAGTCTCGCGTCACGGCCTTGAATGCCTCGCGCACGGTCCTGTCATCAGGCTGCAGTTCCTGCTGTCCGAAGATCGAGTCAAGCCATTCCGCAAGGTCGACCTGCTTGATTGATAGTTCGGGAGACAAGCTGCTCGCAAATGAATCATCGAATACGCGTGCACTGATCAGATCAGGCGCGCCGACTGGCCGCAGGATACGAATCATTGGATCAACATGTCCTTTCGGGAGGCGGCTTATCGCTGTCTCCGCTCACCGACGGTGCTTGTGGTCGCAATACATCCTGCTCATCCCGTATTCTGGCTGCATCCGCGATTATTTCCAGCAGCACTCGCCGGGCGGCCCTTGCGCGGCTGAATTCCATTCTCAGGTTATCCTCAGTGTGAAAGCCGGCCTCCTCGGCCCAGCTAGCCACATCTATGTCGACCTTCCAATCCATCCACTCGCTATGTTCAGCTGCTAGCTCCTCAAGTGGAATCCCAGCAGTCTCAGCATACGCTCTGTCTACCTCCCCTGCCTGTAAAAGGCGCTCCTGCGCTGCAGCTCTCTCAACCCAGGTCGCGTAGTCACCCCGCAGTCGCAGTTCATCCAGGATCAGCTTCGTCGAACGATCCATCCACATGGCGAGCAGGTACCAGCGATGGATGCGCCGGCAGAGCGTTACCTGGGCCATCAGATCGCGGAATTCTTCATCACTTAAGTGGTTCCTCTTCAACCACGCCGACAGCTCAGCTTGCCCGAGCAGATTTTTCCTCTTTCGAAAGCGCGTACATTCCGCCTCAATATCGTCGTCGCTCACGTCGGCTCCAATGATCTGTGCAAACTCAAGCACAACAGCGCGGTTCAAAGCGTTGAAGTTCAGGTCATCGAACTCAGGATCATGCAGGGCCACATAATTCCCGATCGTCTCAAGCGGCAGATTCATAGTGTTGTGCTGTACGTGGCGATCGCGGTCATAGAGAGTCTCGAAAGAGCTGGTGCGCTCGAATACGAATGTTCTTGCGTTTCTCCCAGCACCCTGGCCGGTTGATGACATCTGCCTGATCGTCATCAGCAATTGGATCGCGTCCTGCTTCTTAAGGTCCACGTAGTTCGTCGCTACGAAACGTGATAGCTCATCCGCTAGGTGGTGAGACATCCCCCCGGCCACTGCCCTTTGTAGAAGGGAGGGAAACGTACGGTCAGCAAAGTACATCTCCTTGGCGACGCCGATTAGGTGAGAACGCATGCCGGAGTCGAGCATCCCCGCCTCCTCAGCAGCGATAAGGGTCGCCCGAACGTTGACCATTGGTTCGGATAGCTTCTGGAAACCTTTTTCTGCATTGGCATGCGCAAGCACGACTTCATCGTCGTCCTGCAATTCACCCGAAGCATACTGCCGATAGATTTCACCGATGCCGATCATTGTGCTGGCTACTTGGTATATCTGTTCTAGAAGAGTGAGGAAAAAGTACGTACTGACGGCTCATTCTTGTAGGACGTACCAACTTCGTGACCCCGAGTGTTTCCCACCCTCGTGTCACCCTTTGAATCAGCTGACCTCTTTTGAGATCCTTCTGCCTTTTTCAAAGGGTGACACGAGGGTGGGAAACAGATCCTTTCACGAGATTGATACACCAGACACATTCAGGCTTCGGACGTATGCAAGATGAGGTATCAATCAGGCATCTCAGAAGAGACGGTTTGAGAACGAAAGACGAGGTACCCCGTTCAGGGAAGAGACGGCAAGGCAAAAGAACCAAAAGATGGAAAAATACTAGAAACATGTATAAATAGTCGGACCGGAACCGACGGGTTTCGAGTCCTCTGTCACCAATTTTCTCCCTCTTCCTTGCCCCGACAGGAATACTGTATCAGAAGGTGCAACGCCTGCGAGGCTTCGGAGGAACCAGCTGAGGGAAGCCCTCCTCCTGCGGTGATCAAGCAGCGGCGGCCAGGGCCCAAGCAGCCAGCAGACGGTCTTCCTGCTTCCCACTGGCCGACGGTGGTGCATCGTGTAGTGGAGCAGAGAGAACCTCTCCGTCGAGTGGCGGCAGCGTATGGTGTCTCCCATGAAACGATCCGTCGCCTCCTTCTTCATGCTCAGAAGCCGCATGGACAGCAAGAAGCGTAATTGTCCACAAGCCAGTCATAGTCTTCGGAGCAGCAGGCCTGTGCCCAGAGAGGGAGCAACTGTCAGCTTCCTCGGCCTGCCCTGGTGTGCCTGGAGGAGTGGAAGCAGCATGAGGCGAACCGCCTGCTTGCCCTCACAGGGAGAGCAGGTTCCAGAAGCAGGAGGCTTGCTGGCAACGACCTTCAGTGCTGTGATGGCCTCCACTTCCAGGAGTTCTTCCCTGCAGCATGATGCGGTGTGCTGTCCTGCCTCCTTTCGTTTCGTCTTCCCCATGCAGTGTCGGCCTGTGCAGGGAAAGGACGGAGCTGGTCCGCTGTGCGCTGCTGGTCCCCTCAACACACCACAAGCATAGCAGAGGAAGGTGGGACGACAACAGGTCGCACCTGGAGAGGGGGTGGGAAAAAGGCGGCAAGCAGGACCGATCGTGGGTTGGCCCAGGCACTTCACCTGCACTCCAGGCAGAAGCGGGGTGGTTTCCCAGTATTGTCAACTTGGTAACGTAGCTGAACACGGTGCTAAAAGAGCTCCATGAAAACAAACACCACTGCTCCCAATGACAAAGGGTTCCGTTTCCCTCCTGAGATGATCAGCCACGCTGTGTGGCTCTCTTTTCGCTTCCCGCTCAGTTTTCGGTACGGGTGAGGAACTTCTGGCCCAGCGCGGGATCGTCGTGACCTCTGAAACGGTGCGGCAATGGTGCCTCACATGTGGGCAATCCTCTGCCAATGAATGGCGTCGTCCTCGCCCTCGCTGTGGCGACACATGGTACCTGGATGAGGTCTTCCTCACCATCTGTGGCCAGAGACATGATCTGTGGCCAGCGGTGGATCAGGACGGAAATGTGCTCGATATCCTTGTGCAGAGCCAGCGCCACAAAAAGGCCGCGAAGCGATTTTTCCGCAAGCTGCTCAAAGGGGTGCACGACGTTGCGCGCGTGATCATCACCGATAAGCTGAAGAGTTATGGAGCAGCAAAACGCGAGATCCTGCCTGGCGTGGAGCACCGCCAGCACAAAGGGGTGAACACCCAGGCGGAACATTCGCCTCAGCCAACGCGACGGCGCGAGAAGAACAGGCGGAAATGTCAATCAGCCAACCACGCGCACCGCTTTCTTTCTGCATGTGGTCCTCTCTCCCACCATTTCCACCCACGAAGACACCCTTTGAGTGCCAGGGAAGACCGTGCCATTTGACAGGGCCGATTCCAGACTTGGAATGAAGTCACCAGAGGAAAATGGGTGGGCTCACTCCTGAACATCCTCAGCCCCGAGTTGCTCTCTCCTCTCTTTCATCTTGTTCACTCGGCAATATGCTTCCTTTGAGCGAAGAAGTTGACAATACCTTTCTTCACGCTCAACCGCATCCATATGTGATACTGCTAACGTCATAAATAAATAGATGAAAAAACAATTACAGACGAAAAACAGTGGGAGCAATTGGATGTCAGTATCTTTTTTGGTGGAGTTCTTAGATGGATGGCTAAACGACTTGTGGGCCAATGATCATGCACCGGGCACCATCCGTCGCTATAAGAGTGCTGTCATGTATTTTCTCTCCTGGTCAGGGTCTCTACCAAATGGGAAGGAAGACGCATGTTACATGAGAAAAGGGAATGTTTTCAGCTCGATGTCTAGAGGCGATTCTCATGTAACATGCGCCCTTTGTCAAAATGGCAGAGACCCTGATCATTTGTACCCGTTTTTCCCCACGGAGTCGTCTTTATGGTGAGGTTATGACAGATGTAGCAAACCGACTCACGACATCCTTTACTCATGGTGTTACTATTCGTTGTAACAACATCTCCTCTTACAGGCGGTTCTAATGGCCCTACAAGCCAATTTCTCTTTCTGGCAAAGCTAGTTTTATTGCAATGAATGCTATAAGTATGTGTCAACAATGTCGTGAGTCGGTTTGAGATGTAGCCTCTTTGAATACCTCTCAGTTTTTCAACGTGAAAAGGAGCCACTTCTTCATGGTAGATCGCTCAACTTCGACTTCAGCCTGGACGACTAATCGGATAGTAGCATTGGTCATAGGCATCGTGTTTTTCATTGTCGGCGTTCTTGGTTTAATTTTTGATACCACCAGCGGTAGCGTGTTTGGCTTTGATGTGGACCTCGTCCATAACCTGGTTCATGTGGTGACGGGTATCCTGGGACTTGCGGCAGCTTTCACTGGCTGGTCACGACGCTTTAACCAGATCTTTGGCGTCATCTACTTACTGGTCGCCCTGGCGGGTCTCGTTCCGGCTCTGTACTTTAGCCAGAGGTTGCTTGGTCTGATGCATGTGAACGCTGCGGATAATGTGCTTCACTTGGTCGTGGGCCTGGGTGCTGCCGCCATCGGTTTCTTCGTCAATGACTCTGTCACGAGAGGGGCTACTGCCACTGGCAGACGCGAAGATCCTATGCTACGCCCATAACACAAAGGGATGTCTTTGCTTCTCAGGAGCGAACGCTATCTCATACGAGGCCAGGGCGGCTGCCCTGGTCTCAGTTTACTACAACTCTAGACTTGACTCAATCTCGGCTTTCAGTTTGACTTCTCAAATAAGTTTTCCTAAAGTAGTGAGGTGATTTATGCTCAAGAAAGGGCCAACTTTTCTAAAAATATATGTGATCCCCGTGCTCACTCTCAGCCTAGTTTTAGCTGGTTGGGATGTCATTGCTGCAAATGTAGTACACAGTTTGTGGACCTACTTCGGTTATGTGGTGATAGTCGCTGTGAGTCTGTACCTGTACCTGGCGTACCTGGATCGCTACCTATGCTAGTCCTGTAAGCGGACCAAAGCGGCGAAGCGGTTATCTGGAGACGCCGCATCTCCTCACCAGTTTGTGGTCCTCGTCGTATAAAGCTGCCACTTGGCCCTTGGCGCGATCCAGTGGCAAGGAATGGATGGCAATTTCTGCTGCGAGAACCACGATTCCTGGTTTTTAGCTCTGCAGAAACACAGCTCGTCCCAGAACGAGCGCAATGGCAATCAATCCATGTTTCGAACGGATGTCTCAAGTAGCCAGTACATGCCAAAGAAGCCTGCTTTAGCTCTCCTCATCAGCCCGGCTCAAGATCTCAAACACCGTCCCGTCTGGGGCTCGGAAGTGATTCCACCTCGTCTTGCCCGCACGCTGAATGGGACCAATGAATTCGATGCCTGCTGCTTCCATGGTCGCGCGTGCTGCGTCGACATCATCTACCCAGAAGGCGACCACCGGACCTGTGGTGAAAAACGCGTGAAATGGCTCCTCGGGGCGATAGAGTTCCAGTTGCGTCCCATTGGTCAACTGGAACCCCGCAATCTCCGGGTCGTCTCGAATGGGCTGCATGCCCATCACATCACGAAAGAACTTGACCATCTCTTCAAACTGAGTGGTTCGCAGTCCCAGCCAAGTGAGTCCTTTGACCTGCATACCATCTTCCCTCATGTCTTTCCTGTGCTCTTACCCGCCAGTACGCCATCCCATCCTCCTCAAACATCCTTGTAGTATATCCCGTTTCAGCAGCAGCGAGGCTGCGGAAGAACCAAATTATGATCTTAGTCACAAGTAGGTTGATTGAGAGCCTTCCCGCGCTCCGATCATCTCCTGGACAACCGGGCGATTGCGGGAAGAGGAAGTGAGGCTTGTTACCTCTTTGTGCGCTTGAATGCTTCTCCCGTAGCGCTGACCCGAACGAAAGGCTCTGCCACGTCAGGCGAGGTGAGGAGGCCGTAGCGATGCGGCTTCCTGAAGGCGTTGCCCTCGGTCTCGTACATGCGGTAAGCACGGATGGCGTCGAGATCGAACGAAGCGAGGAAAATGCCTTCGCACTCCCCAGCTTCGACGACGAGGGTGTCTCGCCACGAGGCTTTCCCCCCATGCACAGGGAAGCCGATCGGGTCGTAAGCCACCGAATGTCCCGCTCCTGCCCCCGCATAATTGGCCATGGCCACCGCGACCAGGTTCTCGTAGGCACGTACCCGCAACTGGGCCAGATGCAGTGGGTCGAGGTCGCTGGCATTGGGGACGAGGATGAGTTCAGCTCCTTTGAGCATCAGAATGCGGGCGCTCTCGGGGAAGCCGCGGTCGTAACAGATCATCGCCCCGACCTTGAGCGGGCCTTGCGCCGTATCGAGGGTGCACACGGAAAAGTCGTCGCCAGGGGTCAGCGTGGCTTCCACAGGAGACCACTCACACAGGTGGACCTTGGCGTAGGTGAGCACGATCTCCCCATGCCGGTCGAGAAGAGAGAGCGTATCGCGTGGTGTCCTGTTCCACTTCTCCAGATAGGTGAGGCCGATCGCCATGCCGAGTTCCCTGGCCAGGTCCCTGAAGTGGAGGATGAACGGGTCATCACGCCCGATGGCCTGGTCCGCCCAGAGTGAGCTGGGCGCGGCGACAGAACCGTTCGCCTTTGGCTTGGTTGGCATCCTGGTCATTGCCCTGCGAGGTCAACTGAAGCAGGGCAACTGTAAGCTGATTCATTGTTCGTTCTCCTTGCGTCTCGTTCATGCCCACAGTCTCGCTCGTGAGAGAGGACATCGTCCTTTTCCCTCACTTTCGCCTGGAGAGCCCCTCTGCTTCTTCGCAGGGTGCCTTTGCTGGAGGGGACGGACTTCCGTCTTTGTGTCTTGGCTTTGCTTGCCGTTTGCGGTAGGATGCAGGACACGTTGCCGCAACAAATCACATTTGGCCCGTGTGCTGGCTACTTGGTCTATCTGTTCGAGCATGTAGAGAGAAAATGACGAACTGGAGTGACCCCAAGAGACCAGACCGCACATCAAATCAACAATGTGGTAGACTTGTCAAAGAGGATACCGAAGGAGAAAAGCGATGAGCGGAAGAGTTCACAGCAGAGAATTGAAGATGACAGTAGTGCGTCAGCTGGCTAGTGGAGAAAAGCGCCCGGCTCAGATTTGCCGTGAGCATAACTTGGCTTCGAGCGTGGTTTCGCGCTGGAGAAATGAGTATGATCAGCGGGGAGAAGAGGCGTTTTTGCCTCCATCAAACTCCGAGCCTCCATCAGCAGAAGCAAAAATTGCTGAGCTAGAACGCTTTTGTGGACAGTTGGCATTGGAGAATGCCTTGCTAAAAAAAGCGTTGGGCAAGCTCCCCTTGAACAGCGACATGCGATAATCCAACAGGCATGTCAGGAGAAGCTGCCCATTTCCACTCGTCATCTCTGCGAGCTGTTGCAGATCAATCGGGCCTGGTACTATGGCAAACAACACGTGGTGGTTGAGCCATCCAAGCGGGCTGAAGAGGTTGCGTTGCGTGATGCAATAGAGAAAGTCATCCTGGATTTTGCAGGCTATGGCTATCGCCGAGTGACTCATGCGTTGCAGCGAGAGGGATGGAAGGTGAACCATAAGCGGGTTTTACGGATCATGCGTGAAGAGTCCTTGTTATGCCATCTGAAACGGCATTTTGTGCAGACGACTGACTCGCATCATCCCTTTCCGATCTATCCGAATCTGGTCAATGGCCGAACGCCTGATGCTCCCGATGTGATCTGGGTGGCCGATCTCACGTACATCCGCTTGAGAAGCGAGTTTGTCTACTTGGCCACGCTCCTGGATGCCTATTCGCGTCGGTGTATCGCATGGAATTTGTCAACGCGCATAGATACGAATTTGGCGCTGGGTGCCTTAGAAGAGGCGTTAGCGACGCGTGAGGTGAAACCGGGACTCATTCACCATTCGGATCGCGGAGTGCAATATGCCAGTTTTGCCTACACCGAACGATTGGTGAGTGTGGGCGTTCAGATCAGTATGTCGGCCAAGGGCAATGCCTATGACAATGCCAAAGCTGAGTCCTTTTTCAAAACGTTGAAACAAGAGGAGGTCTATCTCAAACAGTATCAAACCTTTGAAGAGGCATCCACCAATATTGGTCAATTCATCGAGGATGTGTATAATACCAAGCGGCTCCATTCCAGTCTTGGGTATGTGCCTCCCATCGAATTTGAAATGGCTTACTTTCAAGATGTAAAGTGTTGACTTCGGATGTGGTCTGGTCGTAAGGGGTCACTCCAGGTCCAGCCCCTGCTTGCTGAAGAGGAAAGAGCCGAGGGAAGCTCTCCTCCTGCGGTGAGCAAGCAGCGGCGTCCAGGGCCAAAGCAGTCGGCAGACAGTCTTCCCACTGGGCCATGGCCAACAGTGGTGCATCGTGTGGTGGAGCAGAACGAACCGCTCCCAACAGTGGCGGAAGCGGATGGTGTCTCCCATGAAACGATCCGTCGCCTCATC
>WNGJ01006246.1_pt1 | contig 12590 bp, 13 predicted proteins | sample 5400611 | NCBI WGS metagenome assembly WNGJ01 (sample SAMN13153375, study PRJNA577476) | soil metagenome | isolation source: 40 cm soil or saprolite under Garry oak tree replicate 1 | place: USA:California | collected 2016-06-15
TACACCGCGCCCCGGGTCACCTGGCTGGCGGCCGCCACGTCCTCCAGGGACGTCCCGGCGTACCCGCGCGTGGCGAACAAGCGGGTGGCCTCGTCGAGCAGCGCCGCCCGGGTGGCCTCGGAGTACAGCTCCCGCCGGCTCCTGACTTGTTGCATGCGTAGAGTGTAGTAACATACTCGGAGTATGTGACAAGCGCGGTGTATGTGGATGACAGGCCGGGGAGGAGCCCCGGAAGGAGACAGTGCCATGTCCCAGACCATGCCCCCGCCGGTGTTCGACCCGTTCGCGCCCGGCTTCACCGACGATCCCTACCCGCAGTACGCGGCGCTGCGGACCGGGGCGCCCGCTGGCCGGCACCCGCTCGGGTTCTTCCTGCTCACCCGCTATGAGGACGTGTCCGGGCTGCTCCGGGCGAGCATGTCGGTCGAGGATCGCAACATCACCGACCGCCAGCTGATCGAGCTGCGCGAGCAGCTGTACGGGGAGGAGGCCGTGCGCCCCCGCGGCATCTCCATGCTCGACCGCGACCCGCCGGACCACACGCGGCTGCGCCGGCTGGTGTCGAAGGCGTTCACGCCGCGGGCCGTGGAGGCGTTGCGGCCGCGCATCACCGGGCTGGTCGACGAGATGCTCGACGCGGCGGAACGCCAGGGTCGGGTCGACCTGGTCGACGCGCTGGCCTTCCCGCTGCCGTTCGCCGTGATCGCGGAGATGCTCGGCACGCCGCCGGCCGACCACGAGCGGATCAGGCAGCTGAGCGGCACCGTCGTCCGCTCGCTCGAGCCGGTCAACGACCCGGACATGGCCGCGGCCATTACGGCCGCCGACGCCGAGCTGACCCAGATCGCCGCGGAGATGATCGCGTGGAAGCGCGCCAACCCGGCCGGCGACCTGCTCACCGCGCTCATCAACGCCGAGGACGACGGCGACGTGCTCGACGACGACGAGCTGATCGCGCAGACCCTGCTGCTGTACATCGCCGGGCACGAGACGACGGTCAACCTCATCGCGGGCGGGACCCTCGCGCTGCTGCGGCACCCGGACCAGGCGGCGCGGCTGCGCTCAGATCCCGCGCTGATCGGCAACGCGGTAGAGGAACTGCTCCGTTACGACAGCCCCGTGCAGGCGACCAGGCGCGTCACCCTGGAGCCGGCCACCCTCTCCGGCGTCCAGATCCCGGCCGGGGCCTTTGTCATGGCCCTGCTGGGCTCGGCCAACCGGGACGAGAGCTACTGGGGTCCCGACGCCGCCGAGCTCAGGCTCGACCGGGAGAACGCGCGACAGCACGTGTCGTTCGGCGCCGGGCCGCACCACTGCCTGGGCGCGTCGCTGGCCCGGCTGGAGGCCTCGATCGCCCTCGCGCAACTGACCGGCCGGTTCCCCGGGCTCGCCCTCGACGGCGAGGTCACCTGGAACGGCCGGATCAACCTGCGCGGACCCGCCCGGCTTCCGGTGTCGCTGGGGGCAGAGGAGTAGCAATCCCTTCGCCCAGGCTGTCCGGGTAGAACCGGCGGGCCGTCTCGATCACCTCGTCCAGGCCCGGCCACCACGGGCCGTGCCGCAGCGAGCCGAGGGCGTGCAGGACTCCGGCGGCCTGCTGGCCGGGCTCGGTCTCAGGAACGAGGACGACCCGGTGCGCCCGGGCCGAACGCAGCGGCCCGAGGTGGAAGTCCGGCCCTTGGGTGTCTTCCCGGGCGAGCACCAGGTAGTAGTCCGGCAGCTCGAACCGGCCCGCGCGCCACGCGGCCAGGGCCGTGACCGCATCCCGCTCGAAGTCGGCCGGCCCCTCCGGCCGCGACACATCCCACATCTCCCGCCAGCTCGCGGCCACCGCCGCGAGCGGGTCGGCGGCCACCAGGGCATAGGGCGACGTGGCCCGGCCCGCCCGCTGCAGCGCCTCCGCCGCGGCCGCCAGTCCGTCGCCGCCGTCGGCGGGCCTGATCTCTGCTGGCCTGATCTCTGCTGGCCTGATCTCTGCTGGCCTGATCTCTGCTGGCCTGATTAGGGTCACGTTCATGGACCGGCCGACGGCGGCCAGGACCTCGCCGGGCGCCGGGCCGGCCAGGACCACCACGGTGCTGGCATTACGTCGCATCGGCTCGATGGTAGCCGCCCGGCCCTGGGGCGTAGGCTTCGGAAGGCATGAGCCAGTTCCAGCTGCCCGCCCGCCGCGACCTGTTCTACGGCGGCGGGTGGCATCAGGCCGCCGGGGGCACGGCGGCCACCGTCAGCCCGTCCACCGGCCAGGCGCTGGGAAGCTTCGCCGTGGCCGGCGCCGAGGACGTGGACCGGGCCGTGGCCGCGGCGCGGGCCGGCTTCGCCGAGTGGCGCCGCGTCGCCCCGCTCGAGCGCGCCCGCGTCCTGCGCGAGATGGGCCGCCGCCTGGCCGCCCGCCGCGACGAGCTGGCCTGGATCGACGCCACCGACGGCGGCAGCCCGGTGCGGGAACTGCGCAATGACGTTGACACCGCGGTCGCGCAGCTCGACTTCTTCGCCGGCCTGGTCACCGAGATGAAGGGCGCGTCGGTGCCGATGGGGCCGGGCGTGGTGAACTTCTCGGTCCGCGAGCCGCTCGGCGTCGTGGTCCGCATCATCCCGTTCAACCACCCGTTCATGTTCTGCGCGGGCAAGCCCGCCTCGGCCCTGGCGGCCGGCAACGCGGTCATCGTCAAGCCGCCCGAGCAGGCGCCGCTGTCCGCGCTGCGGATCGCCGAACTGGCCGGCGACCTGTTCCCGCCCGGGGTCTTCTCGGTGGTGACCGGCGACGGCGCAACCGGAGCGGCGCTGGCCAGCCACCCCGGGGTGGCGAAGGTGGCGCTGATCGGCAGCGTGAACGCGGGCCGGGCGGTGATGCGGGCCGGCGCCGACCACATCAGGCCCGTCCTGCTCGAGCTGGGCGGGAAGAACGCGCTGATCGCCTTCGCCGACGCCGATCCCGGTGCGGTCGCCCGCGCGGCCGTGGCCGGCATGAACTTCGGCTGGTGCGGCCAGTCCTGCGGCTCGACCAGCCGCGCCTTCCTGCACGACGCCATCCATGACGAGGTGCTCGACCGGATCACCGGCGAGCTGAAGCAGATCAGGCCGGGACCGCCCGAGGACCCGGCCACCACCATGGGCGCGCTGGTCAGCCGGGCCCACCGCGACCGGGTGCTCGGCTATATCGCCCGGGGCCAGGCCGAGGGCGCGCGGCTGGTGGCCGGCGGCGGACCGCCGGCCGACCCCGCGCTGGCCGGCGGCTGCTTCATCGAGCCGACGGTCTTCGCCGGCGTCACCCAGGACATGACGATCGCCCGCGAGGAGATCTTCGGCCCGGTGCTCTCCGTGCTCCGCTGGGACGACCCGCAGGCCATGCTGGCCGACGTGAACAGCACTCCGTACGGGCTGACCTGCTCGATCTGGACCAACGACCTGGCCGTGGCGCACGAGACCGCGGCCGCGGCCGAGGCGGGCTTCGTCTGGGTGAACGAGGTGGCCAGGCACTTCCTCGGCACGGCCTTCGGCGGCTACAAGCAGTCGGGCACCGGGCGCGAGGAATGCCTGGACGAGCTGCTCGACTTCACCCAGCAGAAGAACATCCACATCCGCTACCGGCCGGGCTGAGGGCCTACGGCTAGGCGGCGTCCAGGATCTCGACGGGATCGCCGACCCGGATTATGCCGCCGGAGTCGGGGATCAGGTTCTGGCCGAAGACGAGTTCCTTTCCGAAGCGCCGGCGCCTGCCCAGCATCTTGAGCGGCTGCCTGCCGCGCTGGCCGGTGATCTGGTCGGTGGTGGTGACGACACACCGCCCGCAGGGCTTGGCCACGCGGAACGGGATCGCGCCGATGCGGATCCGGCGCCAGCGGTCTTCCGCCCAGGGCGGGGCTCCGCTCACCACCACGCTGGGCCGGAACCTGGTCATCGGCACCGGCGTCTCGCCGTCGGCGGCGAGCCAGTCGCCGAGTTCGCCGAGCGAGCCGTGGCTGGTGAGGAGCAGCGGGTAGCCGTCGGCGAAGCTGACGACATCCCCGTCCCGCCCGTACTGCGGGTCAACGGACCGCCGGGTCGGGTCGTCCAGGTAGACCAGCCGCACCGGGCCGCCGAGATAGGCCGAGAACCAGGCGTCGGCCGCCGGGCACGCCGCGGCGGCCAGCAGCGCGGAGCTCCAGACGGTCACCTTCAGCAGCGGCGCGCCGGCCGGCGGCCGGGTGACCGCGAGGCCGGGACCGCCGTCCGCCGACACGCTGATGCTCCCCGCACCCGGCTGGACCACCACGCGGGCCAGCGAGGGCTCTTCACGCTGGGAGATGAACCGGCCCTTGCGGTCGACCAGGAGCCACCGGCGGTCCCCGGCCAGGCCCCACGGCTCGACGAAGGATTCTTCGAGGTCGACGGCGCGGGCCGCCTTCAGCGGGTAAATGTGGATCGAGGCGAGGCGCACACCTGCGACGGTAACAAATGCATCTCAGGCCGCGGACAACCCCGCCGAGACGAGCGAGACCAGCGCGGATCGCGACAGACCGGAGGCGCCGATCACAAGGTCCTGGGCATCCCCCTCGATGACCAGGGCCGTGCCGGCCAGGGAGGGCCCGTCACCGGAGAGCACGTAGCCGGGCGGCGCGAGCCAGGCCCGGTAGCGGCCGACGGTGACCTCCCTGGCGCCGCGCGGCATGTCCCGGCCGGCCTGCCCCGTGCTCACCGGGGGCATGAAGAACATGAGCACGCAGACGCCGGACGCGACGGCCGCTGTCTCATGAGTCGCTGTCTCCCGAGCCGCTGCTTCCTGAGCCGCCCCGGCCCCCGTGGCACACGGGGCGGTCTTCGCGTCGCTGAGGTGATACCGGTCCGGCAGCGTCAGCGTGTACGAGCCGAGGCGCAGCGCGACCGGACCGGACCGGGCCGCAGCCCCGTCCGAGGCAGATCCCGACGTACTCGCGATCCCGACCGGCACGCCAATGCCGGCGAAGACCACGAACAGGCCGACCACCCCGGCGAAGCGGCGCCGGCGGACCTTCCGGTAGCGCGCGATGACCGAATCGGCGAGTCCGGCGCGCGGCGCCACGTCGTCCAGCTCGCTCATCAGCGCCAGCCTGAGGTTGAATTCATCATCAGCGTGGATGGACACGGCGAACCTTCTTGTCTTCATATTCGGCGGACAGCAGTATCCGCAGCTGGTCAAGCCCGCGGCTGGCCGCGGACTTCACGGTGCCCTCGGCGATGTCGAGGGCGGCTGCGGTGTCAGCCACCGACGCGTCGAGCATGTAGCGGAAAACGAGTACCTCGCGCTGGACGGCGGGCAGGCGGCGCAGCACCCGGACGAGCACGTGACGGCGGTCGACCGCCTCGGTGAACGACGTGACCACCGACTGCGGGCTGGTGTCGGCGGGCACGCCGGTCACCTGCGGATGGCGCGCCCGGTACCGCCAGCGCTCCCGGCAGGTGTTGACCAGGACCGTCCGGCTGTAGGCCTCGGGGGCCTGTCGCGCGCGGTCCCAGCGCCGGTACGTCCGCAGCAACGCCAGCTGCAGGGCGTCCTCGGCTTCCTCCCGGGTGTCGAGCAGTACCAGGGCCGCCCGCAGGAGCCGGGCCGACGCCGCCTCGACGAATTCGGTGAACTCCGCCTCCCGGCTCGGCGGAGCACCTAGCACTCGTCTCACGACACAGTCAATGCCGCGGGTGCCTCCGAGGTTCCCGTCACGTTCCCGGCGGGCCGAACGGGCCTCCGCAGGAAGCCCTCGTGGTGGTGCTGCTGCAGCTGGCTCTCGATCTGCTTGACCGTCTCCAGCCCGACCCCCACCATGATCAGCAGGCTGACCCCGCTGAACAGGGCCTGGCTGCCGATGCCGATCATGCCCAGCGCGACCATCGGGAGCAGCGCGATCACCGCGAGGTACACCGCCCCGGGCGCGGTCAGGCGGGCGAGCACGTAGCCCAGGTAGTCGGCGGTCGGCGATCCCGGCCGCAGGCCCGGCACGAAGCCGCCGTACTTCCTGGTGTTGTCCGCGACCTCGGCCGGGTTGAACGTGATCGACACGTAGAAGAAGGTGAAGGCGATGATCAGCACGAAGAACGCGAGGTAGTAGACCGGCAGGACGTGCACGCCGGGGACGAGGTACCGGTCCACCCAGGCCACCCAGCCCTGCGGATTGTCCTGATTACCGAGCAGGGACGCGGCGAGCTGCGGGATGGTCAGCAGCGACGAGGCGAAGATGACCGGGACCACGCCGGCCTGATTGACCTTCACCGGGATGTACGTGGTCGCCCCGCCGTACACCCGCCTGCCAGTCATCCGCTTCGCGTACTGGACCGGGATGCGCCGCTGCGCCTGCTCGATGAAGACCACGAACCCGATGACGGCGACGGCCACGACGATCACCGCCAGGGTCATCGGGATTCCCCTGGTCAGGTAGATCTGCTCGAGCTCGCCGAAGAACACGGCGATCACGCTGGTGAAGATCATCACCGACATGCCGTTGCCGATGCCGCGGTCGGTGACGAGCTCGCCCATCCACATGACCACCGCCGTGCCCGCCACCATCGTGATCATCATGGTGGCGATGGTGAGCACCGAGGGGTCCGGGACCAGCGGATGACTCACCGCCGAGCAGTCCGTACCGGGGAACAGGTTCCCCGAGCGGGCCAGCTCCACGTACCCGGCCGACACGATGACGGCGAGCCCCAGAGTGAGGTACCTGGTGTACTGGGTGATCTTGGCCTGGCCGGCCCGGTCCTGGTTCTTCAGGGCCTGCAGCCGCGGGATGGCCTGGGTGAGCAGCTGCACCATGATGCCGGCCGTGATGTAGGGCATGATGCCCAGCGCGAAGACTGTCACGTGCAGCAGCGAGTTGCCGCTGAAGATATTGAGCACGGCGTAGAGGTTCGCCGCGGTGCCGCGGCTCGATTCCAGCCCGGAGCAGTACCGGACGTTTGCCGCCGAGATGCCCGGCGCGGGCAGCGCCGAGCCGAACCGGAACAAGACGATGATTCCGAGGGTGAACAGCAGCTTCTTGCGCAGGTCCGGCGTCCTGAACGCCTGGGCGAACCTCGTCAGAGTGGCCACGGACCCTTAAATGCCGCGGAGGCCAGGCCCGTTCCGCCGACTGGATTTGGACCGTGGCTGATCGGACCCTGGCTGATCGGACCCTAGCCGAATTGGACAGAGCGCCGGGCCATGCCGTGCCAGAACCCGTCGATGACGGTGCGCTGGGTCACCAGCTCGTCTGTTGCCGCGCCGAGGGTGACGAACAGCGGGGCGAAGTGTTCGGCCCGCGGGTGGGCGAGGCGGCTAGCCGGGGCCTTGTGCTCGAAGTCGAGCAGGGCGTCGAGGTCGGCGCCCTCCAGCGCCTGGCGGCCCCAGTCGTCGAACTCCGCCATGACCGCGGGGACCAGGCGGTCGTCGGCGGTGAGCGCGCGCAGGTTGTGGGTGAAGAAACCGCTGCCGATGATGAGCACACCCTCGTCGCGCAGCGGGGCCAGCCTGCGGCCGATCTCCAGCAGCCGGCCCGGGTCCAGGCTGGGCATCGAGATCTGCAGCACCGGCACGTCCGCGGCCGGGTACATCTCCACCAGCGGAACGTACGCGCCGTGGTCCAGGCCCCGGGCCGGGATGTCCAGCACCGGGGTGCCGGCGGAGCGCAGCAGCTTGCGCACCTTCCCGGCCAGTTCCGGCGCGCCGGGCGCGGCGTAGGTGACCTGGTAGTAACGCTCCGGGAAGCCCCAGAAGTCGTAGACCAGCGGCACCGTGGTGGTAGCGCCCAGGGCCAGCGGCGCCTCCTCCCAGTGCGCGGAGATCATCAGGATGGCCGACGGCCTGGGCAGACAGGCGGACCACGCGGCCAGCTCCCCCGGCCAGGACGGATGGTCGGCCAGCGGCGGGGCGCCGTGCGAGAGGTACAGCGCGGGCATCCGGTCCTGGGCGGTCGGCATGACGGTCTCCGTTTAGTTCAAATTTGAATTACTCTAGAAGGAGCCTAGCATGATGATTCAAATTTGTACAACGCGCGTAAGATGGCTGCGTGACCGCGGTGAAATGGCTGGATGAGGACGAGATGCGGGCCTGGCAGAGCTTCCTGGCCGCCGGGGCGCTCGTCGACCGGCGGATCGACCAGCAGCTCAAGGAGGCCGTCGGGCTGTCCCACCCGCAGTACGAGATCCTGGTCCGGCTGGCCGCCGCCCCGGACGGCGAGCTGCGGATGACCGAGCTCGCCGACACGGTGCTCACCTCCAAGAGCGGGCTGACCTACCAGGTCACGCAGCTGGAGAAGGCCGGCCTGGTGGCCCGCCGGTCCTGCCCGTCCGACGTGCGCGGGGTCCTGGCCGTGCTGACCGAGGCCGGCCGGCTGAGGCTGGAGCAGGCGGCCCCCGGGCACGTCGCCCTGGTCCGCGAGCTGCTCATCGACGTGCTCACGCCCGGGCAGCTCGCCGTCATCGCCGACGCCCTCGGGGAGGTCAGCCGCCGGGCCGCCGGGTGAGGCGGTCATGTCCGCTCGGGCACGAGCTCCCCATCGGCCGGCGCCGGTACGGCGGCGATCCGGCGGCGCCGGTTGCGCCGTTCCAGCCCGGTGGCAGTCCCGGACAGGGCGAGGTTGAGAGGGATGTAGACGCAGGCGATGACGATCGCCGCGGGGATGGCGTTGGTGTAGAGGTTCTGCAGGATCGAGACCGTGGACGTCAGGTTGTCGTAGGCGATGATCGTCCCCAGCGCGGTGTCCTTGAGCAGGACGACGAGCTGGCTGACGATGGCGGGCATCATCGCGGTGATCGCCTGGGGTACCAGGACGAGCCTCATGAGCTGGCCCCTGCGCAAGCCGACCGCGTAGCCCGCCTCGGACTGGCCCTTCGGGATCGAGTTGATTCCCGCCCGCACGACTTCGGCGAGCACCGACCCGTTGTACATGGTCAGCCCGAAGACCACCGCCTGCAGCGCGGTCGGGTTCCAGGTGAAGTTGGTCAGGGCGCCGGGGGCGTACGAGGCGAAGAAGATCAGTAGCAGCAGCGGGATCGCGCGGAAGAATTCGACGACCACCCCGGCCGGGCCCCTGATCCACCAGTGACCGGAGAGCCGGGCCAGCCCGAAGGCGATCCCGAACGCCAGCGCCAGGACCGCCGCGATCACGGCCGCCTTCAAGGTTCCCACCAGGCCCGGGAGAATCTGGACCGTCCAGATGTCACCCTGGAGGAAGGGCTTCCATTTCTGCGCCGTCCACTGGCCCTTCTGGCCGAGCGCCCACACGACCCAGGCGGCAACGACGGCGAAGGCGACCGCGAACATCACGGTCAGCAGGCGGTTGCGGCGCCGGCCGCGCGGACCTGGCGCGTCGTACAGGACCGTCGGCTCGCTCACCGGGCCACCGCCCACCGCTTGGCCAGCCAGCCGAAGAACAGGCCCACCGGCAGGGTCAGCACGACGAAGAACAGGGCGTAGCCGACGAAGATCGGGATCACGATGTCGCCGTGGCTCTGCAGCTGGTTACGCATCGTGTAAAAGGCCTCGGGCACGCCGATCGCCGCGGCGATCGTGGTGTTCTTGATCAGCGCGATGAGGACGCTGCCGAGGGGGGCGATGACCGCACGGAAGGCCTGCGGGAGCACGACGATCCGCAGCGTCTGGGTGAAGCTCAGCCCGATCGAGCGGGCGGCCTCGGCCTGGCCGAGCGGGACGGTATTGACGCCGGACCGCAGGACCTCGCAGACGAACGCGGACGTGTAGGCGACGAGCCCGATCACGGCCAGCCAGAAGTAGTTCGTCGTCTGCATGTCCGCGACCGTGATGATCGAGCCGAGGCCGAGCCCGCAGAACAAGATGATCAGCGTGAGCGGCGTGTTGCGCAGCACGTTGACGTAGAGCGTGCCGACGGTGCGCAGGACGGGCAGGGGCGCCACCCGCATCGCGGCCAGGACGGTGCCGAGGACCAGGGATCCGGCGGCGCTCAGCGCTGACACCTTCAGCGTCATCCAGAAGGCCAGCAGGATCTTGTGGCCGTCACTGCTCAGGAAGTCGCTCATGGCCCTCCGGCGATCCGGCTGACCGCACCCGGTGAGCCCATCGGCCCCCGGGTGCGGTCATGTGGCGTGATTTCGCGCCGTTTACTGCTGGAACGGGATGTCGAACTTGCCGAGGGTGGGGGGTGTCTCCGCGGGAACCTGCGGCAGGTTCTTGCTCAGGGCCGCCCGCCACTTGCCGTCGTCGAACATGGCCTGCAGGGCGCCGTCAACGGCGGTGACGCCCTTGGTGTCGCCCTTCTTGAGCCCTATCCCGTAGATCTCGTTGCTGAAGAAGGTGCCGACGACCTTGAGCTTGCCCTGGTTCTGCGCTTGGGCCGCGAAGCCGGCCAGGATCGTGTTGTCGGTCGTGACGGCTTGGACCTGCCCGCCGAGCAACTGGTTGACACAGTCGCCGTAGCCGGGGAGCCGGATCAGGTTGACCTCGGATCCGTACCGTTCCTCGATCCTGTCGCCCGACGCGGATCCCTGGCCGGAGCACACCTTCTTGCCCTTGAGGTCATCGGCCTGCTTGATGCTGTCGTCATTCGCGCGCACGAGGATGTCCTGGTGGGCGACGTAGTACGGCCCGGCAAACGAAACCACCTTCTGCCGTTCCGGCGTGATCGAGTACGTCGCCACGACCATGTCTACCTTTCCCTGTTGCAGAAAGGCCTCGCGGTTGGCCGACAGCGTCGGCACGAAATTGATCTTCGTGGCGCCGAGTTTGTTCGCCACGTACCTGGCGACGTCGACATCGAACCCGGAATACTGGCCAGACGAATTCTGCAGCCCGAGCCCAGGCTGATCGGGCTTCACGCCGATATTCAGCGCCTTGTCGTTCTTGGCCTTATCGGCGATGGAGTTGCCGCTGGTGCTGCCACTGGTGCTGCCGCCGCTGCCGCTGCTGCCGCACGCGGACAGGACAAGAGCTAGCGCGGCTGCTACCGCGCCTGCGGCGGCGGCCATCCGTGATGAGCGCATTGTTACCGTGCCTCCGTATTGACCTAATGGGTGAGGATCTTGGAAAGGAAATCGCGGGCGCGGTCGGTCCGCGGCCGGGTGAAGAACTCGTCCGGGGTGCCGTCCTCGACGATCTGGCCATCGGCCATGAACGCGACCCGGTTGGCGGCGTTACGCGCGAAGCCCATCTCGTGCGACACCACGATCATCGTCATGCCTTCCTCGGCGAGGCTGATCATGACGTCGAGCACCTCTTTGACCATCTCGGGGTCCAGCGCGGAGGTGGGCTCGTCGAAGAGCATGAGCCTGGGCTGCATCGCCAGGGCCCGGGCGATCGCGGCTCGCTGCTGCTGGCCGCCGGACAGCTGCGCGGGATACTTATGCGCCTGGCTTTGGATCCCCACCCGGCCGAGCAGGTCCATGGCTTGCGCCTCGGCCTGCGCCTTCGGGGTTCTGCGTACGTTGACGGGGCCGAGCGTGACGTTGTGCAGAATCGTCTTGTGCGCGAACAGATTGAACGACTGGAACACCATGCCCACATCCGCCCGGTGCCGGGCGAGCTCGCGGCCCTCGGCGGGCAACGGCTTGCCGTCGAACAGGATGCGTCCCGAGTCGATGGGCTCGAGCCGGTTGATCGTGCGGCACAGGGTCGACTTGCCGCCGCCCGAGGGACCCACGATGACCAGGACTTCGCCCCGTTCCATGCTCAGGTTGACGGCCTGCAGGACGCGTAGGTCCCCGAAGCTCTTGTTGACGTTTTCCAGTTCCAGGAGCGTCTGGGCGCACCCGGGCCCGAGCGGCCGGGCCGCGGTGCTGCTGTCCGTCACGGCGCTGCTGTCGCTGCTGCCAGGTAATGAGCTGGCCATCCCGGATATGCAGGGCAATCGAAGAACACCATCTGGTTGCTCACTGTGAATTCCCGATGTCGCTTCCCACCCCATACGCGCCGGGCGCCCCCATGACGCCCGTTCGCAGGGGTACATCGTTGCCGCGATGCTAGGTCGCCGCCAATGCAGGCATGATGCAGTCCGTGTGGAGAAAACGTGGAGAAACCTCAATTGATCCGAGTTGATCATTTTTCTCGGCAGGGTTTTATCAGCTGCCAATAACCGGCGCGGTATCACAACAGGCCGGCCGAATGGGTTATGGGCCGAACGGGCTGGCAGTCTGCTCCTGCATCACACCGCGCACCAGTGTCGCGGGACGCACGGGCACCATCGAGCCGGGTGCCCGGGGGCTCCGGCGGACGCGGCCGGGTGGGGGTCGGGTGCCCCCGCCCCCGTCTATCGGGGGCGAGGTGGCCGGGGAGCTGGCCGGGGTCGTCGTGCTGGCCCTGCCGTTCGCCGCCGCCGAGGAGGTCGCCGCGGCCAACCGGGAGGAGCTGGCCGGCAAGATCGTGGTCGACATCTCCAACCCGGTCGACTTCGCCACCTTCGACTCGCTGGTGGTGCCGCCGGGTACGTCGGCCGCCGAGCAGATCGCCGCGGCCGCCCCGGGCGCCCGGGTGGTCAAGGCGTTCAACACCACGTTCGCGGGCACCCTGGTGGCCGGCCAGGCGGGCGGCGCGCCGCTGGACGTGTTCATCGCGGGCGACGACGCCGGGGCCAAGCAGGCCGTCGCGGACGTGGCCGCCGCGGGCGGGCTGCGGCCCATCGACGCCGGGCCGC